>CXWL01037281.1_pt1 | contig 16191 bp, 30 predicted proteins | sample 590931 | NCBI WGS metagenome assembly CXWL01 (sample SAMEA3498368, study PRJEB10139) | groundwater metagenome | biome: water well; material: biofilm material | place: Germany | collected 2015-04-27 | reverse complement strand
GCGCAGTCGGAAGCTGTTTGAATTCGACAGGAAGCTTAGAAGCATAGTGAACTATGCCATATCGCTTATCTTGATAACTTAAAATCTGTTCATCAGCAAAGTATTTTAGTAAAACAGCAGTATTTACTGCCCCAAATTGTTTAATTTCTGAATAGACCGGTTTTCCTTTAAACTTAATAACAGATCCATCACCGTAAATCATGCCGTGCTTGACTCCAGTCAAATAGTCTTTATTATCGTAGTTAAAGTTTCGAACATGCTCAAACGGAATTTTTCGTCCTTTAAGTTGTTCTGTAGTAACAATTTTATCTTTACCATTCTTAGAAGTAATCCACTCATGATTAGGAGTAGCATTCAGCCTTTCGCCGTTCTCCAAGACAACTTCCATGAGACTTTGAGTACCAAAAGTGTCCCATTTGGCCTTACGATAAATGCCACCAATTGAGAGAGTTTCAACTTCTTGTCCAACTAAACTGTCGGCACGAACTCTTCCACCCCTAACGTGAACAAGCGTTTCTCCTGAAACACAGTTGAGTAGTTGCGGATTGTTGCGACCAGAGTTGTACCAGATTCTTCCTCCAGGCACGAAGAGGTTGTCACTTAAGATTTCGTAAAACTTGTCACTATAAATTTTTTGTTTATCGGGCGTCTCGGCGCGAGCCATTTGCTCTGCGACACGCCTAGCCGCTTCATGGAAGGTTTCTGACTCAGTAAATGCATATCTCTCACGGAAAATCTGAAGTGAAAATCCAGTTGGTTCAAACATATTAATTTCCTTTTAGGTGCTTGTAGGCTCGAACGAGCCAAATAATAAATTCTTCTTTAGTAAGTTCGTGCTTGGCAATGTTGCATACCTTACAACAAGGCGCACAGTTACTTAGAATATAGCCGAGAGTGTTATCAACTCTGTCAATGCCATTATAAAAGTATTGACCCCAAGTGGGGTCGTCATGGTCTCTTTTGATAAGTAATTGACTGGGTTCTAATCCACAATAAGAACAATTCTGGCTAGTTAGTTTTTTAAACTGTTTAATGGTTAACTGAAAGTCATATCCTCTTGTCTTTGCTCCAGACTTATAAGAAGAGAACAGGCTATTCAAACCAGACTCGCCCTTCTCACCTCGTCTCTCATCACGACGGAAACAACCGCAAGATTTAGTGTGACCAGTAGTAATATCTTGTCGAGTTAACCAAACAGAATTACCACAGTCACACAAACATTCGAAACGATACTTCTTTCGACCTGAGGGAAAGAATTCTTTTCTTGGAGTCGCAGAAACTAAAGTGAGTCTATTAAATTTTGTTCCTGCAATTAATTCCTTAAATTTCCCCATGATCGTTCATAGATTTTACCTCACGTTGTTATCTAAAAGTATAATCTCTTTATGCAAAATTCACCAACTCTTATAGAAATTTACTCAGACGGAAGCGGTAACACGATGGCGTCTGACGGCGGGTTTGGCTGGCGCATTGTGGTAGATGGAATTCTTCTCGAAGAAGGTAATGGATATCTACCTCAGGCCACAAACAACGTTGCTGAGATCACAGCCGCAATCAAAGGGTTGGAGCGAGCATCAGCCATTATAATCCAAAACGGGTGGAACCTCGCAAAAGTTGTTTTAGTCTCTGATTCACAACTCGTTCTTGGATACGCTTCTGGTAAGTGGCGTTGCAAAGCCGAGCATCTGAAACCTCTCAATAAAGATTTGCAGCAGATTTACAATAAAGTTGATGCAGACACTCGCTGGGTCAAGGGACACAGCGGAGACGAACACAACGAAGCAACAGATAAGTTAGCAGGTACAGCGCGAAAATCCAAAGGCATTAAAGATGAAAACGTGTAGTAAGTGTGATAAAGAAAAGACTCGAAGTGAGTTCTATAAGCGTAAAGCTTCTAAGGATGGACTTAATCCTTGGTGTAAAGAATGCCATGTAAAAAATAACTTACAGTGGACTGTCGATAACCCCGACTTTGTCAAACAGAAGAAGTCTGAATACTATTACAAACACCCAGATCGAGTTCGAAACAAAGAACTTAAACATAAGTTCGCTATCACTCTAGAAGAATACAACAAAATGCTTGAGTTCCAGCATGGAGTATGCGCTATCTGTCAACAGCCCGAGACTTCGCGAGGCCGTGGTGGAAAAATAAGACCTTTAGCAGTAGACCACAACCATAAAACTAATAAGAATCGTGGTTTATTATGTGCTGCTTGTAATACAGCATTAGGTCTTTTAAAAGATAATACAGATTTGCTTGAAAAGGCCATTAAGTATTTAATGCATCATAAGTTTTGTGAAGTCACCTGTGAAACAATATCTTTATCCTGATGGCAAGACTCGAGATAAATCGCTTACGGAGTTGTCTCCAGAAGAAATGGAGGCCGCTATGACTCCTCGCCATATGACAGTTTCTGAGATCAGAAAGCGAAAATGGATACAGCAGAAAGCTACTATTAAAGCCGTACTTCTAATTCCGTATGAGCTCTTTCTCGTTGTTCTCACGGCTCTAATACTGCTTCCGGATGCGCTTATTAAGCAATGGAAAGAAGATAAATGAAACTCTATGAGATTCTAGTTCCCACTATCTACGGGGACACAATGAAGCCCATTCGCACTAAGCATCATAAGCGATGGGATGAGCGAGTCAAGAAGATCTCTGGCGGACTCACAATTTTAACTCCTGGAAAAGGTGTTTGGGTTCACGAAGGAGTTGACTACATTGAACGAGTTATCCCCGTACGAATCATGTGCGATGAAAAGTCTATGAAGCAAATTGTAGAGATCACGTTGCAGCACTACAGACAGAAAGCAGTTATGTACTACGTACTGTCTACTGAGTGCTTCATTGTCAATGCAAAGGAAAACAATGGCTAAACTAATTAGCATGACTCAACCGCTTGTATTGGTTGAGGGGAAGAACCTGTCACCGGAGCAACTCATTGAGTACACAGCACGAGTCAGTAATCCCGGTAGTCAAGAAAAGTTCAATACTTCTTTTAAACTATTGGAGTTCCTCATTAAAAACAACCATATTTCTCCCCTTGAGATGGTTGATTTCACTGTTGAGATTGAGACGTCACGAGCTATTGCTGCGCAGATACTCCGTCACTGGTCCTTCTCATTCCAGGAGTTCAGTCAGCGCTACGCTCAGGCTGCTGAGTACGTAGAGTACGATGCTCGGAGTCAAGACACTAAGAACCGTCAGAATTCTATTGACAATATGTCGGATGAAGACCAAGAGTGGTTCCATACGGCCCAGATGAAAGTATGGGAGCAATCTAAGGGTTTATACGACGAGGCTCTCAATAAGGGAATCGCAAAAGAACAGGCCCGCTTCCTATTGCCCCTCAATACAAAGACACGTCTCTACATGAAGGGGAGCGTCAGGGATTGGTTCTTTTATCTCAAGCTGAGATCCGCGAATGGTACGCAGAAAGAGCATATGGTTATTGCTTGGGATATTATCAACCAAGTGTTTAAGGTGCACTTTCCAACTATAGCTGCGATTGCAGGTTGGGTTTAACAATCTTCGTCGCTAGCAGCCTTATCTAAACTCCACTGTCCGCCCTTGTTTAGGGTTAGTTTCTCGTCTGCGCTCATTGCCATATTGGCACTAGGCTCGTAAGACGAGTTCACTGTCTTAGTGAACTTAAGAGAAGCACTCTTCTCAGGTGCACCTGCTTGTGGAAGATGTGCGCCAGCAGGTTTCACTTTAGGAATAGCTGTCGTAATGGGAGAGACTTTACCCTGTCCATATCCCTTAGGAGGGTTCATCTCGTGATGGACTTGCTTGGGATCGCCTCGTAGAAGAGTCATAAGACGACCTGAGATGTTCTGACCAGGTTGCCACTCTTTAGGTGCACTTGCTTCGGCTTTACCCTGAGCGTTCATCTTGGGTAGTGCAACTGGTGTCTTCTCTGCGTCATCTTTCTCTACGTCTTCATCCTTTGCGATGGGCCTTGCAGCTTCAGCACGAATGCGATCCACGCCAGTGAGCTTCTTTGCAGGCGTCGCAGTGGGCGCAACAGCAGGAGTAGGCTTAAATGCTCCAGACATGGCTGCATGGAATGCATTTGCTCGGTCCATGCTATTAGGATTTGTCAGTTGAGATGCTCCACCACCCATCATCCTGCTTGTCATAGAAGGACTATGGATTGCTTTCTTTACTTCATCTAGACTCTTTTTGACCTTCTCTTCATCTTTCTCTGACTCGTCCTCATCCTTCTTAACGGTCGTAGCTGTAATAGGTTTCTGACTCTCCGCTCTGATACGGTCCAAACCAGTAAGCCTAGGAGTTGTGGCAGCAGGTTTGCTTGCGTTCGAGGGACTAGAGGTAGACCGAATAGGCTCTTTGGCCACTTCCTTAATCTTGTCGATACCGGTAGGTTTAGTAGATGCAGGCTTCTCGACAGGTTTTTCAGCTTGCTTGCGCTTGCTGGAGCCGAATAGGGTGTAAGGGGAAATATAAAACTTCTCAAGTTCTTCAAGAGGATCTTCCTCGCTCTTAACAAGTGGAGCGGGTGCGCCAGCAACTGCAACGCTTCCACCGTATGCTTTGGGGCCAGCATTTGCTTTAGAGTTGAGGTGACCAGTGAGCATGGTGTGAACTTGTTTGCCCTGTGGGTGTTGGTTCAATGCACTGAGGAATGGACCGTGGTTCATGTGCTGGGTAATGAATCTTCCGCGCTCTGCGCTACCCTTGGGAAGGGTCTTGAGACCTCCCATGAATCCTTCAACGGTATCATGAAGGGGAGAGGGAGAATTTTTCTCCAGCTCTTCCTTTACTTCCTTGAATTTCGAAATTAGTTGGTCTAATTTATCCATAACTTTTATTATAACCCCATGAGAAGTTAGATTTTCCGAATCAATACGAACCTGTTCAATTGTAACACAAACCCAGCTGTAAGACACAAAGAGAGAAAATATGGCAAACAAGAACGAAACAACTGGCGACCTTGAAAATAAGAATTTGGTAGTCATCACCCCTGAAGATGTGCAAGAATGCTCAAAGTTCTTTCAGTTCTTTGAGATTCCGGTTCCGGCTCCACTCCAGAGCGCCATCGATTCCTTCTGCAAAGAGCCGACTCTGCAGAACCAGAATGAACTTAAGTTTCAACTCTCGGACATCATCATGCATAGCACTCACCCCGTCTTCCAAGATGAGGTCTTTGCTCAGGTAAAGCCTGAAAATGCCATGGCAAATGACGAACTGGTGTTCGAGCGTCAACTTGAAGCTCAGTTGACCAGCGACCCTAATGAAAAGTAACCTGTATGCGAATGGCCTTTTTATAGAGCATCGTGGTCTATAATAGACTTACTTGTCCAAGAAGCTCAAGAAAAAGATTGAAGAGATATGCGGGTTGAATGGCCTCGACTGGGAAGCCAGACAAGAACTAGCCAATAAAATCCTGGCCTCTGCTGAGTGGAAGCAATCCCTCTGCAATGAGTTGGTTGGTTTATCTTTTCGTGAGTTAGACCGTACGCTTCTAAGTGTTGCCAATGAGCGACAAAAGAAAGAAGACGGCACTGAAAGTAAACTCACTACTGGCAACAAGCAAAAACCCCTGCGGTCCTCTAAGTCAGCCAAAACCAATAATAATCAAAGAATGTCTTATGTACCACGCTCGCTGGATGAAATCCTGGCGCAAGTGTATTCTCCCCGGGTGGTTCCTACATGGGATAACCCAGAGAACGTCAGAAGCTGGCCAGAAGCCCTTCCTGTGGGATTCAGTGATGAAGTATCATCGGACTCTTCTGATGAGCATCATAGCACCCAAAAGTAATTGGGCTAAGTGGTGACTATAAGGTAAAATAGAGCATTGTACCCTCCCTAAAGGATCCCACAATGCTCAAAATAAAGATACCTCGTAGATTAAAACTCCTTCTTAAGCCGTTTGCGCTTGCGGGATTACTTCTTGCAGTATTCGTAGCCGTACTTAAATTCCCTGATATGCGACAGGCCTGGGTCAGAAATATGGTCGCTGAGCGTATATTCGAGATTAAGGGGATTAAAGAGGGTGGAGGCGGAACTGGCTTTCAAGTGGAAGCAGCAAATGGAAAAGCCTTCATTATGACGAATTCGCACGTCTGCGAGATGGCACAGAAAGACGGGAAAGACGTAAACTTCCTGCTCGTTAAGAAGAATGATCACTGGATGAAGCGAAGAATTTTAGAAGTCGACGATAAGAGCGACCTCTGCTTGGTTGAAGGTTGGCCGAATCTTTCAGGATTAGTCATTGGTGATATGCCAAAGATTGGTGATAGGGTTAGTGCAGTCGGTCACCCTCATTTAGGTCCCATCACACAGACGACCGGCGAAGTTACTGCCTTCACAGACACACAGATTCCACACCACATCCTTCCTTCAGGCAATGCACGCAAAGACAAGATGTTTGGTGCTTCAAAAGAGGGCTGTACTCAGCCAAAGAATGAGATTAAGAAGAGATCGTTCTGGCTATTTGGCTTTATCCCACTCGGTGAAATGTCTGTTTGCTATGTCAATGAGAAGGATTCAATCCAAACGAATGTCACAATCTTTCCTGGTAACTCGGGAAGTCCTCTTCTAGATGCTTCAGGAAAGGTAGTTGGTGTAGTCTTTGCCTCAGACGGAGATACTACTTGGGGCTTTGCTGTCAACGTCAATCACCTCAAACTTCTCCTCAAAGACTTCTAAAAATCAATCTGTGTAGAATGCATTTGCTCACTCAAACAAATCAGATCTGATCAGTGTATAAAGAGAACAAATGACATCTAAAACCACTATAGGTGATGACTACCTAGCTCCATGTCCTCATTGTGGAAAGACAATGAGTGTTGGAAAGATAACAAAAGCAGGTCTCCTAAAAGTTGGTCATGTAGATATGTGTAATAAGTGCGGTCTCTTCTTTGAAATAGAGAAGATCGAACTAATTCCTGTTGTCCACTATCGCAAAAAGATCTATGATGAGACTACCTAAACTGTTCAAGATTTCTTCTGTTGGTGCTCAACAAGAGTGGGAAATTTTCACAAAAGACAACGTCATTGTCACTCGATGGGGCAAGGTCGGAGGCAAGATTCAAGAGACTCGAGATATTGTCAGAGAGGGGAAGAATCAAGGCAAGAGCAACGAGACCACTCCAAAGCAACAGGCCGAGGCTGAGGCCACTAGCACTTGGGAAAAGAAGCTTAAGAGTGGCTACGTCAAGTCACTAGACGCTGCAGATGCTGGTGAGGTTGATATTGCAATCGAAGGCGGAGTGTTGCCCATGCTTGCCAAGCGGTTCGATGAACAGGGTGACAAGATCACCTATCCTGCTTACGTTCAACCTAAGTTTGATGGACACCGATGCATCGCCATTCTTAAAGATGGAAAGGCAACACTCTGGTCTCGTACGCGTAAGCCGATTACTGGTCTTCCGCACATCGTCAAGGCCATCGAGAACATGGGAGCCACAGGAGATGTAGTTCTTGATGGCGAACTATATAACCACAACTATAGGAATAACTTTGAAGACCTCACCAGCTTCATTCGCAATCCTGAGCCCAAAGAAGGACACGAAGAAGTCGAATATCATATTTATGATGTTGTTAATGACAAGCCCTTTAAAGAGCGCACCTCTGACTTACAACAACTCATGCTTCCTTTTAAGCAACTTCTTGCCGTTAGGACGGTATTAGTGCCTGATGAGGATACACTTAGGGAATGCTTTGATGTGTGTATTGCTAACGGCTATGAAGGTGCCATGGTCCGTAATGCTAATGGTCTGTATGTTAACAAGCGATCCAACGATCTTCAAAAGATCAAAGAATTTCAGGATGCTGAGTACAAGATCGTTGGCGTCCAAGAGGGCCGAGGTAAGCTTGCCGGAAAGGCCATCTTTGTCTGTATGACAGATGATGGAACCGTATTTGAAGTTAAGTTAAAAGGTTCTCAAGCGGAACTAGCTAAATACTGGGAAGACCCTAAGCTTGTAATTGGGCGCTTATTGACTGTCCAATACCAGGGTATCACTAACAAGAATAAGGTGCCTAGGTTCCCAGTTGGGCTCCGTTTCCGTGAAGACGTGTAGGACCCGGTATCTGGGATAATAGGTTTTAAAGGTACTCAATGAACCCCCAATCCCCACGAAAGAAGTTTACTATTAAGTATGACTATGAAAGAAGGGTTTTTACTCTTAGAGACAGTCTCGAGAACGTTCTCGGTGAACACGTGAATGGTAGAGAGCTAGGCCGAGATGCTTGGCAACTTGGGGCTGAAGATGTAGTTTTCGACTACGACTTAGGCCTAGATGAAAGGTTGCCTCTAGTTCCCTTTTATGCGAAATACACACAGAAAGGGTAAGAAATGGCTGAATGGAGCATCTACATGCTGAGCCATTTTGGCAACGAGATGCGAAAGGGCAAGTTATGCCGAGAGATTCGGCGATACAAGTCTAAAAAGGCAGCGTTCGAAGCAGTTAAAAAATACAGTAATGATATGTTTGTTGATAAGACATTCTGTCCACCTTGGGGTCGGAGGCCACGTGAGAAATATGAAACGTGAAGTTGAGTGTCTTAAGCGACTACAACAATTATCTCCTGTGTACGAAGAGATGGTTGCATTTCTATTGCAAGAGTTCCTTCTCTCTAGAGAAGAACTCAAGGTCATTAAGAGCTCGCCCGACCAAGGCAAGCTTCTGCAGGCTAAATTAGCTCTTCTATCTGAAGAGCGCAAACTTCAACTACTAGAGTTCGAGTGGACTATTCTACCCACTGAGCGAATCCGAATTAATATCGTGACGGATCGTGGGTTTAAAGAGTTCATCGCTGAAGTATAATTAGTGGATGATTGACTTTAAGTTTCTCGTTCCAGAGCAAATCATCTTTAAACACCGTAGCCTATTTACGAACGCTGAAGTATCATTATGGTCAGATGCCGTCTCTGTTGAAGAGGGATGGGGATCGCAAGGTAATCGACACGATTACGGACGTAACTTTGGCGCCAGTAACATGGCAGGAAAAGTATGCTCACCGAAGCTAATCAATCGCTCCATAAAGAAGTTCAACAAGCCATAACGAAACGTAGTCTCAGCTCTGATACTTACCTCGACGAGATTGCTTTCGACTGGAGACGTTTTCAAGTAGACGGCGCTGATCGACGCATGAATCGAAAAAGATTTCGTATAATTAATCGACAGCACAAGATTAATTCTTATCCTGAGGAATAAATGGCAAACCCCGGCAAATTCGAAGTTAAGCAGGTTACGTCGTTCAAAGATTTAGTTGATGGTAAGGTGAAGGAGCTTGGGGAAAGCGATCTCTGTTTTCAGAGTGGAACAGACATCATTCAGTTGGCTTATAAAGACCCCGAAGAGGAAAAGAAGTATGAAATTAAGCCAGGATTTCACACACTTACTGAGACTTCTGCGGGTCTTACAACGTCTAAAATTGAGTTCCGGAGACGTGATTTGCTCGAAGACGTCACAAGCACTAAAAGCATCATTAGCGAAGCGCGGTTATTTTTTGGTAAGTTGGACATCTACGAGAAGCTCAACCGACCCAAGAAGCGTGGAGTTCTGCTTTACTCTGCTCCCGGATTCGGAAAGTCCTCATCGATCGAGAAGTTCTGCGTTGACTTCGCACATGAGGATCCTGGTACGGTCGTGATTGTATGGCCAACCTCTGAGATTGAAGCAGATTCAATTGTGCACTTCTTCAGTCATCGTGCAGCTTACACGGCTGAGTGCACACGAGTTATTCTTATCATTGAGGACATTGGTGGTCGGGAACCTGGTGACTATCGTGGAAGTCAAGGGGTTAATTCAGGTCTGTTGAACTTACTGGATGGTATTGGTGTGACGTTCAAGCTTCCCACCTTCATCTGCGCCACGACCAATCATCCTGAGAGCCTGCTGCAGGCACTCGCCGATCGTCCTGGCCGCTTTGACCGACTCATCAAGCTTAATCCTCCCACTCACGACGAGAAGATTCGCCTGCTCACCTTCATTTCCAAGCGAGAGCTTACGGACGAAGAGAAAGATTGCATTGGTAGAAAGGGCACAGAAGAATTCTCTGTTGCTCATCTCGAGGAGATCGCGGTTCGTAGTTTGCTACATGATAAGACATACTCTGAAGTAGTTCAAGAGATGATTAACCACACCAAGTTGTTCAAGAAGAACTTTGAAGAGAAAGGCAGTTTCGGCTTTGGTAGTGAAGATTAAGCTTGATGAGTAGAGTTGGATTTACTAGAAACACTTCGTTAGGGGTTCGATTCCCCTATCTACTCTTGTAACACCAACCCAAACAAGAAAGGAATAACATGTCAACTCTAAACAGCACGATTCTCGCAGTTACTCGTCGAACCACGAAGGGCCTCACTGTGGGCGAAATCTTTGACCGCGTTGAGGCTAAGCTCATTTCCACGGGCAACAGGATTCCTCCGTACAACAGCGTTCGAGCCCGCGTCTATGAGCTTGCCGCTGCTGGCAAGCTTCTCGCATTCGATTCCCGGAAGGATTCAGTCTCGGGTCGCTTGGCGCGCACGTTCGTTCGTAACTAAGATGTAACCAATTCTCGTACGTCTCAAATTTGGTAGAGCGGGCTCACTGCAACGTGTGCCAGTTGTGGGTTCGAGTCCCATCGAGAATTCTGCCGTCTAACTAAAAGATTCGGCAAACTATTGCTGATAAGCTTACTTCAATGAATGATGGCAAGACTTTCGAAGAAAGTGTGGCTTGGATCAAGAAGCAGAAGTTCTAGATTGGCCATCCTCAAGACAGCAATTTTAATAGAAAATATTCAAACAATGTAAAATCTCCCATGGAGAAATCTATGGGAGATAAAATGAAGACAATTCTTGCTGTGGTAGTAGGAGTTCTGTTTGTGACTAGTTGTGGAGCAGAATGGGCCGAATGTGAGACATGTAAGCTTGGCGAAAAGGCGACAGAGTCGAAAGATGGCAAGCATATTTCGGTTGTAGTTAATGTAGATGTTAATCAGACACAGAATAGCTCGAGTGTCTGTACGACATGTCAGCCACCTACGTTTGATGCTGGCACCTCTAGACCAAGGCTGGATGCAGGTACACCTCCTAAACTAGATGCTGGAGTTTCACGTGACGCTGGTTGTCCACCAGTATGTCGTAAGGTATGCGTCTGCTATGTAGCCCGCTTCGTGTGTAATGATAATCGTGATGTTGCCAGGAGAACTGATTGCGATTCCTGTGGTGTAAAACGAGAATATAAGAAGTGTACGAAGGAGGAGATCAAATGTTCGTAACCGCATTAGCAGCAGTCTTTGCTATGGCGCCTATCTGTAAGGCAGCTCAAGCGCGAATTGAGGAATGTGAAGGTACACTCGAAGAGCTAAAGAAAGATCTTCACGCTTGCAAGGATGCAAATGACAGACTTGCGATGCAAGTTGCTCTTTGTAAGGCACGAAGGAAGGTAGTTAAGAAGAAGGCACCAGTGGTTGTGGAGAAAGAAGTCGCCAAGCCTTGCTGTGCATCTCCCATTTCAATCGTCAACAACGTAAACGTGGGAGGATCTTCCGCTGAAGAAGTCTCGCTCTGGAAGCGAGAGCGGCCAAGTTGGCTACTGGGTCTACGTGGTGCAGGTGGAATGGCGTTCTGTACCCCGGCAGGAATTGGTCTGGTTGGCATTCGTGCTAACTACTTGCCACTTCATCTAGGCATCGACGTTCACACTCAGTTTGCAAATGGTACGGTCGGTGCACAGCTGCTGGCTTATCCTATTCAATCTAAAATGGCTATGTGGCATATCAACGGCGGAATGATTGTGTTTAATCAGCGCCCTTTCCTGCTGCCTAATCTGCCCCGTCAAGTTGATCTCACTCTAGGAACTGGAGTTGAAGTACGAGTACTTCCATTCATGTGGGTCACTGCCGACTTGCAAGTTCGTATGCCCAATCCAGTAGCAGTCTCACAGACTGGCCAACAATTTGAGAACGTTCTTACTAAGAGTCTAGTTCAGACTCAGGGTTTGCTGGGCTTGATGCTGCGTACCTGGTAAAAATTGTCTTGAATCTAAAACTTGGGTTTTTATTTTTGAAGGAGAAAAGGTGGGCACTTCCCCTAAGATGTCTTCTACTCCAGTAACTTGTAAGAACTGTTGCGCTAATAATTTATACTGGAGTTGGAACTTTCAGACGAAAAAACCTGTGTTAGTCGAAACAGGGTGTTCCCCACATAGATGTCCAACGCCAAATACTCAAGACATCTTTCCGGGCTGGTGTGAGAAGTGTAAAGCCACAGAACTTGTGTGGCTTCGTAAGAAAAACGGGATGGAGCTATATGAGAACTATGGGTTGCCTCATGCTTGTGAACAAGATAAAGTAATTCAGGATGTATCGGAGGCGAAGTGTCGTCACTGCACGACTCCTAATCTGTTCTGGGTAAAAGTGAATTTTAAATTTTCGCTCGTTCAGCTTGATGGAACCAAGCATACATGTCCCAACTACTCTGTCTTCATGAAGGATTGGGCCGAAGCGAAGCGAATGAATTATGCCCTTGAAAAGGCATGGCTTAAATCAATTCCCGACTACACCATGTGTACGAAGTGTAAAGGTTACGGCTACATAGCTTTCCTTAGCAAGAGTAAGAGGCGAATGCGTGCTTGTAACTCTACTGAACCTATCAGAGTATCTCGTTTCTGTCAAAAATGTAAGTGCATGGGTGTATTCACCGCGCTAAAAAAAGCAGTCTATCTCAAACACCTTAGAATGAAATATTGGCCCTTTAGAAGTGGAATCCATATTTGGAAGAAAGGAACGTTGCTGGGTTTATGAGTAAGAAACCTAAAAAGCCATACACCGGTCGTGACCACCTGATGGTTAAGGTGATTAACGGTGTTACTAAGGCCGGAATACATAATGACCATAAGAAAGAAGCTAATAAAATGGCTTCTCGTAAGAAGGTAGAACTGGAAGAAGACCGTTGTATACAGTGCGGCTTTCCATATACCAGAGACCACATTAAGGACAAAAACGAGTTGGCAGCAATGGATTGTGGATATTGTTCAGTCTCTTGTATGGATTATGATGAGCCCGGTAAGGAATAACATGCACGACGCACCATCAGAAGCATCAATCCTTCGTACAATGTATGAGAAGGAAATGAAGGATCACAAGGCAACAAAGCAAGAGCTCAGTAAGCTGCAGGAGCTGATCTCCGTCTTTCTAGAAGAAGAGGACCTCAAACAGATTCTTCATCCTGATAAGCGGTCACCGCATTATGTTGCTCGAGCTCGAGCGGCAATTCGAGATGCCCTTCTTCCCCGAGGGGTTGGTGGCTTGTGAGCAAGCGGCTTGACCGCCTCAAAGAGGCGGCTTACAAGGAAGCACTTAAGGGAACTGGCAAGCAACGCCATGGAGCGGTTGTTGTTGGCAATGGTGGACGCATTCTTGCTAAGGCCTGTAATAACTATGGTAATGGCTGTCATGCAGAAGTCCGAGCATTGAAGCGAGTCCCATATGATGCTAAGGGCTCTGTCGAAGAGCTGATGGTTGTTAGAATTCGAAAGAGTCAGAAGTTTGGCATGAGTAAACCATGCTCTGAATGTCAGGCCGCACTCATTGCAGCGAAAGTTAAGATTGTCTACTATTCAACTAATGGCGACATTCTAGCGTATGAAACCTATGGAGAGGGAGCAGATGAATAAAACTTATGGTGACATGATGTCAGAATATGAGCAACATCGAGTATCAGCACAGCGCTTCTCAGTATGGGAAGAACTGGATAAGTATGTAGAGAATCTTGTTAAGCAGATTGCGCTTAAGGTCGATAAGGCGCCAATGCCTAAATTTCAAGACAACATTGGTTTCGACGACATGGGTACTCCAGTTCATAAGGGAACAAATGACTAAACAATTACTTGATGAGTCATGGCAGAGATATCCAGAAGCCAGAATCCGCATGCGCGAAGGCGGGCTCAAGCATCTCTTGGAAGGTCTAGAAGAGGGTGGCTACTGCAGTGCTAGCACCACAAGAATTAACTTTATTGAAGACGAGGGCGTATACGTAGAAATCGCATTGAACGTTGGTAAACACGGCAGTATTGTTGCTCTAGCGCTTGAAGCTTTTATCCCAGCTAAAATGCCGCCTGTCAAGAAAAAGAAGGCGGCCAAAAAGAAAAAAACAAATGAGATCAAAACTCCTGACGATACTCCTATTGAACTGCACGACGACTCGCTCATCGAAGTTGGATCTACTTCCGACGACGACAGAGTGCAAAAACTATCGGACGTGGACGATTAACGATATTAAGCACGAGAATTGCGATTAAGAAAACCGCAGCAGAATATTTAGAGAAAGCTTATGCCGACCAAGAAAAAGAAAGTGTCTTATACACCACCCGAAAAACCTCTCAGAGATCCTGATTATATTAGCAAAAGAGGAGTGAATTATTACTGGTCTCCTGAGTGGGTTAGAAGCACCAACTCTTCGAATACTGCCTATGGCCGAATCAAGGCTATCAAAGAAAACGGCACCGTCAACCTCTACATGAAGAGCAAAGATGGGAATCTCACCTATATCCAGGGCAGCATTCAGAAAGAGTTTAAGGATTGGCACGAGGCCAGGAAAATTGATTACTTCTTCATCGCCGACTCTCCTGAAGAACTTGATGATTTTATCTTATCGGAGTGATTCTCCTGATTGAGTATTATAATAGTGCGGTTTTACCTAAAGGAAAAAAATGAAAATGATTCTTGGTACACTTCTAGTAGCTTGTTTATCACAGACTTACAGTACCTCTTTCGACAACCCCAGTGACGTATGGGGTAAGTTTGAAGAGCCTATCAACGCTTGTTACACAACGAATAGTGGATCAGTCTCAATTGAGAATGCATCTCTAAAGGTTGTAGCTAATCAAAGCGGAACGCTTTTGAGTAACCATATTATTGCTCAGAAAAGACTTAATTACACTGGAGTGAATGGCCGCATCACTTACCGTGTCAACTTCTTTATTGATGCTGACGTCTCAGACTGGCTCACTTATCCACACACAGGACCAGAGATTAGTGTCCAGAATACTCGACTAGTAAATGGAACCTATCTAACTTCTACAGCGGGAATTCAATACGTTGCTAACCCGTGGAATACTCATTGGAACGTATGGGCGGAAACATCTCCTGGCGTTGCTGGCTGGGTAAGCTTTACAGGTCCTGTTCTAACACCTAGAACTTGGTATAAGCTCACACTCAAGGCAAACATGGACACGAACACCTACACGTCTGCAGTACTATGTCAAGGTGGTTCATGTCAATCACTTCCTATTGGCGGCCTTGATATTGCTGGGGAAGCGAAGTGGAATGAAGCAGCTCTTTGGCTCACCGCTGAAGCAGAGAACCTCTGGCAGTCGCAGTGTGGTGGTCCAGGTGCTCTACCGCTTACTGGTACCGTTTTCTACGACGATATTCTTTTCAAATAATGCCAAAGCTACTCTCAAAAGAAGAAGTAATGGATATTGCCACCAAGATGACTGCGGAGTACGGACTTGCTCCCAATATCATTATTGGTGGTGGTTATGGTGGTTATAGCACAGGAAATTATGACTCAAACATGAAGTGTGAAATTGGTAGAAACATTTCTGTGCGTGTATACAAATGGTTTCCATGGTATACACGCACACGCTTTATGTTGGTGCGGCATTTTTGGACAGAAAATTTTGAAAATCTTCTTGTAAAACTTCAGTATGAGTTGTCTGAATTTGACTCTCGCACGAAAATAGCTGAGCAATTTCGAGAGAAATACGCACTACAAGAAGCAGCTAGTATCCTAGATAAAGTTCTAGGAGATAGGTAAGCTTATAATGTAGTTAATGAAAGTTCTAGTTTACTTACTCTTACTATCTAACTGTACAACTCTTAAGTTTCTTGCTGGTCCGCCAACATATGAATATTGCGGAACATACGTCGTTCTTGAGGTCTATCGCAGAGAGGGAGCTTGGCTAAGTTGCAAGGACGCGCTTGCAACAACTCAAGTGGCCTACGATCTTCTGTGGCAACAGGGACCAGGTGCACTTCACAAGACATGGCGGATTGAGTACACATACGGATCAATAGATGCCTCGAATCCTTGGGCAAAAACAGATGCTATAAAGCATCTAATTCAGGTTAAAGAGATAGAACCAAGAAATGTGCTTCATGAACTTGGCCATGCTTTCATGCGAGAGAATCCCGCTGGTCGTGGTGATCACCACAAGATTATGTGC
>CXWL01020892.1_pt1 | contig 16207 bp, 13 predicted proteins | sample 590931 | NCBI WGS metagenome assembly CXWL01 (sample SAMEA3498368, study PRJEB10139) | groundwater metagenome | biome: water well; material: biofilm material | place: Germany | collected 2015-04-27 | reverse complement strand
TGCAATAAATCAATATCAACGGCACGTTGCAGTATACAGAGCACTGCGGAAGCTAAATATCTATGACCTAAACCCCATTCAGGTTTGTCAAGACTGCGACTATCCGATACAACTCCGGGAGCTTGTTGCTCGGCGCATCAACGAGCTTGAAAGGCAGAGAGCGTCACTCGGGCTTGGTTTTAGCACCCAATAGCTCGCAGGACGCGATGTCGCTTTGAGCCATTGACGGCCTGGTAAAGAATTAGGTTGGGGCAAATGTGAAGAGCGTCGATCACTTGAGGCTGACGCCGGATAGTAGGCTCGGAGTGCGCCTAAAGAACATTATGTCAACTGACCGAGCGCATCGACGCATTTGGTCGTAAGCGTCCGCGCGAACGTAGATATGCCACGTACCGAATGCGGAGCTCCGAGCTGACGCAGACCGACTCCCCTTGGAAGCGACCGATCGCTCAGTCCCGATGCCGGCAAATCGCGGGTGAGGAGGACCTCGCGGCTGAACGGCGATGGCGCTCGCCTGCCTAGCCGTTTTGGAACTGCACCCTGTTCACTGCCTCTTTGGCCGCGGCGTCTCAAATCCTGAGACTACTGAGGTTCGACGCTAATCAGGTAGCACTTTGACCGGAACGGGACTTGATAAGGGCAGCCAGACTTTGCGGCACCGGCCCTCTCGTCTAGCCGACTTTTGAGAAACTCGATCCAGGGCGGACTTTGGTGGATCACTGCGAAATCTCGAAGGGCAGGTCTCATTGTGCTCAGTGCGAGCAACGGTCTCCAATGCCCGGCCGTGTGGGCAGATAACAAACTCCGGTGCCCTCGGTATCGGCTATCGGCCCAGCGAGACTAGTATTCGCTCAAAGCGGCTAGAATTTGCTTCAGCGTATCGCTAATGCCCTGAATTTCCTCGGGAAGAGTCTTTAGTTCTTCGCTCTCTACCACTATCCGTATTGGGGGAGCAATTGTTAAAGCCAGCAATTCTGACAGTCCCTTCAAAGCACTGGCTGAAAAGAAAACCAAGTCGTGCGCAGACAAAGTAAAGGTGATTGGCGTTCGGTCATTATTAAACGCCACTTCCATTCGGGCAAGTGCAGTGAGCTTTCGTTCGCTTCCGAGAAACATTGGAATTACTCTGACTGCCCCGATGTCATCGTAGGGAGCGGGGAATCTATTCGAATTCTCGGAAAGTAACTTGTCTCCTACCTCTTGCAGGGGCTGGAGGCTTGTGAGTCCAGGCGCGTGCTCATCGATTGCCGTGCTCATTTCATCGAAGATCGGAGACAAAAAGAATTTATACTCTCTGGGAGAGGTCATTTGCTTTGCGAGAAGAGCTAAGGTCACAGCACCCTCTGGCCCAACGCGAGTAGAGATCTTCTCGAAGCTTAGTGACCCGTCTGTCAGGTCTCGCTGAAACTCGCTGAGCAACGCCGGAGTTAGTTGCTGTCTGAGCGCCGTGAGTTCACCGGTGAAATTGTCTCTCATAATGCCGCCGACGCAATTCGAGGAAACGCGAGCTTCTCAAAGGAGAAATCGGTAATTGTGATCCCCCGACTTGGTAGCTTCTGTATCCCCTTTTGCTGGACGTAGGTGCCTGTAACTGGCCTTGGATAATAGTTGCCCGCACTTAGGATTCTTGTCATCCGATTAATTGCAGTGGTCAACGCTGCTTGGAATTCTCTATTTTCATCCGCGCAGTCAGGAACTTCAACATGCCATCCTGGTCGGATCAACTCCAAGGCCGCCAACCCCTCGTCCGTGATTGCCGCTCGACGCTCCTGACTTCTCGGCTTGACGATGACCAGCTGCTTTTCTACAAGGTCGGTAATTAGACGAGGCAGATTCTGTTGAAGAATGCCCGTTATAGTTGATAGTTGTGTCATTGAATAAGAAGCGTCTTCTCCCGCGGGATCTAGGCTCGGGTTCTTTTTCCAACGAACCTGAGCAAGTGCCAAGAGCACTGCTACGGCCCGCTTACGTGAGGCCAAATAGGTGTGCTGGCTATCGGCTTCCGTCCGTTCCGCAGCCGCCTCCAAAATCCCCTCGATTGCTCGAACATAGCCGACTACAACGCCGAGCTCATAGGTCTCTTCGCGTGCTGAATTCGTGACATAGACTCCTCGTACCTTGGTGGCCAAGTCTCTGAGCTGCTTGAGGTCTCCGCGACGAACTGCACGCGCCGTTGGCTCGAGGTAAGCGTTGAGTTCAGCTGAGGACGAAGTCATGTTGTTCTCCCAGGGGGTGATTCAAATCTATCATAATCATAGCCGCGTCATGCGTAGATGACTGCGGCGAACCTCCCACTTTTTGGATCTAGTAGCTGGTCAACAAGCTTGCAACGCTCTGGCGAAACGACCACGCCGATGTGGTGGGGTGAGTCCGGTCCGACGGGAATGCGCGCCATCACCGCGTAGGAATTTGCGAGCGCCGTCCGAGCCTCGGGATCTTGCGCGATGTCAAACGCCATCCGTTCCCACCATCCGCTCGGTTGAGGCGCCTGATCCATCACGGGAACCAAGACCAAGTCTGCGCCGACTTCCCTGGCAATCTGTCTTCCCGGATCTTCGCGAGCAAAGTCTTCGCAAATCAATACCATACAGCGACCAACGTTCGGAATGTCGCGGACGATCATCGCACTCGCCATCGTGTTCACGGACTCTTCGGCAAGAGGGCCTTCGCCCAGCACGTGATTCAATCCTGACTTCGATAGAAGTTCGCGGGGAAAGGTGTACGTATGGACCTTGTCCTGCGACCAACGTTCCTCCCCATAGTTGTCGAGCACAAAGGCTCGGTTGACTGGGAATGCTGTACTCACGTCCACCGCCTCAGTTCCTGCGACGAGCAGGCCAGGCGCGTTGGGCGTCACCCTGGCCCAACGTTTGATGGCGCTCCTCAGTTCCACGTGAGAGACAAGTTCCGGCATGACAACGATGTCGGCTCCCTTGTCAACGATCCAGTCAAGAGTGGTGATCATCCGCGTCACGACGGTGCTTAGCATCGTCGAAGTAAGGCTGACGGATGCCCTCCCTCCTCTTGGCTCCCACACGACTTCGTCTTGATCGAGAACAAGGGCGACGATTCCAATCCTGAGAGGTGTGGTCTTGGTCAATCTCCCAATTGAGGCGGTGCGGCTGTAGTCAATACGGCACGCTATATATCCGGGGACACGCGCGAGATTTGCGTAAAACTGGGGGAGTGAATTTCCGTTATTACAGACGCGACCAGCGGGAAGCACCAAACCGTCCCCGGTGCCCGGCAGAAGCAGATTGTTGTAATGGGCAAGCCGATCAAGATAGGGTTGTAACGTCTCGACAACTGAACTTGGTCTACGGTGGCCCAATCCGTTTAGACAGGTGTCAATTAACCGCGTCGCATACACAATTGACGTAACCGCTTGAATGAATACCGGATCATTACGGTCAGGCGTCGATGCCAAGTCATCAAGGAAGAAGACCATGACACGCGCCAACGACGACGGGAACAAGATCTGGTCACCAACAATTACGTCAGCCAGATACAGTCCCCTCCAAATTGCCTCACCAGGCTTGACTGAGATTGAACTCCTCGGCTGGGTCACGAAAAAGGGATGAACCGCACGAAATCTGTCTTCCTCGAAAAGCACGTCATATAGTGCCGCGAAGGCCGCAATGGGATCGGGCCGGGACAATATTAACGAGCGAGCAAATGCGATTGCCGACATTTTGTCCCCAATTGGTGCATAAATCTATTCTTCGTGATTGTTTAGTAGCTATTAACGCGCGCGAGTCTAGCCGCCTGAGCGCACTTCGCCTATTCGAATCATTGCAAAGACACTTGACCTCGCCGCGGATTGTTCCCATAACCTTTCGATCGCGTGCCGACCGCCGAGCAGGCGGTCAGCACGATGCGCGACGAGCCGGCGCGCAGGCTCAGTCTTCCTGGGCGAACACGAGCACGATCTGGTTCTTCGTCCCTGTTGCACGAGCGCTGCCGGCCGACACGCCCACGGTGCCGGACGGATCCTTCCAGGACAGCCCGAACTTGTCGCCGTCCCGCCGCACGATCTCGGTCGTGATCGCGAATTCCTTCGCATAAACCTTGGGCTCGAACGTCTCTGTGTCGCCGTTCTCCACCGGGATCGTAAAGCTCGGCGCCGTCATGACGCCCAGCGCCGCCTGGACCGCCGCCTGCAGGGATTGGCGCAACTCGATCTGCAAACGCGACGCGAGGTCGCCGGCGTCGGCGGCCGTATTCTCCGATCGCGGACGCGGGACCAGTACGAACTTGAGCGCTTGCGTGCTGCCGTACATCTGGCTTTGGCCGGCCGAGAAGATCAGCACCGTCATGCCAGCTTCATTGTTCGTTTCGCGCGCGACATTCAAAGTGACTTCGGCGTGCTTTAGCACCGGCACGCGGCGGCTGGCTGCCACGCGGCACAGCGGCTGCTCACTGCGATGCTGTTTCTCCGCGGCACAGGCTTCGGCCCGGACCGCTAAGGTCGTAGTGCACGCTGCATCCTGTTCGGGCGTGCACGAACCCTTAGCCGAGCACGCGCAGGCGTTCTTCACGATTGTCCGATCTGCGCACATGGGCGATTTGGGGAACGCCGCCTTGCATTCGTCGTCGGCCTGCTTGTAAGCCTGCGTGAGTGCCGCCCACTCGGGCAATGCGTCAATCGTTGAGAGCGCTCCGTGGAGCTGTCCGATCACCTCCTTGGCAGGAAGCTCAAGCGGCTCCGGGCGCCGTGCGTGATGACAACCCGCCAGCATGAAGAGCGAAAACGAGCTTAGGATGAACGCAACGACCCGCATGATAGATCTCCTGGTTATTTAAATTGGCTCAGGCGCATCGCGCCACTGGTCAATACGCTGGCTTCATCGCAACAACCGTCTGCGGCCATGGGCGAGCCGTCCGGAAAGACTCGGGAGGCGGAACCCCAGAACGGCTGGCGCATGCCGGTGAACTCGAACGCACCGCATGTTGTCGCCATCACTGTGGCGAAGGCTTTATCGGGTCTGACGAATCCGTGTCGTGGGAAGTGCTTCTCGGCCTCGCACTCTTGGTTGTGCAGCCCGCCCGCCAGATGTGTGATCTCATGGCCTAGACTGTTGTGTGGGACGCCGGCGGGTCCCAGGATCAGAAACGCTCGGTCCGCACTGGCGCCGATGTCAGCCGCCAGCCCACGGAAGTGCATGTCCTTCACCAACAGCACGACCACATCCGCCTTCTTCGTGTCGCGCAGCGTAAGCACGTCGGCAAGGAAGCCCCGGCCGTTTACCAAGTCGTCGCACATGCGATACCAGCACGCGTCTGTCGACGTACAGGGCTGCTTGTAGCTGGACTGTGCCTTGTGTACCTGCCGGAAGGTGACCGGAACGTCCGAGGATTGAATCGACTGGTTAAGCTGCTCGATCAGCGGTCGGGTGAACTCCAGCATGAAGCCGGCGTCGGCTTCGGAAACAAACAGCACGTCGACCGTCGCTTTGGTATCAGGCGNNCTGCTCCAGATCTATGGCGTTGGTGAACGGTTTTCGACAGGCGTTCTGTCCGGCCGGCGTCGTGGCGAGGGCGGCCGGGGCATCGGCGCCAGCTGCCGCCTCGGCCGGCATGTCGGTCGCCGCGTCGGCGGTGGGGTGATCAGGCACCTCAGCGGGAAACGACACGGACACGGACTCGCCGCTAGACGCGGATGACACTAGATACGAGCGCGTGGGGGTCTGCCCGAAGCCGGTGATGACGCCTTCGTCCGTGACATGCAATTGCAGCGCGCCGGGCACGGCCCCCACCAAGTCCGCGTCGATCGTCCAGGCCCCTTCGAGCAGTCGTGACGCGGCCACGGTGGCCAGACGCGCCTCACCGTCCAGTTCGATGACGAAGCTGGGAGGAGCGGCGCGTATTACTTGTGGCATCAATTCCTCGGGCAGCGTCGTGTACACGCCGGCGGGACCTTCGAAGACGCTGAATTCCACGACCGGCGACGCCGCACGTTGCGCTACGAACCGCAGGGCATCGGCATCCAGGTGACTGCGTGTGGGGGAGCGGCCAATGCTCGACGCTAATCCTTCCTCGACGGCCTTCAGCGCGCCGGGCAGCACGCCTCGTGTGCCTTCCCTTGAGACTCGTACGGCTCGATACGCCCGAGTGTCCAGTACCAGCACCTCGGGGCCGACATATGAGGACAAGAGCGCTTCTCTGTCGGCGAGGCCTTCCTCGACCTTCAACCGCCAGAATTCTTCATTGCCCACGGTCGCCAATCGCTCGGCATTGGCCTTGAACCGGAAGGCCGGCGATTGCCAGCGCTCGCGCAGTGGTAACGCGTCGTCGGACCTCAGCACCACGTCAATCACGCCCTGGTCGACGATGGCCTCGGTCGAATCTGAAAGTTGCGGTTGCGCTCGAACCTGCACGGCGATCGACAGAAGCACGACCGCTGACGCTGACATAGTCCGGCAAGTGCGTCGCGCGCGCACCGGCCGGGCGTGAACCTGCAGCTGGGTATGGCAAAGATCTCGGACGCTAGGCACCGGGGCCATCCTCACGGCGTCGCCTTGTGGCAGTCTGTCCATCGAGGCCTTACCGTTGACAAAGTCCAAGGAACCCATAGGGCCCTCGCAGGAAGTCATGAAACGAACAGCTTTCGATCCCGCTCCTTGATGTGACCAGGCCGGTAATACGCGGCGAACCAAGGCTTCTTGCCCTCTGCCGGTGGTTTGGCCAAGCGCAACGGCTCCTGATCCTTACTGGCATTGGCCTTCACACGGAAATGGAAGTGATCGAAAAGTCGGAGCGCCTCAATCGCGTACGCGGTGGCGACCTGCCGATCCTCAATACAGATGATGTGATCACCGTTAGCCTCCTCGCCCCCTTTGGCCATGTTCGACGATCCCGTGAAAACCATAGGCTTGGCTCCGTTGAAATCGGTCACAAGAAACTTGTGGTGAACCATGTTAGAGCGCTCCGTCGTGTTGCCGCTCCATTCGCTCTTGAAAGGTTCAGGCGCTTTTTCCCCTAGGAAGGCAAACGGCAGCAAGCCACGAGAGCCGTCCGGTTTGGTGACGGTCAGACCACCTGTACGCTGGGCGACGCCATAAGAGAAAAGAGATCGTAAGGCGAGTTCGTCCAGCGCCTCACGTACAGTTCCTGTCAGTTGGTTCAAGAACACGATCGAATAGAGCACCGAGCTCTGTGCATTCTCGATCGCAAGCGCGATGGGATCGAGCGAAACCCCAGCCTCGCCTCGCGGCGAAAAACACAATGAAACGCGCGACTCTGGCTCGTCGCGGACTACCCACCATTGCTGCGACAGAATGTTCTTGCGGAACGACTTGGGCGCCCCCCAATAGGCCTCAAACACTTCACCGAACTTGGCCGCCACCTCATTGCTGTCAAAGACCAGTACGTTGTTCGCCTGAATGTAAAAGCCACGCAGCGAAAAGTTCGTGGAGCCAGCGAGCACTTTTACGGCCTCGCCGTTGCGGCGCACTATGAGCACCTTGTTGTGTTGCTGCCGGCCGAAGTGCATGCGTTTGACCTCGGCGCCAGCGGCGGCAAGTCGCGCAGCGCTGATCGTCTCGCAGCTTCCAGCCTCACCCTGGTCGCCATGGTCGTCGATAATCGCGCGCAGGCGCGGACCCAGAGCCTCGAAACGCCGCAGGACTTCAGGTTCTTTGCACTCATAGATCATGGCGTCGAGCGTGACATCGGGCCCGGCATTGACTACTTCATCTAGCAGATCCATAACGAGCCGGCGGGCTTCGAATCCAAGCCACTCATAGTGGTCGGCGAAGGGCGCCATGTCGTGTTCAAGGTTGGCTGCCGCGGGGGACCCGACCGGCGGAAGGATTCCCGCTTCGTTCTGGAAACGGCTGACGTAAGCTTGCGAGGACGCGAATCCGCGAGTGAATCCCACGTTGACGAATCCGTCGATGGTCTGGGGAGCGAGCGAGATGGAATTCAGAACGATCGCGCCAGCACGAAGCGTCCCGTCCGGCCGCATGTACTGCGCGGTAACTCGGTAATCAAAATCCCCTTCCGGGACTTGGGTGGGCACGTGTATCCAGCGAAATTTCTGGAACGGTGCTTCGGTTGACTTGTGGGCTCGGCCGAGTGCGGCATCAGGCTGTTGATCGAAGTGCAGTCGGTTCTTGAGCGCGCCCCAACGGTCCGAGTTGGGATACTTAACTTCAACCGAAAACCCGACGAAGTCCGGGGTGGCAGTCTCCTCGGACAGGTCGAAAGCGAGCAGCGCCGCTCCTTCACCGCGATACAACTTCACGGTCAGACCACCGTTCGCGCCAATGCTCTCGAAGGCCAATGCCATGGGTTCCTCTCTCCCGTTGTCGACGCCGCGCTCGATGCCGCCGTCACATTGACGTAAGGCGCTGGTTCACGCTGCTTTCCGGTGAGTCGAGGGCACACTTGGCACGCCAGACACCGGTGCGGCTACAGAAGCAGAATGTCGACAAGACGCGAAATGTCGCATCAGTTTGCAAAACATTACGCGCTCACCGGCCTTACCNNCTCACCGGCCTTACCTGCCACATCCGAACTGGCCGGAGCTCAGCTTACCGGCCGTAGACGAGCTTCGCTGAGCGCAGAGAACTTGTTTTCAGGTCCGTGTGCCGGCGTGCTCGAGGCGGCAAGAGCGCACAGTGACGTTCGTTCAAATATCATTATGTCAACTAGCCACGTGAGCAGGGGCTGGGCTCTCAACCTTCACCTGAAGGCTGAACGAACTCCCCTACCTGATGCTCGGCGTTCTCGAATGTGGGCTAGCCACCCATGAGAAACGTCTGCGCCGGATCTTCCGATGGCTGCGCCCTGATGGCGTCCTTTGGCCGCCTGCGCGTTAGTCACAACGCATCACCACAACTGCTTTTCCCACGGACCACTCGGCGTCACTGGAGGTCGCGATTGTGCATGTGACCGACCCGCAGTGCTATCCTTTGACTTCGGGCGCCTTATGGGCGTGGAAAAATGTAAAAAACAAGGGGTCGCTCCCTTTGTGCGTTGTTTGCCCATGGGCGCCCGTTTCTTTTTGCTCCTCGTAGACGCTGTGCAATCGCGTCGTGCGCGAGATGTCGTTGAACGACGACAAGACCGCAGAGGACCGCGCCGGCCCGCTACCGAATTCATTTTGTGCTATGACCGCGAACATCGATTCGTGGTGCCTGGTATGCGTCCAACGCGCAGCGGCACCCGCCCCTGTGCGAGGGCTTCATGGCAATTCACCCCAATCTTCCAAAGTCGCCCTATGCCGTACTTGAGCCCGCCCAGCGGTGGTTTCCAGCTGCCGAAGACTTGCGCAGCACGGCCTATGAAAAATTGCTCCCGCCGCTGGTCGCGAAGATCCGCGAGGATGTCAGCGAATGGCGTGCTGCTGGCTATCTCGGCGTCTCGGCGACTTCCAAAGCGCTGTTGCAGTGGTGGTTCCACACGCAGCATCTGACCGAGCAAGCGGACGGATCACTGTCGACCTTCGAGTACTACTTCGCGCAGCGCGAGGCGGTCGAGACGATCATCTGGCTGCACGACGTTCGGCGGGTCCGCGACAAGTTCGATTTGATGCGTTTCGACGCGTCGGTGCGGTTTCGGCGGACATGTTCGACGAGAGCTGGCCACGCTACGTCACCAAGATGCCCCCTGTGCCAATGTCCTCTGAGACAACTACCTCTTCGTAATTACTGAAGGTAGGCTCCTCTCATGGATAGCTCAAGTTCTGAAGTTCAGCCGGGTTCGTCGGCTGCGGATCGTGTCTCGGCGACGGGCTCAGCCGAGGTCGTCGGCAAGGCTACTCGCCGGCGCTTTTCTCTGGCCTACAAGCGCAAGATCGTGGCGCTGGTAGCGGACCTCCCAGCGGGTGAGATCGGCGCACTGCTGCGTCGGGAAGGGCTGTTCTCGTCGAATCTTACCCAATGGCGACAGCAGTTGTCGGCGCTTGAGGCCCATGCGCCTGAGCCCAAGCGCGGCCCGAAGCCGAACCCTTCACTTGCTGAAAAGCTCAAGGTCGAGAAGCTCGAGCGCGAGCTGGCGCGGATGCACAAACGCCTGGCCCAGGCAGAAGCGATCATTGATGCCCAAAAAAAATTGTGTGCACTGCTCGGTCTCCCGAGCAGCGAGGAATCACCATGAGCGCGCTGCCGCAACTGGCTGAACTGGCCGGCACCGCTAGAGCGTGCGTGAGCTTGGGACTGTCTCGCGCAACGGTCTATCGCCAGCGGCAGCCCAAGCAGCAGCCTGTGTTGGTCTACCGCATTCCGCCGCTGAAACTGGATGAGGACGAGCAAGCGGCGGTGCTCGGCGAACTGATGAGCCCGCGCTTCGTTGATCGTGCGCCGCATCAGATCTACGCCGTGTTGCTGGACGAAGGCCGCTACCTGTGTTCGATCCGCACCATGTACCGTCTGCTGGCCGGGCAACACGCCGTTCGCGAGCGCCGCCGGCAGCGCGTGCACCCCGTCTATGCCCGGCCTGAGCTCCTCGCTGAGGAGCCCAATCAGGTGTGGTCGTGGGACATCACCAAGCTCAAGACCACCGTCAAGTGGACGTACCTCTACCTCTACGTGCTGCTCGACATCTTCAGCCGCAAAGTAGTCGGCTGGCTGCTCAGTACCCGCGAATCGGCAGCGCTGGCGCGTCAGCTGGTCAGCCGCAGCGTGGAGCGCGAGGGGATCAGCCGCGCTCAGCTGACCCTGCACGCCGATCGCGGAGCCGCCATGCGCTCGAAATCATTGGCGGAACTGCTCGTCGACCTCGGCATCGACCCCAGCTTTTCCAGGCCACGCCAGAGCAACGACAACCCCTACAGCGAGAGCCTGTTCAAAACCACCAAGTACGCCCCAGGGTTTCCTGACTGCTTCACCGGCATCCCCCACGGCCGCGCCGTCCTGTCGCCGTTCTTCCAACACTACAACCAGGACCACCGCCACTCAGGCATCGGCCTGATGTCGCCCAACGCTGTCCACAGCGGCAACGCAAAACGCATCACCGCGGAGCGCCAGTGCACCCTCAACGATGCCTTCGATCAGCACCCCAATCGCTTCAAAGGGCGCAAGCCCAGACCCCCGGTAGTGCCAGACAAGGCCTACATCAATCCACCCAGAACCACCGAAACCGCCCAGGGTCCAACACCCGAAACAAAACTCACTAAACTCTAATCAACTGTTGTCTCAAAAGCATTGACACATACCGATGGCTACCGGCTCAGGCAAGACCAAAGTCTTGTCGTTGCTGATTGCGTGGAGCTATTTCCACAAACTCTATGAGGTCGATTCCACCTTCGCGCGCAACATCCTCTTGATTGCGCCGAACATCATTGTGCTCGATCGGCTACGCACCGACTTCGATGGGCTGAAGATCTTCTTCAACGATCCAATCCTGCCCGACAACGGTTTCCACGGTCAAAACTGGCGAGACGACTTTCAAGTCAGCCTGCACATTCAGGACGATGTCCGCGTCGTGCGCCCCACCGGCAACCTGTTCCTCACCAACATCCATCGCGTCTATCTGGGCGATGTGGTCGAACCGTCGCTCGATGACGACGATCTGCGTGACTATTTTCTGGACCCTTTCGGTCCCAAGCCGGTTGGCAAGACCACCGACAGCAAGACCGATCTTGGCGAAATCGTGCGTGAGCTCGATGAGCTGGCGGTGTTCAACGATGAGGCACACCACGTCCACGATGCGCGCATGGCCTGGTTCAAGAGCATCCAGGACATCCACCATCGCATGCTGCAGAAGGACTGCAAGCTGTCGCTGCAGATCGACGTGACGGCAACTCCGAAACACGACAACGGCGCGATTTTCGTGCAGACCGTATCGGACTATCCGTTGGTCGAAGCCATCCACCAAAACGTGGTCAAGCACCCTACCAGCGCAACCCGCCATCATCGTTCGCGGCGCTGGTTGTCGGCTTCATCGACTACCAGGCGCCGCCAACATGAGCGAGGACAGCCTCCTGCCTGCCGGCGAGTTCCTGCTGTATCGCACCGAGGATGGCCACGCGAATCGAGTGCCGCTTCGACGAGCAGACGTTGTGGCTCAGCCAGGCGCAGATGGCTGACCTTTTTCAAGTCAGCGTACCGACCATCAACGAGCATCTGACGGGAATCTACGCCGACGCCGAACTCGAAGCTGAACGAACTATTCGGAGTTTCCGAATAGTTCGTCTGGAGGGCACGCCGCTGGTGCCGGTCAACGTTGGCTGACCGGACATATCGCCGAGATGGTCAAACAATCGGGCCCGGGTAGCTGTCGACGCTCGTTGGGGTGTCGTCGCTGGTTGCCTCTTCGAGCTCCGCAATAGAGGGTTCCTGTGTGGCTCGATTTCCGTCGGCAATTTCACGGGCGATAGAACGCAGGTCGACCATGGTGACGGGGCTGCGCAGCAGTCCAACCAGACGCAGGCACCGGTCGAGGTGCTGCAGGATGGCATCCCACGCTTTTCCAAGAATTCCCTGGTCGGCGGCGCTGGCGGCGATCTCAAACACTTTTTCGGCGCGGTCGAGCGCAGGTAATCCCGGCGTGCTGAGGTTGACTCGTTGCCAAGCCGCTCGGATCCCGGGGCTGTCATCTGCCGCTTGGACAATCGCCCGGAGGATCGCTTCTCTTTCCGCTGGCGGCAGGAGGCGCAACCCGTGACGCTTGCGGACGCTGCGCTCGATGGCGTCGAGCACATCGCTTTTGGTATCCAGTGGGTCGGTTTCAACAAAGACTGTCTGCGGATCGAGCGCTTGCGGAGCTGGCTGGCCGCGATCGTGGAACGCCACCGCAAGATCAATCGCACCTTGGTACCCGGCCTTGAACTCAGCCGCGGCTACTTCAACAACGGACTTCGATGTTCTGATCGTGCCGGCGTCGGGAAGCACTTCAGTGTCGGTGGTCGCACCGGAGGAACCGGACTCCGACGGCATCAATACTGGGCCGGCATAGTCACTCGCCGCGCTGGTCGGTGATGCGAGCACAGGATCAGGTTGCGGGTTTGCGTCCGGCGACGTGCCGAACTCCGGCATTTCGTCAAGGGCCATTGTTTGCGGCCGGCTCCGCGACAGGTCTTTGGCCATTGACGCATAGACGCTTCGGTCCGCGAAAAGGTGCAGTTCGTCGCGATGTCGTGATCCAGCGACGTAGCCCCACTCCCGACTCGTCATCCGATCGCTGAGAAAGACGTACACCCGATCCGTTGTCACGCCCTGTGCTTTATGCGCGGTGATAGCGTAGCCGTATGTTAAGTTGGGGTACGACTGCGGGTTGACGCTCACCTCCCGCCGGTCATCGAGCTCAATGGTCAGACCGTTCTCGTCGACGCGTTTGACCGTTCCAAGCGTGCCATTTTTCACGCCCATCGCTCGATCATTTCTAAGAAAAAGCACGCGGTCACCGGTTGAAAACTCGCTGCCTCCGACGGCGATCGACGCACTTCCAAGGTTGCCGCGATCCCGTAACCGTCGTCGTGCCTCAGCGTTGATGAGCCGAACATCTGCGCGTGTCGCGGCCAACATCAGTGACGCTGCTGGATTCGCCGGATCGGCTGAATCCAGCCACGCCTGGACGATCGCGCCAATCACAGCAGGCTGGCCGTCCTTGACGTGCACTCGGCCGCGCGCCTCGAGGTTTTCCAGCGCCTCCCCTGCCCTGCCCTCCATAAGGCTGACAACAACGGATCGGTCGGCTTCGTCGCGTTGACGCCTGATGTCAACCAGCTCGGCTGCGCCGAGCTCTTGGGACAAGCGCCTGAAAACACCGCCAGCCTCGATCGATTGCAGTTGTTTCGAGTCTCCAACGAGGATGACTTTTGAGTGCGCAGCGGCAGCGAGGCTCAGCAGCTGCTCGATTTGCCGGGTACCGACCATGCCTACTTCATCGATGACGAGCACTGTCCTGGGATCGATTCTCCTTTTGCCCGCCTCAAGTTCCGCAATCAGGGAGTGCAGTGTCTGCGCCGGGATCCCACTACCCTCTTGCAGCCCTTGGGCAGCTTTTCCCGCCAGCGCCGCCCCAATGACCTCGAATCCGGCGTCTTCCCAACTTTTTCTCGCCGGCCCAAGAAAATACGATTTGCCCGTCCCTGCCCGGCCCTCCACGATCCTGATTCCGCCCTCAGCGAGAACATGTGTGAGCGCCCGCAATTGTTCGGGGCTCAGCAGTTCGGAATGGCGAGCCTGACAGCCATTTTCAGCCTGACCGGCAAGCCGGCGCGCGGCAGCCAGCGCACGTTGCTCCAGATCCAACATTGTCTGAGTCGAGAAGCGGCTTTCCGGCAGAGAGACGATTTCTTCGCCCTGCAGAATGTCTCGAACAATGCTTTCTATGCGGCTGATCCCGCCCCCCGCTACTTGGACCCGCTCCGCGACCTCGCGCCATAGATCCTGTGCTCGGAACACGGCGGCATATTCAGTGAGCTTTAGAAGAATGCCGGGGATGTCTATGGGCTGAAGTTGTGCGTCCGGCGGTCCAGACAGCGCCTCGGCCTCAACGGGCCCAAAGCCTATGGAACGCCCTTCCTCCCGCCAACGCTGGTAGAGCTCAGTGGGCGCGACATCGACTTTTTCGCCGCGCGTTGCCAAAGTTGCGGCTTGGTAACTAGCGGGGGATGACGATCCGCGCGCGGCCACAGCGTCCTCGATTTCGGATCGGCGCTTCGAAAAGTAAGTGCATGCATCAATCGGCACGTTCCGTATCCGAAACGCGCGCTCGTCGGCATCAATCCAATAGCCAATGCGCCGCAACTCATCGGCAAGCTGGGCGCGGTAGACAGTCCCTGCCGCCGTCTGCCAGGCAAAAATGTGACTGGACTCTATTGCGCCGAATCGCCCGTCTGGCCTGAGAGCGCAGTTCATCACGAAGGCGTGTGTGTGAAGTTGCGGGTCCATTGCGCGACTGGTCTCGTGCGCGAAACAAGCCGCGACCATTGAGGACTGGACATGGGCGGCGCCGCCCTTCCCTACCCGCACTCGGATGGCCTTCTTTTCCAGGAATCCCAGCGCCGTTGCGACCGCGCGTGCCTGCGCGTCTTCGATGGCTTGTCGCTTTGCGCCGGTGAGCTGGCTCCAGAGCACGCTGACCGACTTGACCGAAGAGAAGGTGGCATCCCAGCCAGCTCGGTGGCGGACGCCATGGCGTTGCACTAAGGACGACCCGTCAACACCCCTACCTTCCGTGAGAAACGTGAAGTCAGCTTTGTTGACGGCGTCTGAAACTCCCAACGTGCGCGTAGCGTTGGACCCCCACCAGGATCCGGGGCTGGCGGTGTAGTAGTCCCCACGATCAAGATGATCCCCGTAGTACGCAGCCGCTGTTTCGGCATCCCCGCGCGCCGCAATAGTCATCATGCCGCACGGCCCCTGTATGCGCCGCGCCACCCTGAAAAGGGTGCGTGGGGTGTGGTAGAAAAAGCTGTAGTTCGTCTGTTCACTTCTTGGACGAAGCTGGACACAAATGGACACATGAAGTACAATGTACGAAAGGTGATCGGTCTGCAACTGGACCAACGGGGCGCACCTTTGGACTCGATGAGAGGGAGAAATGCCAATGAACGCAGACATGATCGACCGGCTCGATGAGTTGGTCGCACGCGGTGGACAACGGACACAGGGGGCGAAGATTCGTGCGCAGCTGCCCAGGATAAGAGCGGCCCGTGAAGCAGGCGCGACTTGGAAGGAGATCTGCGCAGCCATCGGTGTGGCGAGATCATCGCTTTTCGCGGCCATCGGGAAACTGGACGAACCGGCTGGCGTCGCGCCGGCTGGGCGCACACCAACGCAGCCTCGTCCCTCCAAGACCGAGCAGATACCATCAAAGGTGAGCAGATGGCCGAAAAAAGAATCGATTCAAACAGATACTTAGTGGTAGTGCATGGAGAGAAGGGTGGCGTCGGAAAAAGTACTGTCGCGGCTCTTCTAGTTGATTTGGCCCCCTCGAAACCACTAATTGTGGAATGTGATCATGCGTCGCCGGACGTAGCGCGGCGATATCAACACCACGGGTATGAGGGGCTCTCATTTGCGCTTTTAGGCCCCGACAGCCCAGCCGATGTCCTCTGTGACTTGATGTCGGCATTGCAGGATGCACCGGAAGCTCTGATCCTCGTGAACTTACCGGGCTCAGCGGGCGTGGTGGTCGATGAGTATGCAGAGCAAATCCGTGCCGTGGCAGACGGTACGGATCGCAAATTGGTTGTCGTCTACGTGATTGGGGCAGGGGCGGATTCGGTGGAGTCTGCACAGCGATGCGCTAGAAC
>CXWL01006035.1_pt1 | contig 16207 bp, 16 predicted proteins | sample 590931 | NCBI WGS metagenome assembly CXWL01 (sample SAMEA3498368, study PRJEB10139) | groundwater metagenome | biome: water well; material: biofilm material | place: Germany | collected 2015-04-27 | reverse complement strand
GTATTACCTTGACAAATACCTCTTCGAGACCCAACCGGACATTCTGCAGGCCCTGGGCGAGATGTTTGCACGATATGTCGAAGCGGGCACGACGCTCATCGCCGGCACGGAGCTTGGAGGAATCGCCCTCGCCGCCGCCGCGTCGCTGGCCGCAAACAAGCCCTTCGTGATCATCCGCAATGCAAAAAAGGACTACGGCACGGGCAAGCCTTACGAAGGCAAGATCAGCGACAGTGATTCCGTGTTACTGGTCGAGGACATCGCCACGACGGGCGGTCAGGTCCTGGAGGCCGCGAAGTTCATCAAGTCCGTCGGTGCTCGCGTCGAGCGGATTGTAGCCGTGATCGACCGCCAGGAAGGGGCTCGCGAAAACATCGAAGCCGCCGGGTTCAAATTCGAATCGCTGTTCACCAAGGCGGATCTGGGAATTACCAGCTAAATCGTATCAGTAGGGCGGGCTTTGCCCGTCTTCCGCAGCACAAATGCACGTGAGTCACGGCGGGCATAGCCCGCCCTACCCGGCTGATCATATCAGGTGAGCAAAGATGATTTGGCTACAGCAGCAAGAGCGACATGACACATTCGCCGAGTTCGACCCAGGATCGTCCGTGCTGACAGAGCATAGGCGGAAGAACTTCGGGCGCAGACCCCCGCATACCCCGCATGGGTTTTACTCGAAGCTGGGGGACCTCTTGCTAGCTATCTATGGCGTTGCCGGAAAACTCTTCTTGGCATTCGACAAACAGGTGATCGAGATAGGTGTGGACGAGACAATTGAGGTAAACGGGCCAAGATCGGCGAGGACTCTGCGCGTCGTCAACGGGCTAGGTGTGACGCTCCTTGAACTGGATTATTGCCTCGACGGAATTCCAGGGCCAATACCGCACGACCCCACGCCATGTGTCGAGGATGAAGACCGGGACATTGGGCTGTTTGCCAGCAATATCTCAAAGAACTCAGAAAGAAGGGCCTTGTTCACCGATAAATAGCCCACTCGGAATCTTTTTGTCAAGAGTTCCTCTGGCCTCTGCCCTTCAAGGCCATAACTCCCCCCGATGAGCTCGCCCGCCGCGACTCGCACCGACTCTGCACTCTGCGGCCTAAGCGCCGCCCCGGTGGAGGAGACCTAGGATACTAGAGAGTGTGATTCCATCGTTCCTTATCGAAGATCTCCCAGATTACTGCGGGTGCCCAATGCACGAGAGGGAACTCATGACAATCGCAGACGTCAAATTCGAGAAGGATGGCATCACATTTTTAGCTTATCCGTATCCACCCGCTTCCATCTATCCATCAGGGACAATAGAATACAGTTCGATTCGCGAGGTTCTCGTAGACCGAGCACCACCTGAGATTCGCACGAATCGTGGTGAAGTGCTATTCGTTTCCGCTACTTTGGCTCCCAACCTCCTCAAGGCGGCAAAAAAACATCGTATTCCTATGAATAAACGTGTCGATGTGTGGCATTACATACTACAACCCTTCCTCGACACTAGGACAAACGACACCGAAGCTCTATCAGTCTTAGAGGCTAACGGAATAAGCAAAGCGGAATGCCAATCCGTGAGGGAGTTGGTGAAAGATGCAATGCAAGCATATAACTTCACATCCGGCCTGTGGGATTGGGCACACCTTGGGTTGATGGACGTGCTTGATGCGCTAATTGACAATGGTCCGTTTTCCGTATGTCATCAGTATGCACTCTCCCCACCGGGGTACCTTGAATTCTATCACAGGGCTATGCAGATTGCAGAACGCGAACGAATGAACGAACCATTTCACGCGAAGTGAGACAAACGCTTCGGGAGCTGCCTCGAATACCGTATCCGTGAATGGAGTTGGGAAGGAACTTCAGCAAACGGTCGAGCGCTTGCATGGTCTCACCGACGACCAGCCGGGTAGGGCGGGGCTATGCCCGCCTCCAAGCACAAACGCACGTGAGTCACGGCGGACCAAACCATTCAAAGTCGATCAACTCCTTCTCGAAATCCGCTCGGCCTCCAAGGGCGCTCATACGTAAAACTCCAACGACATTGTGGGGTCCGTGACAGATTAGGCGGACATTTGGCGGATCGCCGCAGCCCCGGTTGGTGTCAACCCCAAAGGGGTTCCGGCACGAAGCCCAGGGTTGCGCCGAAGGCGCTACCCTGGGTAGGCGGGTGGTACGCCACCAACCCCAACGGGGTTGTGGCCCGATCGTTGCCGCATGTCGATCCAATGTGATTCGCGCAGGCGAAAAATGCTACAACCCCGTTGGGGTTGGTGTGGCTTTCTCACACAATTCCCCAGGGTAGGTCGCCGCTGCGACCAACCCTGGGCTGGAGGACACAACGCCTTCGGCGTAGGGTGTGTACGCACCAGCTTCCGATGCTGACAACGCCCTCGCGAGGCATCGGTTTCTCTGTCCGCCGGAACGGTCACGGCCCCGACATTGTGCGTGGGAGGCTTTTTTCCTTTCATTTCACCGGGTTTTTCGATAAGATTTTGGAATGAGGGGATTATCGTCAACCCAAGTGCTTTGTGTTATCGGTTTGGTAGATTGTTTGGCATTATCGGTTAAAGCCGACGAGCTTCTGCATCGATACGAAGCGGATGTTTTGCCGTACCACCCTTCTACGGGATGGATCCTGGCTGACTCATGTAACAAAGGATGCGCAGAATCGCTCAACCAAGGATTTTTTCTGCTGACTTATCCTCCGTCGCAGGGTAGTTTTACCAACTATAGCTATCGCATCGCTGATCCAGACGTTCCTCCGCCCAAGCCACCTTTTTGGGTGGAGTGGCGTTATGCCTCCAACAACGCCGTGCACGGCTTTCTGGGAGGCGACGGTACTTTTGTGGTCTCGTACAACATTGTCTTCATGGTTCTTGAAATTTATGGCGATGCGATCATTTCCGGAGATGGCGGTACTTTCGTCAGCGGGCTTCCGCTCAATCAATTGCGCACTTTTCGTTTTGAATCACCGGATGGCAACCAATGGTGTGTTTGGTATGATGGAAAACTATTTGGATGCGAGACTAACGGCCAAGCTCCCGGCGCGGCAACCTATATTCAAATGTACGGGCACGGTGAGAGTCCCACGCTAACCGTCAACCGCTGGGATTACGTTCGCTTTGGCCGCGTGACCACCGGCGAAACGATCGTCGCTTCCGACCCACCCGCGGGCTACCTCGATCCCGCGACCTACTCCAACCTCGACCACTTCACCGTCACCTTCGACCAGCCTAACTACGTCTACGTCGCTGATTTGGCTGTTGAAGTGCTTAGCGGCCAGCAAACGGCGGGTAGCAACCCGGTGGTCGTGGCGACTCGCCGCCAGGACAACGGCCCACCGGAAACGGTTGAAATCGTTCTCGACCGCCCCTTGGCCGTTGGGAGCACAACTCGCTTCACCTTCAACACCGGCGCGGCTATTCCGCAAACCGTCGAGTACACCGTGGCCGTCGACCCGCACCCGGTCATCCCGACTACGTCCACTTGGGGATTAGTAATTCTTACGCTCGTTCTTTTGACCGCCGCCAAGTTGTATTTTCCATCGCGATCAGTTCGACTTAATGCTGTATAATCTTCTGCGGATCGGCGTTCGTTCCGATCCCCAACCAAGCCGTTATTGCCCTGACGGCTCGTCAACCATAACGGGGCGCGATTCCCTTCACAGAGTGTTCACGAGTTTCGGCGACCAACACCGCTCCTTGGCAGTCGCGGTACTGATTTTGGCATTTATTCGTGCCGCAGGGCTTCGATCGGATGAATGATTGCCGCTTTGAATGCGGGGATGAGGCCAAAGAGAACTCCGACGCCGGCCGAGAAGCCCAGTCGGTAGACAGTCATAGCAAGGCCGAAAACTCGTCGGTCGAGATTCCGACGTCTATGGTAATGATTTGTTGGAGCAATCCGCGGGGCACATCGCGCCCTTTGTGGACCGGCACCGTGGTTTTGCGTCCGTCAGGGTGAACAAACCGGCGATGTGAACCGCGGGACCGCACCTCCTCAAAACCAAGGCGATTCAGAACCCGAATGAGTTTGCGGGCGTTGATGGCGGGTAGGGAACTCATGCCACGATTTCGAGATCGCGAATTCCTACGAAAATGGAGTTCGATTCCTGCTGCTCGTCCTCAAGACACAGCGCCGCCGCTTCGGCGATATTTTTCATCGCCTCTTCGAGGTTGTAGCCATAAGAGCGACAGCCGATGAGCGTCGGTATGGAAACGATGAAAACCCCATCTTCGTCTTGCTCAATCAGGACGGGAAAATGATATTTTTTTGCGTTCTTTCCGTTTCGAAGTACTTTTTGCGGTCGTTTCATGACAGAATGATCATACCATCTCGAGAGTAACGACGAAATAGTCACGTAGCACCAGGGTTGCCTAAACCGCTGCTTTGCGCTGATTGCGTTTCCGCGACAAACTACGCGCGCCGCGCATGTTCTATAGGCATGATGCGCGAAGAGCTTGACATGCAAACCAAATACCGTCGCTCGGAAGACCAGCGAATCGCCGCCTACTACAAGTTGTGGTCAGTGAAAGATACACACAAACAAGAACATGAAAATTACGAAACGAAGCGGGTTGAAACTGTCGCTTTACATGCTCGGTGTTTATTCGTGACGCAGGGCTTCGATCGGATGAATGATTGCCGCTTTGAATGCGGGGATCAGGCCAAAGAGAACTCCGACGCCCGCGGAAAAGCCCAGCGCGATCATCACCACCCAAAGCGGGACCACGATCTTGACCATGGAAGGGTGCAGCGAGGCCACCGCGCAAATCGAATACCCCAGCAGGATGCCGATCACGCCGCCCACCGTGGCCAGCACCATGGCCTCGGTGAGGAATTGCATGAGGATGTCGCGGCGGCGGCCGCCGATGCTCTTGCGCAGGCCGATCTCGCGCGTCCGCTCGGTCACCGATACCAGCATGATGTTCATGATGCCGATGCCGCCCACGATCAGCGAAATGCCCACGATTCCGCCCAGCACGCTGGTGGCGATCATTTTGACCTTCTCGAAATCGCGCAAAAATTCGTCCTGCGTAAAAATGCGAAAATCATTCGGCTGACCCGGACCAAGATCGTGCCGCGTCCGCAGCACGCGCGAAATCTGCAGCGTCGCCTCCTGGACGTCTTCTTCGCGCGTGGCCTCCACGGCGAAGGGCATGAATCGCGCCATGAACGGGAACATTTTCGTGGCCGTGGTATAGGGCAGGAGAACCGTGCGGTCCTGGGGTTCGCCCATGAAATTCCCCTTTTGTTCCAGCACGCCGACGACCAGGAACCGCTCGTTATTGATGTACACGTAGTCGCCGACAATGTTGGAATCGACTTCCAGAAGTCGAAGCACTTCCCGGCCCAGCACGCATACGTGGGCGGCGCCGTCCACTTCAATGGGTCCGTAGAACCGGCCGTCATCGGTGAAAAAGTTACGAATCGATTGAAACTGCTCGGTCGCCCCCTGCAGCTCGATGCCCTGTGCTTTTTGCCGGCCGTACTCGATGGTGACTCCGGAAAAGATCACCGGCGAAATGCGCCGCACCGTGTCGCATTGCGCCCCGACGGCGCGCACGTCGTCGATATCCATCATCACACGACCAAGCATGCGCCCCATCATGCCCGATGGCTCGTGCGGGACGACGAAAATCATGTTGGTCCCGAAGCCTCGAAGCATGTTGGTGACATAGTTGCCAAACCCTTGCACGAACGAGACGACGGAAATGGTGGACGTAACCGCGATGATGATGCCCAGAGTGGTCAGGAGGGACCGCGCCTTGTTGGCCCAGATTTGCACCAGCGCCGTGATGATGTTCTGAAGGTGGCCCTCGACTGCGCCGCCAAACCAGTGGAGTCCCCGCCATGGCGCGGTGAGGATTGCTTTCGCAAAATGTAAAGTTCGAAGTTCAAAGTTCGAAGAACTGATCGTCGTTTCGCTTATCACATCATTGCCTTTTTTGAACTTTGAACTTTGAATCTTAGCGTTTATTCGTGTCTCAGTGCCTCAATCGGGTGCAAAATCGCAGCCTTGAATGCCGGAATGATTCCGAAGAACACTCCCGCTCCCGCCGAAAATCCCAGGGCAAGGGCCACCGACCACAAGGGCACTTGAATCGGCACCATGCTTGGGTGTAGCGACGCGACGTAGGTCACGATGTAACCAAGGATGACGCCCGCCAGTCCGCCCAGCGTGCAAAGGACGACGGCCTCGGTCAGAAACTGCAACATGATGTCGCGCCGCCGACCGCCGATGCTTTTTCGCAAACCGATCTCGCGCGTCCGCTCGGACACGGAAACCAGCATGACGTTCATGATCCCGATTCCGCCCACCAGCAGTGAAATGCTGACAATCCCGGCCAGCACGCCCGAGGCGATGTTGCGGATATTCTCGAATTCCTTGATCGCCTGATCCTGCCGTTCGATGCGGAAATCGTCCGGTTCGCCGATCTTGAGTCCGTGCCGCTGTCGCAGCACACGCGTAATCTCCGCTTGTGCGTCGGGAATCGCGGCCTCGTCGGCGGCTTCCGCCAGGAATCGGATGGACTCGCGCAGGTTCGGATCGAGCCGCATGGCCGCCGTGTACGGAATCATGACGGTCATGTCCTGATCATTGCCCATCATGCTGCCCTTGGCTTCGAGCAGGCCCGTAACTAGAAACCGCTGCCCAAACATGTGCACGTATTGCCCAACGATCGACTCGTCGCACTGCATCTGTTTGAGCACGCTGCGACCCAGCACCATCACCTTGGCCGCGCCCTCCACGTCGATGGGCCCGAAGAACCGCCCCGTGTCGGCGTAGTAGTTGCGGATGACCTGGTAATCCTCACTGACTCCGCGCACCGGAACTTCCTTGACCTTTTCCAAACCGTAGGAAATTTCCGCCTTTTCGATGTACAGAAAGGGCGAGATCCGCTGAACGTGCGCGCATTCCGCTTTCACCGTTTCGATGTCGTCCGTATCCAGAGTGATTCGACGGTGTTTGGACGCTTCGTCTTCCCAGCCTTCTTTGGGTCGCACGATCATGTACTGCGTGCCGTACCCGCGAACCATTTTGGTCATGTAGTTGCCAAAACCCTGCACGAAGGAAACCACGCTGATGGTCGAGGTGACCGCGATAATGACGCCCAGCGTGGTGAGCACCGAGCGCCCCTTGTTGAGCCATATCTGCACCAGCGCGGTCCACACATTTTGCGCGTTGCGGGCCGCGGTGTTGAAGAACCAACGACCGATTGTCGCAGGAATAAACAAGATGAATCGAACGATTTTCATTTGCCTGATCTATTGGCGTTTGCCAATTGTCTATTACGCAAAAACTGGAGCTGCAACATCGGTTTTCGAATCAATCGGCAATCGAAAATCGACAATCGGCAATTCGTTGTTTCTCGTGTCTGTCGCCACCAGCCCGTCTCTGAGACGGATCACCCGGTGGCAACGGGCAGCGATGTCCTCTTCGTGCGTCACGATGATGATGGTCTGGCCCTCGCGGTGCAGCGAAACGAAGATGTTCATGATTTCCTCGCCGGTGGCGCTGTCGAGATTTCCCGTCGGCTCGTCGGCCAGGATGATGTCCGGCTCCTGGGCGAGTGCACGGGCGATGGCCACGCGCTGCTTTTGACCCCCGGATAACTGATTCGGGCGGTGGTGGGCACGATCCGAAAGTCCGACACGCTCGAGCGCCGCCACGGCCCGCTGCCTTCGATTCGGCGACTGGGTATACATGAGCGGCATCTGCACATTCTTCAGTGCCGTCGTCCGAGGGAGTAGTTCAAAAGTCTGAAAAACAAACCCAATCTGCCGACCCCGAACCCGCGCCAATTTCGACTGCGACAACTTGGCGACATCCTTACCGTTCAAAAAATACGTGCCGCTGCTGGGAATATCCAGACATCCCAGAATATTCATCATCGTGCTCTTGCCCGAGCCGCTGGGACCCATGATGGCCACGAATTCATTCTCGCGGATGGTCAGCGTCACACCGCGCAGCGCGCGCACCAACTCGGTCCCCACGCGGTAAATCTTCTCGATATCGTGCAGCTCGATGATCGGCTTTCGAAATCCGTTGGTGTCCGGGCTCACGGCGACTTCCTCGCTTCGGCGGTCTTTTCCTTTTCTTCCGGCTCTGACTTCTTCGCCTCGCCCTTCTTTTCTTCCTGGTCCTTCTTCTCCTCAGTCTTCGCGCCCTTATCCGCCTGCTGCTCCTTGGGCTCCGCCGACTTGTCGCCCGGCTTGGCCTTCTTTTCCTTATCGCTCAGAGCCACTTTCTTGCCGTCCTTTAGCTGATCGAGGCTGCGATACGGCCCGATGATCACCGTGTCGTCGAGCGTCACACCCTCCATCAGCTCGACGCGTTTGGTGTCGGCAATTCCCGATTCCACCAGCCGCACCCTGGCCGCTTCCTTATCCATTACGTAGAGCACTTTGATGTATTGAGCCTGCTTGGCACGCGTCGACAGATCGACGTCGGCCTGCCTGCGATCAAACTCCGCAATCAGTGCTTCGGGCAAATCCTTGCGCATGCGGTGCATGATGGCCTCGACCGGCACCGTGATCGCCTCATCGCGACGTGCGACTTCGACCTCCACGTTCGCGGTCATGCCCGGCTTGACCCTGCCGTCGTTCGATAACACTTCGAGCAGAGTCTCAAACGACACCACGTCGCGCCCGGCTTGCTTGGTGCCCTTCGATGCCACCCGGACCACCCTCGCGGGAACGGGGATATTCTGATCCGTTTGCAGGTAAATGCGCGCCTTCTGATCGGGCTTGACCAGGGGAACGTCCACCTCGTCCACCCGCGCCCTCACCTGCATCCTGGACAGATCACTGATGGTCATGATGGTCGTACCGGGATTGTTCATGGTTCCCGTGATGACGACTTCCCCTTGTTTGGCCACGCGCTTTGAAATCACCCCGTCGATGGGCGAGCGGATGATCGTCTTGGCCAGGTTTTCGTGAATGCGCTTCAATCCCGCTTCCGCTTCCGCCAACTCCTGGATACGCATCTCACGCATCGCCCTGGCCTTGTCCCGCATGGTCTTGTAGTCGCGAAGCTCCAGATCAGAAGTGGCTTCCGACTCGGAAAGCGATACCTGCCGCAGCAAATCGCGCTCGCACTTCTCAAGATCCGTGTCTGCATTCAGAATCGATGCCCTGAGCTGCGCAATGCGTGCCTGGCCCGACTCAATCTCCGCCAGAAGTTGCTTGTCATCGAGCTGGCACAACAAATCGCCCTTCTTCACGAAATCGCCTTCCTCGACCGGCATCTTTTCAATCTTGGCCACAATCTCGGAGCGAATATCAACTTCCAGAACCGGCTCAACGTCACCGGGCGCCTGGACCAGGCGAATGATCTCACCCTTCTCCGGCTTGGCCACGTTGACGGTCAGCGCCACCTCTTCCGCGACGTGGAGAATCGGCTTGCCGCCCGCTTCTTTGCGATAGCTACCCAAGGCGAAAACCCCGGCGCAGATCGCCGACAGGAGTAACAATGTCAACAACGCCTTCATGAACTTCTCCTGTGAACTCTTACCCCAACCGTTGATCACTTGAACCCGTGATCCCTAAGCCCAGATAAAGCGTCTAACAAAACGGGCACTGTTCGCAAATCTGTCCGCTCCATTACGGTCGCGGCTCTGTTTTCGTTAGATGCTCCAACTATTTCGGCACAAATTCCATCGCCGTGCGCATGCCAAACGCGGCCAGTCCCATCACGACGCACGACGCGATCGCCATGCGCCGGCTTAATTGCCGGGTCACGGTCAACCCGATCGCCACTAGAACCCAAAACCAGATTCGAAATGGATCAACCGCCCCCAACACCGACGGCTTGCCCGGTGGGGCCAGCATCCCCAGCGAAGTGCTCACATCAATCGTTCGATAGTGCAGCACCATCGCAAGCCAGACCACAGCCCCCAAAAGCTCAATGAATCCCGCATACACGCAGATGGACATGAGCGTGTGATACTCAGGCTTGCGCCCGGTCAGCGCGACAATGGCGTAAAAAATCGATGCAATCAATAGAAACGAAGCGAGCATGGATAGCGGCGTAACAACAATGCTGCCCAGCCGCGTGATCAACATGGTGAATTCAGCCTGTTTGTGGACGCCATCCAATCGCTCTTTGAGCGCAACACGGTCCACAAGTTCACCCTCTTTTTTCTCAATCTCGGCCAACTGCTGCTCTTTCTTGCGCTCCACGGTCGTGTCAATCAAACCCGTTTGTACGACGGTATATCCGATGAGCATCATCAGCGCCAGCAGCGTCACCAGCGCCCATCCATACGCGCCCGTGTCCTCGACCCGCGAATACAGGGCGCGCGGGGCCGCGTACGCCAACACGGCGTGACGAACTCCCAGCACTGCCTTGCTTTCCATTCGAGCGTCCTCATTCATCGCGCTACCGCCCTACGGTCGCCACATCCGAACCTCGAGCGCAAGCGAGCGGGGCGTAGCACTCCGCGACTTCGTTGCGTAGCGAGGCGACGCGGTTGATTATAAACTACTTCGTTCAATTCTTTGCGCTATTCGGAGCCTTCTGAGCCTTTTGTACGCCAAACGACAAAATCGCACAGGTGGCTTGGCAATCAACCCTGATTCGGCTTAATCTGACCCGGTTATGGCGAATCTGTGTTTGCCATTCAGAAACTCAACCTCTGTGTGTTAGGATCGCATCATGCGAATACTGGTGACCGGCGGGGCGGGATACGTGGGGAGTCATTGCCTTCGCGCGCTGTGCGACGCGGGGCACGAGGCCGTGGTGTTTGACAGTCTGCTCAACGGGCACCGCCAGGCCGTGGACAAGCGGGCGCAGCTCGTCGTGGGTGAACTGGCCGACGCGGTGCTGCTCGATCGCACATTGGGGCAGGGTCGCTTTGACGCGGTCATGCACTTCGCGGCACTGGCCGAGGTGGGTGAGTCGGTCCGCGATCCCCTGCGTTATTACCGCAACAATGTGGTGAATAGTGTCGCGCTTCTCGATGCCATGCAGCGGCACAAAGTCGCGCGATTCCTCTTCAGCTCGAGCTGCGCGGTATACGGCGTGCCGGTCAAGGTGCCCATCACCGAAGACAACCCCAAGTCGCCGATCAATCCGTATGGCCGGACAAAGCTGGTGATTGAATGGCTTCTGGAGGACGCAGCAACGGCCTGGGGACTTGGCGCAACGGCACTTCGTTACTTCAACGCGGCCGGTGCCTCGGCGGACGCTACGATTGGCGAAGATCATCACCCGGAATCGCATTTGATTCCGCGCGTCTTACAGGTGGCACTCGGGCAGGCCGATCAGGTGACGATTTTTGGCGACGATTACCCGACGCGCGACGGCACATGCGTGCGGGATTACATTCATGTCGAGGATTTGGCTTCGATTCACCGATTAGCCGTGGAGCGCCAGGAGGCGGGGCGGTTCGAGGCCTATAACGTCGGGACCGGCGTGGGTGTCAGCGTGCTGGAAGTCGTTGAGGCCGCTCGAAAAGTGACAGGGCACGGCATTCCCGCGAAGGTGGCCCCGCGGCGACCGGGCGATCCGCCGGAGTTGGTGGCCCAGGCGACGGCGATTCGAAACCGTTTCGCCTGGCAGGCGAAATACGCCGACATCGGACGAACCATCGAGACGGCGTGGAACTGGCACCGCTCCAATCCCGCCGGATATGCTGCGGGAAAAAGCGGGTGAACGCTTCCCTGCGGCGCAATAATGTGAGTTCTTGATAGCCTGGAATACCCCCTTGTTTTGCGGGATGAGAGTGGTATGCTAATGGGCTCGACTTAGAAATAGGATCCACTCTTTTTAGTCGATTGGATTGTTTTTTGGAGCTGTCGAACGAGGATGCTATGTCACGAGTTTGCAAGTTTACCGGAAAGAAAACCCGCGCCGGGAATCAAATTTCCCGCAAGGGAAAGGCCAAGTATTTGGGCGGCGTGGGTCGCAAGACCACGGGTATCTCCAAGCGCAAGTTCAAGCCCAACATACAGCGCGTCCGTGCGATGATCGAAGGCAAGGTGTATCGAATCAAGATTTCTGCCAAGGCCATTCGCATGGGGTTGTTGGTCAAGCCGACGGTGCGTAACTACACCCCGGAAAACAAGCCTGAAAAAGCCGCAGTCTAAATACCAGAATTCACAGGAAACATACGGGGCTCGGTCGCATTGCGACGGAGCCCCGCTTCGTTTGTTGGCACGATTGGCCGGATCGAATGGAACCGGATGGTGTAACGGCCGATGCTATTGTCCGCGATAGGGGATCAAGGCGAGAAAGCGGGCGCGTTTAACGGCCAGCTTGAGGGCCTTTTGCTCCTGGGCGTTGGCGCCGCCGCGCTTGCGGGACATCATCTTGCTGCTGGAGGTCAGGAACTTGCGAAGCAGGTCGATTTCCTTGTAATCCACGATCGGGCCGACCCAATCGGGTCCGCCGCGTTCCGGAAATCGCTTAGCCGTGTGAAAGCCCGTGCCAGCTGCGCCCTTGTCACGATCCCGATCCCTGTCGCGATCCCGGTTATTATTGTCGTAGCCCATTCAATCACCTGTCCAGCCGGCAACCCGGCCCCTTTGTCTATTGCCTATCCCTTGGCCTGTGCCATGATTCTATCAAATTCCGTTTGGTCCGCCACCTGGGATTCGTCCACCAGCATGATGGGGATACCCTCGCGAACCGGGTACTTTCGCCGGGTCCTGGGATCGGTGGAGTAGAGCCAGTCACCCACCTGCACCAGAGGTGCATGAGCGATGGGGCATACCATGATCTTCATCAGTTCGTCGTCAACCTTGTTCATGGGCGAACACGAATCCAAGCGGCGAATCCCGCTGGGTCAGACGGAGGATTGTATCGACAAGGGACAAGGGCCGCAAGAAGATCAGTGGAACTCCCCAATCAGTACGGGTGTGGCCAGGAATTTGGCATCGGGTGATTTTCGAGTTTTCCAGTGCTGCTCCCATTGAGCTCCTTCCCGGAGTGCGGTGAGGTTCATTAGGGCCGCGGCGTTGTCTGCATCCCATTTCATGCCTGGACGCTGGAAACGCGGTTTGAACGGCTTCATTTAGTTGTTTTGAGATAGTTTCTAAACATTCGCCGTGGCTTTCGGTCCCGAAGCTGCCACCTGAGCCGAAGCCGTTTCGAATTTGGCAAAATTCTGCGAGAACAGTCTGGCGAGGTGAGCGGCCTTGACGTCGTAGGCTGCCTTGTCCGTCCATGTCGTCCGCGGGGTGAGTAACTCAGCCGGTACATCCGGAACGCTACGCGGGACCATCAACTGAATCACCGGATCGCGGTCGCAGGGCACATCGCTCAACCGCCCCTCCAGCGCCGCGCTGACCATTGCCCGCGTATAACGAAGCTTGATTCGCTGCCCCACTCCTACGCCGCCGCCCGACCAACCGGTATTCACCAGCCAGCATTCCGCCCGGTGTTTTTTCAGCTTTTCGCCCAGCATGGACGCGTATTTTTCCGGCGCCAGCGGCAGGAACGGCGACCCAAAGCAGGCGCTGAAGGTCGCCTCCGGCTCGGTAACACCGGCCTCGGTGCCCGCGACCTTGGCCGTATAGCCGGAAAGAAAATGGTACATCGCCTGATCGGTGGTGAGCTTCGCAATCGGAGGCAATACGCCGAAGGCGTCGCAAGTCAGAAAGATGATGTTCCGCGGATGCCCGGCCACGCCGGGGATCACCGCATTTTGAATATACTCGATGGGGTAAGCTGCCCGCGTGTTCTCGGTCGCGGAGTCCGCGAAGAAATCCGCCTCTCGCGTTTCGGGGCACACCACGACGTTTTCGAGTACCGTTCCAAATCGAATGGCGTCGAAAATCTGTGGTTCGCTGCCGCGGGAGAGCTTAATGCATTTCGCGTAGCACCCGCCTTCGATGTTGAACACCCCGCGATCGTTCCACCCGTGTTCGTCGTCGCCGATCAGTCGCCGCTGCGGATCGGCCGAGAGCGTCGTCTTGCCCGTTCCGCTCAATCCAAAAAAGAGGGCGACGTCGTCTGCCTTTCCGACGTTGGCGGAGCAGTGCATGCTCAGGGTCCCCGAAGTGGGGAGCAGGTAATTCATCAGGGTGAAAATGCTCTTCTTGATCTCGCCCGCGTACGCGGTCCCGCCGATGAGCACCAACCGATTCGCCAGACTCACCACGATGAACGTTTCTGAGCGGGTTCCATGAACCTTGGGATCGGCCTTGCAGTTTGGGAGGTCGATCACTGTGAATCGCGGCTGATGATCGACCGTCGAACCCGCCGGCGGACGTATGAACAACTGCGACGCAAAAAGATTGTGCCACGCCGATTCCGTGACGATCCGAATGGGGACCCGGCTTGATTCATCCGCGCCCGCGAACATGTCCCTCACATAAAGCCGCCGACCTCGTGCGTGCCCGCCAACGTGCCGATGAAGCGCCTGAAAGTGCGTCTCACTCAAGGGCTGATTGACCTTGCCCCACCAAATTGTGTCCTTCGATTCGCGGTCCTCGACAAAGTATTTATCCTTCGGAGACCGTCCTGTATGCCTCCCCGTGGAGCACACCATCGCACCCGAGTCCGCCAGCACGCCTTCCTCGGCTCGCAGTGCATGCTCGTACAGCTCGGCCGGCGGCAGATTCCAAAAAACCTCGCTCGCGCCATTCAGCCCGTGCTGCTCGATCCCGTTTTTCGCGATTGAGTATCCAAGGTCGCTCACGGCTAATCTCCGCAATCGCGATCACTCGCGACGCCCCAAGTCGTAAGCGGGGTAGTGTATCATTCCGATATGATCGGGCAACCAGAAAGTCGAGATGGAAAAGGCCAAACTCCGGTGTGGCACGGCCTGGCCGCAGCCTTGCCTTGCTTAATGCCTGGGCTGCATGATTCCGATTGCGATGCCCTCTGGATCAGTAAACATCGCAAAGTCGCCCGTCCCGGGAATGGGCGTCTTGGGCACGATGATCTTGCCGCCAAGCTCGACCGCCCGCGAAAGCGTCCGATCCAGATCCGTCACCGTAAAATAAATATTCATGCATGCCCGCGGAGCCTCCGCCGGACGGGCGAAGATTCCTCCCATGGGCTCCTTGCCAGTATGCACCAAGGTGTAATTCGGCATGGTTTGGTCGTCGAACGTCCAATCGAAAAGCGCCTCGTAAAATTCACGGCAGCGCGCCGGATCGCTGCTCATCAGCTCAAAATGGCACAGTGCGTTAGTCATAGTTCACCTTCACGATGGACACCTCTTTCCCTCAGAGGGAGAGGGCAGGGTGAGGGTCGAGAGTTCTAATCCTTGTTCCGCACCCAACATAAGACGCCACCCCAAGAGCGTCAATCCGAAGCTTGTTGTCCACTTTGAATCAAGCCTCTGGTTTGACGTACCCACATCAGAGACTACGATTAAGTCCGCCGGGTAATAGTGGCCGGTCCCGGCCAGAGGACTCCGTTTTGCAACCCCGCGAGCGAGCGACATTCGACGCCGCCGAGCTTGCCGTCGTTCTTAGCTACTACGATCTCGGCGTTCTCGAATCCATCACCGATTTCCCCCGCGGCTCCCGCAAAAGCCCCAAGGTCGGCATCGTCTGTGAGCGCGGGAAATTCCTGCTCAAGCGCCGCTCCACGGTCCGGGCCCATCCCGAACGCGTCCATTTGTCCCACCGCGTCCAAGGCTTGCTCACGGCAGCCAACTTTCCGCTGCCTAAACTCATTTCGGCCCGCGACGGCAAGACCACCATGATCCAGCTTCGCGACCACCTATACGAGCTTTTCGAATTCGTCGCCGGGCACGCCTTCGAACACAGCGTTGAAGAAACCAGGGATGGCGGCCAGGCTCTGGCCTGGTTCCACCAAATCACCGCTCCCATCCCCAGACTCGAAGAATTGCCCCTTGCCCGGGGCGACTACCACGACGCCACCGGCATCCGCACCGGCTTGTGCGCCATCGGCGCCTCGCTCAAGTCGCACGACAGCTTCGCCGGACAGGAAGCCGAGCTCGCCCCCCTGACCAGCGAACTTCTCGCGTCCTACGACAAGTGGTGCGAACTGGCCACGCAGCGCGGGGCGACCAAATATCCGAATCACCTCATCCATGCCGACTGGCACCCGGGCAATCTGCTATTTCGCCAGGGGAAGGTGATCGCCGTCGTCGATTACGATTCCCTGCGACTGTCACGGCGTGTCATCGACGTGGCCAACGGCGTGCTTCAATTCTCCATCAAAGCCGGCGGCGACCCGGCCACCTGGCCCGACCACGCTGACGAAGACCGTTACCGCGCCTTCCTCGAAGG
>CXWL01012035.1_pt1 | contig 16209 bp, 19 predicted proteins | sample 590931 | NCBI WGS metagenome assembly CXWL01 (sample SAMEA3498368, study PRJEB10139) | groundwater metagenome | biome: water well; material: biofilm material | place: Germany | collected 2015-04-27 | reverse complement strand
GTGGCGCAGTCGGAGGGGCATGAAGGCATGGCGAGGGTCACGAGCCACGATGTGGGTTAGCAGGATGATCAAAACGCCATGTAACAAGGCCGCAGGGAGTACGGTGACTGAGGCGTACCCTCTGGGGCGCACGGTGCGACGAATAAGGAGCACCACGTTTGTGCGCGCCGCCGAGTCTGTGAGGCGGCCGGGTCCCCGTGAGAACGCCGTTAGATGGCGTTTTCATCATCCGGAACGAGGACGGCGGAGAGTAGGGCATAGGCTGCTTCGATGAGTGCGGTCATCTCTTCGGCCTTTTTATAGGACTCCATGTATTTCTTGGGGTTGTTCGTGAGATTCGAGTAGCGGGCGGGCTCCCAGGTATAGAGCAGTACTCGCCTGGTTCTGTCGAGGGTTTCGGGGGTGACGGGAAGGGTGAGTCCCAGTACCTCCAGTGCATGCATGACGTCTTCTTGGTTCACATCGGTCATGGGGCAAGTCTGCCAAACGGGATGCAAGCCTGTCAAACCATGACGACAGATCAGACGATCCTTCAGCTGATTTATACGTTCACAAAGCAGGATTGTCTGCATAGGGAGAGCCCATGCCTGAGCCGCGTTCGCTGAAGTTCTATCAAGCCGATGTATTTACGGGACAGCCGTTTGGTGGGAACCCGGTTGCGGTGTTTCCCGAAGCGCTCGGGCTCACCGACGATCAATTACAACGGATTGCCCGGGAGATGAATCTCTCCGAGACCGTGTTTGTGCTGCCTCCAACCGATGGAGCAGCAGTCGTTCGCCTCAGGATTTTTACCCCGACGCAGGAGCTTCCATTTGCCGGGCATCCGGTGCTGGGTACGTTTTATGTGTTGGCTGAGATCGGGTTGATTGCCGCTATCGATGGAATTACCCGTGTGATGCAGGAGTGTAACATCGGCCTCTTCCCGGTTGAACTCTATGCGCAAGATGGGCAGGTGACGCAGGTGGTGATGACACAGCCGAAACCTGAGTTTCTCGGTCCGGTGGACAAGGCTGAAAATCTGTACACGATCGCCAATGCGTTGGGGGTGCCAAAGTATGTGATCTCGGATATGAAGTGGCCGCTCGAAGTGGTCTCCACCGGGTTTCCAGTGTTGATCGTGCCTGTTCGGACGCTGACAGCTGTGCGCTCGATCAGACCGGACGCATCAGCCATCATGGATCTCTGCGATCGATTCGGGGCGAACGGCATCATGGTTTTTACCACTGTGACCGTAGAACCCTCTGCGACGGTTCATGCCCGCATGTTCGCCCCCACGGTCGGAATTCTTGAAGATCCTGCAACCGGCAGCGCGAGTGGGGCGTTGGGCGCCTACCTTGTGCAAAACGGAGTGGTCGAGGTCGCTCCCACGACAGACATCGTCGTTGAGCAGGGCTATGAGATCGAGCGTCCATCACAAATTCTTGTGCGGATCGAGTCGGATGACGATATGATCCAATCGGTCAAGGTGGGAGGACAGTGTGTGATGGTGGTGGAGGGGACGCTGACGTTTTAGCAATGATGAATTTTGAACGGTGAATGTTAAATGGGGAGAGATGATATTCCTCAATTCAACATTGAAAATTAAACATTCCACATTTGTGTGGGTCTTAAAATGAAGGCTGTACTTTTTCGTCAACATGGTGGACTGGACAAACTTTCGTATGAAGATCTGCCTATCCCGACGATTGGGCTAGATGACGTGTTGGTTCGTGTGAAGGCCTGCGCGTTGAATCACCTTGACCTCTGGGTCAGGCAGGGGAATCCCGCCTATCCGATGCCGTTCCCGCATGTCTTGGGTTCTGATGTCGCCGGAATTGTCGAGCAAGTCGGTTCGAATGTCGATAGTGTCACGGTCGGGCAACGCGTCTTTGTGTCGCCCGGGATCAGCTGCTGGAAGTGTGAGTATTGTCTGGCAGGGAGAGACAACTTCTGCCGCTCTTATAGTCTGCTTGGGGCGATGATGCACGGCGGCTATGCGGAGTATGTGAAAGTGCCGTTCCGCAATGTGCTGGCGGTTCCTGAGACTCTTTCATTTGAGCAGGCGGCGGCGTTTCCCCTCGTGTCGGTCACCGCATCGCACATGCTCTTTGCCCTGGCAGGACTTCAACATGGAGAGACGGTTCTGATCATGGGGGCGGGGAGTGGGGTCGGAATGATGGCAGTCCAAATGGCGAAACTTGCCGGGGCCCGAGTGTTGACCACGGTCGGATCCGACGACAAGATTCCCAAAGCTGTGATTCTAGGGGCTGATGCTGTTATCAATCACGCGAAGGAGAAAGTGGTTGATCGTGTAAAGCTGTTGACCGAAGGACGCGGCGTCGATGTGGTGATTGAGCATATCGGCCCCGAAGTTTGGGATAGTTCTCTGGAATCTCTAGCCAAGGGCGGGCGCTTGATCACATGTGGCGCGACAACCGGGGGCGATGTGAAGCTGAATCTCCGCTTTGTCTTTTCACGCCAGCTGAAGATCAAGGGCTCTTACATGGGCACGCGCGCTGAATTGGTGAAAGCGGCTGAAATGATGGGTCAGGGTCGATTGATCTCGGTGATCGATCGGACGTTCCCACTTCAGCAGGCTCGCGCAGCGCAGGAACTCATGGAAAGTCGAAAGTTCTTCGGCAAGATAGTCCTGACAATGTGAGAAGCTAGGCCGGATTTTTCCATTACGCTCATCTACAATATAAGGGGGGGAATTATGTCTACAGTGGCGAGGATTATGAGTAAGAAACCCAAGACCGTGGGGCCTGCCCTGTCGGTGGTGGGCGCGGCTAAGAAGATGAAGGCGACACGGGTGGGGTCGCTGTTTGTGAAGAAGGGGAAGAAGCTGATCGGAATCGTCACGGATACGGATATCGTCAGACGTGCCGTCTCGTCCAATAAGCCTCTTGGCAAGATGACTGTCGAGAAGATAATGACCTCTCCCATTTGCACGATTGAGGGAAGCCAGTCTGTCGATGATGCTCAGGATATGATGGCCGACTTAGGAGTACGCCATCTTGGGGTTACACAAGATGGTGAAATTGTCGGGGTGATTTCGGTGCGGGATCTGTTGTTTTTTTATAAGAGGTATGCGCAATCGAAGATTTCGCCGGAGGCACCGTACACGGAACCGAAGATTTTCCAAGACTAGGATGACGTAAGGCGTGAAACGTGAAAGGTGAGATGTAAAACGTAAGATGCGGGAAGGTGAATCCCTCGCGTTCTCGCCTCAGTTCTGAGGGGGACGTTTCACCTTTTACGTCTCACTTTTTACGCCGACTTAGTGAGTTCCTTCACCAGATGCCCCAGTTCCGGAAGGATGAGTTTTTCCATCGCGAGCCGGACGGCGTTCTCGGAGCCGGGGGTGGAGAAGAGGACTCGGCCTTTGACGATGCCTGCGGTGGCGCGGCTCATGATGGCCGGTGAGCCGATGTCCTGGTAGGTCAGGTAGCGGAAGATCTCGCCGAATCCCACCAGCCGCTTCTCCAGCATGGCGTCGACGGCTTCAAAGGTTGAATCCCGTTGTGAAATACCGGTGCCGCCATTGATGATGATGGCTTGAATTGCTTCATTCGCCACGCCTTCTGCGATCCGGCCTGTGATCTGCGCCGGTTCATCCTTCACCAAATGGTAAGAGACGACTTGATGCCCGAACTGCCTGAGAAGTTTGTGGATAAGTTGCCCGCTTGTATCGGTGTCAGGGTTTCGCGTGTCGCTGCAAGTAATGACCATGCACCCAACTGACTTGGGTGCATGGGATTTGTGTTCGTCAGCGGCGTGGCTTCTCATACTTTTTACAGGATGCTGAAAAATGCCGCCAGCTGCGTTCTCGCATCGCTCAGACCCTCAACGTACCCCGGAGGGTACGCCTCGGCCCTTCGCTCGCTGCGGCCTTGCTGGACGGCCTTTTTGATCATCCTCTCGTCGAGTTTTTCAGCTCTACTTCCAGACTGAATCCGGATTCAGCTTCGCTGCCGGCTTGCCGCCCTTGATGTGTTCATCCAAGATCGTTGCCACGTCTGCTTCCGTCACTTTGGAGTACCAGGTAGCGTCAGGATAGACGACGACGGTTGGTCCTTGCTCGCAGGGGCCAAGGCAGGAAGAACCGCTCACGAGAACTTCACCGGGCGTCACACCCTTCTGCATGAGGCCCATGTTAAAGGCCATGAGGAGGGAGGCTGATCCTGCGCTGCCACAGGATGGTTTTGGATGGCCGGGGGGACGAGCGTTGGTGCAGACGACGATGTGATATTTTGGTTTGGGCATGTGCTCCTCGATTAAAAATTTAAAATTGTAAATTTGAAATTGTCCACGTTATACCTAGCATGGCCTGTACGACTTCCATGTATCAATGGCCTCTTCAGGCAGCTTCCAATGTTTGAGACCCTTCATGACCCAATCGAGATAGTGTGTTTTGGGTTTAAACTTGCCGATTGGTGTGGCGGTATAGGTGGTGACGATTAGCTTGTCGCCTGTTTCCGTCAGCACGGTGACTTGAACTTGGCGGAATGCGCTTGGCGGAACGTCTTCTTCGAAAAGATCCATCAGCTTGAGATCTTCGTCGGTCACTTCAAATACGCCTCCCCATACTTGCTCTCCCGGTGATGGGATCACACTGGCAAGTCCGCATCGCCATTGAGAGGACCAGCGGCAGAATTTGATCGTGTGTTCGGGAAGCGTAGCCAGCATAAGAAACCGATGTTCCGGAGCGCGGCGTTTCAGCTGTGTGGGGTTAAGATGGTCGCCGTAGAGAAAGAACTTCATCGGTGCTTCATTGCCAAAGGACACACAGAATGCGACTGACGCTCCATTTGTAGCATAACCGCTTTCGCCCCCACAAGATGAGTTCCTGCTAATGACCTGGGTCGAAGCAGTAAGATTGACATCACGCCGGTTCTCTTCCTAAGATGCCGAGCGACCATGAGCGGCTTTGCCTCGTTCCTTCTGGCCCTGTTCGTAGCATGCCCATGATACAGAGTCCTATGTCCTCAAGCATTGTGCTTTCTTCGTCTCTACCGTGAAGATCATTCAATATGCGATTGTGGGAGTGCTCTTGCTGGGAGTCCTCTACTATCTTTGGATGAGGCCTCCATCGCCGAGTCCCATCTTGGATAGTCGGGCTGCTGAGGCTCTTGCGCTGGTGCAAACCCATCGGGCTCAGGGCTATCCCACTATACTTCAGGCGATGACCGAGCATGTGCGTTCGATGAGCGACCGCAATCAAGTTGCCAGGCTAGGGGAGTGGCGGGTGAAGCAGGTGGAGGGAGATCAGTACGAGATACGAGTGTGGTTGCGAGATCAGGGGGCGACTGGCCAATGGTTTGAGCGGGAATTCATTTGGCATGCCGATCTGTCGTCAAAGAGGGTTAATGCCGCGTCTCTGCCTGCAGATGGGATTACACCCAAAGAGCCGGATTAGCAGGATGCTGAAAAGCCTTCTTTCCTCACCCGCCCAACCCCAGCGCGCCGAGACGCGCCCTTTCCCACGCGTCGTTCTCGGCTCGTCAAAATCTTCAACGTACCCCAGAGGGTACACCTCCGGTTTCGACTCGCTTGCGGCCTAGTTGGATGCCTTTTTGAGCATCCTGTTCGTGGCTTATTCACGTTTGACGAATGACGGGAAATGCAGGCTATGCGAAGTTTTCCGGTAGCGCCACTTGTACCTGGTTCCCTTCAATCCGCACGGGACAACAGGCGACGGTGATCTCAGGATTTTCTGGTCGCTCACCGGTCTGTAGGTTGAATCGCCATCCGTGCCACGGACATTCAACGACGAGCCCATCCAGATATCCTTCTCCGAGCGGTCCCCCCGCGTGCGGGCAGGTGTTATCGACAGCATAGAAGGTTCCATCGACATTGAAGAGAGCAATGCCGACTCCTTGGACTTGGACGGTTTGCCCTGCGCCCGGAGGAATGTCTTCTACGTTTGCGACGGCGATAAACTCGGGCATCGTGCCGATCCTCCTCCTTGGCCTACTGGCGGATAGAACAGGTCGTGGTCGCAGACCTGTCAGCGACTTGATTTCGATCAAGGCTTATGGCATAGAAATAGGGGCGTACTCCAATACTACACCTTGGCCATCCCACACAAGGAGCCTCGGTTGGGAAATGAGGTTACGGCATGGAAATGACCCTTCTGCTGAACGCGACGTACGAACCCCTGCGGGTCGTCAATTGGCAAAAGGCGATCGCGCTCCTCTGGCAGGGCAAAGTTGAAGTCCTCGAGGTCTACGACCGCGAGGTCCACGCGGTATCCATCTCTTTTAAGCTTCCCTCGGTCATGCGGCTGCTCAAGCTGGTTCGGGTCAAGGATGTTCACCGGGCAGTCAAGTTTTCCCGTATCAATATCTTTACGAGAGATGGGTATGCCTGCCAGTACTGTCGTCACAAGTTCAGGACCGAAGAGCTGACGTTCGATCATGTCGTTCCCATCGCGAAGGGCGGGCGAAAGACCTGGGAAAACATTGTGACGGCATGTTGGCGCTGTAACAACAAAAAAAGCGGTCGTACGCCGGAAGAAGCCGGTATGAAGTTGATGAAGAGGCCGGTGAAGCCCCGCTGGAATCCCATCGTGACCATCACAATCGGGATCAGAAACACGCCGGACAGTTGGCGCGATTATTTCTATTGGAATATGGAGCTCGATGCCGACCCAGCAGAGACGTAACTGCGAATGTTGAATGGTCAATGGTGAATGTCTAATGTTAAATTCTCGGTCAGGTTCTCGGCACGCACCCCTCCTTCTTGACTAAACATTCAACATTCCTTCCTGTCCAACCTTCCTTACCGTTCATTAAACAGTCACCATTGACCATTTAACATTATGTGGCAGGGTGTTGTATGATACACCCCGTTATTGAATTGGGAGAAATTTTCATGACGGCAAATTCTTGTTTTCCCTTATCCCTCGATGTGAAGGGGTACCCTGTGCTTGTCCTTGGGGGGGATGAGGAGGCTGCGGAAAAGACCCAGCGATTGTTGGACGCCGGGGCGAAGGTGACGGTCGTGGCTCCCTCGTTACACGACGCGTTAAAAACATTGGCCGCATCGGGAAAGGTTGTGCATCGTGGACGCCATTTCCGCGATGCCGATTTGGAGAGCGCCATTCTGGTCTTGAACATGGTTCGCGGTGACCGTGATTTTTCGCGGGCTTTGTTCACAAAGGCGCGCGAGAAAAAGTGTTTGCTGTGGTCGGTTGACCATCCTGAAGCCTCAACCGTGACCATGCCGGCGGTGGTGGCCTGTGGCCATTTGCGTGTGGCCATCAGCACCAGCGGAGTCGCCCCGGCTTTGTCCGGCTTTATGAAGGAAGATATGGAGAAGATCTTTGGTGAGGAGTTTGCTACCTTTGTCGAGTGGCTTGGCCAACTTCGCGAGCAGACTAAGGCGACAGAACCGGACTTCGAAAAGCGCCGGACCCTGTTGCGTGAGGCGTTGGACGGGTTTCGTTTATTGGGCAAGGTCCAGTACCCGAAGGTTTGGCTGGATGAGCGGGCTCCGAAGACGTAAAACGTTAGACGTAAAATGTGAAACGATAGGTGAAGAGCGAAGAGCAAGGAGGGGAGTCCCATGGTTCTGCTGGAATTCAGTATGTCGCCGTTGGGCAAGGGAGAGAGTGTTGGCAAGTATGTGGCGCGCTCGCTCGATATCATCGATAAGAGCGGAGTGGACTATCGGTTGAACCCGATGGGGACGGTACTCGAAGGGGAATGGGATGCAGTCTTCGCCGTTGTCAAAAAATGCTATGAGCGGATGAGAAAAGATTGCGGTCGTATTTCCTGCACAATCAAAGTCGACTATCGGAAAGGCCGCGCCGGGCGTTTACAGAGCAAAGTTGCAAGCGTCGAGAAGCAGCTCAAGCGATCGATCAAGCACTAGCAAGATGCTGAAAACGTCCGCCAGCATCGTTCTCGCATCGTTCCGATCCTCAACGTACCCCAGAGGGTACGCCTCCGGTCTTCACTCGCTGCGGCCTTGCTGGACGGACGTTTGAGCATCTTGCCAAATGCTTTTCTTCATTCGCCTAGCGCCCCGCAAAAGTCAGTGACGCCATCCTCCCACTCATTGATTCGTAAGCTATTTCAATTTCCATTGGAATGAATTGTTCAGGATTTTCCCGTAGCTGTACTGTCGGGGTTCATCTCTGAGGGCGGCTCCTCCGTTCTTTCTGCTATCACAATCATTCTTCTTCAGCCCGCCCGCCTGTGTAGAGACCTGTCCTCTCATAATGCCATCATTTAAAATGGTGTGGAAAAATAATGAGATATCATTTCTGGAAACTCCAGTACTTAATGATCATATTTTTATTATAGTTCGTATTGCAATGTAATAGTGTACCTATGTAAACTCACGCGCCATCGACCAAGGCTCTTATTGGGAAGAGCGCACTAAGCGCTGCATGTGGGGAATTTGGAGAATTGCAGGTGGGACGTCAGGAGGACTGAGTGACCATGAGCGATAGCGTGACGGACGAGGTCGAACTCAAGCCACACGTTGGCTTGGAACTCTTGCCGAAGACCCGCACGATTCTTGAGCGAGAGATCATGGAGTTCCGTCCATTTGGATTAGACGAGCGGGGACACAGGATCCGAGATTTGAGCGGGTTAAGCATCAGGGCTGTCGTGATGTATCTTGAAAAGTCGATGGTCCGTGGGCAAACCGATTCCTCGATGAGCCAGGCGACGGGGAGTCTCTGCAGACTATTGAATCAGCGCATCAAGGATCCAGCCTATCATGTCACGCCAGAATTTCTGAAGAATCCGTGGAACAGCTACTCCTGTGAGTTTACGGCCTATTTATATGAGTTCTGCGAGCGCATGTCCGGCGATTCTCGATTTGTATTTCATGGAGGGATGGAGAAGGCCACATCGATTATGCAGGTGCTCGCCAGGCCGTTCTCGCTCTCTCAGATTTATGGGATGTTTCCTTATTTTGGGAATAAATTTGCGTCCGGTTCAATCGAATTTCGAGTGATTGAAGTGACACCGACTGCCGCAACTCTGGCGATGAAGTTTTCCGGTCGTGCATTGCGTCAGTTCGGCCCATACCGAAGGCGGTGCGCACAGCTGATATGTCAGGCTGCTCAGGGCATCATAGCGGGAGTACCTGCGCGCGTTCACGGATTGCCACCGGCGACATTGGCGGAACATTCTTGTATTGCGAATGACGATGAATGGTGCCAATGGGTCATCCGGTGGCATGGTAAAGGAGAGGGAACATGGCGTCAGAAGGCTTGGCAGATCGTGGTCAGATCCGGAGAGAACGGGGCGTCACAGATGCCATCCAAACGATCCCATTCATACGAAGAGACTGAAGCTTTTCCGTCCAAAGGGAATGTAGGGAGCCAAGAGGCAGCGATTACGCCAATCCATGCAGCGGGCGGTAGGGCGCAACCACAGCAGCATGAGATATGGACACTCTGTTGCGCCCTGGCCGGCCTGATCTTGGCCTTGGGGCTTCGTGTGCTGAATCCCTCGACAAGCTTGGGGGATGTCGTTCTTCTTGGGCTGCTGCCCATACTTCTCACAAGGATGGTGATCAATGGTCGGCTTCGGCAGGAAAGCCGGCGACGAGAGGCGTTGATCCAGGAACAAATGACCTTCGTGGAGTCACGACATGAGGATTTGCGGGAAGTGTATTTGGAGCAGGAACAGACGCGCGTTGAATTGCGCCGGAGAGTCGGCCAGCTGACGGCTCTCCACCGAGCCGGACTGTTGTTCAGTTCAACCTTGGATCGAGAAGCGCTGTTGCAGAAGGTGTTGGAAGCTCTGACCAGCGATCTGCAGTACGATCGGGCGATGATCTCTTTCTACGATCCGTTGCGCCGGGTCGTCATGGATGCCCGGGTGCTTGGTGTGTCGCCAGATATTCAGGCGTTTGCTCGCGCCTGCGTGATTCCTGTCACCGAGCCTACGAGCCTGGAAGGTCTTGTGCTGTTACAGGGCCGGCCGTTGTTGGTCGAGGATGTGCGGGCGGCGTGGGATCGCATCCATCCGTTGAACCAACAGCTTGCCCTGCTGATGCAGACCAAGGCATGGATTGCCGTGCCGTTGAAAATCAAAGACAGGATTTTAGGAAGCCTGACGGTAGAGCGGGTGCAAGCGAATAGTCTGACGCAGGACGATCTTGAGTTGATGATCACGGTTGCCCATCAAGTTGCGATCGCATTGGATAACGCTTCTGCCTACGAACAGATTGAAGCGCTGAACGTGGGGCTCGAGGCCAAAGTGCGTGAACGTACCGCTGAGCTGGAGCAGGCGGATCGTTTGCGGTCTCAATTCCTCTCACATGTTTCACATGAACTCAAGACCCCGCTGACTTCGATCAAGGGGTTTTTGCAGAACCTGCTCGATGGATTGACAGGGCCGCTCAATGAGAAGCAACAACGGTATTTGTCGAGGATGCTGGGAAACTCAGATCGTTTGATCCGGATGATCGAAGCCCTGTTGGATCGAACAAGAATTCAGTCTGGGAGATTAGATCTCGTTCCTGGCGAAATCGATCTAGGTCATTGTGTGGCTGATGCGGTCGAGCAATTGCGGTTGTTGGCCCAGGCTAAACGGCAACTATTGGAGTTGAATGCTCCCTCCGTTCCGCTGATGGTCTGGGCGGATCGCGATCGCGTGATTCAGATCGTCACCAATTTGGTCCAAAATGCCGTGAAGTTCACTCCGGAGGGTGGCGGCATTATCGTGACTGTGTGGCAGGAGAATCAGATGCTTGCCGCTGTTTCCGTGAGGGATACTGGGCCGGGGATTCCAGTAGAGTTTCTCGATCAGATATTCGATCCATTCTTTCAAGTCAAACAGGTCCGAAGCGGGGTAAAGGGGCTGGGCTTGGGGTTGTCGATCGTCCGGACGTTGGTGGAGTTACAAGGTGGGGCGATTACAGCGCGGAGCGAGCCGGGGCAAGGCGCGGAGCTCTATTTCACGATCCCGTTGCGTCCCACAACAGCAGCCCCATTGGATCATGCGTTGACCGACGCGCCTCGTATTCTGGTTGTCAACGAGGAGGTGGATAATCGCCAACTTCTAGTGGATTGTTTACGGGTCAAGGGATATCGCGTCCAGACAGTGGTCGATGGGGTTCGAGCGCTGGAAGCGGTGCGGTCGGGAATGTTTGAAGGCATTATTCTGGACATCGACATTCGTTCGATGGATGGGCTGCATGTGATTCAACAAATTCGAACATGGAATCAGCAAATCCCTATTGTGACGGTCACGGAGTCAGCATCCAGAGACTTGGCGGCTCGTGCGATCGGGATGGGTGTGCAAGCCTATATGCTGAAGCCGTTCGCTATCGATGAGCTGCAACGGGTTGCAGATTACTGGTTTCGTCCATTTGAACATTCGTCATCGGAGTCTGCAGGACTGTCGAGTCGTCAGCAGTAAGCGACATGAGATAGACGTTGATTCATAAGTCTATGAACAGCGCATGTTTAGCATAGACTCGGTTTTTCATAAATGGGTGGCGTGGATTTGTGTGATAGGGGTCTGCATGGCCTGTTTGCCCGTGATGGTATCGGCCCAGGTTCCCCGTATTCAAGGACAGGGGGCCGCCGCATCTGCAATGAGCAGTGCTTTTGCTGCCCAAGCGGATGATCCATCGGCTCTGCATTACAATCCTGCAGGGATGACGCAGTTGCAGGGCATTCAATTTATGGGAGGAGCCCTCGGGTCCGGAGGATCGACAAATTTTACCAGTCCGACTGGGGTAACGGCACGAGGTGATCGGAATGGAAGTGCGGCCTGGCCTCCTCCTGGCCATATGTACTTCACAGCGAACCTAAAGAGTCTTGGGGTTACGGCTTTGGGAGACCTTTCTGTCGGAATTGGTCTGACTGTGCCCTTTGGCTCGCTGACTCGCTGGCCAACGGATGGGCCCTCCAGGAGTTCTACGACGTTCAGCGCGCTGCCGCTTGTTGATATCAAGCCCACTCTGGCCTACAAAGTGATGGAGAACCTTTCTCTTGGGCTAGGTGCGGATATTTACACGTTCAGCGGACTTGTCGGCGAAGGTCATGTCGAAAGACAATTCATCTCACCAGGCGCCCCCGCTTTTCCGTTGGCTCCTGCAGGTTCAAAGATTGAATTGGCCGGCAAAGGCACCACCGCCGGCTTCAATGCTAGTTTATTGTATACCGCGTTGAGAAATGACGAGGGGAAACCACTGGCGAACATTGGAATTGTCTACCGAAGTCAAGCGATCCTACAGCTAAGTGGGGCATTATTGGCAAATGGATCCAAAGTATCTGATGCCGGCGCCACCCTTGTCTTGCCGCAAATTCTTACAGGTGCGATCGCGATCTGGCCTATTCGAACGAACGAACGGGAATGGAAATTGGAGATGGACGTCGATTATGTCGGATGGAAATCTGTACGGAATCTCGATGTGACCTTGGGGAATGGGATGACGATCGCACAGCCGCAGAATTGGCGGAGCACTTACGCCGTGATGCTGGGAACCGAATACAAGTGGCTGACGCTTGAATCGCTCCCGAACTGGCAAGTGGCGATGAGGGCCGGCTATACCAACCAGCAAAGTCAAATGCCTGATTCGACGTTCGACCCTGGGATTCCTTCGTCGGACCTTCACATTGTGGGCGGTGGGCTTGGATTGCTGTGCAAGGAGCAGGCATTGTTTCTAGGGCTGATACGATGTGGAGACTTGGGCATGGGCTCGCTGAAACCCAATGCGATCGGGCTGGACCTCTCGATGCAAGCTGGGTTGTATGAGGACCGTACCGTATCGGGCAACCGAAACCCGACCGTCGACGGAACGTACAGAACCACATTGATTTTTGGTAGTGCGTCGATTCGGATGGTGTATTAATCGGCGAGATTGGCGGGACGGGCGAGAAAGGCGCGACGTGCAAAACCAACACAAGATGAGGTGAAGATCGCTTGGATTTCTCCCTTGTCCCGCTCGTCGCGCATGTCGCGCTTTTCCCGCCACTCTCGCCCGCCGTCAGGCAGATTCGTAAATGCGCGGAACACGGGAGCCTATTCCGCAGAGGACTTCATAGGGGATTGTGCCGATCCAGTCAGCAACTTCATCCGCCCAGATTGATTCCTTTCCCTGCTGACCAATCAGGGTGACGGTCTCACCGACTTGCACCGGCGCGAGGTCGGTGACATCCACCATAATCATATCCATGCAGACCAGACCGGCGATCGGGGCGCGGCGCCCCTGAATCAAGACCGATCCGCGATGGGAGAGTTGCCGGCTATAACCGTCGGCATAGCCGATCGGCAGTACCGCAATGCGGGTCTGTCGTTTTGCGACGAATGTCCCGTTGTAGCTGACGGAGCACCCTTTCGGAATAGTCCGCAGTTGGGCGACCGTGGTTCGAAGTGAGAGGATTGCTCTGAGGTCAGGATCTGTGATTGTGGCAGGCAGGGTGTGATACCCGTACAGCATAATGCCGGGGCGCACGAGCGAAAAGTGCGCGGCGGGAAATCGGACGATGGCGGCACTGTTTGCCGCATGCACCAACGGGACAGTGAGACCGCGTAGTCGGATTTGTTCCAGCAGGGCATTAAATGAGCCGATTTGCCGTTCTGTAAAGGTACTGTCTGTTCCATCTGCGTCGGCCAGGTGGGTCATCAGGCCCTCAACTTTGAGAGGCCTGTGCAAGAGAGGGTCGTTGAGAACTGCGAGCAGCTCTTCAGGAGAAAATCCTAGCCGGCCCATCCCGGTTTCGACCTTGAGATGAATCGGGTAAGGGGTTTGATGTGTATGAACCGACTTAGCCAAGGTGGGAAGGATGCGCCCGTCACTAACAACCGGGGTCAGCCGGTGAGCGATCAAGTCGGGGACTTGTTCCTCAAAGAGTGCTCCTAAGACGACGATTGATGCAGAGAGCCCGGCTTGGCGGAGGGCGATCCCTTCGTCGAGGGAGGCGACGGCAAACTGTCCAATGCCTTGACGGGAAAGCGACTGAGCGGTCTCGATCGCTCCATGTCCGTAAGCATTAGCCTTGACGATCGCCATGACCTCACAGCCCGGAGACAGGTAGCGCTTGATGCGAGAGAGATTATGGGCAAGTGCCGCGAGATTGACGGTGGCGTAGGTGGGTAACAAGGTCGAAATGGAGGTCACACTTCCATGATTTCTTGTTCTNNGATTTTTTGAATGTACTGGTCGGTCAGCTTCTGGGTGTCGGCTTCGGACTTTCGCAGTTCGTCTTCCGTTAACTTGGCATCCTTTTGCAGTTTCTTCAACTCTTCGTTGGCATCTCGACGAAACCCTCGTATGACGACTTTCGTATCTTCGCCGTGTTTTTTGCAGATCTTGCTGAGTTCTTTGCGCCGTTCCTCGGTGAGCGGCGGCAGGGGAATACGAATGAGTTTTCCATCGTTGGACGGAGTGATGCCGAGGCCTGATCCCGCCAGGGCCTTTTCGATTTCTTTAATCAACGCAGGCTCCCACGGCTGGATAGTGATGAGGCGGGCCTCCGGAGTTGAAATACTGGCGACCTGTTTCAACGGGGTCATCGTGCCATAGTAGTCGACCCGCACGCCGTCGAAGAGGGCGACCGACGCCCGTCCTGTCCGCAAGCCGGACAGATCACGCTTGAGATGTTCCAGCGCGGCTTCCATCTTCCCCGAGACTCTTTGGTGTATGGCGGCAGGGTTGGGCATGAGAGACTCCCCGGAATATCAGCGGCGATCGGGGGTGACGATGGTTCCGATCGCTTCGCCGGTGGCGACGCGTTTGAAGTTGCCTTGTTCTTTCAGGTTGAACACGATGAGCGGAAGGTTGTTATCCATGCAGAGGCTGATGGCTGTGGCATCCATCACTTTCAAATTTTGATTCAAAATCGAGAGAAAGGAGATGGTCTGATATTTCTTGGCGGTTGGATTATTCACGGGATCAGCATCGTAGATGCCGTCGACCTTGGTCCCTTTCATGATGACTTGGGCTCCAATTTCCATCGCCCTGAGCGCTGCTGCGGTATCGGTTGAGAAATAGGGATTTCCCGTGCCGCCCGCGAAGATGACGACGCGTTTTTTCTCAAGATGACGAATGGCGCGCCGGCGGATATACCCCTCAGCCAGCTGGCGCATTTCGATCGCGGACTGGACTCGCGTGATAATGCCGGTACGCTCAAGCGCGTTTTGTAGGGCCAAGGCATTGAGCACGGTTGCGAGCATTCCCATGTAGTCGGCGGAGGCTCGTTCCATGCCGGATGCGCTGGCGGCAATACCGCGGAAAATATTGCCGCCGCCGATGACTACGGCGACTTCGATGTCGAGGGCCACGACAGAGGCGATTTCCGAAGCGAGGCCTTCAAGGATGGATGGCTGGATGCCGTAACCCTGCTCACCGGCTAACATCTCTCCGCTCACTTTAAGGAGGATGCGCCGATAGTTGGCAGAGTTCATGCTTCGCCTAATTGGTACCGTGTAAAGCGGCGAATGTTCATGTTCTCACCGATCTTTGCAATCTTCAGCGCAAGGAGATCCTTAATAGTGACGGCGGGATCCTTGACGAAGGACTGTTCGATCAGACAGCTTTCCTGGAAAAACTTTTCCAGCTTGCCTTCGACGATTTTCGGCCATGCAGCCGGGGGCTTGCCCATTTCTTTGGCCTGTCCCTCATAAATCGACCGTTCTTTCTCGATGAGTGAAGCGGGAATCTCTTCCCGTTTGACGTAAGAGGGCTTCCCGGCGGCGACCTGGAGGGCTAGATCGTTGACAAACGATTTGAACTCTTCATTACGGGCCACGAAGTCGGTCTCACAGTTGACCTCGATGAGCACACCGATTTTTCCACCCATATGGATATAAGCATGTACAAGACCCTGGTTGGTTTCGCGGCCTGATTTTTTAAGGGCAGCGGCTAGGCCCTTTTGGCGCAGATAATCGATGGCTTTATCGATATCGCTACCGTTCTCCGTGAGCGCTTTTTGGCAGTCCAGGATGCCGGCGCCTGTTTTCTCTCTCAGTTCTTTGACTAGCTGACTTGATCCAGCCATACGTGACGGTCCTTCTTGATCGATGGTGAGTATAGTTGCCTAACCCCGCGATGTCCGGCGCTATGAAGCCGGGGCGCTTGCCAAGCTGACAGCAGCTGCCTTATCTCCTACTGTGGGAACGGGTTTGAACTCCGCTTCGTCGCGCTGTGTCCTCAAATGAGCGCCTTCAATGCAGGCGTCGGCAATACGAGAGGTGATGAGCTTGATGGAGCGGATCGCGTCGTCGTTTCCAGGGATCGGGTAAGTGATGT
>CXWL01044838.1_pt1 | contig 16211 bp, 15 predicted proteins | sample 590931 | NCBI WGS metagenome assembly CXWL01 (sample SAMEA3498368, study PRJEB10139) | groundwater metagenome | biome: water well; material: biofilm material | place: Germany | collected 2015-04-27 | reverse complement strand
TCGACGCTTTCCGCGCGAACCCGGCGGCCTATGCGCCGCAATATGGCGGGTACTGTGCCTGGGCGGTATCGCAGGGTTATACGGCCTCAGGTGATCCCGAGGTTTGGAAGGTCGTCAATGGCAAGCTCTACTTGAACTATGATCGCTCCGTGCAGGCGAAATGGGAGAAAGACATCCCCGGCTTCATCGCAAAGGGAGACAAAAACTGGCCCGGTGTTTTGAACTGAAGGCGCCGTCTATCGACACAATACCTTCCTTTTGCGGGCCTCGAGGGCGACCTTGGGCCCGCTGACCCTCACGAGTGCGAGCCATGGCCAAAGACATTCACGACTTGGAGTTGACGACGGCGCGGGCGGAGACGCTCGCCGCCTACAACGTGTTCGCCGGCGATTGGATTGGATATGGGCCGCGGGTGAGGTCGATCTTTACGGCGGCGGATGCCGATGCAGATTGCGCGCTCGTCAACGCGCACGCGGCGGCGGTGCACATGGCGCTGGAGGCGGCGCCCGGGTTTAAGACGGCGCGCGGATATCTCCGGCGGGCACGGAAGGTGGTGTCCGGCGCGACACCGCGCGAGCAGGCGTTCGTCACCGCGATCAACGATTGGTGGCGCGGAAACGTGCCCGGCGCGCTGAAACGGCTCAAGACCATCGTGGCGCAGAACCCAGCCGATATCGTGGCGGCGAAATGGGCGCAATATCTCGCGTTCAATCAGGGCAATGCAATGGCGATGCTGGAAGTCGCGAAGGCGGTTCTGCCGGCCCATCCCGAGACCGCGGGCGCGTGGAGCATGCTCGCCTTCGCGCACGAGCAGAACAATTCGATCGGCGTTGCGGAAGAGGCAGCTTACCGCGCACTGGAGATCAACGCGCAGGACCCGTGGGCGCATCATGCGATCGCGCATGTGATGGAGACGCGCGGCAAGGTCGACGACGGGATCGCGTTCCTGACGAAGCATGCGCCCGGTTGGGCCGATCGCAGCATCTTCGTGCGCGAGCACAACTATTGGCATTTGGCGTTGTTCCACATTGACCGTGAGGAGCATGCGCGCGCGCTTGAAATTTTCGACAAGCATTTGTGGGGCGAGTGGCGTGAGTTCGCGCAGGAACAAATCGGCGCGATCTCGGCGCTCTGGCGGTTGGAGTTGCGCGGCGCGGACGTCGGCGCGCGGTGGGAGCCCGTCGTCAAGAAGGTGATCGAGCGTTGGCACGAGCACATTCTGCCGTTCAACGACCTGCACTTCGTTTATGCGCTGGCGCGCGGAGGTCGTGCGCGTCAGACGCGCGAGTTCTTGGCTTCGATGAAGCGGCATGGTGCGCAAGATGTGACCGGCGTTTGGGAGTCGGTGGCGATCCCATGCGCGGAAGGTTTGATCGCCTATGCGGAGGGTCGGTTTGCGGACGCCGCCGAGGCGATCGGGCCGGTGTTGCGACGGCTGCATCTCATCGGCGGCAGCCACGCGCAGCGCGACGTGTTTGTGCAGACCTGGATCGATGCCAGCCTGCGCGCCGGCCGTCATTCCGCGGTCGCAAGCGTGCTCGACATGCGGGCGCGCACGAAACCTAAGGAAGCCGAACGGCTGCTGCAGTTGGTTGCCAAGGCTGCGTGACCGGCGCGGACTAGCCCCCGTTTGGGGCCGGTGCTAGCGTTCTCGCGATGACGCGGGATATGTTGAAGTCGGTGGCGCTTTACGGGCTTGCGCTTGCCGCGGGCGCGTTCGTGCTGCAGTGGCTGCAGTACAAATACGTCGCGCGCGCGTTTGCGCCTGAGATCTATATCGCGTTGATCGCGCTCGGGTTTACCGGGCTTGGCATTTGGGCCGGCATACGGCTCACGCCGAAGACGATCGCCGGGCCGTTTGAGCGTAATGAGGCCGCAATCAAGTCGCTGGGGCTGACCGAACGGGAGGTCAAGGTGCTGGAGCTGCTCGCCGCCGGAGCTGCGAACAAGGAGATTGCGCGCGCGCTCGACATCTCACCCAACACCGTCAAGACGCATATCGCGAACCTGTTCCAGAAGCTGGAAGCGCAGCGCCGGACACAGGCGATTCAGAAGGCGCGGGAGCTCGGGCTAATCCCCTGAGTGCATTACGCATTACTCGTTTATTCTGTTTACTGCCCACCTCTGGCGGCGAGTGTCTGGGTGTCACCACACCCACACACTCTCTCTCCATCCATCCATCCTGTAATTGAGTTTGATGTAAGAGAAGCGTGAGGTAGCGCGGCTCGAAGGTGGGCGCGTAAACAGAATAAACGAGTAATGCGTACGCACGGGGCCCCTGTGGAAAACTTGTCCGCCGGGGGATGACGACTTCGGAACAAGGAAATCGTGGGTGGTCCGCCTTCGCGGACCATGACAACGGATTTTGGCGGTAGCGATCCGGGATAACCGGCACCCGATCGGCGGATATCTGCGAAACCACCCTTTCGGGCGATGGCTAATGCCCGGTGGGTCCGGTGAAGATCGAGGCCATCGAGGCTTAGGAGGACGGCTCATGAACGACGACGACCTTACCCGGCGCAGCGCGCTTGCCTTGGGCGTGGGGGCCTCGGTCGTGGCCATGGGCGCCATGCCAATAGGAGGACAACAAATGGAACGAGTAACGGGAATCGGCGGGTTTTTTTTCCGGGCGAAGGACCCGAAGAAGCTCGCCCAGTGGTATCAGGACCACCTTGGCGTGACGAAGACGCCGGAGAGCTATGACGGGGAGGCCTGGCAGCAGCAGGCCGGGACGACTGTGTTCGCGCCGTTCCAGTTCGACACCACCTATTTCGGCGATCCGAAGCAGATGTGGATGATAAATTTCCGCGTCCTCAACCTGGACAAGATGGCGGCGCAGTTGCGCGCGGCGGGTGCCACGGTTGAGATCGATCCGGAGACTTACCCGAACGGCCGCTTCGCGAAGACGGCCGATCCCGAAGGCAACCCGATCCAGCTTTGGCAACCGGGCGGCGTCGACCGCAGCTAAGGACGCGCACACATGACAAACATCATCTTTCTCTACGGCACGATGGCCGGCCTGATCGTCATCGGCGCGATGATCGCGTTCATCATCTATGTCGGCGGGCAGCCGGACATGAACGACCAATCGCTGTTGTTCGGCTACACGACCATGATCGTCGCGCTCTCGATGATCTTCTTCGGGGTGAAGCGGTATCGCGACCGCGACCTCGGCGGCGTGATCAAGTTCGTGCTCGCCTTCCTGATGGGGCTCGCCATCGCGGTTGTCGCGGGCGTGATCTACGTGGCTGGGTGGGAGGTCTATATGGCCGCGACCGACGGATCGTACATGAAGGCCTACATGGACCACTACATCGAAGGCGAGAAGGCGAAGGGGCTGGCGGGGGCTGCGCTCGACAAGCTCGTCGCCGAGATGAACGTGATGATGACGGCTTACAATACGAACATGCCGTACCGGATGGGCCTCACGTTCCTGGAGATTTTCCCGGTCGGCGTGATCGTCGCCCTGATCTCCGCGGCGTTGCTGCGGATGCCGAAATTCCTACCGGCGCGGGGGTAAGGCTCACCTGGGAGCGCGGGCTTCCAGCCCGCTCTTCCTTTCTTTGAGGTTGCCGTTGCGTCACCGCGGGAAGTGCGGGCTGGAACCCCGCGCTCCCAGGATGTGCTAGTCTCCATTCGCACGATCTTTAGGAGACGCGATCAATGAAACTCGAAGGCGGATGTTACTGCAAAGCGCTGCGTTATGAGGCGGAGGGCGAGCCGATGATGATGGCGCAATGCCATTGCCGCGAATGCCAATACATTACGGGCGGCTCGCCGAACGTCTTCATCGCGATGCCGATTCCGGGCTTCAAATACACGAAGGGCGCGCCGAAGCAGTTCTCGCGAAAGGATTTGGAGCGGGCGGTGACGCGCGAGTTCTGTGCGGAGTGCGGCACGCATGTCGTGACCCGCGCGCCGGGCTTTCCGGCGGTGATCGTGAAAGTGGGCTCGCTCGACGACCCGAAAGTGTTCGCGCCGAAGATGGCGATCTATATGTGCGACACGCAGCCGTTCCACCGCGTGCCGGAGGGGGTGAAGGCGTTCGAGAAGTTGCCGGGGTAGAGCTTGCGCCGCAGCGGAGGGGCATGCCCATACTGCCTCATCACGATATTGAGGCTCTGCTATGAAATTCGGCGTGTTTTACGAGATGCAGTTGCCCAAGCCTTGGGTTGCCGGTGACGAACGTCGTCTGTTTCATGAGGCTCTGGCTCAGGTCGAGCTCGCGGATCGGCTTGGGTATGATTATGCGTGGGAGGTCGAGCATCATTTTCTCGACGAGTATTCGCATTCTTCGGCGCCCGAGGTTTTTCTTGCGGCAGCGGCGGCGCGGACGAAGCGGATACGGCTGGGGCATGGCATCCGGCAGGTGATCCCGAATTACAATCATCCGGCGCGCACGGCGGAGGCGTTGGCCACGCTCGACATCATGTCGGACGGGCGGGTCGATTTTGGGATCGGCGAGGGGGCGACGCGGTTGGAGCTTGGCGGGTTTGGGATTCCGGCCAAGGAGAAGCGCGCGATGGCGATCGAGGCGGGCGAGCAGATCGCCAACATGATGGTGATGGTTCCTTACCCCGGGTTCGACGGCAAGTACTTCAAGATGCCGTGCCGCAACGTGCTGCCGAAGCCGGTGCAGAGCCCGCATCCGCCGATGTGGATGGCGTGCACGAATAGGGACACGATCAAAGTCGCGGCGTCGCTGGGCGTTGGGGCGCTCGCGTTTGCGTTCGTCAACCCGGAGGAGGCGCGCGCTTGGGCCGACATCTATTACGGCATCATCGCGTCGGAGGCGTGCGTGCCGATCGGGCATAGCGTGAATGCGAACATCGCGATGGTGTCGTCGTTCTCGATCCATCACGACCGGGCGGAGGCGATCCGCCGGGGACATGAGGGGTTCGAGTTCTTCGGTTATGCGCTGAACGCGCTCGTCGCGCGCGATACGGTGCCGGGGCGGACGAATCTCTGGGGCGAATATCTGGCGCTGCGCGGCAACCGGACGGAGGAGTTGGCGGCAGCCGCGAACCGCGCGCCGGCAGGCGCCGGCATCGGTACGCCGGAGGATATGCGGCTGCACCTGCGCGCGTTCCAAGAGTCCGGCGTCGATCAGGTGATCTTCATGCAGCAGGCAGGGCGCAACAAGCACGAGCACATCTGCGCGTCGCTGGAGCTGTTCGCGGCCGAGGTGATGGGTGAGTTCAAGCGCGAGGTGGCTGAGCGGGAGGCCGCGAAGGCCGCGCGGCTCAAACCCGCGATCGAAGCAGCGCTCGCACGCAAGCCACGGATGAAGCCGCTCGCCGATCACGAAATTCCGGTGGTGCGGGCGTCCGTCGCGCAGGCGCAGGTGAATCGCTAGCGCCAAATGAAAAGGGGCGCCGCTCCGGCGCCCCTCGTATTCACTTTGCTCCGCCGCTTACCAAATGCGTACGCGGTTTTCCGGCTTGAGGTAGAGCTTGTCGCCTTCCTTCACGCCGAACGCGTCGTACCAGGCGTCGACGTTGCGGACGACGCCGTTGCAGCGGTATTCGGCCGGGGAGTGGACGTCGCTCGTCACTTGGTTGCGGAGTGCGGGCTCGCGGATGTTCGAGCGCCACACTTGGCACCAGCCTAAGAACACGCGCTGTTCGGGCGTGAAGCCGTCGAGCGTCGGGGCCGCTTTGCCTTTGAGCGACAGTTTGTAGGCGTGCAGGCCGACGGTGAGGCCGCCCAGGTCGCCTATGTTTTCGCCCGAGGTGAAGTCGCCGTTGACCTTCAGACCCGGCAGCGGTTCGAACTGCGAGTACTGAGCGGCCAGGGCTTTCACCTTCACGGCGAAGCGGTCTTCGTCTTCCTTCTTCCACCACGACCGCAGGATGCCGTTTTCATCCGACTTCGCACCCTGGTCGTCATAGCCGTGGCCCATCTCGTGACCGATCACGCCGCCGATCGCGCCGTAGTTGATGGCAGGATCCGCGTTCGCATCGAAGAACGGCGCCTGCAGAATAGCGGCCGGGAACACGATCTCGTTCCACACCGGATTGTAGTAGGCGTTCACCGTTTGCGGTGCCATGCCCCATTCGTCTTTGTCGGTCTTCTGGTTGATGCGAGTGGCTTGGCGATCGTAGTCCCAGATGCCCGCGCGCTTGCGGTTGCCGTAGGCGTCTCCCGCTTTGATCTCCAGGTTGGCGTAGTTACGCCACCGGTCGGGATAGCCGATCTTGACGCGCACGGTCTGGGCTTTACGCATCGCGATCTGGCGCGTTTCCGGCGACATCCATTCGAGCGTCTGGATGCGCTCGCGGTAGGAGGCGAGCAGGTTGTCCACGATCTTCTTCATCTCCGCCTTTGCTTGCGGGGTGAAGTGGCGCTTGACGTAGATTTGGCCGACGGCCTCACCCATCGGCGCCAGGAACGCCTGACCCGAGAGCGCGATTGTGGCGCGCTTCCAGCGTTCGCGCTTCTGCGGTTGGCCCGTGAGGGTCGTGCCGTTGAACGCGAACGACGCGTCATCGAACGCCGTCGGCATGATGTCGGCCTGGGCGTTGATGTAGTGGAACGTGAGGTACGCGCGCCAAGTTTCGACCGGCGTCGCGCGGTAGAGCTTCGCCAACGCCACGACCGCGTCAGGGGAGCCCACGATGAAGTGGTCTTGAGCTCCGAGGCCACCGGCGGTCAGGACCGCATCCCACGGGAAGTCGGGAGCGAAGGCCTTCAATGCCGCGCGGTTCTTGGCGTTGTAGTTCGCGTCGCGGTCGCGCAGCTTTTCGATCGGCCATTGCAGTTCGGCGATCTTCGTTTCCGCCGCCATGATCGCGTCGGCCGCGGCCGCCGGATTCGCGTACTTCACCATGCCCAACATCTTTTCGATGTAGGCGCGGTAAGCGGCGCGCGTTTCGGCGAACTTTTGATCGGGCTTCAGGTAGTAGTCGCGGTCAGGCATGCCGAGGCCCGCCTGGACGATGTTGACCNNACCCAACTGGTCGATCCTCGCGGTGTCGAGGTAGGAGTTGTAGAAGTCGGCGACCTTCTGCTCTACCGAGCCGGATCGGTTCGACTTGCGGGCGACCTCTTCGACGAGGTTCTTCACGTCCTCTTCCGACTTCGCGGCGAGGATATTGAACGAGCCCCAGCGCGAGCGGTCGGCCGGGATTTGAGTGTTCTTCATCCAGGTGCCGCCGGCGTAGCGGAAGAAGTCGTCACCGGGCTTGACGGCCTTGTCCATGGCGGCTTCGTCGAAGCCCCACTTGCCGATCGATACTTTGCCCGTCGCGGCGTTGAGCGCGAGCACGCCGGCCGACAGTGCGGTACCGGCCATAGCCAGAACGGCCACAGTCTTTCTGATGTTCATTGAATGATCCTGTCCCCTTTGGAGAGGCGCCCGTTGTCGGCGAAGAGCGGCATCGGACGCAACGGCTTCGGCCCCGGATTTGGTTCACGATGCTGCGATTTTCCTTGAGGACGGCGATGCCGCAGGGGCAAGGCAGTGCTTGGAAAAGTCGGGGTTTCTGGTACGAATCCGAAACAAGGCAATGAGCCCGGCGAAACAAACGCCAAGGGCCGATAACAAGCGGGGGTCAGGCGTGCTGCGGATAATCGGCTGGGTGCTGGTGCTGGTGCTGATCTTGAGCGCCGCCATCGGGTTCTATTGGTACGGCGCGCGGGAAGGCTGGTTCGGCGACGAGCGCGATGCGGGCGTCATCCAGGGCAAGCAGATTCCCGCCGAGGTTGTCGTGAGCCGCATGCAGGCCACGCGTGCGGTCGCCCCGGAAGGCTCGAACGATCAGATACTGTTCGGCGATTTGCACGTGCACACGACGTTCTCGGCGGACGCGTTCCAGTTCTCGCTGCCGATGTTGGGCGGGGTGGGCGTGCACCCAGTCGCGGATGCGTGCGATTTCGCGCGGTACTGCTCGGCGCTCGACTTCTGGTCGATCACGGACCATGCCGAGACGGTCACGCCGTTGCGTTGGGAGCGTACGAAGGATTCGATACGCGCCTGTCAGAAGATCGCGGGCGACGGGCCGAACCCGGACCTGGTGTCGTTCATTGGGTTCGAGTGGACGCAAGTGGGCCGTTTGCCCGACGAGCACTTCGGGCACAAGAACGTCATCTTCAAGGATCTCGACGACGACAAGGTTTCGCCGCGCGCGATCGGCGCGGCCGGTGTCGCGTCAACTGCGTTGCGCTCGAGCTTCGGGATTCCACCGATCGTTCCGCTGCTCGATTTCCAGAATCGGCAGGCGTATTTCGACTTCAACAAGTTCCTGCGGTTGACGCAGGCGGTGCCCGATTGCGACGCAAAAACGCCGTCGGACCAGTTGTCGAGAGAATGCTACGAGACGGCGACGACGCCGGGCGAACTCGTGCGGCGGATCTACGACGAGCAAAAGCTCAACCCGATGATCATACCGCATGGATCGACCTGGGGCTTTTACACGCCACCAGGCACGACCTGGAACAAGGCGCTGAAGGCAGGCGAGCGTCCCGAGAAGTTCACGCTGATCGAAATCTATTCCGGACACGGCAATTCGGAAGAGTATCGGGCCTACAAGGACGTCGTTCTGAACCCGGACGGTCAGACGGCGAGCTGTCCACAACCGACGGATACCTACCTGCCGAGCTGCTGGCGGGCGGGCGAGATCATTCGCGAGCGTTGCCTGAAAGCGGGTGTGGCGGCGGCCGATTGCGAGAAGCGCGCGGCGCAAGCACGCGACGACTATGCAAACATGGGCGTCGCCGGGCACCTCTCCGTTGGCGGCGAGACGCCGGAGGATTGGCTCGACGCCGGTCAGTGCACCGATTGCTTCATGCCACCATTCAATCATCGCGCGGCGAACGCTGTGCAGGCCGGCGTCGCGACGTCAAACTTCGACGATCCGTCGGGCAAGGCGACGCGCTTCCACTGGGGCTTTATCGGCTCCTCCGACAATCACCGTGCGCGGCCGGGCACCGGCTACAAGGCCGTCGACCGGCGCAAGAACACGGAAGCCGGCGGGGCGGTCAGCGAAAGCTGGCGCAATCGGCTTCTCCCCGATCAGGGTTCGCCCGATCCGCAGTCGAGGCGCATCCCGCGCGACGAACTGTTCACTATGGCTGGCTTCCAGCTGACGGAGTTTGAGCGGCAGTCGTCGTTCTGGCTGGCGGGCGGGCTTGCGGCGGTGCATGCAAGCGAGCGGTCGCGCGATGCGATCTGGGATTCACTGCAGCGGCGCGAAGTGTATGCGACGTCGGGTCCACGCATCCTGCTGTGGTTCAACGCGATCGACGCGCAAGGCAACAAGATCCCGATGGGCGGACGCACGGCGACGGAGACGGCGCCGACGTTCGAAGTGCGCGCCGTCGGTGCGTTCAAGCAGAAGCCGGGCTGTCCTGACTTTGCGAAGGCAGGCTTGGACGAGAAGCGCATCAAAACGATCTGCTCGGGCGAGTGCTACAATCCGTCGGACGAGCGGCGGAAGATCACACGGATCGAAGTCGTGAAGATCCGCCCGCAGGCTAAGGCGGGTGAGGATCTCTCGCAGCTCATCGAAGACCGCTATCTGGTGCACACCTGCAAGCCGGATGCGAACGGGGGCTGCACGTTCACGTTCAGCGATCCCGAATACACGAAGGGTAGGCGCGACGCGCTTTACTACGTGAAGGCGATCCAGGAGGCCGAGCCCACGATCAACGCCGAGCCGGTCAAGTGCGAGCGCGACGGCAACGGTAAGTGCATCAAGGCGACGCTGTGCTACGGCGACTACCGCTCCGGCGAGGATGGTTGCACGTCGCCATCGGAGCACCGCGCGTGGTCGTCACCGATCTACCTCGACTACGGTGTAGCGACGCCTGCGGCTCCGGTTGAGCCGGCACCGGCGGCACCTGCACCCGGCGGCAACGGTGGCTGAGGCTTCGAGGACGACGGACTACTTGCTGATTGCGGCGGCGGCCTTGGGGCTTGGCGCTGCGNNACGAAGAACTGCTGCTGCGGCGGGCGATGAAGTTGGGGTTGCCGGAATCCGATCCGCCGTCGCGCAAGGCGCTGGTCAACGCAATGTTGCAGTTGTCGATCGCGGACGCCGCGAAGCTCGAGCCCACCGACGCGGAACTGCGCACGTTCTATGCGGAGCGGCCGAAACTGATCGCGCCGCAGCCGCTGCTCACGGTGCGCGCGGTGTCGTTCGACGGGGCGGACGTGTTGCGGATCGGGCGCTTCGAGACGGAGCTCGCTGGGGGCACGGCGTTCGCGGCGAGCGTGGCCGCCGCCGGCGGTGAGCTGGTGCTGCTGCCGCAAGGGCCGATCATTCCGGCGAAGGTGGCCGAGTATGCGGGGGCTTCGATCCGCGACGCGGCGCTGGGGCTGACACCGGGCAAGACCTCGGGGCCGATCGAGATCGGGCGGCGCATCGTGTTCGTGCACCTGATCGACCGTGTGGAAGCGCCGCCGCCGCCGCTTGAAGAGGTGAAAGCCGTCGTCGCCGACGAGTGGCGCAAGCGCGCAACGGAAAAGGCGTTCGAGGATTATCTCAAGGGCTTGCGGGCGACCGCGCGCATCACGTATGCGGATTCCGTGAAGTAGATGCGCCTTCTTTGCGCGCTTCTGTTCCTGCTTGTGGCTGTGCCTGCTCATGCGCACACGCGCAGCCAGAGCTTTTCGACGTGGACGGTCGGCGACGACACGGTCGCCGGTGTGTTTCAGGTTGACGCCTACCGCGTGACGCAGTTGAGCGAGACGCCGCAGGATCTGGCGACGCTTCTGAAGCGCGAGTTGGACGGCACCGTCACGCTCCGCCAAGACGGCGCGGCATGCGCGCGAACGGGGCTGCAGTCCGTGCGCGCGCCGCGGGGCGAGCTGCGGGTTGAGATTGCATTCAAGTGTACGAAGCCGTTTGCGGATGTGCCTGCCGAGCTCAAGGTCGATGCGTTTTTCGGCGTTTCGATCAGCCATGTGCACTACATCCGCGTGACCAGCAAGCAAGGCGTGCACGAAGGCGTTCTCACGCAGGGCAGGACGGTGTTTCGCGTGGGCGGCGACGAAGCGCCACCGAGCACGTTTTCGAGCTTCCTCGTGCTTGGGTTCGAGCATGTGCTGTCCGGCGTCGACCACGTGGCGTTCCTGATTGCGCTTGCGATGCTGGCGGGCGGTCTGTGGCGCATTCTGATTGCGATCACAGGGTTCACGCTTGGGCACTCGCTGACCCTGGCGCTTGTGGCGTTCAACGTGTTGAAGCCCGACACGACGGCGATCGAGGCGTTGATCGGGTTTACGGTCGCGTGGGCGGCTGGCGATGCGCTTCGGCGCGTGCGCAGAACGCCGCAATGGTTTGGGCTGGTTGCTGCGGGCGGCATCGTACTGCTGCCGGCGCTGGCCTGGCTGTTGGGCTTGCCGGTGCTGTCGTGGCCGGTGCTGCTTGGGATGGCGCTCTTTGCGGCGGCGATGTCTTACGCGCGGGCCGATGCGCCGTATCTGGCGCCGGCAATCGCGACCGTGTTCGGGTTGGCGCACGGGGCGGGGTTTGCCGGGCCGCTGCTTGCGATGGAGATACCGCCGGCAAACCTGATCTGGACGCTGCTTGCGTTCAATGTCGGCGTCGAGCTTGGGCAGTTGACGGCGCTGATCGGCCTTGCGGCGTTGCTGTGGGCCGCGCGGCTTGCGTTCAAAGATACACCGCCGCTCGCGTTCGACGCGGCGGCGGCGTTCCTGTTTGCTCTCGGAACGTTTTGGTTCGTCTCACGCGCTTTGGCGTGAAGCGCTCGTCGCTTTCAGCTCGCGCGCGACGAGGTAGAACAGCGGACCGAACGAGCCCAAGAAGAGCGTCGCGATCACGAACGGCCAGGCGTTCACGCCGCTGGTGCGGCTGTCGGCAAGCATCCAGCCGATGCCGAGCACGCACATGATGACCAGGTCGGCGAAAACTTGGCCCCCGCCCCAGGTCTGGAAGTGCGGTTCGAGGATGCCGAAGTAGCCGACATCCAGGAGTGCCATGGCGGTGAGGACGGCGAAGGCAGCGATAACGGACAGAAGTGCGATCAAACGGGTGGACATGGGAACCTCCTTTAAGACCATCCCAGAAAACGCCAGCCCGGTTATCCGTGCAATTACCTTGGAGGTCATTGAACGGCTGTTCGAATGCCGCAATATGAGCGGCAACAGGAGGCCGGTTTCATGTCCCTTTCGACGATGGACGCCGTCCGGCAAGCCGGCGACGCGTTTCCTCAACTCTTGAAGACGTGGCGCTCGAAGCGGCGAATGTCGCAGCTCGAGTTGGCGCTGGCGTCCGGCGTTTCGCAGCGGCACGTGAGTTTTCTGGAGTCGGGCCGGGCGAAGCCCAGCCGCACGATGATCCTGCAACTCAGCGAGACGTTGGAGGTACCGTTGCGCGAGCGGAACGACTGGCTGACCGCGGCGGGCTTTGCGCCTGTGTTTCGTGCGCGGCCGCTCGACGATCCGCAGATGGCGCTGGTGATGAACGCGGTGAAGGTGATGCTTGCGAATGCGGAGCCTTACCCCGCGATCGCGATCGACCGCGCTTGGAACATCCGCATGGCGAACGGGCCGTTCGAGATGATGGGTGCGATGTTGGGCCAAGACTTATGGGCGCGAATCGGCGGCGCTGAGCGCAATCTGATGCGCCTCTTCTTTCATCCGAACGGGATCAAGCCGTATGTCGTGAACTGGACGTTGGTGGCGCCGCTGCTCTGGCACCGGGCGCAGCGCGAAGCGGAGGCCTTGGGCGGGCAAGAGATGAAGGCAGTGCTCGCCGAGCTTGCCCAGTATCAGGATGCGGAGACGCTGTGGGCGGCGGAGGATGCGGCGCTGGTGCCGGTGCTGCCGCTTGAGATGAACAAGGACGGCGTCCGGATTTCGCTCTTCACGGTGATCGCGACGTTCGGCACGGCGCAAGACGTGACCGCGGACGAGCTTCGGATCGAGAGCCTGTTTCCAGCCGATGCCGCGACCGAGCAGCTGTTCCGGTCGATGCCGAAGGCCTAAGCGATCAGGCGCTCGGCCGGCGTTGCAATCAAGCGGGCGGCCGGCAGCGTGATGGTCACGAGTGTGCCTTTGCCGGCTTCGCTTTCGATCTCCAGCCTTCCGCCGTGCAGTTCGACCAATTCGCGCGCGAGCGGCAGGCCCAAGCCTGCGCCGTGGCGGCCGGTTGCCGGTGCCGTGTCGAGTGTCGCTGCGACAGGCGTGAGGCACGGCGGCATGCCGATGCCGGTGTCTTCGACGACGATCGTGGGACAACCGTCGGCCGAGACCCGCAGGTGCACGGTCACCAGACCGTTTACCGGCGTGAATTTCACCGCGTTCGACAGCAGGTTCGTGATCGCTTGTGTCAGCTTCGCCGCGTCGCAACGCACGATCAGCGGCGTTTCGGTGCCGTCGCGGCCCAAGGTCACTTCGGCGTCGAAGGCGGCCGGCTGCATGCCGGCGCAGCTTTCGCTGACCAACTTCGTCAGGTCGACGGCGGCCTCGTCCAGCTTCACATGGCCCGCTTCGACTTCGGAGAGGTCGAAGAGAGAGTTGATGACGCAGAGCAGCGAAGCGCCGGTGCGGGCGATTTCTTTGGCATAGGTCGAGCGGGTTTCGCCCGTTGCGGCTTCCAGGGTTTCGCGGTTGATGAGGTCGGACAGGCGCACGATCGTCGAGAGCTGCTCGCTGAGGGCATGGCTCAAGCTTGCGATGTGTTCGGATTTCGCTTTCAGCGCGGCTTCGGCGGTTTCCTTGGCGCGGCTCAAGTCGCGCTCGCGGGCCCACAGTTTGTCGCGCACGATCTTCATTTGCCGGAACGCCTCGAACGCGCGGGCCATCGGAGCGAAAGCGTCGGTCGGCTTCGGCTTTGGGCCGCGGTAGAGCGCGTTGCCGCGGGCGAGCGCGTCCATGGCGTCGCCCAGCTGCACCAACGGCGTCGTCCAATACCAAGCGAGCGCGAATGCCGCGATCACGGCGAGGCCAGCAACCGTCAAGAACCTGTTCGAGAAGGTGTTCGTGGTGGCGAGGATCGCGGCCGCCGGCGTGACGCCGACGGCGATCAGCCCCAGGTCTTGCGGCAGTGCTTTCTTCTTCATCGCGATGCCGGCCACGAAGTAGCTATCGCCGCGCCAGGTCATTTCGGTGCCTAAGCGGTTGTTCTGCAGCGCGTCGAGCAGCGTTGCGTCGGTGCGCGAGGCGAACACGACGTGGCCGTCGCGTTTCGTCAGGATCAACGCGTTGCCGTCGCCGCTGAGCGTCGTCGGTGCGATGACCGCCTTCAAAATGGCGTTAAAATTGAGCACGCCGGTCAGCGTGCCGATAACCGATTGGCCGTCGTGGCGGGCGATCAGCGGTACGGTGAAGGATACGGTTTCCTTCGTTTCGCCGGCGCGTGCCGCCAAGGGGCTTTGATAAATGCGACCGGAGGCTGCCATGCGGAAGCCTTCATCGGCGGCGATGTTGCGAATGCCGTCCTTAGCCGAGGTGGCGACGACGTTGCCTTGCGCGTCGGTCACGACGAGCGCTGCGAAGTCAGGATACTGTGCAGCGAAGCTTGTCAGCGTGCGTGCGAGTTCGCCGCCTTCGCCCGCGATCAGCACGTCTTGCATGACGGAGAGTTTGCTCCACGCCGTCAGGTGGCGCAGGTTTAGGCTTGCGCGGTCTTCCATCGCGGCGGCCGCAGCCTCGGTCGTGGTCGCGATTTCGTGGGTACCGGCCTCACGCATCGTTGCCTGAGCGCCGAACCAGATCGCGCCAAAGCCGAGCGCGAGCGGTGCGCCGATGCAGATGGCGAGCGCGGCGTTGATCTTTCCCCTTAGCCACATAGGCGGGCTCCCTCAACTGAGCAGCGCCGCGGCGCGGGTACGCGCTCGACGGCAACGATGGTCCAGTCGCCCACGGGGCGATAACTCACGCGGTAGCGAAGTTCGCCGCCGACGATTTCGCCGCCGTGCGCGGGCGCGGCTTTGCGGATCGCGGCCAGCGTCCATTTGGCGACGATGGCGGTGCCGCCGGTTGCGCCGTCGCGGCTGTCGGCCAGGATCACGCCGTTCGCGTCGGTCAACACGGCGAAGCGGTCGGCGGAAAGGCCATAGGCCAGCACGGCGTGGTAGCTCGAGAAGTCTTGGCGGGCGTCGATGACGAATTCGCTCTGCTCGCGGTAGAAGACCGGCGCCAGCAGATGGAGGCCTTGGCCGTTCTGCAGCGTCGCCGTCCGTCGCGCCGGGCCGGCGAGCCCCGCGAACAACAGCGGGTCCTTTGCCGGATCAAGTGTCGCGATCGTGCGATCGAAATTGCCGGTGCGGGCAAGGAATGTGCCCGAGCGGTCGGCGACGTTCACCTCGCGGATGCCGAAGCGATTGAGCAGCGTCGCCAGCAAGGCTTTGATGCGCGGCTGCAGGCGTGCGGCTTCGCCGAGCGAGGCGGTGCTGAGATAGGCCGCGAACAGTCGGTCGCCGGCTGCGAGTGCCACTTGACGTTCGGCGCGCCCTTTCAGCAGTTCGACGGCGGCGGCTTTGTCGGCGGCCAGACGCTCGACGGTGTCGAACGGCGCTGCGTCCGCGCGCGCGCTCAACGTGAGCGCGAGCGACAGCGTCGATGCCGCCAGAAGAATTGAGACCCCACGCATTGGCTGCGCCCGTTACTCTTTGTTAGTGCGAGTGAAGGCCGCGTGAACGCGTGCTTCCCCGGCGTTGTTCGATTTCGAGACTACGGGCGGTCGGTCAAGAAATGCTGAAAGCGGGTGCGGTTTAGTGAATTATTCCGCCGGCGTTGCGCCGCATCCTGTCCCCAATTCTGGCGAGGGGTTATTGGGCAGCGCGGGCGTCGGCGCGGATGCGTTCGACCATGGAGAAGAGGCCGTTCGAGCGTTGTTGGCTCAAATGCGTGTCGAGGCCGAGTTGGTGGAGGATGGTTTTCGCGTCGACGCCCAAGATCTCTTGCGGGGTTTTGCCGTTGTAGAGCTCGAGCAGGATTGCGATCAGGCCGCGCACGATGTGGGCGTCGCTGTCGCCCACGAAGGTCAGCCTGTTATCTTCTCGTTTAGAGATCAGCCAAACCTGGCTGGCGCAGCCGCGGACTTTGACCGCATCTGTGCGCGCGGCTTCGGGGAGCGGGGCCATCTTGCGGCCGAGCTCGATGATGTAGCGGTAGCGCTCGTCCCACTCGTCGATGACGGCGAAGTCGTCGAGGATGGATTGGATGGGCATCAAACCACCAAATCTTCGTCATGGCCGGGCCTGACCCGGCCACCCAGTGTTGCAGTCAACAAGCGTTTGGA
>CXWL01101252.1_pt1 | contig 16213 bp, 14 predicted proteins | sample 590931 | NCBI WGS metagenome assembly CXWL01 (sample SAMEA3498368, study PRJEB10139) | groundwater metagenome | biome: water well; material: biofilm material | place: Germany | collected 2015-04-27 | reverse complement strand
AGTTAAATGACCCCCGGCAAAGCCGGGGGCTTATTGGGTGAGCCCCTCAAAGGGGCCGATAAAACCGTGAGCCGCCCAAGGCGGCTATATGCACATGATCCAACATCAGATGCCCTTCTACCACTTCCACTTCTTTGTGCTTCGCTAACTCGCGAAATATCGCGCCAAGGTGTCGGCGCAACACTCCGAATATTTTCTTCTTCCGTTTCTTCGGAATAAATACAACGTGATATTTACAATCCCATCTCGTATGAGCGAGGCTCTGGCATTCTTTCATTCGTGAATCTCCTTCGTCTTTTGGTCAAGACTCAGAGAATCACTCCGACCGTCGCATAGGTCAAACCTTGGTGAGTCCCCCGGCATAGCCGGGGGTTTACCTCACTGAATTACACCTTCAAAAAACTGGCCTACCTTAATTTCAAGAGCAACAGCAATTTCATGTACTATTTTGACGGTGGGGTTTCTTACGCCACGTTCAATTCCACTAATGTACGTGCGGTGCAAGCCTGACATTTCAGATAACTGATCTTGCGACCAGCCCTTCGCTTCACGAAAGCGACGGACATTTGCGCCAAATACATGCTGAATATTCATAGGCGAATGATTGCAGGATGTGACTTATTGGTCCACAGACGATCAGTCACATATAATCGCGATAATGTCTAACAAAGGAGAGCTAAATGAACATAGGCGCAGTAATAACCAAAGCTCGGGATATGTATATAATCGATGGCGTGTTTATATTTGAGCCAAGTGGTGCAGAGGAGGAGGATGGTGGATACTGGGTTGAAGCTTTTTTATGGGTGCCGAAAGATGAGGAAACGGAAGCTTCTTCTTGCGGAATGTTGCAATCTGAATAGTGTGCAGCATCTGCCCTGCCTATCCCCGTGGACAGGCATACCCAAAACGTAAACGCGAAATCATGTCCATGATTCCCCCAGGTGGCTATTGGCGCGAGTTGCCGCTGGAAATCCAAAAGGAATACATGAAGGGAAGTTTCCATCTTTCCGGCGGCAAGACCGGCATGGCGCGCCGCATATCATGGGACGAGCCTTGCCTCACGCTAACTTGCGCCCCGGCACAGAAACAAACGGAACGCTGCCACCCGGACAAGACTCGGCCCTTCACCGTGCGCGAATACGCGCGCATCCAAACTTTTCCGGATGATTGGATATTCGAAGGTTCAATGACCTCGCAATACAAACAAATCGGCAATGCGGTTCCGGTCAACCTTGCCGAGGAAATCGGCAAATCACTGGTCAAGACGCTCAATGCCCACTATTCACGGCAGGGTAAACCAGAAAAGCACACACTCAAGAACAATGTCAGCGAACTATCCACAATATAAGCTTCAGGCTGACGCGGTGGAGATCATGACCGAAGGCTTTGCGCTTGCGCAGCTCAACCGTGTTGGTAGTCGGGTACAAAGGCAAGGATCGCTACGGCAATACAGATTCTGAAGAGAAGCGCGCGATTGGCGCCGTGTGGGCATCGCGGAGCGGGGAGCGTTGCCTGTTCGAGATGCCGACGGATGTTGATTTCTCCGGTGTCATTAAAGCGGTGAAACCCGTTGCGCACGGTTGAGAACTCTTATGGGCGCCTCTATAAATCAAAAATCCTAAGCGAGACAAGGCGCGAAAGAAATTTTAGTGCGCCGCATATGTTTGATATGTAAGCGTTAAAATTTATTGAGCAACGCAGCATCGCGACGGAGCTTGAATTTATAGAGACCCCCTGATGAAAATCAGGCTGCAGTATCACCGAGCATCTGAAAAATATCTTCGAAACCGGAGATCTGGATGAAAAATCAGCATGTCGAAAATTCCGACATACTGCCGAGGGTGTTAATCCAAATGCCCTAAGCCAAAACCTGCTTCCCTCAAATTGACTAAATCGAACGATTCGACTAAATTGAGCGCATCGTCTTGAAGAATTGAGGATGTGCTATGCAAACTTATACGGCAAACCAAGCCAAGACCCATTTTGGCGAGTTTCTCGACCGGGTTCAACGAGAACCGGTTCGGGTGATGCGCCATGACCGGGTGGTAGGCGTGATGGTGAGCGCGCAAGATTATGAAGCGATGCGGGCTTTCTACGCTGATCGGTTGCGGCAAACTTTTCGGGAAAGTGCTGAGTACGCTGCGGCTGCCGGTTTAACCGAAGAAAAACTGGCCGAATTGTTGGCCAATGAAAGTTAAGCCCGGTTTGTTGGCCGATTACGCGCGGGTGGTGGTCGATACCAATGTACTGTTGAGCGCAGCATTAACACCGCATGGCACTCCGGCTGAATTGGTTGATCGGTTGCTGGCGGAGGGGCGACTGGTGTTCTCTCAAACGACTTTTGCTGAATTTGAGTCGCGCATCTGGAAGCCAAAGTTTGATCGTTACCTACCTATTGAGCGCAGAAAACACTTGCTGCAAGAGCTGAATGCCAGTGCGCAATGGGTAGATATTCCGCCCGCCATAGCAGGACAATTCTTTTCGCGCGATGTAAAAGACGATGCGTTTGTGCATGTCGCCATGGCCGCTGGTGTCAGCAGACTGGTCAGTGGCGATGATGACTTGCTTTGCCTGCATCCGCTGGGTGTCTTGCACATCCTCTCTCCGCGTACAGCACTGGACGAAATCAGGGAACTGAGCCGAGGCGCTTGATGAACGAAGCCGAAACCCAACGCAAATCAACAGCGTGTTCGTTGGTTTCCAGAAATACTTGTACCAGCAACGGACGGTTGCTTGAGCATGCTCTGGCTGTCTGCAATGGATCGAGAAGCAGTACTTGGCGAATGGCGGGTTTCGGACAATGCAATAAGCAGTGAAATCCGCAGCGCACATTTGAAAATTTTTAGGCCGAACCCACAACTATGACAGCCACATACTTTGTCTAACGCCACTCCTGAGATAACCATTTCCGCAAGCAACCTGAGCCGCCGCTTCGGCCAGCGCGAGGTCATCCACGGCGTGTCGCTGGAACTCAGGCGCGGCGAGGTGCTGGGCCTGCTCGGCCACAATGGCGCAGGCAAGAGCACCACGCTGCAAATGCTCGCCGGAGTGCTGTTGCCGCATTCCGGGCAAATCGAAGTATGCGGCTTTGATCTCGCCAGCCAGCCCGGGCAGGCCAAGGCGCGCATCGGTTTTTTACCGGAAACCCCGCCGCTGTACCGGGAGATGGATGTGGACGGCTACCTGCGCTTCGCCGCCAGACTGCACCGTGTGCCGGGCGCGCAGATCGCGAACTCCCTGGCTGAAACAAAGCGCCGTTGCGGGTTGCAGGACGTTGGGCGGAAAATTATCGGCACGCTTTCCAAGGGCTACCAGCAGCGAGCCGGTATCGCTCAGGCGATCATCCACCAGCCGGAAGTAATCATCCTGGACGAGCCTACGGTCGGCCTCGATCCGTCACAGATCCGCGACATCCGCGCGTTGATCCGCGAGTTGGGCGACATGCATAGCGTCATCCTTTCCACCCACCTGCTGGGCGAAGTGGAAAATATTTGCGACCGGGTCGAGATCATGCATCATGGTCGCCTGGTTTACGGCGACAGCAGCGCCAGGATGCAACAATATGGCCGCCAGCCGGGATTCATCGTGACCTTGTTGGCGCCGCCCGACCCCGGCGAATTGCAAGCCATTACCGGAGTGCAGCAAGTGGAGCAAATCTCTGCCACACAATTTCGCGTTCTGCACGCAGCCGACGCCAATCCCGGCGCCGTACTCCTCGCGCTCGCGGCAGAACACGGCTGGCGCGCGGAACAGCTCGTGCCGCTGCAATACAGCCTGGAAGACGTGTTCGTTAAAATCACCGAAAACCAATGATCCTCACCATCGCCCACAAGGAATTCCGCAGCCTGTTCGCCACGCCCTCGACCTGGCTGATACTGGGCGCACTGCAATTCATCTTCGCCTGGTTTTTCCTCGCGCGCCTGGATGCCTTCCTGCAAGTGCAGGCGCAACTGGCGCTGCTCGCCAATGCGCCGGGCGCCACACAAGCCGTAGCGGCGCCGCTATTCGGCACCGTGGCACTGATCATGATGCTGCTGGTGCCGGCTTTCACCATGCGCATGATCGCCGAGGAGCGGCGCAACCAGACTTTGGCGCTGTTGATGGCCGCGCCGGTTTCCAGCGCACAAATCGTGCTGGGAAAATTTCTCGGGCTGATGCTATTCCTGCTGCTTGTCATCGCGGGCTGCGTGTTGATGGCGCTGACGCTGGCCGCAGGCACGCAACTGGATAAAGGCCTGCTGCTCTCCAATGCGCTGGGGTTGGCGCTGCTCACCGCCAGCTATGCCGCGCTGGGGCTGTATGTTTCTTCGCTTACCGCGCAGCCGCTGGTCGCCGCCATCGCCGCCCTGGCCACCCTGTTCGGCCTGTGGCTGGTGGAAGCCAGCGCGGCGGATAGAGACAACGCCTGGCGCTCGCTCGCGCCTACCAGCCATTTCGAGAGTTTCAACCTCGGCCTGCTGAATAGCGGAGACCTGATATTTTTCCTGCTGTTCGGTGCCGCCTTTCTGCTGCTGGCGATACGGCGGCTGCACAACAACCGCATTTACGGCTGACATGAGATCAAAAGCAATTCAAGCCACAGAGTACACAGAGCCGATTCTGGTTTGTTTTCCATTGGGTACGCGAGTGGCTTGTGAAACTTCCGCCGTTTTTCTCTGTGACCTCTGCGATCTCTGTGGCAAATGAATAAATTGCTGCTGAAAAACTTCGCCTTCACCGTGCTGTTGTTCGCGGCAGTGGTGTCGCTGCACCAGCTTGCCGCACGCCATCCCTCGCAATGGGACATGACGCAAAACGCCAGCAACAGCCTGGAAGCCTCCAGCGTGGGAGTGCTGAAACAACTGCCCGGCGAGGTCAAACTCACGGTGTATGCCACCGGGCAGGACGCCAGGGTGGGCGACATTCGCAAACTGATCGGCGATTTTGTGGCGCTGTACCAGCGCTACAAACCTGACATCAGGCTGACTTTCATTGATCCGGTGAAACAGCCTGAGGAGGCGCGCAAAGTCAATATTCAAGTCAACGGCGAAATGCTGGTCGGATACGGCGACCGGGTTGAGCACATCACCACCCTGAACGAGCAAACGCTCACCGGCGCGCTGCTGCGGCTCGCACACAGCAAAGATCAGTTGCTGATGTATCTGGGCGGGCATGGAGAACGCAAACTGGAAGGCGTCGCCAACCACGACCTCGGTACATTCGGCAAGAAGCTGCAACAGAACGGCTTCCGCTTGAGCCCCCTGAATCTCACGCTGGCGCAGGATGTGCCCGGCAACGCCAGCATGTTGATCGTCACCCATCCGCAGATGGATTTGCTGCCGGGCGAAATGGACAAGCTGCTGCGCTATATTGCGGGCGGCGGCAACCTGCTGTGGCTGGTGGATGCCGAACCCCTGCATGGGCTGGAACGGCTGGCCGAAAAGCTGGGGCTGCTGCTCACTCCCGGCATCGTGGTTGACCCCGCCGCAGAAGAAATGCATGCCCCGGCAACATGGGCTTTGGGTGCGGGTTATCCGCCACACCCCGTCACGCGCAATTTCAACCTGATTACCGCCTTCCCCTACACGCGCGCCATCGGCTGGGAAGAAAACGAGGAATGGCAGCATGCCACGCTGGTAGAAGCCGCACCGCGCGGCTGGGTGAGCAGCCGCACGCCACAAGGCAAACCGCTCTTCGACAAGAACCGCGACGCGCCCGGCCCAGTGACCATCGCGCTCGCCTTGCAGCGCAATATCAATGACCGGGAACAGCGCATCATAATCGTCGGCAGCGGCTCATTCCTCGCCAACGCTTACGCGGGCAACGGCGGCAATATGGATCTAGGCATCAACATGGTGAACTGGCTGGGCAACGAAGAAAATCTCATCACCATCCAGCCGCGCGCGGTGAAAGACGGCGCAATTGCCTTGGGCAAGACCCAGCTCACCCTCATCAGCGGCGGTTTTCTGATCGCCCTGCCCGCGCTGATGGCGCTGGCGGGTGGCGTAATGTGGTGGCGCAGGAGAAGCTGATGCGCCTTCACTGTTGGCGCTCATTATTAAAGACACCTCTAAAAATCAATTTTCGTCGCGCGCCCAACTTATAGAAGCTGATTGATGCAGGATTACCGCTTGGCGCTTGAAACCGCCCTAACAATTGCCGCCCTACCATTTGCCCTATACGCCCAGAAAAGGTAATATTTGCCCCCTTTCGCTTTGAATTTAACACTTTGACATAGCACGATGGTGGCGATTTGTGTCGCCACTTTTTTTGGTTTTATGATTTGAGGAACAACGTGAGTCATCCTTCGTTACACGTACAGTCAGGTTTGCCGGCCCAGCAGGGTTTGTATGATCCGCGCCATGAGCGCGATGCATGTGGGGTGGGCTTTGTGGCCCACATCAAGGGCAGGCAGAGCCACGATATGGTGCGCCAGGGTTTGCAGATACTGGAAAACCTCACGCATCGCGGCGCGGTGGGCGCCGATCCGCTGGCGGGTGATGGCGCGGGCATCCTGATTCAGATCCCGGATGCGTTCCTGCGCAAAGCTTGCGCCGCACAGGGCATTTTGCTGCCCGCTCTGGGGGAATATGGCGTCGGCATGATATTTCTTCCGCGCGAGGCGGCGGCGCGCGCCGCCTGCGAGCGGGTGGTCGCCGACAAGATTGCTGCGGAAGGCCAAACCTTGCTCGGCTGGCGCGATGTGCCGGTAGATAACAGCAGCCTGGGCGAGAGCGTCAAGGCAGTGGAACCCAGCGTGCGCCAGATATTCATCGGGCGCGGCAAGCGATGTGAGGACGTGGACAGCTTCGAGCGCAAGCTGTTCGTTATCCGCAAGACGGCCGAGCACGCGGTGCGCGCGCTCCCGGCGGGCGCGGGGCGGGGCAAGGGTTTCTACATTCCTTCCCTGTCGGCGCGCACCATCGTCTATAAAGGCATGTTGCTGGCCGACCAGGTTGGCAAGTATTACCTTGATTTGCAGGATGAAAGCCTGGTCAGCGCATTGGCGCTGGTACACCAGCGATTTTCCACCAATACTTTTCCCACCTGGGATCTGGCGCACCCGTTCCGCATGATTGCGCACAATGGCGAAATCAACACCCTGCGCGGCAACGTAAACTGGATGGCGGCGCGCCATGCGGCGATGTCGTCCAGCCTGCTCGGCGAAGACCTGGAAAAATTGTGGCCGCTGATCGTGGAGGGCCAGTCCGATTCCGCCTGTTTCGACAATGCGCTGGAGCTGCTGGTGGCGGGCGGCTATTCGCTGCCGCACGCGATGATGCTGCTGATCCCCGAAGCCTGGGCGGGCAATCCCCTGATGGACGAGGAACGCCGCGCCTTCTACGAATACCACGCCGCGCTGATGGAGCCGTGGGACGGCCCCGCCGCCGTGGCTTTCACCGACGGGCGCCAGATCGGCGCGACGCTGGACCGCAACGGATTGCGCCCGGCGCGCTACCTGATTACCGACGATGACATGGTGCTGATGGCGTCCGAGATGGGCGTGCTGGATATTCCGCAGCACAAGATCGTGAAGAAGTGGCGCTTGCAGCCGGGCAAGATGTTCCTGATAGACATGCAGGCGGGCCGCATCGTGGACGACGCCGAACTGAAGCAGCAGCTCGCCACCGCCAAGCCCTACCGCCAGTGGATAGACAAGTCGCGCTATTTCCTGGACGACCTGCCCGCCGTGGGCGGCAAGCCGGAACTCAAGGAAAGCCTGCTCGATACGCAGCAGGCCTTCGGCTATTCGCAGGAGGACATTAAGTTTGTCATGGCGCCGATGGCCGCCGCAGGCGAGGAGGCGACCGGCTCCATGGGCAACGATGCCGCGTTGCCGGTGCTTTCCAACCGCAACAAGGCGCTGTACAACTACTTCAAGCAATTGTTCGCGCAAGTGACCAACCCGCCGATAGACCCGATCCGCGAAGAGATCGTGATGTCGCTCACCTCGTTCATCGGCCCCAAACCCAACCTGCTCGGCATAGACGAGACCGATCCGCCGTTGCGTTTGGAAGTACATCAGCCGGTGCTGTCCAACGAAGATTTGGCCAAGTTGCGCGGCATCGGCAAGCTGACCAAAAATCAATACAAGTCGCGGGTGCTGGACATTACCTATCCCGCCGCGAAAGGCGCGGCAGGCTGCGAGACCGCGATCAAGGCGCTGTGTGCCGCAGCCGACAAGGCTGTGGCGGAGGGTTACAACGTGCTGATTCTGTCCGACCGCGCGATGTCTTCCAAGCGCGTGCCTATTCCGGCGCTGCTGGCTTGCGCGGGCGTACACCATCACCTGGTGCGCGAAGGGTTGCGCACCAGCGCGGGCCTGGTCGTGGATACCGGTTCCGCGCGCGAGGTGCATCATTTCGCCTTGCTCGCCGGTTACGGGGCGGAAGCGGTGTGCCCGTGGCTGGCATTCGACACCCTGGCTGCCATTGCCGATCAGTTGCCGGGCAACATTGACGCCAAGGAAGCCAAGAAGCGCTTCGTCAAGGCGATCAACAAGGGCCTGCTCAAGGTGATGTCCAAGATGGGCATCTCAACTTACCAGTCCTATTGCGGCGCACAGATTTTCGAGGCCATCGGCCTGAATGCGGCATTTGTGGAAAAATATTTTACTGGCACCGCCACCCAGATCGAAGGTATCGGCCTGCTTGAAGTGGCCGAAGAGGCGGTGCGCACCCATCAGTCTGCATTTGGCAACGACCCGGTGCTGGCCAATGCGCTGGAAGCTGGCGGTGAATATGCTTACCGCGTGCGCGGCGAGGAGCACATGTGGACGCCGGATTCCATCGCCAAACTGCAACATGCCACGCGCTCCAACAATGCGCAGACCTACAAGGAATACGCCAGGTTGATTAACGATCAGGGCCAGCGCATGAAGACCTTGCGCGGGCTGTTTGAAATCAGGCCCGCAGGCGCCCCGGTGCCGCTGGCGGAAGTCGAACCGGCGAAGGAAATCGTCAAGCGTTTTGTCACCGGCGCGATGTCGCTGGGTTCCATTTCCACCGAGGCGCATACCACTCTGGCTATTGCGATGAACCGCATCGGCGGCAAATCCAATACCGGCGAGGGCGGCGAGGACGCCAACCGTTTCCGCGCGCTGAAAGCGGGCGAAAAACTGTCTGACATCATAGGCAAGAACCGCATCGAAGCCGACCTCGAGATGAAGGAGGGCGACTCGTTGCGCTCCAGGATCAAGCAAGTGGCTTCCGGACGCTTCGGCGTAACGGCGGAATACCTGAGCAGCGCCGACCAGATCCAGATCAAGATGGCGCAAGGCGCGAAGCCCGGCGAGGGCGGCCAGTTGCCAGGCGGCAAGGTGTCGGAATACATCGGCAAGCTGCGCCACTCGGTGCCGGGCGTAGGGCTGATCTCGCCGCCGCCGCACCATGACATCTATTCGATTGAAGACTTGGCGCAACTGATCCATGACCTGAAAAACGCCAACCCGTCCGCTTCCGTTTCGGTGAAGCTGGTGTCCGAAGTGGGCGTGGGCACTGTGGCGGCGGGCGTGTCCAAAGCCAAGGCTGACCACATTGTGATATCCGGCCATGATGGCGGCACCGGTGCATCGCCGCAATCTTCCATCAAGCATGCGGGCACGCCGTGGGAGCTCGGCCTGGCGGAAACCCAGCAAACTTTGGTGTTGAACAGGTTGCGCGGGCGCATTGCGCTGCAGGTGGACGGGCAGATCAAGACCGGGCGCGACGTGCTGATCGGCGCCCTGCTGGGTGCGGATGAATTCGGTTTTGCCACGGCTCCCCTGGTGGTCGAAGGCTGCATCATGATGCGCAAGTGCCACCTCAACACCTGTCCGGTGGGCGTAGCCACACAAGATCCCAAGCTGCGCAGGAAATTCACCGGCCAGCCGGAACACGTAGTGAACTATTTCTTCTTTGTCGCCGAGGAAGTGCGCGAATACATGGCACAGATGGGGGTACGCAGGTTTGGCGAACTGATCGGTCGCAGCGACTTGCTTGACATGAAACAGGGCGTCGCACACTGGAAATCACAAGGCCTGAACTTCTCCAAAATTTTCCATCAGCCGAATATGCCGGCTAACGTGGCGCGCCGCCATGCCGAGAAGCAGGACCATGAACTGGTCAAGGCGCTGGATAACACGCTGATTGCGCAAGCGCAGACGGCGCTGAATAACAAACAACCGGTGGTGATAACCAGCACCATCCGCAACACCAACCGCACCGCCGGCACCATGCTTTCGCATGAGGTGGCCAAGCGCTTCGGCCATGCCGGCCTGCCGGACGATACCATCACGGTGAAGCTGAAAGGCACGGCGGGGCAAAGCTTCGGCGCTTTTCTCGCGCATGGCGTGACCTTCGAGCTGACCGGCGAAGCCAATGACTATGTCGGCAAAGGGCTGTGCGGCGGACGCATCGTGGTGCTGCCGCCGAAGGAATGCAGCATCGTAGCGGAAGACAACATCATCGTCGGCAATACTGTGCTGTATGGTGCGACCGGCGGCGAGTGCTATTTTCGCGGGGTGGCGGGTGAACGCTTTGCGGTGCGCAATTCCGGCGCGGTGGCAGTGGTGGAAGGCCTGGGCGACCACGGTTGCGAATACATGACCGGCGGCATGGTGGTGGTGCTGGGGCAGACCGGTCGCAACTTCGCGGCGGGCATGTCCGGCGGCGTGGCTTACGTGCTGGATGAAGACGGCACTTTCGGCAAGCGTTGCAACATGTCCATGGTGCAACTGGAGGCGATCCCGGAAGAGGCGTCGGCCAGCGAGACCGGCGAAGTCGAGGCGCATGGCCGCGTGCATCTCAACCATCTGGGTAAGGCCGATGAAGGCGCGCTGCGCAGCAAGATCGAGAAGCATCTGCGCTATACCGGCAGCGCGCGCGCCAAACAGATACTGGACAATTGGGCGCACTATCTGCCCAGGTTCGTCAAGGTGATGCCGACCGAATATCGCCGTGCGTTGCTGGAGATCGCAGCGCAACAGGCCAAGCAAAAGGAGGTTGCATAAAATGGGCAAACCTACCGGATTCATGGAATTCGCGCGCCTTGGCGAGAGCTATGCACCCGTCAAACAACGCCTGAAACATTATCAGGAGTTCGTCGCACACCTCACCGACGCCGAAGCCAGGCAGCAGGGCGCGCGATGCATGGACTGCGGCATCCCGTTCTGCACCAGCGGCTGCCCGGTCAACAACATCATCCCCGACTGGAACGACCTGGTGTATCGCGGTAACTGGAAGCAGGCGCTGGACGCGTTGCTCTCCACCAACAACTTCCCGGAAGTCACCGGGCGCATCTGCCCCGCACCGTGCGAAGCGGCCTGCACGCTGAACATCAACGGCGATGCGGTGGGCATCAAGTCCATCGAGCACGCCATCATAGACAAGGGCGGCGAGAACGGATGGGTGGTGCCGCAACCCGCCCGGAAGAAGACCGGCAAGAAGGTTGCCGTGATCGGCTCCGGCCCGGCAGGTTTGGCAGCAGCGCAACAGCTTGCCCGTGCTGGCCATGCGGTAACGGTGTTTGAAAAAAACAGCCGTATCGGCGGCCTGATGCGCTACGGCATCCCCGACTTCAAGCTGGACAAGCGCCTGATAGACTGGCGCATGGCGCAACTCGAAGCCGAGGGCGTGAAGTTTCGCACCGGCACTTTTGTCGGCAAGGATGCGCCGGGCAAGGGTATCGCCAACGATGCGAAAAAAACCGTCAGCCCGAACGAACTGCGGAAGAATTTCGATGCGGTGATTCTGGCTGGCGGTTCGGAACAGCCGCGCGACCTGACGGTGCCGGGACGCGAGTTGAAAGGCGTACACTATGCGCTGGAATTCCTCATCCCGCAGAACAAGGAAGTGGCGGGCGATGCCAAAAACCCGATCAACGCGCAGGGCAAGCATGTCGTCGTTATCGGCGGCGGCGATACGGGCTCCGATTGCGTGGGCACCTCCAACCGTCACGGCGCAGCTTTAGTGACCCAGATCGAAGTGATGCCGCGCGCGCCGGAGCAGGAGAACAAGCCGCTGACCTGGCCATACTGGCCGATGAAGCTGCGCACCTCCAGTTCGCATGATGAAGGGTGCATCCGCGACTGGGCGATCACCACCAAAGAGTTTGTCGGCGAGAACGGCGTGCTCAAAGCGATCAAGGCGGTGCGCGTCGAATTCAAGGACGGCAAGATGGTGGAGATTCCCGGCAGCGAATTTGAACTCAAGGCCGACCTCGTGTTCCTGGCGATGGGTTTCACCAACCCGCTGCAGCAGGTGCTGGATGCATTCGGCGTGGAGAAAGATGCGCGCGGCAATGCCAAGGCCACGACCGATGGCGCGGGTTGTTACCAGACCAATGCGGACAAGGTGTTTGCCGCCGGCGACATGCGCCGAGGCCAGTCGCTGGTGGTGTGGGCCATACGCGAAGGCCGCCAGGCCGCACGCGCGGTGGATGAGTATTTGATGGGTAGTTCCGTGTTACCACGTTAACCGAAAGAAAAAAATGAACTTCAAACTGAAAAACGACACCTTCCTGCGCGCCTTGCTGCGCCAGCCGACCGACTACACGCCGCTGTGGATGATGCGCCAGGCCGGGCGCTACCTGCCGGAATACTGCGCCACGCGCAAGCGCGCGGGCAGCTTCCTGAACCTGTGCAAGAACCCGGACATGGCGACCGAAGTGACTTTGCAGCCACTGGACCGTTTTCCGCTGGATGCGGCAATCCTGTTTTCCGACATCCTCACCGTGCCGGATGCGATGGGTCTCGGCCTGTACTTTTCCGAAGGCGAAGGCCCGAAATTCGAGCGCCCGCTGAATGACGAGGCGGCGATCAAGGCGTTGCGCGTGCCGGACATCGGCAAGGATTTGCGCTACGTGACCGATGCCGTGTCGCAGATACGCAAGGCGCTGGACGGGCGCGTGCCGCTGATCGGCTTCTCAGGCAGCCCGTGGACATTATCCTGCTACATGGTGGAGGGCGGTAGCAGCGACGACTACGCCAAGGTGAAGACCTTGATGTACAAAGAACCCAAGCTGATGCACCACATCCTCGACGTGACCGCACAGGCGGTAACGGTTTACCTGAACGCACAGATCGAAGCGGGCGCGCAGGCCGTGATGATTTTCGATTCCTGGGGCGGCGCGTTGTCGCATGCCGCATACCACGAATTCTCGCTGCCCTACATGCAGCGCATCGTGGCAGGTTTAGTCAAGGAAAAGGATGGTGTCAGGATTCCAAATATCGTGTTCACCAAGGGCGGCGGGCTGTGGATAGACAGCATTGCCAACATCGGCTGCGATGCGGTGGGGCTGGACTGGACCATGGACATCGGCGTGGCACGCCAGCGCGTCGGCGATAAAGTGGCGCTGCAAGGCAACATTGACCCATCCGTTTTGTTTGCCACACCGGAAGTCATCCGTAACGAAGTGGAAAAAGTCCTCGCCAGCTACGGCTACGGTAGCGGCCATGTATTCAACCTGGGGCACGGCATCTCCCAGTTCACCGACCCGGACAATGCGGCGGCGCTAGTGGCGGCGGTGCATGAGTTGAGCAAGAAATACCACTAAGGTAGCCTGAACAAAAAGCCGCGGGCATCCCCTGCGGCTTTTGTATTTGTAGGGCGGCAAACGAGCGTAGCGAAGTTTCGAGCTTGCGGCCTTCCGCCGCATGACTCCCGCCACATACCGTAACCCGTCAACCGCGCTCTGCCAGCAGTTTCCGCATCATCCCTTCCGCTTGCGGTGCGTAGCCCCCGCCAAACAGGTTGGCGTGGTTGATGATGTGATACAGGTTGTAGAGGTCGCGGCGGGTGGCGTAGCCCGCATCCAGCGGCCATGCGGCGCGATAGGCGGCGTAGAAATCTGCGGGGTATCCACCGAACAATTCCGTCATCGCGAGGTCGCACTCGCGGTCGCCGTAATAGGCTGCGGGATCGAAAATGACCGGTGTGCCGTCCGAAAGAAAAGCGTGGTTGCCGCCCCACAGGTCGCCGTGCAGCAGGGAGGGCTGCGGGGTGTAACCCTCGAAGAAGGCGGGCAGCGCGCCCAGCAATTTTTCGCCCAAGACCTGCAACTGTCTCCCGTAACCGTTCTCCGCCGCAAGCTGCAATTGATAACCCAGGCGCTGCTCGCGCCAGAAATTTATCCAGCTATCTTCCCGTGCGTTCGGTTGCGGCGTGGTGCCGATGAAGTTGTCCTGCGCGAAGCCGAATTGCCCGGATGAACAACGATGCAGTGCGGCAAGCTGTTTGCCGAGCAGCTTTGCATTGCCGTGGGATCTCAGTTCCAGATGTTCCAGCACCAGATAGCTTTGATTGTCTGCGATACCGTGCGTGACAGGATGTGGCACGCGCAGAGTGTTCGTCGCGGCGACGGCATCCAGCCCTGCTGCTTCGGCAGCAAACATGGCGTGATACCGCGCGTGGTTGAGCTTGAGAAAATAACGCGAGCCATCGTTGCCTTCCAGGCGATGAGCTTCGTTAATATCGCCGCCACCGACGGGTGATGCACTACGCAGATCGAATGGGCGATGCGTCGCGTCACCGATAGCAGAAGCGACGATGCCCGGGATGTTCATGGATTACAGCGTGATGCGTGAACCGAAATGCTTCTTGTATAGGTCTGCCAACTCGGCGCGGGTGTGCTTGTGGTTTTGCCCGCCCCGGCTGGAAATTTTTAGCGAGCCCATCAGCGAGGCCAGGCGTCCCGTGGTCTCCCAGTCCCATCCCTGCTGGATGCCGTGCAGCAAGCCTGCGCGATAGGCATCGCCGCAGCCGGTCGGGTCAACAATGGCACCCGGCTTGGGCGTGGGGATGGAAATCTGCTTGCCGCCGGCGTAGATGAGCGAACCGTCCGGCCCCAGCGTGACGATCAGCGCGGCCACACGTTGTGCGATGTCATGCAGGGGCTTGCCGGTCTTGTCTTGCAGCAGCTTGGCCTCGTAATCGTTCACCGTAACGTAAGTGGCTTGCTCGATGAACCTCAGCAATTCCGGCCCGGAGAACATCGGCATGCCCTGCCCCGGATCGAACACGAAGGGGATGCCCAGATCGGAGAATTCCAGCGCGTGCTGGATCATGCCCTCGCGCCCGTCCGGAGAGACAATGCCCAGAGTAACGCCCTGCGCCATGGCGACGCTGTTCAGGTGCGACTGCCCCATCGCGCCGGGATGGAAGGCGGTGATCTGGTTGTCGTCGAGGTCGGTGGTGATGAATGCCTGGCCGGTGAAACTGTCCGGCACATGGCGGATATGCTGCTGCGGCAGCCCGAGTTTTTCCAGGCGCGAAGCGTAATGCGCAAAGTCGTCGCCCACCGTCGCCATGATCAGCGGATGGCCGCCCAGCAGTTGCAGGTTGTAGGCGATATTGCCCGCGCAGCCCCCGTATTCGCGGCGCATCTGCGGCACCAGGAAGGCGACGTTGAGGATGTGGATCTGCTCCGGCAGGATATGATTTTTGAAGCGGTCATGGAATACCATGATGGTGTCGTAAGCCATCGAACCGCAGATGAGAGTTTTCATATGGAAGCGCCCCGCTTATCGCAATGCAGCCAGTGCCGCATCGTAATCCGGCTCGCGGGTAATATCGCTGACCAATTCGGCATGCAGCACGCGGTCATTTTCATCCAGCACCAGCACGGCGCGCGCAGTCACTCCGGCCAGTGCGGTGTCGGCGATTTTCACGCCGTAGTTGCGCATGAAGTCGCGCCCGCGCATCAGCGATAGCGTGACGACATTCTCCAAGCCTTCCGCCACGCAGAAACGGCTCATGGCGAACGGCAGGTCGGCGGAGATCACCAGCACCACGGCATTGTTCAGGTTGCCCGCAGCTTCGTTGAATTTGCGCGCGGAGGTCGCGCACACGGCGGTGTCCAGGCTAGGTACGATGTTGAGCACCTTGCGCTTGCCCGCGAAGCTCTTCAGCGGCACATCCTTCAGGTCTTTGTCCACCAGCGCGAATGCGGGGGCGGTTTGGCCCACGGCAGGGAACGCGCCGAACAGGGTGACGGGCGCGCCGCTGAGCGTGACGGCGGTTTTATTGGCGATGTCTTTGGCCATGCTGTATCTCCTAGGGGGGTTGTTTAATTCAAACTACAAAATCTTTTTTGCCACAGAGACCACAGAGAGAGTCACCCGCTATTGCGTGGTGTCGGTTTTGCTTTTCTCTGTGAACTCTGCGTTCTCTGTGGCAAGTGTATTTGTTAAGGTTTAGTCCTACTGTGTCACAAAGCGATCAAGGGATGCAGTGCAAGGCAAAATCGGGCGAGGAAG
>CXWL01013898.1_pt1 | contig 16215 bp, 13 predicted proteins | sample 590931 | NCBI WGS metagenome assembly CXWL01 (sample SAMEA3498368, study PRJEB10139) | groundwater metagenome | biome: water well; material: biofilm material | place: Germany | collected 2015-04-27 | reverse complement strand
CGGGCTCAAGGATCGGCTCGCTCATGGGGGGCTCCTTCCCCATGACTATCCTCCGCAACACCGCCCTCGACAAGGAACAAAAGGCCCGGGGACGCCTGGAAGCCGGGAGCCCCAGGACCACAGCGTGCATTTCAGCGCAGGCGTTCCGTCACACTCGAAATTCTTCTGCCTTTAGTGTAAAGTACTCCGACTTATACAGATCGCCCGTCCAAATGCCCGCCTAACGCATCCGAACGGATACATAACGCTCAAATAACGGATGAAACCGCGGAAATGAGCCAAGCTAACGCATATAACGGATACGATTTTTCATCTCCGCTTTTCCGAAGACGGATAGCAGGCATACGCCGGACGAATCTGGCTTCGTCAGAGTGCGCCGCGCTGATAGTCGGCGAAGGCCTGGCGCAATTCCGCCTGGGTGTTCATCACGAACGGCCCGTACTTGGCGATCGGCTCGCGCAGCGGCTTGCCCGCAACCACCAGCAGACGCGCTGCGTCCGTGCCGGCGGCAAGTGCCAATGGCCCGCTATCGGACAACACCGCAAGCTCGCCCCGGCGCAGCACGCGCCCGCCCGCCTCGACGGCGCCCTCGATCATGAACACGAACGCGTTGTGGCCGTCCGGAACAGGCACCTCGGCCTGCGCCCCAGGCCCTACCGCAATATCTGCGATGAAAGGCGCCGTCACGCGCTCCGGCCCGGGCCCACGCGCACCGTTCCAACTACCCGCGATCAGCTTCGCTGTAACCCCGTCGGCCACGGCGACGGGCACGATCGCCGCCGCCGGAATGTCGGCGTACCAAGGTGTGCGCATCTTTTCGGCCGCGGGCAGGTTCAACCACAGCTGAAATCCGGACATCAGGCCGCTCGTCTGTGCCGGCATCTCGGAGTGCACGACACCGCGGCCCGCCGTCATCCACTGGACGCCGCCGTCGGTGATCAGCCCCTCGCCGCCCTTGTTGTCCTTGTGCTTCAGACTGCCCGCGATCATGTACGACACGGTCTCGAAACCGCGATGCGGATGTGGCGGAAAACCCGCGATATAGGCGTTCGGATCGTCGGAGCCGAAATTGTCGAGCATGAGGATCGGATCGAGGTCCGGAATTTCCGGCGTACCGATCAGGCGCGTGAGCTTCACGCCGGCCCCATCTTCGGTAGGCATACCTCGCGTAACGTGCACGATCCGGCGGCTCATCTGCGGCTCCTCAAACTGGTCGCATGCTATATGGATCGACGGAGGATTTCGACAATGCTGATCCGCCCCGTGGTGATCGCGGATGCCCAAGCGCTGGGCGAAGTCCATGTCCGCGTCTGGAACGAGACCTATCGCGGCATCATGCCGGACACGTTGCTCGACCGGCTGGACCCAGCCGAACGCGGAAGAGTGTGGGCCGAACGCATGCCGTCGTTCCGGCAGAACCGCCAAACGCTTGTGGTCGCGGAGGACGAAGGCAAGATCATCGCCTTCGCCGGCTGCGGCCCACGCCGGAAAGACAAGCTGCCAAGCGACGGCGAAATCTACATGATCAACATCGTGCGCACCGCAAAGCGCCGCCACACCGGCACGAAACTGATGCTCGCCATGGCAGACGCGCTCGCAGCCGACGGCTTCAAAAGTGCGGGGCTCTGGGTGCTGGAAAAGAACCTGCCGGCGCGCGCGTTCTATGAACGCCTTGGCGGCACACCCGGCATCGTCAGTGAAGAAGCCCACGACGGCGTCATGCTGACCGATCTCGCAATCATCTGGTCGCAGATCGAGACGCTGAAAGAACGCGCGAAAGCGGTGCTCAGCGCATCGCCCTAAGTAGCGCCGCCACCGGCGCCCGCTCGATGAACTCGTCGAGCTTGCGCCGAACGGCCTCCGCGGTGAGCGGCGCCGACGCCTGATGCAGACGCGGCGCGCCGACATAATCGGAGACGAGGACGAAGCGATAACCCTCCGCCTCCAACTGCTCGACGATGCGCGGCAAGGCCTCGGCGGTATGCACGCCCCGTCCGTTGATATGGAAGATCAGAACGTCGCCCGGCGCGACCTTGGAGACGACACGGTGATAGAGCGCATCCGCCACCTCCCGCCGGTCCGGATCGCCCGTCGCCCAACGCCAGTGCACGACGTGGTAACCCAGGCTCTCGACCGCCTTCAGCCCCTCGTCGTTGAAGTTGCCGGCCGGGAAGCGGAAAAGCTGCGGCTGGCGCCCTGTCGCCGTCACGATCTCGTTGTGCGCCCGGCCCACCTGATCGAGCACCGCCTCCGCCCGGAAATGGTTCATCGTATTCGGGTGGTTCCACGAATGATTTTCGATGTCGACGAAGTCGAGCGTGGAAAGCGCTTGAACCGCGGCAAAGTTCGTCTCAACAAACCGGCCCGACGCGAACACCGTGAACGGAATTTTCCGCGCGACCAAATAGTCCAAGATGCCGTGGTCGAAACTGACCGGCTGCCCCGCCTCGCACGCGTCGAAGGTCAGCGCCACGACGCGCTCCTCCGTCGGCAAGCGCGTGATCAGATCGGCGCGCGCCGAAACCGCGGTCAACAACAAACCGAGAAAGAGAAAAATGCGCCCCGCCATTCGCCCTGCAATGCCTGAGTCGAACGACCGATTCAAGTGCTGCACGCGCCGGTAGAAAAAATGCGGGCCCACCTTCATGACACGAAGATGAGCCCGCTGATACCGGAGCCGCCCGCAGGACCTTGAGGAGAGACCGCGGCCCCGATACTTGCACCGATCCTCCACAAGGAAGGGACGCCGGTGCACCATTAAAAATGTGACCGCGCAGCCGCGCGTTCAAAACAACTAGAATCGATGGGTTTCTGAATGCAGGTTCATCGCCGAACCACGATCGCGCCACAAACCCCGGCCATTCCTGGCGTCACCGCCAGTAGCGCAAATAGACGTTCGCCTACGCCGCACGCGAAAGCGCTGCCGCACGTGGCTGATCTAGTGCGTCCTTCGGAAACGGCAAGCGCACCGTCACGCGCGTGCCTTTGCCTTCTTCGCTTTCGATCGCGCATTGGCCGCCGTGCAACTCGCTAAGCGCGCGCACCAGTGTGAGGCCCAATCCGGTGCCGCCCTGGGCCTGAGCGTAGCGATTATCAGCCTGTTCGAACGCGTTGAACACGCGCGCGATCTCCGCCTGGGAAATGCCGCACCCCGTGTCTTCGACAACAAGTACCGCCGTCTCGCCGACATTGCACAACGCCACCGACACATGCCCGGCGCTCGTAAACTTGATCGCGTTCGACAACAGATTGAGCAGGATCTGCTTAAAGGCGCGATTGTCCGCAAACACGCGAACGTTCGCCGCGCAAGCTTCACGCAACTCGACGTTCTTAGCCGCCGCTTTGTCGCGCACCAGCTTCAGGGTATCGCCAACCTCCGCGGCGCCGTCCAGCCACTCGCCGTCGAGCTTCATCTTACCGGCCTCGATCTTGGCGACGTCCAAGATGTCGTTGATCAGGCTGAGCAGGTGTTGCCCGCTGCCGTGGATATCGTGAGCATAAGCGCGGTACCGCTCCGGCGCGTCGCCAAGCCCGTTGACGGCGATTATCTCCGAGAAGCCCAGAATCGCGTTCAACGGCGTACGCAGTTCATGGCTCATATTGGCGAGGAACGAGTTCTTCATCTGGTTCGCCCTCTCCGCCGTCCGGCGCCCGGTTTCCGCCTCGTCGCGGGCTTTGGCAACCGCCGCGTTCAGGGCGTCGTTCTCGACCTGCGCTTCGATATTGCGCCTCACTCGCGCGCTCGCTGCCCTCACATGCAGGGACATCGCGACGAACCACACCGGCAGCAGCACGGCGAAAATGTGCGGCACATCCGAAGTTTCGCTGACGAGTTTCGCCCAGAACACGAGCACCGATACCCCGCTGCCGATCAGGAAGGTCTCGAACTTGTTCATGCGCGAGATAATGCCGTTCGTGATTCCGCAAAAGACGAGGATCGCAAGCGTCAGCTGATTGCTCGGATTGTCGTCGATCCAAAACACCCAAATCAGCGACGCCCACAGTGCGCTCAAGCACGCAAACGCCGCCCCATGCACCCACAGCCACACACGCGGATCGAACGGCGCCGGCGAAGAGACCGCTCGCCGGTAGGCGTTGTCCATAGAAAGCGTTGCGAAACACCCGGCAAAGATCGCAGCCAACCACCCGAGCGTCGGCAACAACGCCGCGGCGCCCAAAACCGGAAAGGCACCGGACATAATCCAAGCGACCGCAAGTGCCCACGCCGGCGTCCCGATGATCGCCCCACGCACAGGCGCGGCAACGAGCGCAAGCTGCTGCGTCAACACGCGGCGCTCGAATTCGTCGTGCGGCAATGGCGAAGTGGCGGGGCTCATCGCAAGGTCACTCAATGTGACCGCGATGCTAGAGTTTCACGCCTTAACGCTTGCTTGGATCAATCGCATTGTTACCCGCGCGTATACGCTTCCGTTACTCAGCAAATACAAGCATTTCTGCGGTAGCACTTCATCGCTCATATACGATGTAGATGGTTTAACCACCTTACTCCGCGGCGCGCATACGAGTGGCGACGTTTGCGGCGGGAGGACGATGATCGACGATCACTGTCAAAGGGTCGCCCAGGACGCGGGCTTCCACACCCCAAACGATGCGAATTAACTCCGCGGTGAGTAGGCCGCGACCAAACTACGCCGCCCGGACCAACGCCTTCGCGGCCTTCGTCTCATTGCTCATATAGGATGTCAGCGCCCTGACGACGCCCATGCGCAAGTCCGGCTCAAGCCCATCACCCATGCGCAAGAGCTGTAGGCAATACCACCCTTGCGCACCCGCGCCGTTGATCACCTTGAACAAGGTCAGCGACGAATGCGGTCCAAATAGACCAGGTCCGACGCGCAACACCTTCTCGTAAGCCGGCAACGCTTCGATCTCACCCGTGAGCAGCCGCCTGACGCAGAGCGGATCGCCGCACAGCGGCCGCCCGACGCCCACCACTTGGCACGCACCCGAAGCCAACGCCTCTTCCATTCCGGCACGCGTTCGGAACCCGCCCGTCACCATCAATGGCATCTTTGCGACCTTGGCGATCGCGGCCGCATAATCGATGAAGTAGGCCTCGCGCGCCCGCGTGCTCGCGCGCACGTTTTCGGTATAGACCGGCTCCAGCCCGTCGACGCCGGCCATCCGCGGCTGCTCGTAGCTGCCGCCGGAAATCTCCAAGAGATCGACGCCGGCACCGTTCAGCCATTCCACGACCTGCAGGCACTCTTCGTTCGTGAACCCGCCCTTTTGAAAGTCGGCCGAGTTCAGCTTCACCGAAATCGCAAAATCCGCCCCGGCCTTCGCCCGCACGGCTTTGACGACCTCAAGCAGCAACCGCGCGCGGTTTGCAAGCACCCCACCCCATTCGTCCGTACGCTGATTAACCCGTGGGCTCAAGAATTCGGAAAGCAAATACCCATGCGCCGCATGAACCTGCATGCCCGTGAAGCCCGCGTCGCGCACCACGGCTGCGACATGCGCAAAGCGCGCGATCACGTCGCTGACTTCGCTGCCCGTCATGGCCCGTGGATCGCCGAACTGCCCGCCAGGCAACCCCAACTTCACCGCCGACGGCGCCGATGGATTCGCGTTCACGGCTTTGGGCGTCTGGCGTCCCGAATGCGAAACCTGCGCCCAAACTTGAGCCCCGCCCATGCGCGCGGCCTGCACCCAAGCCTTCAAAGCCGCCATCGCTTCGGGAGTTTGCGGCCCATCGATCGCGACATTCCCCGGCCGCTCCAAATGCCGCCGGTCGATCTGAATGTTCCCGGTGAGCAAAAGCCCGAGGCCACCTTGAGCCCACCTTGAATAAAGCCGCTGATGCCGCGCCGTCGCCCGGTTCAGCGTATCGGCCAACCCTTCCGTCATCGCCGCCTTCGCGACGCGGTTTGGCAGCACTTGGCCGCACGGCAAACGAAGCGGCTCTAGAATCGACATTTGAATTTCCGTGGCGTTGCTCGAGCGCGCACTAACCCGCGGCGTGCCGGATGCGCAAGCCCGCTTGCCGCAACTGTGGAAAAGAAAGGCAAAATTTCCGCCGTTGACAGCCGCAACGCCCCGAAAAGCAGCGCAACTATCGCCTTGTCCCGTCAGCGAAATCGCTATAGTTCCCGCCCGATTCAGTAGCGAGTACGCGATGGCCAAACCCGCCACCAAAGCCGACCTGTTCGACGGCGCCGACGAAGACAAGAGCTCCAAGAGCTACTCCGCCAAAGACATCGAAGTCTTGGAAGGCTTGGAGCCCGTTCGCCGTCGCCCCGGCATGTATATCGGCGGCACGGACGAGCGCGCGCTGCACCACCTGGCCGCCGAGATCATCGACAACGCGATGGACGAAGCTGTCGCCGGCCACGCGAGCCGTATCGAAATCGTGTTGGAGCCCGACAACGTCTTTGGCGTGCGCGATAACGGCCGCGGCATCCCGACCGACCCGCACCCGAAGTTCAAGTCGAAGTCTGCGCTCGAAGTCATCTTCACGACGCTGCACTCCGGCGGCAAATTCACGGCGGGCGCTTACGAGACCTCGGGCGGCCTGCACGGCGTCGGCGGCTCGGTGGTAAATGCGCTTAGCGAATGGCTGGAGGTCGAAGTCGCGCGCGACCGGAACCTCTGGAGCCAACGGTTCGAACGCGGCAACCCAGTGACGAAGCTGAAGGACTTAGGCGGCGTACACAACCGCCGCGGCACGACCGTGCGCTTCAAGCCGGACGTGAAAATCTTCGGCCCCGATGCGCACTTCAAACCGGCGCGGCTCTACCGCATGGCGCGTTCGAAGGCCTATCTATTCCGCGGCGTCGAAATCCGCTGGAGCTGTGCACCCGAACTCATCCACGGCACCGACACGACGCCCACGGAAGAAACGCTGCACTTCCCAGGCGGTCTCTCCGACTATCTGGAAGCGACGATCGGCAAGGCCTCGACCGTCACGCCGCGCGCGTTCGCTGGCCGCGTGGAATCGACGAAGGAAGGCAAAGGCATCGTCGAATGGGCGGTCTCTTGGTCGCCGGGGCTCGACCCGTTCATGAATTCCTACTGCAACACGATCCCCACACCGCAAGGCGGCACGCACGACAACGGCCTACGCTCGGCGATGGCGAAGTCGCTGCGCGCTTACGGCGAACTCACGAACAACCGCAAGGCGCCGCAAATCACCGCCGAAGACGTGATGAGCCAGGCCCAAGCGATGCTCTCCGTCTTCATCCGCGACCCGCAATTCCAGGGCCAGACGAAGGACAAGCTGTCGAACCCCGAAGCGCAGCGCTTGGTCGAAGGCGTGATCAAGGATCACTTCGACCACTGGCTGGCCGACTCGCCGGTCGACGCGAACCGCCTGCTCACGTTCACGATCGAACAAGCCGAAGACCGCATTCGCCGCCGCCAGGAGAAAGAGGTCAGCCGCCAAAGCGCGACGCGAAAGCTGCGCCTGCCCGGCAAGCTCGCCGACTGCACATCCGGCGCTTCCGACGACACCGAGATATTCCTGGTCGAAGGCGACTCGGCCGGCGGCTCCGCAAAACAAGCGCGCGACCGCAACAAGCAAGCCGTGCTCCCCTTGCGGGGCAAAATCCTGAACGTGGCAAGTGCCGCCGCGGGCAAACTCGCCGCCAACCAAGAACTTGCAGACCTCATTCAGGCACTTGGCTGCGGCATCGGCGATCGGTTCCGCGAAGAAGACCTGCGCTACGACAAGGTCATCATCATGACCGACGCCGACGTCGACGGCGCGCACATCGCGTCGCTGCTGGTCACGTTCTTCTACCGCGAGATGCCGCAGCTCATCGACAAAGGCCACCTCTATCTGGCCATGCCCCCGCTCTACAAACTCGCGCACGGCGGCAAGTCGTTCTACGCCAAGGACGACGCGCACAAGGATGCACTCCTCAAGAGCGAATTCAAAGCGAACGCGAAAGTCGAAATCAGCCGCTTCAAGGGCCTCGGCGAAATGATGCCGGCCCAGCTCAAAGAAACGACGATGAAGCCGGGCCTGCGCACGCTGCTGAAGGTGATGATCGCCGACGACGACAGACAAGAAACCGAAGACCTCGTCGAACGCCTCATGGGCAAGAAGCCGGAACTGCGCTTCCAGTACATCCAAGAACACGCCCAATTCGCGAAGGATATTGACGTGTGACATCCGAAGTTCTACCCGGACCAGAGTGGCCGCTGCTGCTCTCAGCGGCATACTTGGGTGCCTTTGTCGCGATCCTTGCTTTTGGCCACCTACAGCAAAATGGTCGTCGGCCCGCGACCTCAGAAATAGTGCTTCTTCTGTCCACAGTTGCCGCGATCACGGCCGTTATATCGATTGGACATCTATTTCAGTACTACCTTGAGCGGGCAGTTAGTAGCTCCGCGAACAACATCTACGAGAGCATCTACGGGCAGGCGATCGTCACGGCGCCAAACTATCTGATGCTGCTCTATACGCTGCCCTATTCCGTATTATGTGCGGGAATCTCAGTATCGATCTTACACCGCACTTCACACCCGCCGTCGTTTCTCATCCTTGGATCGGTGTGCTTCTTCGTCTGCATGTCGACGCTCGACGCCATCGGTACTGCATCTTTCAAAGTCAACATTGCAATATCACTTTTGTCGAATGCAATCGCGGCGATACCGTTGTCCAGCATCGCCACAACAATCTATTTCTTTGCACCGAACTTCCTTCCAGAACTTGGGAAACCACGTGACCGCCGCCTCATCGGAATTGTCGGCGTTTCCTTTACAATCTGTGCAGCCTTCTTCTTGCTCGTACACCTTGCAATCCAACTTTTCCTTGTGCCAACGTCTGCACACGTGCTGGCAACGCTGACCACGCCATTCGCCCTCACTTACGACAACACTCCCGACGCAAGCGCGGATAACGTTGGAACAGACGATCCGACGGAGGTCGTTTCCGGTATCGCAGAACTATCCGCAACAACCACCTCCAGCGACCCCATCAGAGCATCCCTGGATAAAGGATCGGGATACGAAGTTGCAGCAATCCCGTTTTCGGGTTGCAGTGAAAAGGCGATTCTGGACTTTGCCCGCAATCCACCTGCGTACCTAGAGTTTACGAAGATTGGATCTTTCAGCTTTGCTAGCCAAAACAAGTTCGTGAACAGCATTGTCGCGAGCGCAAGCAAGAGCCCGATCACCGTCCTGCAACTCACCCAAGGAGGTGGGGCCCTTTCTGTAGAAAACGAGCACAAACTTCGGACGCACGAGATGATCGTTGGAACGCGGACGCTCAAAGTAAGCGACTCCAAATTTCTTGTCGCAACCTACCGATGGTTCAACGCCCGTGTCGAAGATGGACGCGTTGTTAACGAACCGACCAAGTTCATCTTCGCCGTCGACTCACGTCGATTCGAACTAAGTACGACTCCACTGCCAACTCGACCGAGGGAGCGAATAGACTGCCAATTCGATCGTCGCAATATTGATCTGAACAGCACTGGTCGAATTGAAATGCCGATGAAATGGGGTCTAGGCGTCCTGTTGCTGTTTCAGAGCATGCGAGACGCACCTATTGGCGCAGACCGTCCAGCTGTGACGCTACGCATCCCGCAAGGATGGGTATCCACCAAATTCGAGGCGAATGATCTAACCCAACTGCCAATGATCATGGGGATCCGAACAATTGCGATCACCAGAGGACTAGGCTCACTTGAAATCGACAATCAGGAGCGTCGCGTCTCGCGATCGCACTTGATGATAGCGACCGGAACAGACTTAGCCCTCGAACCAACTACAAGTGATGGGATGCGGCTCATAGGCCAAGTAGACGCGCTTTCTGTCGACAATGTGCGCGCCTTGAACACCAGGTGGGAGCTTCTTGCAGTGGGGCTGCAGGCGCTCCTCTTGACAACTGTTTCGACGCTAATGGTCTTTCTCGGCCGCGCACTTTGGCAGCACTTTCCGAGCCGAAAGGGTACATGGACGAGCTGGCGTCAATGAGAGTGCGGCAGGCACAATGCCGGCAGGACCAACCACTCGAACATGGTGATGCGTCGTCGCAGACTCTGAAACGGTGGATTCCGGCTCGAAGAAACCACGATGAAACCGGGGCTGCGCCCACTGCGAAAGGTGGTCATCGCCGAAGGCGACAAGCAAGAGACCGTAGGCGTCGTAGAACGCTGCGCTTCCAATACACCAAGAACACGCCCAGCTCGCGAAAGACGCCGGCGTCTAGACCTGGGGGATTGACCCAGATCAAGGCCCTGCCGCGCAAGGTCCGCCATGTGATGACGTCACAGGCGGGACAGAAGCGGTATGCTGGCGTCGGATCCATATCTGCGCGATCTTTGGTATCTGGCGGGCCACGCCAAGACGTTGAAGCCGGGGGCCATCGAACGCCGCATTCTGCTCGGCGAGCCCGTGCTGCTCGCCCGCCGCAAGCACGACGGCCAAGCGTTCGCATTGCGCGACGTCTGCCCGCACCGTGGCGTGCCTTTGGCCGCACGCGCCTTGAACGACGACGGAACCGTCACCTGTCCCTATCACGGCTGGCGCTTCGGGGCGGATGGTCTCTGCGCTGCGATCCCCTCGCTCGTCGACGGCCAGGAACTCGAACCGCACAGCATCCGTGTACGGACATATCCGCTACGCGAACAAGACGGCCTCCTCTGGATCTACATGCCTGCCAAGGGCCGCGAGGCGGCGGCACCCAATATCGACCCGCCGAAGATCCCGCTGCCGGGCAACGCCGTACCAAAATTCGTCGAGCGCCAACTGTTCCGCTGCGACCTCGACCGCACGACCGAGGGCTTGATGGACCCGGCTCACGGCCCCTACGTGCACAAGGCCTGGTTCTGGCGTTCGCCGGAACACACGATCGCCAAGGCAAAGGCATACGAACCAACGCTGCGCGGCTTCACGATGATGGCGCACAAACCGTCTGCGAACTCGACCGCTTATAAGGTCCTGGGCACGGACCTTTCGACCGAAATCAAGTTCGAGCTGCCGTCGATCCGCACCGAACACATCCGCGCCGGCAAGCACTCGATCGTGGGGCTGACCACCTGCACGCCGATCAGCGAATCCGAAACCGAAGTCACGCACACGATGTACTGGACGCTGCCGTGGCTCTCGCTCGCAAAGCCCGCGCTGCGCGTCTTCGCCGGCATCTTCATGCGCCAAGATCGCGAGATCGTCGAACTGCAGCAGGAATGGACGCGCTACGACCCGCGCCAAATGCTGATCCCCGACGCCGATATCCCTGCCATCTGGTACCACAAGTTGAAGAAGGCGTGGGCCTCGGCGCTCGAAACGGGCGTGGAATTCGCGAACCCGGTGCAGGCCCAGGTCCTGCGCTGGCGGAGCTGACGCCAAAGGAACCTTCTGATGATCGACACGCAAGAAGCCATCGGCAAACTCATACGCAAACTCGGCGCCATCGAAGCCGTGATCGAGCGCGAATTCGATGCGCCGCCGGCGCGTCTATGGGACGCCCTGACCGATCCCGCCATGCTCTGTCAGTGGCTAGCGCCGGGCCACATCGCGCCCTACGTCGGCGGTGAAGCGAAGCTGTCGTTCGAGGACTCCGGCATCGCGATCGACAGCACGATCAGCGCGTACGGCTGGGGCGAACTGCTGGAATACTCGTGGAGCGGCAAAGGCGAACCGCTGCGGCCGCTGCGCTGGGAAATCGAGTGGACACCCCGCGGCGGCAAGTTGCGGCTGACACTGCGCGTACCCGAAAGCGAAGACGCCGCGCGCGCCGCCGCCGGCTTCGAGGCGCATCTCGACATGCTGGCCGCGGCCCTTGAAGGCGTGCCGATTAAGTTCCCGTTCCCGCGCTTCAAAGCGATGCGCGACGCTTACCGTGCGCAACTGGCTTGCGCATGAGCGCGCTTCTGAAATCCGACCTCGCGACCGCGCGCGTCCCGCGCTACACGAGCTACCCGACCGCGCCGCACTTCAGCGCCGGCGTGACCGGCGCGACAGTGATGAAATGGCTCGAAGCCATACCTGCGCATGAGCCGTTGTCGCTCTATATCCACATCCCGTTCTGCGACACCTTGTGCTGGTTCTGCGGCTGCAACATGCGGGTTGTGAACACCTATACGCCCGTCGCCGCCTACACCGACGTGCTGCTGCGCGAGATCGCCATGGTGGCCCGTGCGCTGAAAACGCGCCGCCCCGTGACTCATATCCACTTTGGCGGTGGCTCGCCGACAATCTTGAAGTCCGATGATATCGCGCGCATCGCATCGGCGATCCGAACGCATTTCGCCGTCGCACCACACGCCGAGTTCGCCGTCGAAATCGACCCGCGCGGATTAGGCGACGCGACAATCGATGCCTTCGCAAAGGCGGGCGTCACGCGCGCGAGCCTCGGCGTGCAAGACGTGAACCCGCGCGTGCAAACCGCCGTCAATCGCATGCAGCCGGTCGAGGTTACGCTGAGCGCCGTCGAACGCCTGCGCGCGGCCGGCATCACGGCGCTCAACATCGACCTCATGTACGGCCTGCCCCACCAAACCGTCGAAGACGTGCAACGCACCGTCGAGGCGGCGGTCGCGATAGGGCCGCAACGCTTCGCTGTGTTCGGCTACGCCCACGTGCCGGAAATGAAGCGTCATCAAGCGCTCATCGACACTGCCGCGTTGCCTGGCGGCGAAGAACGTGTGCGCCAATACGAAACGATGCACGCACTGCTCACGGCAAGCGGCTACGTCCCGATTGGCCTCGATCACTTTGCGCGTGCCGACGACCCGCTTGCGATCGCGCTCGGCGCCGGGCGGCTCAAGCGCAACTTCCAAGGCTATACGACCGACGACGCTGCGACCCTGATCGGCTTCGGGGTTTCGGCGATCTCGTCGCTGCCGCAAGGCTACGCGCAGAACGTGGTCGACATGCCCGAATACCGCCGCCTGATCCTGTCGGACAATCCCGCCACCGCGCGCGGCCGCGCTCTCACCGGCGACGATCGGCTGCGCCGCGCCATCATCGAACGCCTGATGTGCGATCTCGGCGTCGACGTCGCTGCCATCGCCGCCAAACACGGCCGCACCGCAGCCGACTTCGCCGACACCTTCGAAGCCCTCGAACCACTGGTGGCCGATGGCATTTGCAGCGTCGACGGCACAAGGGTCACAGTGCCGCCGGAAGCCCGCGCCGGCGTTCGCATCGTCTGCGCCACCTTCGACGCCTACCTGCGTCAGCCGTCGGCAGCGCGGCACGCCGTCGCCGTTTGAGCCTCTCATCCTGTTGGGGTAGAGGCTATGCTCGCACTATGCGTACTCAACCCAACATCCTCCACGCCGACATCACAACCCTCACCGTTGACGCCATCGTCAACGCTGCGAACAGCCGACTCATCCCGGGCGGCGGTGTCGATGGCGCGATCAACAAAGCGGCAGGGCCGGAACTCGCCAATGCGATGATGACGATCGGCCGCTGCTCAACGGGTGAGGCCGTGATCACACCCGGCTTCAAACTGCGCGCCACGCACGTGATCCACACCGTCGCGCCGATCTTCGCGCAGCACAAAGAGGCGGACGTCTGGCGCCTCCTCGCGAACTGCTACCGCAACAGCCTCGCGCTCGCCGCACAACACGCGGTCGAGAGCATCGCCTTTCCAAGCCTCGGCACCGGCGTCTACGGCATCCCCATCGACCGCGCCTGCGAGGTCGCTATCGCCACCGTGCGCGAGATGAAACCGTCGATGAGTGTCACGTTCTGCTGCTTCAGCGCCGCCGACGCGCGGCTTTACGACGAAGCGCTGGAGCGCCTAAACGGATAGATCATCTGTCCGATCAAACCCTTCGGCACCGGATCGGAAACGCCGAACTCAACCGGCTGGCGCCCTTTCGGCATGTAGAACGTGCCGAACAATAAATCCCACAGCGGAAAGAACCCGGCGAAGTTCCTGTCTTGCCCCTCCGCCGCGCTGGTGTGATGCCAGCGGTGGAACGCCGGACTCGCGATCACATAACGGAACGGCCCATATGTCCAATTCAAATTCGCGTGCAGCGTGATCGCATAGATCGTCGTGAACACCGTGAAGAGCGCGACCGCGCCCGCGTTGTACCCCATCGCAACGATCGGCACGGCTTGGATGATGCGCGCCAGCATGTCGTTCACCGGATGCAGTCGCACGCTCGACAACCAGTCGAGCTCTTCCGACGAATGATGGATCGCGTGAAACGGCCAGCGCCACCCGCCGTGAAACCAACGATGCTGCCAATAACCGATGAAATCGCCGATGATAAAAATCTGGATCGCCTGCGTCCACAACGGTTGCGCCGCAAGCGGGCCCCGTCCTTCGGCCAGCGTCTTCAGGTCCTTGAGCTCAATGCCGTTCGCGACCGCAATCGGAATGAGCGCAATCCCAACCGCAATCGGCGTCACCACCCTCGTGACCAGCGGCGTGAAGCCCCAATAGAATAGGTCGGTCACGAACCCGCGCCGAAACGTCTTCTGCCCCCTCACGGACGGCCACAACTTCTGCAACGCGAAGAACACCGCCGAGAGAACGACGAACCCGATCGCAATGCCTTGAAGAGTTGGCGTCATCTTCGTGTCGCGCGGCCTACTTCTTCTTCGTATAGATCAAATCGAATGCCGGCTGAAACGTCTTGCCTCCATCCGTTGATAGCGTCCCCGATTGGCGCACGGTGCCGTCGGGCTTGGGCTCGAACGTCATCGTGAGTACGACTCGCTGCTTTTGCGGCGTCGATACGTCGTCTGCACGCAACTCCATCTTTCCGTTCGTCCAAGCCCCGATGTAATGCACCTGGTCCCCCGTCGCGTCGATCCACGTTTGGTGCCACTTGCCGTCGGCTTGATCGTACACGTTCAGCGAATGGCCCGACCCACCGGTCGCGCCCTCCCAGCTCTCGAAGATGATGCAGCCTTTCGACAGCAATTCGATCTTGTTCTCGCCTGCCGGCTTGCCGGTCTTCGTCGCAGTCACCGTCCACTCGCCGACCCAGAACTTGAACTGCTGGTACTCTGCGCCCGGACAGCCGTAGTTCGGCGGCGCCTGGTTCGCGGGCGCACTCGGCGGGGCCGCATCGGCGAACGCCAATCCAGTCGTCAAAACCAATGCTGCGACAATAATACTACGCATGCGTCCCCCTTTGTTTGGCGACCACCCTAGCGCGTTCGCCCGCAAACCTTTGTTCACCTTTGGTTGACATCCTGCCAAAGCACACTATTTTGCAGTGCATTAGCTGATCGCGCGATTCATGCGCGGAGCGGACCGTTCGCGGTTGGGTTGTCTCGGCGAGAGAGGCTTGTCCAGCCTGGCAAAAGAAGCCCTCTCGCGAGGAGTCGATTGAGTTCGATGTCGTTTGAAAGTCTCGGCCTGTCGGCCGATTTGCTCCGCGCGATCGCGGAAGCCGGTTACACCACGCCTACGCCCATTCAAGAGAAAGCGATCCCGACGGTCTTGGCCGGCCGTGACGTGATGGGTATTGCCCAAACGGGCACGGGCAAGACGGCGGGTTTCACCCTGCCGATGATCCAGCGCCTTGCTTCGGGTCGCGCAAAGGCGCGCATGCCGCGCTCGCTGATCTTGGAACCGACGCGCGAACTCGCGGCACAGGTGGCCGAGAGCTTCGAGAAATACGGCAAGTATCACAAACTCTCGATGGCGCTTCTGATCGGCGGCGTCAGCTACGACGATCAAGATGCAAAGATTACGCGCGGCGTCGACGTGCTGATCGCAACCCCCGGCCGCATGCTCGATCATTTCGAGCGCGGCAAGCTGCTGCTCAACGGCGTGCAGATCCTCGTGATCGACGAAGCCGACCGCATGCTCGACATGGGCTTCATCCCGGACATCGAGCGCATCAGCAAGATGCTGCCGTTCACGCGTCAGACGCTGTTCTTCTCGGCCACCATGCCGCCGGAAATCACGCGCCTCGCCGACCAGTTTTTGAGCAATCCCGAACGCATCGAAGCAAGCCGCCCCGCGACCACCGCGACCACGATCGTGCAAAAAATCGTGGGCCTCCCCTCGAACGATCCGAAGCTGAAGCGCGAAGCGCTACGCCGCATCATTCGCGGTGAGACGGTGTCGAACGGCATCATCTTCTGCAATCGCAAGACGGACGTGGATATCGTCCATAAATCGCTCTCCAAGCACGGCTTCTCCGTCGCGGCGCTGCACGGTGACCTGCCGCAACCGGTTCGCACGAAAACGCTGGAAGGCTTCCGCGGCGGCGACGTGCAACTGCTCGTCGCAAGCGACGTCGCGGCCCGAGGCCTCGATATTCC
>CXWL01037629.1_pt1 | contig 16216 bp, 12 predicted proteins | sample 590931 | NCBI WGS metagenome assembly CXWL01 (sample SAMEA3498368, study PRJEB10139) | groundwater metagenome | biome: water well; material: biofilm material | place: Germany | collected 2015-04-27 | reverse complement strand
CCTTTCAGCTCACGATCGTACCGATTGGACTGCAGAAAAGTAATTTGGTCAAGGAAGCTGTAGAAAAACTTTATCAACAATTTTCCGATGCTCAAATTGAAGTGCTTTTAGATGATCGAGACGAACGCCCTGGTGTCATGTTTGCCGATATGGAATTAATGGGTATTCCGCATCGGATTGTGATTGGCGAACGAGGACTCAAGCAATCCACAATCGAATATCAAGGAAGAAAAGATCCAGCATCATTAGCGATACCTATCGACGAAATTTTTTCATTTATCACAGCCAAATTATGCGCAAACTAATCTGCACGATACTATTCTTGTTCTTTTCTGGCTTCATACATGCCAATAATCTGCATTATGAGAAGCTTGCTGCCAACACTCAGACAATCATTCTCCACGAAACGAGCGATCAGGCCGCTTCTTACACTGAATATGCCGCCGTAGCTGACAGCATCACTTGGCTTATCAGTATGAGTCGCCGTCTAGAGAAATTCATACCCGACCCAATCGAACGGGAAGAATTTCTGAGAACAGTTTTTTATGAAGCAACACGTGCAGGACTGGATCCGCAACTTGTGTTAAGTGTGATTCAAGTTGAAAGTGGCTTCAAGAAATACGCCATTTCGCATGCAGGTGCGCGCGGCTATATGCAAGTAATGCCATTCTGGATTGAAGCCATTGGTCATCAGGATCACAATCTTTTTCATTTGCGTGTTAATTTGCGCTATGGATGCACCATTCTGCGCCATTACCTCAATAAAGAAAAAGGCGATTATTTTCGCGCCCTTGGTCGGTATAATGGCAGTCTGGGTGAAATTACCTATCCACAGCTCGTGTTTAATAAGTGGCAAACTACTTGGCGGTATACCTCGTCATAGTCAAATCAATATTAGGCATTTCTACTGACCATTTATAGAAAAATTTTCGCACATTTATTTGCGTGTTTGGTTAACATTTTTCTCGATTGACTTTGACTCAATAAACTTTTCTATACTTTCTCGCGAAATGATCCCAAGCTGGCGCGCGGCTGGTTCTCCATCCGGATCAAAAAAATAAGTACTGGGCAGCAGTGAAATATCATCCAGTTGAGAAGCAATTTTCCGACTACCCAAAACAGTGGGATATGTAATTGACATCGATTGAACAAAATCCATAACCACTTGTGGGTCACTAAAATCCATTGCCACACCAATCACCATAATATCTTTACGGCTCTCATATAGCGCAATCAAATCGGGAATTTCTTTCAAGCAAGGCGGGCACCAGGTTGCCCAGAAATTAACCAGTACCCACCGCCCTTTGTAATCTGCAAGATTATGGATCTTCCCTGTTGCGTCTTGAAACTGAAATGCTTGTACCTGAACACTCAATATCAGAGCTGCCAAACAAAATAATACTGCCAGTTTATGTTTCATCACTTTGTGGTGAGGCTTCCATTGAATTCTTATCAACATTCTCAATTCAGTTATACCTGCGGATGAGCTCGCTCCAGCTTGCTATGCAGCTTATTGAGCGCACTCAGATAGGCTTTTGCTGAAGCTACAACAATATCGGTATCTGCGCCATGCCCATTGACGATACGATCAGATTTTTGTAGCCGCACGGTTACTTCTCCTTGTGCATCAGTTCCACTGGTAATATTGTTAACTGAAAATAATTGCAGCTTTACTCCACTGGATAGTAGCGATTCAATAGCACGGAAAGTCGCATCCACTGGGCCACTTCCTTGAGATTCAGCGTGCATTTCATTTCCATCATCAGAAATCACGATGCGAGCAAAAGGAACTTCGCCTGTTTCGCAGTGAATAGTAAGTGATATTAACCGGTAACGCTCCTGTAGTACCAGCACTTCGTCTGAGACCAATGCATGAAGATCTTCATCAAATATCTCGTGTTTCTTATCGGCCAATTCCTTGAAGCGCATAAAAGTATTATTGAGCATTTCTTCGGATTCCAACTCAATGCCCAACTCCATCAGTCGATTGCGGAATGCATTACGCCCAGAATGTTTCCCCAGTAATAACTTGTTTGCGCCCCAACCCACATCTTCTGCACGCATGATTTCATAAGTCTCCCGGTGTTTCAGCACGCCATCCTGATGAATACCTGATTCATGTGCAAAAGCATTGGCTCCAACAATCGCTTTATTGGGTTGTACCGGGAAACCGGTAATACCGGAAACCAGTTTACTTGCCGATACAATATGTGTGGCATCTATTTTTGTATCACAGGGAAAATAATCCTGGCGCGTTCGCACAGCCATAACAACTTCTTCCAGTGAAGCATTGCCTGCTCTCTCTCCTAAGCCATTGATGGTACATTCAACTTGTCGCGCACCATTCATCACGGCTGCTAGCGAATTGGCTACAGCCAGCCCTAAATCATTATGACAATGTATCGAAAAAATCGCTTTATCCGAATTCGGAATGCGTTCACGCAAGCTACGAATCAATTTACCGAACTGATCCGGCATGGTATAGCCCACCGTATCAGGAATATTCAATGTCGTCGCACCTGCGTCAATAACAGCCTCAAGTATCTGACACAAGAAATCTATTTCTGAACGGCCGGCATCCTCTGGCGAGAACTCAACATTATCAGTATACTGACGCGCCCATTTCACAGCTTTCACGGCTTGTGTAATGACTTGATCAGGCGACATCCTTAGTTTATTCTTCATATGGATCGGAGATGTCGCAATAAACGTATGAATACGCGCCGTTTTTGCACCTTTTAATGCTTCACCTGCACGCTGAATGTCAGCCTCGATCGCACGTGCCAGTCCACATACCACACTGGCCTTTACCGAGTCAGCCACCGCCTTAACAGCCTCAAAATCGCCGTTAGATGCTGCTGGGAATCCTGCTTCAATAACATCCACACCCATGCGTTCCAGTTGCCAGGCGATGCGCACCTTTTCTTCTTTAGTCATGGATGCGCCTGGACTTTGCTCACCGTCACGCAATGTCGTATCAAAAATAATCAAATGCTCTTGCATTTTGCTCTCCGCTTCAGGAAGAAATCTTAAAGGATGATAAAACTCGTTTTTCGAATTTTATAGGGAAGAAAGGGAAATTGGGGTAGAAAATTTTAGCGCGCAAGGCGCAATAACAGCCCCGATAGAGCCATCGGATCCGAAAGAAAATGTAACAAATGGTTATTATTTTTTGCAATCATAATGACAGTGAATATAAATAGTTTTCTCTTGATGTGCAATAGATAATCTTCAGGAACTGGGGGGCTCACTATTTTTTTTACTTCTGCCAAATCGCCACAATTTAACAAAATAACCAGAAAATGCATACGCTGCAAACAGGAAGAATAATACGAGCGGCGGGTGACTGGGAATCAAGACAAAAAAGAATAGTACTAATAACAAGACCGTGAAGAATGGAACACGTCGACGTAAATTGATTTCTTTACCGCTATAATAAGGAATATTACTGACCATAGTCAAAGCAGCAAATAAGGTTACGATACTAGCCAACCATTTAATATCGCTCCCTTGCACCTGAAAATTAAGCATTACCCAAACAAGCCCTGCTATTAATGCAGCCGCTGCAGGACTGGGCAGACCTTGAAAAAAACGTTTATCAACCACTTCTATATTGGTGTTGAATCGTGCAAGCCGCAGGGCCGCACACGCGCAGTAAATAAATGCGATGATCCAGCCCCATTGATCCATATCTTTCAAAGCCCACTCATACACAATCAGTGCAGGCGCAACACCAAAAGAAACCATATCCGACATGCTATCATATTCGGCTCCAAACTCACTTTGCGTGCCTGTCAGCCGTGCTACCCGGCCGTCCAATCCATCCAACACCATGGCTATGAAAACGGCTACTGCTGAAGATTCGAAATTTCCATTCATCGCCTGCACAATGGCATAAAAACCCGCAAACAAAGCAGCTGTGGTAAATAAGTTAGGCAATAAATATATGCCACGACGCCGCAATCGAGATTTGAGCACAAGACGTTCTGGCAAAGAATCAGGCATTATTGGTGTAATATGAAAAGAATGCTAATAATGAAAAAATATTCCTAGTTGATAATTAATTACCGGAATCTCGTTAAAAGAACTTTCAGTGCGTGCAGTGCCGCTTGTTGATGCAAAAAACTCCGATACGGAAAATAGTAAAATTATATTTCCCCTAACTACTCACCTCTGCTTCTTCACGGAATTCTGCCAAGATTGTCAGTGTTGCCGAAACCTTATCACCGATATTGACATTAATCTTAGTATTCAGCGGCAAATAAACATCTACTCTCGAACCAAACCGTATAAAGCCAAAGCGTTGGCCGCGCGCCAGATGATCACCCGGAGATACATGACAAAGAATACGTTTCGCGATCAATCCCGCTACCTGAACGCAGGTCACATCTGCGCCATTATCCGCTTTAATCCATAATGCATTCCGTTCATTTTCCAGCGAGGCTTTAGGCAAATCCGCATTAATGAATTTTCCTGGGAAATACCACTTATCGCGTACCTCTCCGTCAACTGGGCTACGATTGGAATGTACATTAAACACATTCATAAATACACTGATTTTTACAGCATCCCGCTCTAGATAGGGATCATGAGTCTTTTCAACAGCAACAATCCTACCATCAGCCGGTGCCAGAATGGCATTCTGATTCGTCGGAATTTCTCGAGGTGGATCTCGAAAAAATTGTAAAACAAAAAAAGCAATCACCCATAATGGTATTGCCCAGAGCCATCCAACTAAGATTGTTGCACCCAATGCGGCAGCAAACACAATTACAATATGCAGCCAGCCTTCGCGGGCGATGATCGGATGAGGATAATGAGCCATAAATAAATTACAACAAGAATTTGAATGGTGAATAAACTAAAGTTCAAACTATAGAAAGGAATAGCAATTCTTTAGTTTTTCACTTGATCAACGAGTTTGTTTTTCTTGATCCATGGCATCATATCACGCAGCTTTGCACCCACTTGTTCAATCTGATGCTCGGATGCTATACGCCGACTTGATTTAAGTACTGGCGCCCCGGATTGATTCTCCAGAATAAATTCCCGGGCATATTCACCCGTCTGAATCTGGCGTAAAATTTTGCGCATTTCTGCACGTGTTTCGTCGGTAATAATACGCGGTCCGCGTGACACATCGCCATATTCTGCGTTGTTGGAAATGGAATAACGCATATTTGCGATACCGCCTTCATAAATCAGGTCTACAATTAATTTAACCTCATGAAGACACTCAAAATAAGCCATTTCTGGTGCGTAGCCAGCTTCTACAAGTGTTTCAAAACCGGCTTGAATCAACGCAGTCAAACCGCCACATAATACAACCTGCTCGCCAAACAAGTCTGTTTCAGTTTCTTCCCTAAAGCTTGTTTCGATCACACCGCCGCGCGTACCGCCATTAGCAGCTGCATAAGACAGCGCCAAATCGCGTGCTTTACCTGATTTATCCTGATGAACTGCAATCAACGAAGGCACACCGCCGCCCTGCAGATAAGTGGAACGAACCAAATGACCCGGGCCTTTAGGGGCAATCATGATCACATCAAGATCTTCACGCGGGGTTACTTGTCCATAGTGAACACTGAAACCATGAGCAAATGCTACAGTGGCATTTTTCTTTAACCCGGACTCGATCTCTGCTTTGTATACCGATCCAATCTGTTCATCGGGCAATAAAACCATGACAACATCCGCATCCTTAACAGCCTCAGCAACTTCCTTGACCGCTAATCCAGCGTTTTCAGCTTTGCTCCAGGATGCCCCGCCTTTACGCAGACCAACAGTAACTTTCACTCCTGATTCACTCAAATTATTAGCATGTGCATGCCCCTGTGAACCATAACCCAATATTGTTACTTTTTTACCTTTAATAAGAGACAGATCTGCATCTTTGTCGTAATAAACTTTCATTATTTTCCTTTTAAACAAAATTAGGATAGAAACAAGCGAGTAATACAGAGAATACTTATTTAAAGAATTGACTACTCTGGATTACTAACTTCAAGATTCGATTTAATCAGCAAATAGGGATTATACCTTTAAAATCCATTCTCCGCGCCCTATGCCAGAAGCACCTGTACGTACTGTTTCAAGAACTGCACTACGCTCAATCGCTTCAAGAAATGCATCCAGTTTCGAGCTGGTGCCCGTTAATTCGATAGTATAGGATTTATCTGTGACATCGATAATACATCCACGAAAAATTTCAACCAGCCGTTTGATTTCTTCACGATCTGAGCCAATCGCGCGCACTTTGACCAGCATTAGCTCACGCTCTATATGATTACCTTCATTTAAGTCGATGATTTTCACTACCTCAATCAACTTATTCAATTGCTTGGTCACTTGCTCCACCACTTCATCAGACCCAATAGTCACCAGTGTCATTCGTGACAAAGTTGGATCTTCAGTAGGCGCTACTGAAAGTGACTCAATATTGTAACCACGTGCTGAAAACAGGCCTGCTACGCGAGACAAAGCACCTGCTTCATTTTCCATCAATAAAGAAATAATATGTCGCATTTATTTTCTACACCAGAATCATTTCAGATAGCCCTTTACCGCCCGGCACCATGGGAAAAACATTTTCAGTTTGATCGGTGATAAAGTCCATGAATACCAGCTGATCCTTCAGTTTAAATGCTTCCTTCAGGGCGTCTTCTACGTCTTCCGGACGTTCAATTTTCATCCCGATATGTCCGTAGCTCTCAGCCAACTTCACAAAATCCGGGAGTGCATTCATATAAGACTCCGCATAGCGATTGCCGTGGAAAAATTCCTGCCATTGTCTTACCATGCCCATGTAACGATTATTCAAGTTAACAATTTTTAAAGGTAACTTATACTGTTTGCAAGTTGATAATTCCTGAATACACATCTGAATACTGGCCTCACCCGTAATACAAGCCACTTTGCCTTTCGGGTTGGCCAGTTGCACACCCATTGCGGCCGGCATACCGAAGCCCATCGTGCCCAATCCACCGGAATTAATCCAGCGTCGCGGTTTATCGAATTTATAAAATTGTGCAGCCCACATCTGATGCTGTCCAACATCCGAGGTGATAAATGCATCCCCTTTGGTGATATTGAATAGTTTCTCAATCACCATTTGCGGTTTAATAATTTTGCTTTCACGATCATATTTAAGGCAATCGCGCTCACGCCATAGCTCGATCTGTTTCCACCACTCTTTCAATGCAGCTTGATCGGGTTTTTCCTTTTCGGCTTTTAGTAGCTTGATGAGTTCTTTCAGCACATCCAGAACATCGCCCACAATCGGCACATCTACCTTAACGCGTTTTGAAATGGAGGATGGATCTATATCAATATGAATTATCTTTCTATTTTCGTTAGAAAAATGTTTAGGGTTACCGATCACACGATCATCAAAGCGCGCCCCCACTGCTACTAGAACATCACAGTACTGCATTGCCATGTTAGCTTCATACGTACCGTGCATTCCCAGCATACCCAAGGATTGCTTATCCGTCGCAGGATACCCGCCCAATCCCATCAGTGTATTAGTGCAAGGAAAATTCAGCATCTGCACCATTTCGGTTAACTGAGGCGCAGCATCACTTAATATCACTCCACCCCCTGCATAGATCACTGGGCGTTTGGCACTAAGGATCAATTCGGCAGCTTTCTTAATTTGTCTGGAATGCCCTTTGATCACCGGATTATAGGACCTCATGGTTATCTTGTCCGGGTAAACGAATTTGGTTCTTTGTTGCGAAACATCTTTGGGTATATCCACCAGCACCGGACCGGGACGACCTGTCGAGGCAATGTAAAAGGCTTTTTTAATAGTGAGCGCCAGTTCGGTTACATCCTTAACCAGAAAATTATGCTTAACACAAGGGCGTGTTATACCCACCGTATCGACTTCCTGAAATGCATCCAAACCAATGGCACTTGTGGGCACTTGCCCACTGATGACCACCATAGGAATTGAATCCATATAGGCTGTTGCGATACCTGTCACTGCATTGGTCACACCTGGACCCGAAGTAACCAGTGCAACCCCCACATTATTGCTAGAGCGGGCATAACCATCTGCTGCATGTATCGCGGCCTGTTCATGGCGCACCAATATATGCCGGACTTTATCCTGCTTGAACAATTCATCATAAATAAACAATACTGCCCCGCCAGGATAGCCAAAAATACAATGCACGCCCTCTTCCTGCAAACAACGTATTGTAATTTCAGCGCCGGTTAATTCCACACTCATGCTTTCTGCATCCCAATATCAATTTCAACAAGTTATAAATATTCTAACAGTAAAAGTCCCATCATCGTACCGTCAAATTCCTGTACCACCTACAGTCAATCCATCGATGCGCAAAGTAGGCTGCCCAACGCCAACCGGCACACTTTGCCCTTCTTTACCACATGTTCCAACGCCCGGATCCAACAACATATCATTTCCGATCATAGAAACCCGCGTCAATACATCGGGACCGTTACCAATCAATGTAGCGCCTTTAACCGGGTAGGTGATTTTTCCATCTTCAATCATGTAAGCTTCAGCTGCCGAGAAAACAAATTTCCCGCTAGTAATGTCAACCTGTCCGCCGCCAAAATTTGCTGCGTACAAACCATGTTTCACTGAAGCGATAATTTCCGCAGGATTTTTATCACCATTCAGCATATACGTATTGGTCATACGCGGCATTGGTATATGCGCAAAAGATTCACGCCGGCCATTCCCGGTAACAGGCAAATCCATCAATCGGGCATTCAGGCTGTCCTGCAAATAGCCTCTCAGTATGCCATCTTCTATCAATACAGTACATTGTGTCGGATTACCTTCGTCATCAATATTTAACGATCCACGTCTTTGCGGAATTGTTCCATCGTCAACAACCGTAACACCAGGGGCAGCAACACGTTCACCCACACGCCCTGAAAAAGCAGAACTGCCTTTCCGGTTGAAATCTCCTTCCAATCCATGACCAATTGCCTCATGCAGTAATATTCCAGGCCAGCCGCTCCCCAAAACAACCGTCATAGTACCGGCCGGTGCAGGACGCGCATCCAAATTCACCACCGCTTGATGAACAGCTTTTTGCGCATAATCCTGCAAAATCTCGTCGGTAAAATAAGCATAACTGAAGCGCCCGCCTCCGCCAGCAACACCTTGTTCACGACGGCCATTTTCTTCCGCAATTACCTGCAAAGACAATCGAACAAGTGGTCTCACATCTGCCGCAAGCAATCCATCACTGCGTGTTATCAATACAACTTCATATTCACCGGCAAGTGAGGCCACCACCTGTGTAACCCGTCGATCAAGCTTCCGGGTATAGCGTTCCAGCTTCTCCAATAATGCTACTTTATCGGCATCTTTAAGGCTCGCTATCGGGTCTTCCGGTAAATAAAGCTGCGTCTGTAGCCCCATTGGATTACGCTTCACCACTTGTACTGAATGCGTTCCGCCTTGATTAGCAATTGCCCGTGTTGCCTGGGCTGCCGATACAAGTGCTGGCATACTGATATCATCGGAATAAGCGAACCCGGTCTTTTCTCCGCTGATAGCGCGGACACCGACGCCTTGTTCGATAATGAAACTGCCCGATTTAACTATGCCTTCTTCCAGCATCCAGCCTTCAGAACGGCTATACTGGAAATAGAGATCAGCGTAATCAATATTATGCGTTAGTATTTGACCCAACACTTGCTGCAATCTAGCAGCATCGATATCATATGGCGACAACAAGCAACGGTCGGCAATTGCATAAAAATCTTTTGTTTCTGTCATACATTCAGTCGTCATCATCATATCTGATTTTATTTTATTCACCGCTTTTCCAAAAAAATGCACACAACCCAGAGACCACCTCAGGACTCGGTAACCAAAAGAATATTCTTCGATACGGTGCAGTACTGTAACCGATACTTATACTCACTAAGTTAGTGATAAAATCCGGCAAGTCGTTCAATAAACTATGCAATAGATTGCATAGGAGCTTGGAGAATCTGTTCTTTAACTGACTCAGAAAAGCTTAACAGTACTGCAAAATTCGATGATCTAATGCTGGTAAATTCGCCCGTAGACTGGTCTGATACTCTGGATCGATTGTCGCTACCACGGCTCCGGAACCACGTGGCAAACGCTCCATCACAACACCCCAAGGATCGACAATCATACTATCTCCATTCGTCTCGCGTCCGTTCACATGATAACCGCCTTGCCCTGGTGCTATTACATAAGCCATATTTTCAACCGCACGCGCACGCACCAGCACCTCCCAATGCGCTTTTCCAGTAATCGCAGTAAATGCAGCTGGTGCCAGGATGATATCAACATTATTCATCATGCGGAACAACTCCGGAAACCTCAGATCGTAACATATTGACAATCCGATACGGCCAAACGGAGAATCTACAGTCACTACTTTACTTCCTGCTTTAATGGTTTTTTCCTCGGCATAATATTCATTGCCCAGCTGCAAGCCAAACAGATGAATTTTGTCGTAGCGCGCAACCTGTTCCCCACTATCTGCATACACTAAGCAACTATTATAAACCTTATCCGTCTCGGATGAAGCTAATGGCACCGATCCGCCCACCAACCATATGCCCAATCGTTTCGCCGTGTCACTAAGAAATCTCTGAATTTGCCCGTCGCCAGGTTGCTCACGGATAGCCAATTTATCCGTATCCTTCATCCCCATAATGCAAAAATATTCAGGTAATACAACCAGCTTGGCTTTTTGAGAAGCTGCATCTTCTATCAAACGCGCCGCTTCTTCCAGATTTGCAGATACGCTCGGACCCGAAGCCATTTGAATGGCAGCCACGCGAAAGCCTTTACTTTTTACGTTTTCCGTCATTGGTTGCTGCTGTTTAGTGGTATTGTTTAACATTTCTAGGTCACTCTAATTTTCAGGATTTCAAGAATTAAACTGATTCTTAACTGAAATCCTTATGAATTCCCGTTATTATCAAGCGCTTTTCTTGACTATTCCATATAAAATCAAGGATTCGCGCTCCGCTAAGCTGGATTCTAGCATTTACTTTGACAACGTTCTAATTTGATTTATGCTTTATCTGATATAAGCAAACATAAGCGCTTTGTTATTCTATAAAATTTATCGCCTAATATAATGCACACTGCCAAGAATTCACCGGATGCAATGCTCGCCGCCACACTGTCTTTTAGTCGATATGTACAGCGCATAATTGACAGCGAACCCGCACGAAAAATTGCCCTACTAAAAGCCCTTCAGTCTCCTTTCAAAAGAGATGAAATGCTGGCATTCCTGGATTCTCAATCCGCACATATCAGCAATGAAGAGATCTTACATAGCGTACTACGCGATTTACGCAAGCAAGTCATGCTTCGATTAGCCATCCGCGACCTCAGTAATCAAGCCGATTTATCTGAAGTGATGCTAAGCATGACTGAGCTCGCCGAAGTTACCATCAATTTTGCACTTAAACACCATGAAAACTGGTTAACGCAATCCGATCGCTTTGGACTACCCATAGGAGAACAAAGCAACACCACTCAGCATATGCTGATTGTGGCTATGGGTAAGCTGGGTGGCGGCGAACTCAACGTATCATCCGATGTCGATTTGATCTTCGTTTACCCGGAAGATGGCGAAACAAACGGTGCAAAATCCATTTCAAACCATGAATTTTTCGCCCGGCTCGGACGCAAGCTAATCGCCAGTCTCAATGACTATACGGTAGATGGTTATGTTTTCCGGGTTGATATGCGCTTGCGTCCGCATGGAGAAAACAGTCCTCTGGCGATCAGCTTTCCAATGCTGGAAGAGTATTTCCTCAAGCAAGGGCGGGAATGGGAACGTTATGCTTGGATCAAAGGCCGGGTAATTGCAGGACTCGCGGATACCGAAGCCGAATCGACCCTTATGGAAAAAATTGTAAGACCGTTTGTGTTTCGCAAGTATCTGGATTTCGGCGCTTACGAATCGATGCGTCGTTTACATGCTCAATTGCGCAAGGAAGTCGAACGCCGTGAAATGCACGATAACATCAAACTGGGTCCTGGCGGCATTCGTGAAATAGAATTTATTACGCAGGTTTTTCAATTGATCCGGGGGGGGCGCGATGTTGATTTGTGCATCCGGCCTACATTAAGTGTTTTACAACGCTTGCAGAAAAAGCAACAACTCCCGCAACAAGCTGTCGCAGAACTCACTGATGCTTATCACTTTTTGCGCAAACTGGAACATCGACTTCAGTATCTTGATGATCAGCAGACACAGACGTTGCCCTTAAATCCAGCCGATGAGAACCTCATAGCAACCGCCATGGGGTTTCCCGATTATGTCAGTTTTATGCAACAGCTGGATATTCATCGCAAGAATGTGACGCGTCATTTTGAGCTGATTTTTGCTACTCCCAGAAAATCAGCTACTCATGAGATGCTGGCTTATCTATGGCAAGCTGAAACACAGGATATCTCCCAAACTGAAGCCGCCGCGTCACAACTTAGTACCATGGGGTTCACTGAGCCTGTAAAAATTTCAGAACGGTTACGGCTATTCTATCAAGGCACTTTTTATCATCAACTACCCGAATCCAGTCAACAACAAATCAACACCCTGGTTCCAATGATGATTGAAGCGATAGCCGAGCTTCCACCGGTCGAAACTACTCTGGAACGCATGCTGCAGCTACTGGAAAAGATTAGTCCGCAAACATCCTATCTGGCGCTTTTACTGGAACATCCCCATACGCTGCAACGCGTAGCGGAACTCGTTAGCATTAGCCAATGGGCAAGCGACTATCTGGGGCGGCACCCTATTTTACTGGATGAATTATTGCGCCATGATGCACCGCACCCCGTCCCCGACTGGAGTGCACTGCACAACGAACTCATCTATCAGTTGAATCATGTCAATAATCCCAAAAATGATGTTGTCGAATGGCAAATGGATGTTCTGCGACACTTCCAGCATGCTCAGGTATTCCGGCTATTGGTTACCGACCTGGAAGGCTCATTGCTGCTTGAAACACTCAGTGATCACCTGACAGCATTGGCTGATCTGATTCTGGACACAGTACTCAATCTGGCCTGGTCGAGTTTAAAAAAACGCCATCACGAAAAGCCTATTTTTGCCATTATCGGCTATGGCAAGCTGGGAGGAAAAGAACTCGGATATGCTTCTGATCTCGATTTGATTTTTCTTTACGAAGATGATCATCCTGATGCTGCGGAGATTTATACCAAACTCGGGCAAAGTATCAATGCCTGGCTCACTCGTCACACATCGGCAGGTTTGTTGTATGAGACAGATTTACGCCTCCGTCCCAACGGCGCCACCGGCTTACTAGTCAGTTCTATGGAAGCTTTTGCGCAATACCAGCGCGAACAAGCTTGGGTATGGGAGCATCAGGCATTAACCCGGGCGCGCTTTGTGGCGGGTGATCAGTTAGTAGCAGAAGCTTTCGAAAACACGCGCAAAGAAATTCTGTGCAAACCGCGCAATTTAATCGAACTCAAGCAAGATATTTTAAAAATGCGCGAAAAGATGCTGGACGTTCATCCCAATCCAACCGCATTATTTGACATCAAACACGACCGCGGTGGCATTATCGATGTCGAATTCATTGTGCAATACCTAGTGCTGGGATATTCCAGCCAATATCCTCAATTAACCGGCAATATCGGCAATATCGCACTCTTGAAACTGGCTGGTGAACTGGGACTTATCCCTATGGATACAGCCGAGCAAGTACGCTCCGCTTACCGGGAATTCCGGCGCATCCAACACCGCCAGCGATTAAATGGCGATGCAGATATGACAGGGGGTACGCCCATCGATGGACAAGCGCAGAAATTTACCCGCGTGGAAGGCAGTCATTTAAAAGATGATCGTATGGCCGTACTGGCGCTATGGGAAAAAGTATTTGGGGATTGATGCGAGCTGTGTCAGGTAGGTACAATAAAAACGAAACTTAAATGCGACTTGATACTCAAATTGTGACTAAAGGCCGCAATCCGTTTGATGAATGAACACGCGTTACATTGCAATTTTCTTGCGATAATAATTCTGGCACGATTCCTGCTTATCATAATCCACACACTCGGTGTGTCCTACTCAACCTAAAGGAGAATAACAAATGCAACAAGCACAAAAAGGTTTTACACTCATCGAATTAATGATCGTTGTCGCAATTATTGGTATTCTGGCTGCCGTTGCAGTACCTGCTTATCAGAATTATACTGTGAAAGCAAGGTTTACCGAAGTTGTTTCAGCTGCAGCTCCTTACAAACTTGCCTTGGAAACATGTTTCCAAGAATTCAATTCCCTCGCAACTTGTACTAACGGTGCTAACGGTGTACCTCCCACATATACTAATGTTGCTGGAAGTATGGTAGCAACTGGTTCAGGTGCTGTTACTGGAAATGCTGCAACTGCTGCCATTCTCACAATGACTGCTATCACTGGAAATGGTCTTGCCGCTGAAACTTACCAACTTACCGCAACCGGCACACCCGGTGGATCCATAACTTGGGCTAAAGCAGGTAGTTGCTCTACACGTGCTGCAGGCGCTATTTGTTAATCATCTTAGATTCCTTTTCGTGAGGCGCAATTCCCAAAGGGCATTGCGCCTTTTCTACATCTGGTTCAGAACATCGAACGTTTCTCAGTATCCAAGCAAGTCAAACGTTCCTTACCGGCAGTCTGGTTATTAATCATCTCAAGCTCAGCAAAAAATCGATACTGCTGATTACCAAAGATTACTCATTCCTATTGGAATAACCAATTTGTATTACTCCAAGCTGACTTAATTGAAAGTGGCTCCTGATCGGGAAAGGATACGGGATACATTGGGAAGATTTCGACGAAGATTTTATGTGCTACACATATGGCGCATTACGTCAGAAAGTGACAATTTTTGTCACATTCCACCCACCACAACGAAACATATTGGAGTCATATTCCCATAAAACCAATTACTTGATACAAACCACCCGCACCTGGTGAATATCGGTAACACCCTGTAACACCTTCTCGATCCCATCCTGTTTCAGTGTCCGCATCCCATCATCCAATGCCGTCACCAGCATTTCCGCGACACGGGCATGTTCCTGGATATTCTTTTTCAAGGCATCGCTGGCAATCATCAGTTCATGCAGTCCTACCCGGCCAGAAAAACCGGTGCCTGCACAGTCATCACAACCGACTGGTTTACACAATGTAATCTGCCCCTCGTTATCACCGTATTGCTTTATCCATTGGTCATGAATTTCTTGATAAGCCGCCTCCGGGTTCGCTTTAAACCGGTCAATATGATTCAATTCATCACAATATTCTGTTAATAAAGACTTGATTTCATGCTCGCTGGCTGCATACGATTGTTTACATTTACACAGACGCTTGGCCAGCCGTTGCGCCAGAATTCCCAGCAAAGCATCGGCAAAGTTAAAAGGATCCATCCCCATATCCAGCAAGCGAATCACAGATTCCGGCGCACTGTTAGTATGCAATGTTGCAAAAACCAGATGTCCCGTTAGTGATGCTTCAATACCGATACTGGTGGTTTCCTTGTCGCGCATCTCACCGACCATAATGATATCCGGATCTGCTCGCAGGAAAGACCGCATGATAACCGGAAATGTTAGGCCTGCCTTAACATTGATCTGGACCTGCCGCAATCCCTTTTGCGTGATCTCAACCGGATCTTCCGCCGTCCAGATTTTGGTTTCTGTGCGATTGAGATACTTTAGAATTGAATGTAACGTAGTTGTTTTACCCGAACCGGTTGGGCCACACACAAAGAATAATCCATAAGGTTTACTGATTATTTTTTTCAGCTCATCCAGATTGTGCGCAGTGAACCCCATCTTATCCAGCGGGATCGGTTCACCAGTTGCAAGTATACGCATGACGACGTCTTCCAGCCCACCCGCCGAAGGAATGGTCGCAACGCGTAATTCAATATCCAATGGCGCAAATTTCCTGAATTTAATCTTGCCATCCTGAGGCCTGCGCTTCTCAGAAATATCCATATCGCACATGATCTTAATACGTGTTACCAGCGGATTACGATAACTGGCCGGAACCTCGATATAAGGCATTAATGAGCCATCCTTACGAAAGCGTATTTTGGTTTTCTCTTTTCCTGAGTAGGGTTCGACATGAATATCCGATACCCCCATCTTATAGGCATCGATAATGATTTTATTGACAAGTTTGACCAGCTCATTGTCAGAAGCCGCTGAAGA
>CXWL01014985.1_pt1 | contig 16229 bp, 16 predicted proteins | sample 590931 | NCBI WGS metagenome assembly CXWL01 (sample SAMEA3498368, study PRJEB10139) | groundwater metagenome | biome: water well; material: biofilm material | place: Germany | collected 2015-04-27 | reverse complement strand
ACTTTACTAACACTTCTCATCGATAACCTCCCTGATTTGTGAATTAGTGAAAAAATCTATCTGTTTCCACTATACCACACACTTAGCTGGCTGACAACATCTGGCGGAGAGGGGGAGATTCGAACTCCCGAGACCCTTTCAGGCCTGCATGTTTTCGAAACATGTGCATTCGACCACTCTGCCACCTCTCCTTAGAGCACTGCCCCACGTCGCTCGTATGAGATTCTAGCATTTGAGCACGAAAATGCTAGGATTCATATGAAGTGAGGCCCTATCGTCTAACGGTTAGGACAGCGCCCTTTCACGGCGTAAATCGGGGTTCGATTCCCCGTGGGGTCACATCTTGAGATTTTGTATTGAGGTAGTTCTCGGATAGCTTGAAAGCAAGCGATAGTTTTGGTGTTCCATTGAGTATTTCTGGATAGGTTGGCAGATCCTCGAATACAAGACCAAAAAGTATTCTCTGAACTCGCATATCATCAACAGTCATAAGGACTTCTGACGGGTGTTCCATTATAGCTCTGACGCATTTTATGAAGGTCTTTATGTCCTTCTCGGTGAGCTCTATTTCCTCACGTTGGGTTTCCGCTTCTTTTATCTTCACCTCGAGCTCCTCAATTCTTTCTTCCATTTTTTCGCGAGCCACGGGACTACTAGTAGTAGTCAGTGTGTCTAACGCAGACGCCTGCTGTGCTTTCAGGTCGCCCACGTTGAAGCTGATATCCGACGACTGCGACACGATCTCTTTCTCCCGTGTAAGATAAACGTCATTCAGAACGAGCTCAAAACTGTCCAAAAACGACTGCTCGGTCTCTAATGAATTCAGATATTCGCTTATAACATTTTCGTACTGTTCTTTCGGGAAACGAACATACGCGTGGTTGCGTAATCCGTAAGGAACTTTGCCACAGTGGTATGCATAGAAATACGCGCCTGATTTACCGCGAGAACGACTGCCCAGCATTGGCTTATGGCAAATCGGACACGGGAAAAACTTGTATCTGTAGTCAGGGTTATCACGTAAACGCTTCGTGCTTACTTTCCCGTATGGAGAATGGTTATGGAGTAGTTGTAATGAGCCATCAACATTTTCTCGAATAAATATCTTACCGCGATTAGCAAGATTGAATTGCTCAACAGAGACAAGCCCTTCGTATTTCGCGCGAATAGGTAGATTGTGCGTCCATTTTTCAATCTTTATCCCAGCATAAATCGTACGTTGAATAAGACGTTGAAATTGCTTTACCGTAAGAGGTTCTCCTCCGCGCGTTGCTATGATTTTTGTCTTGCTTTTGTCCCACCGATTGCGGACTTTCGTCTTATAGCCCATAGCATTTATACGAGTAACAATTTCTTTGTCATCTAGTCCCTGTATACGAAATTCGTACATTGCACGAAAGTATTTAGCTCTATTTTGGTCAGGCACTTCGATTACTTTCTTTTTACCGTCCACCATAATTTTCTCGTTCTTGAAGCCATCATTTGCGGCTCTAACTTTGTACCCATCCTTTACGAGTTGTATTTCTGCTCCAACCATACGGGAAAGAATAATTCCAACCTCGTCTTTGGCACGTTCTGCTTCTAGCAACTGCGCTGACGCAGTGACTGAACGCTTGCTCCACGAATACTCGAAACCCAGATGTTCTAGCGTATTCTGTTCTGGTTGAATTATTCCCCAAGCATCTGTAAGCTCTACACCCAAATGGCTCAAACGACCTTTCATTTCATCAAAAGTAACAGCCCCGTCTCTCGTAAAACGATCAATACATTTGACTACGTAGTAATGAACTTTCTTGCCAGCGCGACTACTTTCTCTGATAAACTCCAAAATCTCCTCGAAATCTCCTCTCTCTTCTGCTCTACCTGAATAAACCTTACTAAAGGTTTTTAGATTATCCCAATGCTTACTAGCAACAAAGTTGTTGCAAATGTGTTCCTGATCTTCGAGACCGCCACCCGTCTGTTGTTTGGTACTACTAATGCGGCAATCAACGATGCAGTTTTTCTGTTCGGGGCTAGTAGGCATAGGAGTAAGAGTAAGTAACGACAGAAACTGTACACCAGTTGCCGTTCTTTTTATGGGAAACAAGAATTCCACCGCCTATAACGTTTTTCTTCCCTTTGAGGACAAATAGGTCGAAGAATATATTGGCGAGCCCATACTGCACATTGCGCAGTTTGGCGATCTGCTCCTCGGTAAGACGCGTGCGTGCCTCCCCGAGTGATTTTTTGTATGCCTCATCAGAAATCATAAGTACATTGTATACAGGTTGGCAAGTATTGGCAATCTGTTGTCAACAGGTTGCCATCAATTGACAGTATTTACAACTTGGTATACACTCGCTCTATGACTGAAACAACGCCAGACAAGCTCTATAGCTTGAAGGAAGTCGCCGAGATGCTGCGGGTAAGCGAGCGTTCTATGTTCCGTTATATCCACGATAAAAAGCTCAAGGCGACCAAGATTGGAAACTGGCGTATAAGTGAGGGCGATCTCAAGGCGTTTCTTATGGACGCCCCTCTTGAAATGAGGGCAACAATTGACAGTGTTGATACAAAAGATAAGAAAAGCAGTTTGACCAAGGCAGACATCAAACGTGTCTGCGACATTCTTCGTCGTGATGACGGCGTGGGTGCAAAGGACTATATCGAACAATTCTCGTGGCTTCTCTTCTTGAGAGTATTCGAGGGCGTCGAGGGACAACTCAAAGAGCTTGAAGAAGCGGAAGGTCGAAAGTATAAGCCCGTCATAGATGCCGAGTACCAGTGGTCATCGTGGGCGAAAAAGGATTGGAAAGACAAAGATGAGCTCATACACTTCATCAATCAAAAACTCTTCCCCTACCTCAAAGCACTCAAGGGCGACCCGAAGAAAGACAAAATTGGGGAAATCTTCCGTGAGCTATCGGGTAATCGTATTCGTTCACCTCACAACCTTCTTGATGTCATCGGCATCCTAGATAAGATTGAAAAGCACCATTTTCAAGATACGCACTTACTCTCGCAGGTTTACGAGGAGATACTCCAAGCAATGGGTAGTGAGGGTGGCTGGTCGGGCGAGTTTTACACCCCTCGCTCTATCATTCGCTTGATGGTCAAGATTGTAGACCCACAACTTGGCGAAACCATTTTTGACCCATTCGTTGGTTCGGGTGGCTTTCTCGTTGAGAGTTTCAATCACATCTACGAAAGCTCTGCGAAGGACGTGCGTGCGTGGCGTACGCTCCAAACGAAGACCTTCTATGGACAGGAAAAGAAACCTCTACCATTCCTCATCGGCACGATGAACCTGATCCTCCATCACATTCTTGTGCCAAACCTAACTCGTACGAACACCTTTATGGAAGATGTTCACAGTATGCCCGAGAGTGCGAAGATGGACGTGATACTAACTAATCCTCCCTTCGGAGCAGAAGAAACCGAAGCCGTCCAGAACAACTACCCAATCAAGGTAGGCGCTACCGAGGGACTAGCACTTCAATACCTAATGAAGCGTCTCAAGAACGGCGGGAGATGCGGTGTCATTCTTCCCGAAGGCAACATCCTTTTCGGAGGCGGTGCTATGTCTCGTATCCGTGAAGAGCTTCTCACGAAATTCAATGTGCATACTATTATCTCTCTCCCACAGGGCGCATTTGCTCAAATGGGTGCGGGCGTAAAGACCAACCTTGTCTTCTTCGATAAGACGGGCTCTACAAAGGAAATCTGGTATGGAGAGGTGAACGGCAAGTTCACCAAGAAGAAAAACATATTGGACGAACACACGGAGGAAGTATTCGAGAAGTGGAAGAAACACGAGATATCGGATACTTCTTGGGTGGTTTCCATTGAAGATATCAAGAAGCGTGGTTTTGACCTCTCCCCCAAGAACCCACACCGAGCCGAGAGTGCCGCCTTGCTTCCCCCCAACGAGATACTAGAAGAAATTGGAAAAAGTCAGCACGAAATCGACGACGTTCTTTCATCGCTCAAAAGCGTACTGAAAAAATAATATGGCAACAACGAAGGCAAAAATTGGAGATGTTTTGATAAGCACACAATCGGGTTTTGCGTGCTCGAAGCAGTATGAAGCTACCGAGAAAACGGGAGTGCTCCATCTGCGTCCGAATAATGTCGGCTACTGGGGTGTAATCAATCTCTCAAAGAAAGTGTACATCCAGAAAAATAAAATTGAGCCGTCAAAAGTCGGCATAAAAAAGGGTCAGCTCCTTTTCAATAATACGAACTCGAAGGAACTCGTGGGGCGCGTTGCCATTGCTCTAGAAGACATCGATGCTGGGTTTAGCAATCACATCACACGTCTTATTGTTGATGAAACGAAGATTGACCCTCGGTGGCTTACTCATCAAATAAACAAGCTCTGGGCGGATAAATACTTCTTTCACCTATGTAAAAAATGGATTGGGCAAGCAGGCGTTGATACCACAATGCTCAAAAACGTCGAAATAGAGTACCCCGATCTTGCCGAACAAAAAAGTGTCGCTGACAAGCTAGATAAGGTCTACGAAAGTATAGAAGTCGGGAAAATAAAGGTCTCTCAAAATAAACATCTGACATCAAATCTGGCTTTTTCCATATTGGATACCTCTTTTACTGATGCTCTCAAATCTTTTCCGATGAAGAAACTCGGAGAGATACTCGATTATGAACAGCCAACAGAATATATAGTTCATTCGGTTGATTACAACAATAAAAATTCAACACCCGTATTGACTGCTGGGAAAACATTTATTTTAGGATATACGAATGAAAAAACGGGGATCTGCGAGAAAAATCTTCCTGTTATTATTTTTGATGATTTCACCACTGCAATAAAGATTGTCGATTTCCCTTTCAAGGTAAAGTCATCTGCGATGAAGATATTGCACACCGATAAAAGCAAGGCAAGCATAAAGTTTTTGTTTTACGCTATGCAAAGAATTGTCTTTCCTGTCACGAAACATAAAAGGCATTGGATATCCGAGTACTCAAATATCCAAATACCACTTCCTCCTCTCGCTGAACAGCGACGGATAACTGATGAGTTGGAGAAATCAATTGCCTTGTCTGATAAGCTGATCAATCTTTTGGATAAACAAGAGAAGCTCTTTGTTTCTCTGCGTTCCTCTGTGCTGAACCAGTCGTTCGTAATGCAGACATAACTTATGCCATATTCCGAAGACGATACACGGGTCAAACTGATAGACCAAAAAATAAAAGAGAGCGGTTGGAAGGAGGAGCACCTCCAACGACAATATCCTATTGCGGACGACCGCTTCTTCGTTGAGGGAGAGAGTTTCAAGCGCCTCCCTACAGCGAAGTATGCCGACTATGTTGTGCGCTACCAAGATGTAATCATTGCTGTTTTGGAAGCTAAAGCAGTGGACGAAGACCCGATGAAGCATTTGGGTCAGGCGCAGGATTACGCGAAGCGTCTCGATGTTCCGTTTGCCTACATCTCAAATGGTAAGACGATCATTCTCCACGACAGACGTACTCTCAAGACGGAAGAAGTATCGAACTATCTATCTCCCGAAGAAATGTATCAAGCGTATATTGAGTGGAAGAAGCTCGGCGAAGTAGATCTCGATGCTCTCACGTATCCTCTCTATCTAACAGGATCTCGAAGACCCCGTGCGTATCAGGAGACGGCTATCAAGAAAGCTGTCGAGAATATTGTAGCTGACAAACACGCCACTCTTCTCACAATGGCGACAGGTACGGGTAAAACTACAACGGCATTTCAGATAATTTGGAAACTTGTGAAGTCGAAGCGTATGCACCGCGTTCTTTTTCTTACTGACCGCATTATTCTCAAAGACCAAGCGTATGCGGAGTTCGAGGTATTCGGTGAGGCGCGATGCAAGATTGAGGGTGGTGATTTCAACAAAAATCGCGACATTTACTTCTCAACTTATCAGACACTTTTCACTAACGACCTCTACAAACAAATACCAGCGGACTTTTTCGACTTGATTGTCATCGACGAGTGCCATCGATCTCGGTATGGCGATTGGGGCGTAGTGCTCGAACACTTCCATACTGCCCAACATCTTGGTATGACCGCTACGCCGAAGCGCGAGGACAACGTCGATGTGTACGAATACTTCGGTGAACCCGTGTTTGAGTATTCTCTTGGACAAGCCATCGAGGACGGCTATCTCGTTCCCTACAAAATCTATAAAATCTCAACCAATCTCTATAAGGAAGGGCTGGACATCTCATCAGCGGAGGAAGTTATTTACGACGATGAAATAGAGCTGGAGGACGTAAAGGATTTCTACGAGCCGTCAGAATATGAGCGAGCCGTTACTATCCCAGAGCAAATAGACCTACTCTCAAAGAAAGTCATTGAGGTTCTGGATAAAACCAACCAGTACGGCAAAACCATTATCTTCTGCGTGGATATGGCGCACGCACAAGCAGTCAAGGATAAACTCAATGAGTTGAAAGGTGACGAGGAATACGCCTCCCGCGTTGTTGCCGAAGATAAAGACGATCTGACCGCTTTCCGAGATAAGGAGCGCGTGATGCCTGTTATTGCTACAACCGTAGACCTTCTCTCTACTGGTGTAGATATTCCTCACGTCGAGAATATTGTGTTTATGCGCCCCATTGCCTCACGAGTATTGTTCAAGCAAATCATTGGACGTGGCTCGCGTCTCTTTGAGGGCAAGGGCTTCTTCAGGATTATTGACTTCACCAACGCAACGCGTCTCATTGATGAGTGGGATATCCCAACTGAACCACCGAAACCGCCAGAGCCACCCGAAGAGCCGATTGCGCCTTACGACAAACTCGTTATGGGTATCGTTGTAGACAACAAAACCGAAAATCCTGTTGCTAGCGCAATTGTAAAAGCGAAGCTGGGTCGCTGGGAGAAGCTTGGTAAAACCGATGCGGACGGCGTATTCAAGCTCTTTGGGTTGCCATCAAACGACAAGGTGAATGTGAGCATTGAGCACGCCGACTACAAGAAGTTGAATAAAAAGCTAAAACCAAATGTTTCCGAAGAAGAGACCCCATATGAGTTCCGCTTGAAGGCGTGGAAGTCAGTACCAAAAAAAATCACCATCAAGGGCATTGTTGTTACGATTGATGAAGAAATTGAGGTGGAGTTTGACGGTATCAAACTGTCGTATGCTGAATACCGCAAGTACTCCAAAGATAAGATTGGTCAAACAATTCATTCCTCTGATGAGTTGCGTACTATTTGGCTAGACCCAGAGAAGCGAGAGAAGTTTATCGCCGATCTTGAAGCGATGAGGGTAAACGTATCGCTTATCAAGTCCATTGAGAACCTAGAAGACGTCGATGCTTTTGACATCATCGCTCACATTGCCTTTGACGCCCCACTTCTAACTCGCGAAGACCGCGTGAAGCACTTTATGCGGCAGAACGCGAAGAACATAGACCAGTATGGCAAGGAGATTGGTGAAGCAATCCGCGAGATTATGGAAAAGTACAAGAACAGTGGCGAGGAAAACTTATCAGCGCAGGCGTTCCTGCTTCCGAATATGAACGCCAAGAAGGAGGCAATTCAGGCGAAATACCCCGAAGGGTTATATGGATTTTTGTATAACCTCAAAATGGATATTTACGCTTTTGCTGGCAGATGATGATTATCACCGATAACTTTACTAATATGAACAACGACAATCTGGGAAAGCTAAAAAGAGTTGAGCTACGGGAGGGGTGGAAGCACGAGGCGAGAAACTTTACACAATGGCTAGCACAAGAAGAAAATCTTACTCTCTTGGGGGACGAAATGGGTTTTGACATCAAGCTACTGCAAACAGAAGCGGCTGTGGGAAGTTTCAATGTAGACATTCTCGCCGAAGAAGAAAACACTGGACGAAAAATTATTATTGAAAATCAGCTTGAAGTAACAAACCACGATCATCTTGGTAAAATTATTACCTACGCCTCTGGCTACGATGCCAAAATAATTGTCTGGGTGGTAAAAGAGGCGCGTGATGAGCATCGCCAAGCTATCGATTGGCTCAATGAACACACGGATGAAGATACCGAGTTTTATTTAGTGCAAATTGAGCTTTGGCAAATTGAAAACTCTCCATACGCGCCGAAATTCGAGATCGTCTCAAAGCCGAACGATTGGACAAAAGCAGTCCGAAGTTCAGCCGAGGCAAGAGAGTTGACCGACACAAAAGTGATGCAATTAGAGTTCTGGACGCAATTCAAGGAATACGGAAAGAAGCGACAAACACGGCTTCACCTGCGGAAAATCTACCCTCAACACTGGACGGACATCAGTATTGGAAGCTCGGACGCACACATTTCACTTATCGCAAGTCCACGCGATGGAATGTTGGGTGCAGATCTTTACATTCCCGATAACAAACAACTCTATCAAAAGTTGTATCAGCACAAGGAGCAGATTGAAACCGATCTTGCTGAAAAAGGAGAGTGGATGGAATTGCAAGGTAAAAAAGCAAGCAGAGTTAGAGTTTCGAGGGCTGGAAACTTTGACGACCAAACAAAGTGGGAGGATAACTTCGAGTGGCTACTCAATGAGGCAGAAAAGTTCCATCGCATCTTCCCAAAGTACATCAAACTAGAAGAATAAAATGAAACTCAAACACGCACACATTCTAAACTTCCGTTCAATCCACAATGTCAAAGTGGACTTTGACCCGACGTGCCGTGTGTTGGTGGGTATCAATGAAAGTGGCAAATCAAACATACTCCTTGCTCTATCAATGATTGGCGGTGAACACACACCGACCCCAGAAGATATTAGAGAGCCGTTGCCAGATGAAAAATCAATTGCCGAGGCATATGTTCGCTTTGTCTTCACGCTCGATAAAAACGAGGTAGAAAAAGTTTATGCGACAATCAAACCAAAACTATTGAGTAAAAAAGCGGATGCAGTTCTTCTTACAAAATCGGGGAAGAACCTCTCACTCCACGATTTTTGTTTATGGAGAAATGAGGGCTTATATAATGTTGATGTTCTCAAATCAAATAAGTCGGCGCAGTATTGGGCGATAGGCGACGAGTATGCTGTATTACCAAACTGGAAGAAACCATTTGCTAGTTGCCCAGCGGATTACAACGTGCAAATAGGAAGTATTTCGACACCACTCAAAAACTATTCAGTGATAAATACAGATGATTACGCTGATATTCCAGAAACATATTTGGAAGACATTGATGCAGATTACCTCAATACTCTCGTAGGGTCGGAAGTGATAAAACTTATTCCACCAGCTCTTCCGAAAGTAATTTTCTGGAAGTATGACGAAAAAAATCTACTTCCATCAACCATCAATATTGATGCTTTTATAGCAAATCCCGATAGTGTTGTACCGCTAAAAAATATGTTTACACTTGCGGGCATCACGAACATTCCATCCGAAATAAACCAAGCACGGCAAGGGACTGGAAATAAGTTCCGTAATCTGCTCAATCGCGTTGCAAATCACACAACCAAACATTTCAGGAGTGTTTGGAAAGAACAAAAAGACATCTCATTTGCACTTGAGCCAAACGCCACTAATATTGATGCAAACATAGTAGAGAAAAATCACTGGAAAATGTCTCAAAGAAGCGATGGAGTAAAACGCTTCATCACTTTTCTTCTTCACATATCCGCAAACGTGAAAGCCAATCTTCTCAATGGAGCATTACTTTTGATTGATGAACCAGATATGGGACTGCACCCGTCAGGGAGTAGGTACTTGCGCGACGAATTGATTGAGACATCAAAAAAGAATTATGTTGTTTTTTCAACCCATTCGATTTTTATGATTGATAAAGACAATATTCCAAGACATATTATTGTCAAAAAAGATGGGGAGAAAACGAGTATCAAAAGTGCCGATAAATCAAACTTTGTGGACGAGGAAGTTCTTTTCAATGCTCTCAATTTTAGCGTTTTTGATATTCTCCAAAAGGATAACCTTATTTTTGAGGGATGGCGTGATAAACAACTGTTTCAGATAGCGGTGAACAAAGTTCCTGCCTCACACACTGACGATCTGAAAGCACTGAAGGAAAAACTAAAAACTCTTGGTCTATGCCACGTTGATGGTGTAAAGGACGTAAGAAACATCACACCCTTGATAGAGCTTGCAGGTCGTAACTGCACAGTCATCAGCGATGCGGATGTACCAGCTAAAGAGAAACAAAAGGAGTATCAGAAGATGAACGGCTACGGTGTCTGGAAATGTTATGACGAAATCCAAAGTGGCTCAAAAGTAGAAACGTCGGAGGACTTCATCAAAGAGGATGTGTTTCTTACTTGTCTAGCAAAAGTGAAGAAACAATATCCAAATGTTACTGGTGACCCGACAATAACCGCTTTCGGTAGAATGTCGGCAGTCAAAAAGTGGTTGGTTACACAAGGGGTTAGTGGGGAGCAAACTAAAGAAATACTTGATGCTATCAAAACTGCAATTTTCGATAACTTGAAATCGTCGGATGTTGATGTTTCCTATTACGATTTCTTGAAAGACCTGTCAGTGCTCCTTTGCCCACCTAAAGGAAATCTAACCTATGCTGTCAAAACAGGCGCTTGATGATTTCAGGGCGATATGGAAAAAGGAGTTCGGACAGAACATCTCCGACCAGAAAGCCCTTGAAGAAGGAACGGCTCTGATCACTTTGATGAGAGCCGTCTATCGCCCCATCAAGAAAGAGTGGCTAGAGGAGTACGAAGCGAAACGGGCGGAGCAAAAAAGTTGAATGTAATGTAATGAGAGTTATGACACATAGAACCGAAACACAAATTACCGAAGCAAAAGAGCTTGCGAAAAAGAGCGGCAACAGCTTTCACTCTCGCGTTGTAAACCTGCTTCGGCAGGAAGGTTGGTCTGTATTGGTAAGCCCCTATTATAGCGATAACTTCACAGAAAAGCCGCGAGAAATCGACATCATCGCCGAGAAGAAGTTTGATGTGAATGAATTTGCTTTAGGTTGGATTGGGACGATTGATGTCCGTCTACTTATTGAGTGCAAATACCTAAATGGCAAGACGGTTTTTTGGTTTGACGCAAAGGACAAAGAAAAAGCCGCGGGGCGGGTGAAAAAAGACACGGGAATGGAACACCCCAACCACGATACTCAAGGGCTCCATCATTTGGAAGATACTCCCGTAGCAAAATTGTTTGTCTCCGATAAGGGAGGTGGAGGTGAAAATGACATATGGAGCAAGGCAATAAATCAAAACCTAAATGCTTTCGTCTACTACCGTGGTAAAACTGACCTCATTATTCCTCAAGACAAACATCGAGTGCAGAGAACTATACTTTACGTTTCGTATCCACTAATTGTCTGCAATTCCTTTGACACTCTATACCGTACAGATATGGCAGATGAGGACGAGGAAATAGTCCCGCTAGCCAAACCATTTCAACTTGAAGTGAACTATGCGTATACAAATGTGGCTCACGTTGGTATCAACGAGTATTTTCTAATTGATGTATTGAGTATAAAGTCCTTGCCTGCTTTCCTCGCCAACCTAGAAAAGATGGACATTGCGGCAATACAAAAGAAAGTTCTATGGGAAAAACGGATGGGAAATCGATAATCTAATACTATGAACGAACGAGAATACCAGAACAGCGTAAAAACAAAATTAGAGCGCCTCTATGGTGAAGTAGAGGTTCAGTGGCGTCCTTTTCTTGGACGAGGACGCGCGATATACGCGCCAGTAGTTGATATTGCCGTTGGACCATTTGCAACAGAAGCACAGTATGGAAATCGCTATGCTGAACTGCTCACAGAGACACGCGATTTTATTGACCGACTGATAGAGAAGCATAATCACAATGTAGAAGAAAATGGAGAGCAGACATCTTTTGAGAGGATAGAACGTTTCAACGAAAACGCGCGGTGTCTGCTCTGCATTGAGATAGAGGATAGTGGCACTCGAAAACACTGTTTGGGAGATTTGATAAATGCTTCGGCTCTGGGCAGAATTGGACTACTGATTGCCCGTTCCGAGAAAATGCTCAAGGTTTTCTTGCGACAGAGAGTGTATCTTGGCTACTTGCAGAGCGTGGGTAAAAATACTTTCAGGACAGACAACGCCCTTGTACTTACGGAGGCGCAATTTGATGAGTGTTTAGATGCTCTAGGACGGCGTAACCGAAGGCGTTAGAATAGTCCTATGGAACAAAACCCCCTCAACAAATACTCCCAAATCAGTACCATCGTCATTGCTGTTATTCTGATCATCGGCTTCCTATGGTTCGCGTATTCGCAAGTTTGGACGCCATATCAAACCCGACTTTCACAAGAGCGAGAGAATAAGGCGTTCACAGAAGCGGCGACAAAACGCCAAGAAAATAAAGCATCGCTAGACAAGTGTTACGCTGATGCATCAGCGGCTTCCCAACAACGCAAGATTGTAAATTGCACAACTAAACCAGACGATAGTGCCTATTTTTACTGTAGTGCCGAGTTCATAACATCAAACAATGAGATAGAGCGTGTAGACCGAAGTAACTGCGAAATAAAGTATCCACTGAATTAGGCAAAAGAAAATCGTTCCATTGCCTTGAAAACGTGTTGAGCTTTCTCTTTGACTGACACTTCATCGTCATACACCATCAGCATCTCAAGCGAGCGATGACGGCTAAACTTCCGCACGTCTCGTACGTTCATAGTTTTGAGTAGTTCGGTAACGTAGAAATGCCTAAAGCCGTGCACGGTCTTTTCGATGCCCAGCTCGGCGAGGAGTTCTCCGATCTCTCGCTTTATGGTCATCGTGCTCAACCTCTCTGCTTTCCTATTTCCCATACTGCGAAATAGTGTGCCGTCGGTGAGTTTGTGTGCTTTCAAGTATTCCTTGAGGGCTTTGGTAGTGGTAGGAGCAAGATAGATGAGTTCCTTATCATCTTCGCCTTTGCCGTGTATGTAGGCAACCCCCTTGTTGAGGTCTACATCCTGCACATCGAGGCGGATAATCTCGATCTGCCGTAACCCTTGGAACGCCAATAACGAAAACAGTGCCCGTAGGCGACTGTTTCTCGGCGTGTCTGGAAGGTATTTGAGCTTCACTCCAAGTAATTGGATTTCTTTATCAGATAACCCATCGCATCTATGTCGTTTACTTTGTCTAAATTGTTTGACCCCGTGCGTAACATCAAAAGGCAGTTTGCCTCTTCGTGTGAGTTCTCGGAGAAAAACACTAGCGGTGGAAAGGTATTTGTTTTTCGTGGCAACAGAATAATCCGAACGTCCTTGCAGATATCGCTTGAAATAGAGATAACTCTGCTGATTGAACCCGCGAGCGCGGACGTATGAAAGGTAGAGACCAATCCGAGCGGTGTACTCTTTGCGTGTCGTTTCGGAAACATCAAGCCCATCAAAGATATTCTCGTCTGCGTGTGCCTCAACTACACTTGGCAGTTTCATTTTCATATTGGATATGGACGACCCGCACCCCTCTTTCTTCAAGTGAGGGAGTGATTGCTGTATACCGATGGCACTTTCTGTAGTCGCCTTCGGAGCACATCACCGCAACCCGCTTGCCGTCCTCCGCAAGACATATCAGCTCCTCTATGGCTTCATCCCAGCCCACGTTTACGCCCCTACCACCGAGGTTCTTGCCACGGTAGAGGTATTTTATGTCTGCCTTGGCTAACGTGTCCTGTAGGGCATTTTTTGAGAAATGCGGGCAAAACCGACTGACAGGTAAAGAGCGTACGTCTACTAGTACCTCAATCTCGTGTTTTTCGAGTACGGCGAGAAAGGTCTCGATTGGTTTATTGCTATGTCCAAAGGTTGCTACGGTGAATACTTTTTTTGTTGCCATACGTTGTGTATGGGTTGAACCTATCAAGCACCACTACCAATGCAATATTGCGGAGCACATCGAGCGTGTTACAAGCACTCGCTCGTTTGACTGTCGAAGATTATTGACAGGTTGCTTGGTAAGTAAAACCCTCGCGGTTTGTGATTGTACACTTCGCTGGTGGCGTTGGGTTATTGCGACACGTCCACGGTTGATTTGGATAGCACGGGAATAGTGGCTTACCGTCAGGAGAAAATGCAGGGGGACATTTGCTACCTAATGGCAGACCAGCTTCTACTTCATAACCGCACGCTATCTCATCAACAACTGGCGTTGTGGTCGGAGTTGGAGCGACGGCGGGCTTTGGAGGCGACCAGAGTACCGTGCCATTCTCTGTAACGATTTGCCCGAGCTCGTTTGTATAGGTTCGTGGCGGTTCAGAAACAACTGTTGGTGCGGATGTCGTGGTCGGTGCGGGTATAATCGGCTCTGATTTCATCTGCAGAGCAGGTTGGGGTTTATACACTGGAGTTTGAGTTTTCTTTGCCTCTGTTGGTGTTGAAATACTCGGGACTTTTGTCGTGCTTGTCGCGATCTGCGTTGTAGGAACAGTGTCTATCGTTGGTGGTATCACCGTCGGTGGTACCGAGATTAGTCCCACGAATGTTCCGAGTGATATGACGAGATGAGAAAGGAAGTTCCACATAACAGAGTTATTTACATTCCTTGACCCTGCCTTGAGCGGCTTCGCAAGACATCAAGACATTCCCATTTAGACGAGCCACAACAGTCACGTTGCTTACTCCCTCGTTATCCAACTTGAACTTTGAGAAAGTCGCTGCGTTGCCCCTAACAGTAAAATCAAGATCCTCTGGTAAGGTCTTGAAGTCGAAATAAGCTACATAACTACAATCATTGCTTTCGCAAGAGATGCCAGCCAGTTCGGGAGACACTGCCAAAATGCTATCGAACCGTGCGCGTGATTGTTGTGAGAAGTCGGGTTTGGCTGGTGCTGGAGCAGAGCTATTGCTCATACCAAGGAAAATGATGAGACCGAGACCAAAACCTGCTACGTATATAAAACTCTTTTGCTCCCAGAACTTCTTTTCTTTTTGTTCCATAGTCAGTAGATAGCTACTAATCAACCATCTCCGACAAGATGATTGTCAGTGAGGGGACTTTTGAGACGCAAAAATCCCAACACAGGTAGAGCCCGAGGGCTCTCATACTGGTTTCCCAATATGGCGAGTAAAGCGACCCTGTGTTGGGGTTTTTGCGCTTTACTCGACTTTTTGACCGTGCCTTGAGGCAGAGTGCCACAAGGGTTAGGTCAACAACCTTTTCGGTTGTATCTATATCCTATCAAAGACGAGCCCTATTTCAATAAGAGTTTTTGGCGTTATCTTCTTCCTCTTTTTCCGCTAGGAAAGCTTCCTCAAGAGGTTTAGCAATACCAACAGCAACGGCACGACCAGAACGTCGCAACGCTTCTATCAACTGCTCGCGCTGATCGTCGGGTAGAGTACCGAGCGGAGGCGTAACGTCCTCAACTTGAACTTTCGGATTGAACTCGTCCACATATTGCGCGAACGCGAGAAAGTCGCGCCCCTGACCTTTCTTTACGACGTTGCGGAAAAGAGCGCGGATAGCAGTCGGCATATTCTCGCGTTGACGATTACGCAAACGCTTGCGCCACTCGTCCCAGAAACCGTTTCGGTGCTTCCACAGTGATAGCGTGTCCTCGGTTAGATTATTCGCTGTGGCGAACTCTTTTTGCGTTTTCGGATTTCTCGCATCGTGTGGTAGTGACAACCAATCCAGAAACCGTTCATATTCAAGGCGTTTCTTGATTTGGGACGTGTCGTTCTCTTTTGATTTATCCGAACGCTTCTGAATAGAAAAGGTTATTTCTTTATCGTTCGCTATTTCATTCTCTCCGCTCTCTAGCGTGTCTCGTGCGCTCTTTCGTGGTGTTTTTGGGGTTGGAGTATGTAAATCGTTTGTTGTCCTACCTACGGGGCTTTTTGGGGCTACACGAGCTCTCTTGGAAAGGAAGTCAGCTATATTTAGGGGCTTCTTGTTCATACGCTATCTCTCATAGTTCTATTACCAATGAGGTAGAGATACCATCTGTCTGACAACCTACGAAAACTAGCTTTCATAAGGTTGAAAAGCGCCCTACAAATAGAGGGCTGATTATAGGAAACGCCTCTTTCCATCGCAAAACCTCGTCTTTCAAGGTGTTCCATTCAAGGTACAATGGGGTCACCAAACATCCATAGACACTCAACGTTTTTTTGCTACAGTACGCTCGGAGGTGAACCATGACTATTAGCATTTTGCTCCTAGCAGCAGCGCTCATCATTTGGTTCTACCAACAAATTAAGGAAGGTGTTAAAGAGGGAAAGAAACAGCTTGCGACCACTAACGCAGTGTGTGACGCGGAAAAAGCATTCTGGGATTGGCGACATCGCAATCCAGGAGTGTA
>CXWL01010235.1_pt1 | contig 16232 bp, 21 predicted proteins | sample 590931 | NCBI WGS metagenome assembly CXWL01 (sample SAMEA3498368, study PRJEB10139) | groundwater metagenome | biome: water well; material: biofilm material | place: Germany | collected 2015-04-27 | reverse complement strand
CAGCAGATCAACCAAGGCCAGATGGATCGCTGGTCGATCGTCACCACGCTCAATTATTTGGAACACGACGTCGAAGCCGACATCGTCGTCGCCAAAGCGCCAACGTACAACACGCCCGAAGGCAAACGCACGATCATGGCCATGGTGCGCGTCGCGGACATGTCCCGCAACGCCTTCATGAACGGCGACATCTCCACCGTCATGAGCCCACGCACCGTGATCACCTGGGCGCAAAACGCCGAAATTTTCGGCGATGTCGGCCTCGCGTTCCGCATGACGTTCCTGAACAAGTGCGATGAACTGGAACGGCCAACAGTGGCGGAATTCTACCAACGCGCGTTCGGGGCTGATTTGCCCGAGGCGGCGACGCGGGTGAAGGTGGCTTAGCCGCTTGCGGCTAAGCCATCCCGGACGCGAGCGGAGCGAGCGATCCGGGATCTGGTGAGGTAGGGATGGGCGCGGCGCAGCGAGGGGCCATGGCAGACGCACAAGAACACAAAGCGGTCTCCGTGATACTAGGGTCGGTCCTGGCCGTTCCGCTGTTTTTTGTGGTATTCGTGATCGTCTTTATCGCCGCATACATCGTGCTGTCGTTCCTCAATTCGTATGAGGATGGAGGCATCACACGACTCACCGAATTGTCAGTCTCAATATTCGCTCCAATCATAGCCGCATTCGTGGCGCGCAAAGCGTTAGACGCAGCGTTCAAATCGTGGAACGGCTGGCCGACGTTTATTCTGTTCATCGCTCTCAATGCGTTGATGATTTGGCGTGTTGTTGATCACCAGTGGCAGATAGACGGATGGTGGCAAATGTCGCTGTATAGCGTGCAAATGGTCGTTTCGATTGGCGCGGTGTACTGGTGGATTGCGCGCCACGCTGACGCCGACTAGCCAGAGATTACTCGACCGTGAAAGCTCGGTGAAGCTCCTCTCGAAACCAACCCCGCCATCATGGGCGGCAAGCCGGTGATCCGCGGTACACGGGTCACAGTAGAGCAGGTGTCGCGCGAGTGTGCGCGCGGGGCGGGTGCGGCGGAGATCGCCGGGCAATATCCGCGCCTGAAGCGGGAAGACGTGGCGGCGGCCCTCGCATTCGCTGTCAGCTACTGATGCTTCAACGCGGTTGGCGCGCGTGCGTGACAGCGCCGACGCCGCGGGATTTCGCCGAATCCGCAATGGCGCTGTGCCTCTTCGCTGCCGTCGCCGCCTTTGGTGCGTCCGCATTTGGCCTTGCCCATTTAACGCCCCGCTCCGCCCCCGAGATCGCGCTGCTTGCTGTGCGCGCGCTGTTCATTCCTGCCTTCGGCGAGGAATTCGTATTCCGCGCCATGCTGGTGCCGAGCCGCGACGAGGCGCCAAACGCCTTGCCGCCGATCGCCCTTTCCGTGGTGTTGTTCACGGCCTGGCATGTGGTCGAAACTTTGTTTCTGCCGGGCTCGGCGGCGACTTTTCTGCGCGTGGATTTTCTCGCACTGGCGGCGTTGCTAGGTTTGCTCTGCGCAATTCTGCGCTGGCGTTCCGGCTCGATCCGGACCGCTGTTGCGCTGCATTGGATTATCGTGGTCGCTTGGCAGGGTTGGTTCGGCGGCCCAAGTTTTGGCATTCCGAACTGATCACCACACCCGCTTCGCCCCCAGCGCGCTCAGCTTCTCGTCATTACTCACGATCGCCATGCCCTCGCATATCGCTTGCGCCGCCAGCAGGCGGTCGAACGGGTCGCCGTGAGTGTCAGCCAGCTCACCAGCGCGGCGCCCATGTTCTATGGAGACGGGCAGGTGAATAAGGCCGCGCTCCGCCAGGTCGTCGTCGAGGCGTCGTAACAGCGGCGCGACCTTCGGCAAGTAGCCTTCACGGTGCTTGTAGGCCATCTCGTACGCGGACACCGCGCTGAAATACACTTGAGCGGCACGGGCCGTGACCGTGCGCTTGGCCTTCATCGACAGGCCACGCTCGTCCAGCGCCCACCAAATGTAGGCGTGCGTGTCCAAGAGGAGCTTCACGCCCGCTTCTTCGGCTTCTTCGTGGGTTTGAGCATCATATGCGCCGGCAAGGGGTCAAAGAAGCGATCATCCCACTCGATGATGCCTTTGAGATTGCCCAAACCCCGGTTTGGCAGCACTTTTTTGGCATCGTTCGCGGCCGACAGCTTCGCCACTTCCTTGTCCCCGCGACAAATGACAACTTCCTCGCCAGCCTCGACTTTGGCGATGAGTTTGGAGAGATTGGTCTTGGCCTGGTGAATTTTAACTTTGATCATGGCCGATGAGGTTAGCTAAGCAAGTTAGCTAAGTCAAGAAAAGCATCCGCAATGTCCGCCCGTGAAACCCCCGCCGAAACTTTCAAGCGCGCGCTGGCGCAGTCGACGCGCGCGCTTGCCGGGCGGGAGGGGGAGTTGGAGATCGCGTTTGGGGCGGAGGGGCCGAAGCTCGCGCCGGGGCGGATCGTGTTGCCGCATCCCCCGCGCGTGCTCTCTGATCCCGAAGCCGAGCGCATTCGCGGTCAAGCCGACGCGCTGGCGCTAACGCTCGCGCACCATGACGACGCGCAGCACGCGAAATTGCGCCCGCAAAACGCCGAGGCGCGCGCGGTGTTTGACGCGGTGGAAGAAATGCGCGTGCAGGCGCTGGGCGCCAACGCGATGAGGGGTGTCGCGGGCAATCTCACCGCCGCGCTGACCGATACGCTTGAACGCAAGGGCGCTGCGCGCATGAGCACTCGCACCAGCGCGCCGCTGGCGGAGGCGGTGGCGCTGATGGTGCGCGAGCGGCTGACGGGGCTTGCGCCGCCGCCGAACGCCAAGGGCCTGGTCGATTCATGGCGCGCCGAGATCGAGCGCGAGGCGGGCGCCGTGCTCGACAAACTGGGCGCTGTCGCCGGCGATCAGCGCGAATTTTCGATGCTGATGCGCGACGTCATCACCGATCTCGGCTTGGGCGAGGATTTTGGCGCGGAGGAAAACAAGGACGAGCCCGCCGATGGCGCCGACAACCAAGAGCCGCCCCCGCAAGCGGACAATTCCGAAGGCGAGGATGAACAGGAGCAACAAGCGCCTTCCGATCTGGAGATGATCGAAGGCGACATGGATCCCGACAGTTCGGCGACCATCGAAACCGATGACGATGCGGACAACAGCGAGGACACCGAGCAAGACGATCCGGGCGATCGGCCCATGCGCCCGAAAGAGCGCAACGCGCCGGACGATCCCAACGCCAACTACAAAGTCTTCACCCGCGCCCACGATGAGCAGATCGCCGCCGAGGATCTATGTGACGGCGAAGAATTGGCGCGGCTGCGCACTTATCTCGATCAGCAATTGAAGCCGCTGCAAAGCGTGGTTGGGCGGCTCGCCAATCGTTTGCAGCGGCGCTTGCTGGCCAAGCAAAACCGGTCCTGGACCTTCGACCTGGAAGAGGGCGTGCTTGATACCTCGCGGCTGACGCGCGTGATCACCGATCCGATGTCGGCGCTCTCCTTCAAACAGGAAGAGGACATGCCGTTCAAGGATACGGTGGTGTCGCTGCTGCTCGACAATTCCGGTTCCATGCGCGGGCGCCCGATTATGGTTGCGGCTTTGTGCGCGGATATTCTCGCGCGGACGCTGGAGCGCTGCGGGGTGAAGGTAGAGATTCTGGGCTTCACCACGCGCGCTTGGAAGGGCGGACGGGCGAAGGAAGATTGGCTAGGTGCGGGCCGCCCGCCGCAGCCAGGGCGGCTCAACGACTTACGCCATGTGATTTATAAATCCGCCGATGCGCCATGGCGGCGCGCGCGCAAGAATCTCGGCTTGATGATGCGCGAGGGCTTGCTCAAGGAAAACATCGACGGCGAAGCCTTGATGTGGGCGCATGATCGCATCATTGGCCGCGCGGAGCAGCGGCGTATTCTGATGGTGATCTCGGATGGTGCGCCGGTGGACGATTCCACGCTTTCCGCCAATCCGGGCAATTACCTCGAGCGCCATTTGCGCGGCGTAATCCACTGGATCGAAACCCGCTCGCCCGTGGAACTCATCGCGATAGGCATCGGCCACGACGTCACCCGGTATTATCGCCGCGCCGTCACCATCACCGACGCCGAACAGCTGGGCGGGGCCATGACCGAGAAGCTGGCCGAATTGTTCGACGAAACGCCGCGGGAAGCGCGCGCGCCGCGGTCGCCGCGTGAGAGTCGCGCTCGGGCGATGGCGTGATGCATCGGGGCCTCATCGCTTGCGCGCTCACCGCGCTCTTGGGCGCGTGTGCGCCCTCGGCGGCGGATGCGCCGATCGCGGAGCAATGGCGCGCCGTTGAAGTGAGCGCGGCGCCGGTGGTTTTTGGCGAAGCGCGTGTTGGCCAATTATTGTTTCGCGGCGGGCTGGCGCTCAGCTCCGAGGACCCCTTGTTTGGCGGATTTTCCGGACTTGAAGTGCTTGAGGATGGGCGCCTGGTGGCCATCAGCGACAATGGCGATTGGTTTGAGGCGCGCCTAGTGCTTGACGATGCGGGCGTGCTCATTGGCGTGGCTGACATGCGCACGGCGCTGATGCGCGACGAGAGCGGCCAGCCGTTCCCGAACAAGCGCGCCGGTGATTCCGAGGGCCTCGCGCAATTGCCCGACGGACGCTTCGCCGTCAGCTTCGAGCAGACTCAAAGCCTCCGCATCTACGACCTAAACCGCGACGGGCCGTTTGGGGCGGCAATCGCCGGGCCTCCGCTCGACGAGATTGCAGGCCTGCCGGACAATGTCGGCCTCGAAGCGATGGCATCGACAGCGGATGGCGCACTGCTGATCGGCGCGGAGGGCGGCGGCGCGGCCACAACGCCGCTCTGGCGTGCGCCGCTCGATGCGCGAGACCCGGTCGCGCCGATTGGCATTTATGCCTTGGAGCGTGGATATTCGCTGACCAGCCTGGATCATTTGCCCGATGGCGGATTCGTTGCGCTGGAACGCTTCTACGCGCCGGTTATCGGCGCGCGCATTCGGATCGCGCGTTTTGGGGAGGAGGGGCTGAGCGAGGTGGGCGCGGACGTGTTGGCGTCGATAGCCCCGCCAATGCCGATCGATAATTTCGAGGCGGTCTCGGCTGTGCGCGCGCCCGACGGCGCCGTGCGGCTCTACATCCTGTCGGATGACAATTTCAGCGACCGCCAGCGCACGTTGCTGTTTGCGTTCGATGTGGTCCCGGGCCGTTAAGCCGCCGCGGTTTCCGACAGCTTCTTCTTCAGGTCGCGGCGGATTTTCGCGGCGCGGACCGAGAGATCGTCCTCGCTGGCCTTCAGCAGATAGGCGTCGAGCCCGCCGCGATGATCGACCGTGCGCAGCGCGGCGGCGGTGATGCGGAGCTTGAAAGCGCGGCCCAGGGCGTCGCTGGCCAGGGTCACGTCCACGAGGTTCGGCTGGAACTCGCGCTTGGTCTTGATGTTGGAGTGGGAGACCTTGTGGCCGATTTGGCGATTGACGCCGGACAGCTCGCAGCGGCGGGACATGGGGTTTCTGGCTCTCGGTGGACTGAAAATTGAAGCGCGGACGCATACGCGATACGCCCCGGGGGGTCAAGACAAGGGGGTGGGGCGGCGCTTCCGCTTGGATCGGCCCAACCCAGCGGGTCCGCCGCCTTGCCGGGAGCGGCAGGCCTTGGGCGCAACACTGCCGCCTGTAACATTGTGGCCATCAGAGCCGGATTGGCCCTGAACGGACGGTCGTGGTCGGCTGGTAGTGATGCTAGAGGTCGCATTCCTTTCGTGGATGGGGAGCGATGAGCGTAAGCCTAATGTATCAGGGCCTCCCGCCAGACAGCGGCCTTGTTGAGCGCGTTCGAGGCGGCGAGTGGCATACCTTTGGGGTAAGCGAAGCGTGCTTCTGGCTGAAGCACGGGGCTCATGTCCGCGACGGAGTCATCAAGCCAGAGCCGGGAATGAAGTATCCGTATCCACCTGACGACAGCGAGCCTATTTGGAATTGGTGCTGCGAAGCGGTTGGACGGTTTCCATCTCTGCCGCAACACAACTTGGATGTTCACAAGTCTCACCAATGGCTGCCATTCGTGCTTTCAGCCAAAGTTCGCCATCGTCGGCGATGGCCGAGACCGACCCCGGTCGATCCGCGTTCATGGGATGACCCTGAAACGGATTTCGATCAACTTGCGGAGCAAGCTCTAGACGGCGCCCCACAGATAGCGCCCGGCGTGATTGGGACTCAGGGCCTTCCAATTCGGTTCATGGAACGACGCGTTGTAAAAGACTTCGGGCTTTGCATCGGCGCGTTTGACCAGGGCGAAATTGACGGGCGGATTTCCGAGCTAGTTGAATTGAACCACTTCGGGCCTTGGCAGGTTGAGCAATGCAAGGCGATATTCTCGGAGTTCCAGCGGTTCTTCGTTCAAGCAGCCGAACGCGGCGAAGACGTTTTGGTTGTCTGGGAATGACCGCTCTCGACGAGTTTCTGCCCGATGAGCGCCAGGCGCGACTGGCTGCCCTGGGACCGCTTCCGGTCAGTGGCGGGCATTTTCAAACCGAGCGCCGGCGGCGGCGGGGGCCTTCCATGAAACAGCCCAATTTGGTTCATCTGTTGATCAGCCCGCCGCGGCTATGGGGTAGGGCGTTACATTGGAGCACGCGCAGATGAAGTCCTTTGCCGCCGCGATTGTGGGTTTGATCGCCCTGGCCGGTTCGGCTGGCGCCCAGGCGCCGGCGACAGCCCCCGCGGCAAGCCGCAGCCTCCAAGTGACCTATAACGTGATCGCCAGGGGCATGAATGCCGGGGATTTCACCTACCGCTTCAACCAGACTGGCCAATCCTACGAGGCCAGCGCCAGCCGGGAAATGAAGGGCCTGATCGGGGCCACCCTCAACCGCAGCCAGGACTACACCTATTCCGTGCGCGGCGCTGTCGCCGCCGACGGGGCCTTGCGCCCCGCCGCCTACCAGCACCAGGGCGGGCGCCGGCGCGAGGATCGTCCCAATGGCCGCCTGGTGCGCGCCAGCTTCACCGCCAACGACGTGGAGACCGTCGCCACGCCGGCCATGGGCATGGGCGATCCCCCGGCCACCGCCGCGCAGCGCCGCGGCGTCATCGACCAGATCACCGCGATCGCGGCGATGGCCACCGCCACCGGCGAGCCCTGCGCGCGCACCATGCGCGTTTATATGGACGGCCGCTCGCGCTTCGATTTCGTGTTCACGCCGAGCGGGCGCGTCAACGTCAACACCCGCGCCTATCGCGGCGAGGCGCAGCGGTGCAGCGTGCAATTTCGCCCGATCGCCGGTTTCGGTGATCCCCAAGAAGCGGCGACTTTGACCTTCCTGTTCGCACGCACGCCAAGCGGCATGTATGCCCCGGTGACCATCGAAATGCCCACGGACGGCGCCGGCATCGTGCGCCTGGAGGCGCGCTGGATCGCGATCAACGGAACGCCGCTGCGGTAGCGCGCTTTCGGTTCAGATTGAATCGCTTCGACACCCATCCCCGGAGGCCGCGAAGCGGCATTCCGGGGCCCATAAACGCCAACGGTTCGTGTTTATGGGTCCCGGGCCCGTTGCTTCGCAACGTCCCGGGAATGGGTGGTGTTTCGATCCGAGCGGGATCTGCTCTTGTTACTCCCCCCGTGGCGCGGGCACGTGGACGCCGCCGACCGGGCGTTCGCTCAAGGTCTCACGTTTGCAGCGGAAAAGCTCAGCCGGGCGCCCGCCTGCACTGGCGTCAAAGGCGCCCGCCCCTTCGACCAGACCGGTGCGATCAAGCAAGCGGCGAAAATTCTGTTTGTGCAGCTCAAGGCCGGCGATCGATTCCACCAGGCGCTGCAAATAAAGCAGGGTGAATAGGTCAGGCGCCAATTCGAATACGATGGGGCGGTATTTGATTTTGGCGCGCAGCCGCCCGATCGCGGTGGCGAGGATGCGGCGGTGATCCGAAGCCATTGGCTCGCCCAGCCCTGAGAGTGCGGCAATTGCGGGCTGTGATTTGCCTTCAAAGCGCGCCCGGTCGCGCTTGGCCTCAGGCGCGAGATCGGCTTCGTAGAGCAATTCATAGCGCTCGAGCGCGCGTTCTTCGTTCCACACCGCGCCGCCCAGCGCGAAGGCAAAGCGCGTTCGCGCGCGGCGTTGGCTCTGTTCTTCGCTGTCGCGCGCGGCGTCAGCCCAGGCCTTGAGCTTTGGTGCGATTACGTCGTCGATGAGGGGGGGGCGACCGTCGCGCCAATCCTCCCAGGGAAAGAAATGATACCATGAACGCCAGTGCGCGCCGACACGGTCGAGCACAGCGCGCGAGGGCGTTAGCGCGAGATACGAGATGGAAATCACGCGGTCGGGGCCCGCGCTTTTGATGTCGGCGAGCGGGGCCTCGCGGTCGCGGTCGCCGAAGGTGTAGAGCTGCTCGACATAGCCGATGTCGAAGCCGGTTTGCTCGCTCACCCAATGGCGCAGGGATAGCTCAAGCGTGCGGTCGCCGGCCGGATCGAACGGGCCGAACGGCAGACCCGGCGAAGCATCGGCGCCATCGCGCGTCGTCACCACGAACGGCGCCTCTTCCGTCACCGCGACGATGACGGCGGAGAGGCCGATGACGATGCGCGCAGCTGGACTCATCCTCCAAATCGCGCCGGCAGGCTGAACGGCACGGCTTCGCCGACTTCGCTCCAATGGGGACCGCGTCCGATCGCGTCGATGGCTCGGCTCATGCGCCCGCCGCGGCCGAGTTCGGCGTCGGCCAAGGCGATGAATCGTCGATTGGGGCTGGCGGTGGAGGAAGCCGCGCGCAGCGTGAGCGCGATCTCCTCTTCATCGNNTCATGGATCGGCAGGCGCAAATGGCGCCCGTCGTCATAACCGTCGAGCGAGGGAAACGCCGAGCCTGGGTCGAGCAGGCTGACAACGTGGGAGGGCTTGCGGTCGCGCGCGATGTCGGGCGCGCGCGAAAGGGGGCAGACGATAATGGCCATACGCGCAGTTTAGGCCGGATCGAGCAGCGATCGGAAGCGTTTCAGGAAGGCTTCCTGCACTTGGGCGGTGGGCGCTGGGGTCAATTTGAGCGCTAGCCCGCGCGGCGGCGCGCCAAAAAAGCGCTTGGCTTCAGCCTCGGAGAACCCCGCCAGCTGCACCGCTTCGAAATAGGCGCAGATGAGGTCGGCGCGCTTAATGGTGGCCTTTTCTGCAGGCGTCGGATGTGCTGGCAGGCCGAACCGCAAGTGGATGGCGGCCTCCAGCTTGGCCTCGAACGCCTTGTAATCGAGCCCGAGGGCGGCCTTGAAGGGGCTGATCATGTCGCCGATCACGTATTCAGATGCGTCATGCAGCAGCGCCATGAGCCGGCGTTTCTTGTCCCAATCGGGCGCCAGCTTGCGGCAAATCTCCTCCACGACCAGCGAATGTTGCGCGACCGAGAAGGCGTGCGCGCCGATGGTCTGCCCATTCCAGCGCGCCACCCGGGCAAGACCATGGGCGATGTCCTCGATCTCGATATCGAGTGGGGAGGGGTCGAGCAGGTCGAGCCGCCGGCCTGACAGCATACGTTGCCAGGCACGCGGGGCGTTCGAGGGGGCCGGCTGTGATCGGGGTGCGCGCGCCATGGAACCTCCTCTTGCGCTGGGTCAATGTAGGATCAGAGTTCAGGTTGGATAAGCAGGTTCGCCGGAAGGAGCATCCATGATCGGCTTGACGCGTGTGATTTTACGTCTGGGACGCAACCCGGACGCCGGTTTCCCGGAGGGCGACGACGGCCACGGCTATGTGATCCAAGCGCCGCTGGACGCGGATTCCAAACTTGATCCCGCGCTGTGGCGGGAAAAGAAGGATCAATGCACCGTGCGCCGCTTCCATCCCCATGAGACCGCCGCCGACGGCTGGCTGCGTCATCGTGGCGATAATTGGTATGTCTGGTACGATGAAGCCGACGAAGGCCCAGAGGAGCCTTTGGTCAAGCTGGGCTCACATCGGCTGTTTCCGGGCGAATACGTCACCGTCCGCGAGGCCGGCGGCGATGCGCTGACGTTCCGCGTGGCGGAGGCGGTGCGCGTCTAGCGCGCCTGGGGCCTCTGACCGGGTGTGGATTGGGCTCGAAAGCACGAAAAATCCATGCTAAAAACACGGACCTAGCCGCTAGACCAGCGGCGGGCTGACGGCGCGCCCGTTGGCGCCGGAGCACGTGATGTTCTTTTGGTTCCTGATGGCTGTCGGCGTTGTCGTGGTGCTGACCTTGGTTGGCGCGCTGGTTTCGCGCCGTGCGCCTGGAACCGCCTGGGAGGAACACGAAGATCGCCCGATTGGCCCCGGCATGGATCTCTAGGTCGCGACTTTCGCTTGCTTTGAGCGCACCCGAGCGGCTTACATGAAACCAACAAATGGAGGCCCGGGTGCATATTCGCCGCGCCATAGCGCGCGACGCTGAGGCGATCGCAAGGCTTGCGGGGGCCGCCGCCGCCGAGGATGGCGATATATCCGGCTTGGATGCCGACCGCATCCGCCTGCACGCCTTTGGCGCGAATTCGCTGTTTGAGGCCTGGGTGGCTCAGACAAAGCCGCAAGCCCCGATCTTGGGCCACGCCATCATCACTAAAAGCTATGACGTACGCCGCGCATGCCCCAGCCTGGTCTTGTGCCAGCTCTACGTGGTCCCCGAGCAGCGCCGCGGCGGGCTGGCGCGTAAGCTTATGTCCGCGGTGGCGCGCCGGGCGCGCGATTTGGGCGCGCGGGAACTTGCGATTACCACGGGCGTTGGCAACGATGTGGCGCAGCGTTTCTTTGCCGCCGTGGGGGCGCGTCCCCAGCAGGCGGCGGTGTTCATGATGTCGGCTGACGGCATCGAGTGGCTGGCTGCTGAAGGTCTGTAACACTAAGCAGGGCGCTCGGTATCCGGCGAAAATAGGGGGACTAAGAATGCTCGCGAAACCATTGCTCCGAATGGCCGCATCCTGGATCGCCATCGCCGCGTTCGCCGCGTGCGCGTCCACGGCCGATGTCCCGGCGCCCGCCGAGACCAGCGCGCCGACGCCGACATTGGCGGAGGCGCAAGCCTTCATCGCCGATGCCGAGCGCGATCTGGCGGCGATGTCGGAGCGCGAGGCCCGGATCGCTTGGCTCTACAGCACCTACATCAATTTCGACACCGAATGGCTGCAGCAACGCTCTGACTCCGCCGGCACTGAAGCGCGCGTGCGCTTGGCCAGCGGCGCGGCGCGGTTTCAAGGCATGGAGCTCCCCGCGGACCTTCGCCGCAAGATCGATCTGCTGCGCTTGTCGCTGACTTTGCCCGCCCCGCAGCGCGCAGGCGCCTCCGACGAACTCGCCGCCATCAACACGCGCATGGCCTCCACTTACTCCACTGGCCGCATCGATTATCAGGGCCGCCAAGTGTCGTTGGATGATCTCGAAACCTTAATGGGCACGGAGCGCAATCCGGCCAATCTGGCCGAGATGTGGACCAAGTGGCACGCGGTGGCGACGCCGATGGCGGGCGACTACGCGCGCATGGTCGAGATCGCCAACGAAGGCGCGCGCGACCTCGGCTATCCGAATGTCGGCGATTACTGGCTGTCGAACTACGATATGCCGCCCGCCGAGATGGAGCGTGAAGTCGAGCGCCTGTGGGGGCAGATGCAGCCCTTCTACGAACAATTGCATTGCTACACGCGCGCGCGGCTCAACGCCCGCTACGGCGACGCGGTGCAGGGGCTGGAACAACCGATCCGCGCCGATCTTCTAGGCAATATGTGGGCGCAGGAATGGGGCAACATCGCAGACATCGTGGTCCCGCAAACGCGCGGGCCGAGTTATGACCTTACCCAATTGCTGGTGCGCCAAAACTATGATGCGCGCCGGCTCACCGAAACCGGCGAACGCTTCTACACCTCGCTTGGCCTCGCGGAATTGCCGGACAGTTTCTGGGAGCGCTCGCAGCTCACCCGCCCACGCGATCGCGACGTGGTCTGCCACGCCTCGGCCTGGGACCTCGATTCGCGTGACGATATCCGCATTAAAATGTGCATCCAGATCGACGCCGATAATTTCCAGACCGTCCATCACGAACTCGGACACAATTATTATCAGCGCGCTTATCAAGAACAGCCCTTCTTGTTCCAGAACGGCGCCAATGATGGCTTCCACGAAGCTATCGGCGATTTTGTCGCGCTCAACGCTACGCCGGATTATCTGGTGCGGATCGGCTTGTTGCGGCAAAATCAAGTGCCGAACGCCGCCGCCGATAACGCATTGCTGATGCGCCAGGCGCTCGACAAGATCGCTTTCCTGCCGTTTGCGATCACGGTGGATCAATGGCGCTGGCGCGTGTTTCGCGGCCAGGTGACGCCGGCGCAATACAATTCGGAATGGCAGCGTCTGCGCCTGCAATACCAAGGCATCCGCGCGCCGAGCGAGCGGCCCGCCGATGCCTTCGACCCGGGCGCGAAATATCACATCGCCAACAATGTGCCGTACCTGCGCTACTTCCTGGCCCGCGTGCTGCAGTTCCAGTTTTACGAAGCCGCGTGTCAGCAGGCGGGCTGGACTGGCCCGCTGCATCGCTGCACCGTGTACGGCAATTCCGAAATCGGTGCGCGCTTCAATCGTATGATGGAAATGGGCCAATCGCGCCCGTGGCCGGACGCGCTGGAAGCCTTCACCGGCACGCGGCAAATGGATGGCGCCGCCATGGTGCACTATTTCCAACCGCTGATGACATGGTTGGAAGAGCAAAATCGCGGGCGGACGTGCGGGTGGTAAGCCAAGATCGTGGTGAAATGGTCGCTCCGATCCGAGGGTGATAGAAACGCCGCGCGCCCCTTGCTTTGCGCGCGCGCGGCGGCTCTAACCCTGCGCGCTCATGCTGGAAATTTCCGATCTTACCTACCGCATCGCCGGGCGGGCGCTGTTTGACGGCGCGTCCGCCTTCATTGCGGCTGGCTGGAAGGTCGGCCTGATCGGCAAGAACGGCACAGGCAAGACGACATTGCTGCGCCTTATCCGCGAGGAAGTCGGCAAGCCGAATGCGTCGATCCGGCTACAGCGTGGCGCGCGGACGGGGTTCGTCGCCCAGGAAGTCCCGCCCGTGGACGACGGCTTGCTCGATATCGTGCTGGCCGCCGACGAGGAGATGACCGCGCTCAACGCGGAGGCCGAGACCGCGACCGATCCTCAGCGCATCTCTGATATCTACATGCGGCTTGCCGATATCGACGCCTACAGCGCCGAGGCGCGCGCTTCGGCGATCCTGGTGGGGCTTGGATTTTCGCAAGATGATCTGCGTCGGCCGTGCCGAGAATTTTCCGGCGGCTGGCGCATGCGCGCGGCGTTGGCGGGGGTGCTGTTCTCGGCGCCGGAATTGCTCGTGCTCGACGAGCCGACCAATTATCTCGACCTTGAGGGCGCGGCCTGGCTCGAAGATTATCTGCAGCGTTATCCGCACACGGTGGTGGTGGTGAGCCATGACCGCGAAATGCTCAATCGCTCGGTCACCCACGTGCTGGCGCTGGACGACAAGAAGCTTGAGATTTTCGTCGGCGGNNAAAAATGCAGGACATCGCCGTGCCGCTCGAAGAGCGCAGCGCGCCGTTTCATTTCGAGGATCCAAGCGAACTCGCCTCGCCGCTGGTGGTGCTGGACGAATGCGATCTCGGCTACGTCGCCGGCAAGCCGGTGTTGAAAGGCGTGTCGCTGCGGCTCGATCATGACGACCGCATCGTTATCATCGGCCCCAATGGGCAGGGCAAGACGACTTTGGTGAAATCCATCGCCGCGAAATTGCCGCTGCTGGCGGGGCGGCGCACCGCGTCGGGCAAGATGAACGTCGGCTATTTCAGCCAGGATCAGCTCGATGAATTGCGCGCCGGTGAAACCGTGCTCGAACACGTGCGCGATCTTGAGCCCGATTGGGCTCCGGCCAAGCAGCGCGGGCTCGCGGCGCGCATGGGCTTTGGGCGCGAGAAGATCGACACCACGGTGGAGAAGCTCTCCGGCGGCGAGAAAGTGCGCTTGCTCCTGGGGCTGATGGCGCACGCTAAGCCGCACGTGCTGATCCTGGACGAGCCGACCTCGCACTTGGATATCGACAGCCGCGAGGCGCTGATCCATGCCATCAACGATTATTCTGGTGCGGTGCTGCTGATCACCCACGATATCTATTTGGCGGAGGCCTGCGCCGACCGGCTGTGGCTGGTGCACGCCGCGCGGGCGCGGCCCTACGAAGGCGATCTCGACGATTATCGCAAGCTGGTGCTGGAAGCGGATCGGCCGAACGAACGCGGCGGCAAAGCGGCCAACGCAAAAGCCGACGCGCCCAAACCGAAGGCCTCCACCTACACATTGAAACAGCGCCTCAATGCTGCTGAATCGGAGATGGAGCAAGCGCAGCACGCGCTCGCGCGCATCGACGCGGCGCTCGCCGATCCAGCGCTGTTCACCCGCGACCCCGCGCGCGGCGCTTCGCTCAGCCGCGAACGCGCCGATGCGATGAGCGCGCTCGAACGCGCGGAGGCGGCGTGGATCGAGGCGAGTGAGGCGCTGGGTTAGTAACCTTGGCCGCCACAGAACGACCGCGCTCGTGCGCGCAATGGGCGTCCGTCATTCCGGGGCTCGCGGAGCGAGAACCCGGAACCCAGGGATCGCGGGACAGTGCGTTGCCCCTGGGTCCCGGATCGCGCTCCGCGCGTCCGGGATGACGGCTCTCGTGTGTATTCCCTCACGCAATGTTCTTGAGCGCTCCGCGCACCGTATCCACGATCTGGTCGATCTCGCGCTTTTCGATAATCAGCGGCGGGGAGAAGGCGATGATGTCGCCGGTGACGCGGATGAGCACGCCGGCGTCGAAGCAGCGCTTGAAGGCTTCGAGTGCGCGCTGCGTCGCTGCTCCGGGGCGGGGTTCGAGTTCGATGCCGCCGATGAGGCCCAAGTTTCGGATGTCGATGACGTGGGGCGCGTCGCGCAAGCTGTGCATCGCATCTTCCCAATAGGGCGCGCGTTCGGCGGCGCGTTCGAACAGGCCCTCGTCGCGGAAAGTATCGAGGGTGGCCAGGCCCGCCGCGCAGGCGAGGGGATGGCCGCTCGTGGTGTAGCCGTGAAAGAGTTCGATTGGCGTATCGGCATTGGCGAGGATGGTGTCGTAAATTTCGCGCGAAGCCGCTACCGCGCCCATCGGCACGGCGGCGTTGGTGATGGCTTTGGCCATGGTGAGGATGTCGGGCTTCACGTCGAAATATTGTGAGGCGAACGGCGCGCCGAGGCGCCCGAAACCGGTGATGACTTCGTCGAAGATGAGCAGGATGTCGTGCTTGGTGCACAGCTCACGCAGGCGCTTCAAATAGCCCTTCGGCGGCATGATCACGCCAGTTGAACCCGCGACCGGCTCGACGATGACGGCGGCTATGGTCGAAGCATCATGCAATTGCACCATGCGCTCCAGCGCATCGGCGAATTCAACGCCAAACGGCGGCTCGCCGCGCGAGAAGGCGTTGCGCGCGATGTCGAGCGTGTGCGGCAAATGGTCGACGCCCGCCACCATCGGCCCGTAAGTCATGCGATTGCGGACAATGCCGCCCACCGAAATGCCGCCGAAATTGGTCCCATGATAGCCGCGCTCGCGGCCGATGAGGCGATACTTTCCCGCCTTGCCGCGCGCCTTCTGGTAGGCGAGCGCGATCTTCAGCGCCGTGTCAGCGCTTTCCGAGCCCGAGTTGGTGTAGAAAATGCGGTCGAGGCCATCGGGCAGGATGTCCGCGAGGCGGTTGGCGAACTCGAACGCGGCGGGATGGCCGAGATTGAAATTGGTAGCGTAATCCAGTTCGGCGGCGGCGCGCTGGATCGCTTGCACGATGCGCGGACGCCCGTGGCCGGCGGCGACGCACCAGAGCCCAGCGGTGGCGTCGAGGATCGCGCGCCCGTCCGGCGCATAATAATGCATGCCTTCGGCGCGCACGACCATGCGCGGGTCGGCCTTGAACGCCCGATTGGGCGTGAACGGCATCCAGAAGGAATCGAGCGAGTTGGGGCGCGCGGTGTTAGGCATGCGCCATTGTGGAACCGCGTCGCCCCGCCCGGCAAGGGGGCGGCGCTAGCCTTCGGCGGCGCGCACCAGGGCGGCGATTTCGTCCAGCAGCTTGAGCCGTTGCTTCTCTAGCCCGTGAAGCACTGCGTCTTCCGCCGGCGTCACGCCGTTCTGGATGTTTTGGATTTGGGTCCAAAGCGCGTGGTTCTGCTCCATCAGCGTCTTGAAGTGCGGATTGGCGACCTTGAGTTTGTGGATGGTGTCGCCGTGGCCGGCGAATTCTTCC
>CXWL01006922.1_pt2 | contig 16236 bp, 18 predicted proteins | sample 590931 | NCBI WGS metagenome assembly CXWL01 (sample SAMEA3498368, study PRJEB10139) | groundwater metagenome | biome: water well; material: biofilm material | place: Germany | collected 2015-04-27 | reverse complement strand
GAAAGCCGTCGCCTCTTGCCGGTTTGATGCGGTGCTCATTAACGGAGGCGACATGTTATGGGTTCGTGACGAGCTGCCGCCTCACCTGCCTACGGTGATTGTTGCTCATAACCTGGAGCACCAGCTGTTGGCCCAGCAACTCGCCGCCTGTCGTATCCTTTCGCCTCTGCTCGGTTGCGAGGTTGCCAAGCACCAGCGGTTTGAAATGGATGGCTTCCGCCGTGCCGGAGGAGTTGTCTTCGTGTCGGCGCGTGAAATGGCGTGGGCCAGATCTCGCGTGCCGGGGCTGCGGGCGATACACCTGCCGCCGCTCTTTCCAACGTGCCGGTCCTCCCGCGTTCCCCGGTCCGGTGGCGCGCTGCGCCTTGGGTATCTGGCGGATTTTTCCTGGTGGCCTAATCGGCAAAACTGGTCGTGGTTGATCGAGGACGTTCTTCCTCGCGTGCGTCGTCCGTTGCAGATCCACGTATTTGGACGAGGGAGTGAGCGGATAGCGGTTCGTGAAGGCGTCGTCCGTCACGGAATGGTGCGCGATCTGGCCACGGTATGGAGTCATGCCGATATCATGGTCTGTCCGACTCACGCGGGCGCCGGTGTCAATATCAAGCTTGCCGAGAGTCTGCACAATCGAATGCCGGTGCTTGCCACGACACAGGCCGTGGGTGGTCTGGCCTGTGTATCAGGCCCGGGCCTAGTTGTTATCGATGATGCGGAGGATTGGGCGGCCTTCTTGGATTCGCCTGGCGCGGAGCAATTGGCAGATCAGATGCCCTCAGAGGAGCTGCGCGAGCAATTTAGCGTCGATCAGCATTCCGGAGCATTGCAACGGTTCGTGCGGGATACCATGCGAGAGGCCGGTTCTCGCAACGCGTACGCCGGAGCCCCGTTACCGCCCGCAGCGTCATCGTTGAGCGTGGCGTCCGTCGGCTCATTCAACGCACCCTTGGGCTGAGAGTCCAGGGAGGGCATACGAAGCCGGTTTCTGAGAGGCCGTTACGAGAAGATTCGAGCTATTCTGAGGAGGCGAGAGCATGGCACGACAGACACCGGATGCGACGATGGCGAAACTTTCCGTCATTGTCGCCTCCGACTACGCGGCAGGCGAAGCAAAATCGTGGGAGGATCTCCGGCGTGCGTTACAGGCATGGGCGGAACAAGAAGGAGTGCCAGCCGAGGAGTTCATCCTCGTCGAGTCGTCGCGATTCGAGGGGCGGATTCCGAACGACGTAGTAGGGATGGTCTCCAATATAAAGGTGCTCCATGTCGACGCCGAGTCTTCGTACGAATTGAAGAACCGGGCAGTGGAGGCAGCCTCCGGCGACTGGGTGGCCATCGTCGATGCCGACTGCATCCCCCACCGGTCGTGGCTGCGGGTGCTCCGCGCCGCCATTGCCGAACATCCCGACGCTGCGGCCGTCAGCGCCAGGACCTTGTACCCGGGCCGGTCACGCATGGAGCGGATACTGGGTCTGTTGTCGCGGTCGTATCTCGACCCTGGTCGTAGCGGTCCTAGCCGGTTCATTTCCGGCAACGCAGCGGCATTCAAACGCGATGTCTATTGTCGCCATCCCCTTCCTGTCGGGATGGGAGCCTTTGCATCCCGGATACAGTCGGAGGCCTTTCTTCGTGATGGTATGACCCTGTGGTTTGACCAGGACCTGGTGGTCGTGCACGATTTTGAAGGGTGGGCAATGGAACAGGACATACGGAGGAATCACGGATACAGCACCGTCATCACGCGGTTGCACGATGACCGGCTGCCATATGCGGGCCTGATTCGCATGGGCCTCATCGCTATTCCCCTGATCGTGGCCGGGAAGACCTTCGACAGTGTGCGCGATTGCGTTCGCTGCTTCCGCCACTACAACGTGAAGTTGCACGAGTTGCCGCTGGCCTTGGCGCTGACGGTTGTAACGCACATTCTCGAAATTCCTGGCATGTGGCAGGCGTTTCGGCGGAAGTCGATCCAGGCCACGCAGTATCGTTGAATACGATGAGAGAGGTCTATCAATGAGAATCGCGATCGATTTTACCTCGTTCATCCCTCAGATGACCGGGGTCGATACGTACATGAAACAGCTGGTGTGGAGCCTCGCGAAGATCGATCGAATCAACCAGTATAGGATCTACCATAATTACGAGGACAGCCGATTGTTTGCGGAGGGGCTTCCGCTCAACGTGTCCCACTGCCCTCTGAGTACGCGGTCAAGACCAGTTCGCCTGATCGCACAACAAGTGTTGCTGCCTGCGGCAGTGTCCGGTTGGGGCGCAGACGTGGTGCATTCTCCCTCGTTCATCATGCCCTATCTGCGAGGGGCGGCGCGGCATGTGTTGACGGTTCACGACATGACGTCGTTCTCACATCCCCAGTGCCACATTGCGTTGCGGCGAAGCGGCTTGTATCGGCGAATGGTGTTGGCGAGCCTCCGAAGGGCGGACGCGGTGGTGGTCCCCTCGCAGGCCACGCGGCAAGCGATCCTGGCATTTCTCCCCGACCTCCGGCCGGATCGTATTCACGTGACCGTTCCGGGAATCGGGGAGGAGTTTCGACTCTGTGACCCGGCCTCTGTTCGGGAGGTCGTCGCGCGATTGAAGCTGCCGCAGCCCTACATCCTGTATGTCGGTACGCTTGAGCCACGCAAGAATCTTCCCGTGCTGGTCGAAAGCTATCGACGGCTTGTCGAGGCAGGAGCTATTAAAGAGCATCTCGTGCTGGCCGGTAAGTTGGGCTGGGGGTATGAGGCGTTGCTGGCACAGATCGACACGCCGCTATTGCGTCGAAGAGTACATCTCGCCGGGTATGTGGACCCGAAAGATCTTCCCGCCGTGTATGCGGGCGCCAGTCTTTTTGTCTATCCCTCCCTCCACGAAGGTTTCGGGTTTCCCCCGCTGGAAGCCATGGCGTGCGGCGTGCCAGTGATCAGCACCAGGTCTTCATCGCTGGTCGAGAATCTCGAGCATGCGGCTGAACTCGTTGCACCGGACGATATCGCGGGGCTGGCCGATGCGATGCAAGGTCTGCTGACAGACGATACGCTGCGGGCCAAACGGCAAGGACAGGGATTGGAACAGGCCCGCCAATACCGGTGGGAGCAGACCGCGAGGGAGACGGTGAAGAGCTATCAAGCGGCTATGGAAATGGCGCGGTGATGAGGCCACGGATGAATACGGCGACTGACCGAACGGCAGGCATGCGGACGACAGGAGGGGGGCATGGCGCCAAGGTCCCCCTGTCCGTTGTCATCGCGACAACCAAGGCCTGGCCGGAGATCAAACCGTGCCTCGATTCGCTTCACGACCAGGCTCAGACGGTCGGTGCGGAAGTGTTGGTGGGCGATGGGCAGGGTCAGGGGTTGCCGCCCAATGTGGCTGAGTGCTATCCGGAAGTGAAATGGATCACGTGGCCCGGCGGGTCGGTATTCTTTCTACGCGAACTGGCCATGACTCAGGCCATTGGCGCCGTGGTGGCGGTGACCGAGGACCACTGTACCGTCTCGCCCACTTGGTGCGCACAAATCCTCAAGGCACACGACGCGCACCCCGAAGCCGCAGCGATCGGCGGGGTTGTCGAAAACGGGGCGACCACCCGACTCATTGACTGGGCCAATTTTCTGATCGTATTCGGACCGTTCACCGCGCCGATTGAGACGGGCAGACAACCGGCCATTTCTTTGCAGGCCAACGTCTCGTACAAGCGGCGGGTTGTTCCACAGAAGATGTCTCAACTCGGCATGATGGAATTCTTATTCAATCGCCAACTGCACGAACAGGGAGAGACCCTGATTGCGGACGATCGGTTGATCGTATCGCATAACCAGACATGGGGATTCTGGGGAACATTTGCGGCCCATTTCCACAATGGCCGGTCGATTGCGGGGTTTCGCCTGCAACGGATGTCATGGATGGAGCGGCTCATGCGAATCGGAGGCTGCGCCGTTTTGCCGGTCTATCTATTGTGGGTGACTCAGGGCCCGGTGATGCGAAAGAAGCGACTGCTGAAGCCCGCGCTGGCAAGTTTGCCTCTGACGGCGCTGGTGGTGACCTGCCACGCCGTCGGCGAGTTCGTCGGCTATCTCTTTGGACCAGGCAACAGCCCGCAGCAGCTGGTGTAGAGGAGGCATCGTGTCGTATATGCAAAACCCTCTTAGAGTCGGCGTCATCGGCTGCGGCTGGTTTGCGCAGGCCGTTCATCTCCCGATCCTGCGACGGTTACCGGGGGTGGAACTCGCTGCGCTCGCGGAGCCTGAGCCAAGTCGGCGTCAAGCAGCGAGTCGGTGTATCCCGGCGGCCGTGGCCTATGCCGATTATCGAGACCTGCTGAAAATGCGAGACCTCGATGCGGTCATTGTGAGCGTGCCGACCGCGCTTCATGCCGAGGTGGCGATCGCAGCCATGCAAGAGGGGAAACATGTCTATCTCGAAAAGCCGATCGCGATGAGTTTGGAGGAAGCCGATAAAGTCGTGAGCGTATGGAAACGATCGGGAGTGGTCGGGATGGTCGGGTTCAACTATCGTTTCAATGCCCTGCACCAAACAGCACGGATGCAGATCCAGTCAGGGGAAATTGGTCCCTTGGTCGGCGTCCGGTCAGTGTTTTCCACCCCGATGCGTTCGATGCCGTCCTGGAAACATACTCGTTCGACCGGCGGCGGCGTCTTGCTTGACCTCGCCTCTCATCATATCGACCTGGTCCGGTTTCTCTTCCAACAGGACGTTCGAACGGTCTACGCCGATATTGAGTCATGCCGCACGGAGCACGACACCGCGATGCTGCACCTCCGGCTTGCCGGCGGGTTCCCGGTTCAGTCGTATTTCTCGCTCTGTACGGCGGACGAGGACCGGTTCGAGATCTATGGACAAGCAGGAACACTCACGGTGGATCGGTACCGTTCATTGGATGTGGAGATCGTTGATGCAGGGGGAACATCCTCACGTTTCCGTCGCATGACGCAGAAGCTGAGGCCTTTCATGAATGCGTCATATCTGCTTAAGAAATTGCGATCTCCCTGGCACGAGCCGTCCTATCGCGAGGCCTTGTCGAGATTCATTTCCGTTGTTCGAGGATGTGAAACGGCCTCGCCGGACTTATTGGACGGCTACCGCAGTCTGGAGGTGATCGAGGCTGCTGAAGAGTCTGCAAAGACGGGCCGGGTCGTGGATGTGACGTCAAGCCTTCTATCCGGGTCTCTTGGCACAGAGCGGAAGCCGGACAGCGGGGAAGGCTCATGAAGGATCGCGTACAGGTTGCCGACCATAAGAGGACCATCATCTTCTGCTACCGGGGCTTTGCCGCCAATTTTGGGACTCGCCATGTGGTGGCGTCGATCCTTGAACAGGCCGGACACGATGTGAAGCAGATTAAAGATGGACCGGCCGATTTCTCCGTGGATAGCGTGGTGTGGATCTGGGGAAATACAAATTGGTATCCGGGCCTCTATGCACAACTTGCGGCCATGCCTCGCGCACAACGGCCTCTGGTCGTGCTGTGGCATACGGAGCCTCTGCCGCTTCCCAGGGCTGCCGGTTTGCCCTGGCCGCGACTGAATTGGTGGGAAACGGCGAAGTTTGTGCTTCGCGATTCCAATGCAACGGATGTCTACACGAACTATCTCGTCTTGCGTCGTTGGGTGAAGCAGGGGATTCCGGACGTGCTCGTGGCGGCTACATTGGGGCGCTGTGAGTTTCTATCTGAGCGAGGCATTGCGGCTGACTGGGTGCCTCTGGGCTACGAGCCTTCATATGGTCGCGATTTGGGATTGTCCAGGGCAATTGATGTGTTGTTTCTTGGTGCCCAGGATGTTCCCCGCCGGAATCGACTCTTGCGCAGTTTGCGCAAGAAAGGAATTCAGATAGAGGCCGTGGGCAGTTACGCTGATCCGAGCTGTTGGGGAGAAGAACGGACAAAATTGTTGAACCGGACGAAGATCATGCTCAACCTGGCCAGAACATCGGGGGAGTTTCCCGACCTCCGGTTGATCCTGGGAATGGCGAACAAGGCGCTGGTCCTATCCGAACCAATCTACCGACCGGACCCGTTTGTGGCCGGACGGCATTTTGTGAGTTCCTCGATAGGCGAGATGCCTGAAAAGATTCGGTACTACCTGAGTCACGATACGGAGCGAGCCGTAATCAGCGAAAGGGGGCATCGACTGGTCACCCGGGACCTCACGATGGAGGGATCGGTCAGCCGCATTCTGGATCTCATTTCAACGCGCGCAAATCAGCGCGCAGTGGTCGAATCGGCTGTGTGAATCAAGCGCTATCTAAGACGCCATGAAGTTGACTGATGCCCCAAGATTCTCGATCGTAATTCCGACTTATAACCGGCCGGAGCAGCTGGCCGTCTGCCTGCAGGCCTGTGCTCGCCTCGACTATCCGCGTGACTGCTTTGAAGTGATTGTGGTGGATGACGGAGGGGCCGAGCCATTGGAGGAGATTGTCGCGTGCTTCCAGGGGACGCTTACGCTCAAGCTGTTACAGCAGGTGAACACGGGTCCGGCGGCGGCCCGCAATAAAGGAGCCTCTGAGGCCGCAGGAGAATTCCTCGCCTTCACGGACGACGACTGCGCGCCGGCTCCGAACTGGTTGCAAACCTTGGAAAGGCAATGCGTTGCGTCCCCAGATTGTGTGATTGGGGGGCGAACGGTCAACGCGCTCACCGGGAATGTATACTCCACGGCCAGCCAACTCCTGATCTCCTATCTATGTTCTTTCTACAACGCGATTCCTCACAACGCGCGATTTTTCCCGTCGAGCAATCTGGCGTTCCCGATCAAACAGTTTCGTGCCGTCGGCGGATTTGATGTGACGTACCCGCGGGCTGCAGCTGAGGATCGGGAGCTGTGCGACCGCTGGCTGCATCTTGGGCGTCGAATGCTCTATGCCTCGGAGGCGGTGGTGTACCATGCCCATGCGCTGACGTTTCGAACCTTTGTTCGGCAACACTTTCACTATGGACAGGGCGCGTTCTGCTTTCATCGGGTCCGCGCCAGGCGTGGACAGCATCGCATCAGAGTGGAGCCGCCCTCCTTCTACTTAAACATGCTTCGCTACCCGTTCGCCAGCGCGCCGGGCGTGACAGCCACGCTTCTGATGCTGTTGTTCGTTGTGGCTCAAATCGCCAATGCGCTGGGTTTCTTCTGGATGCGCGCAAAGGAAAGAGTCGTATGACCACGTCACAGTATTCGTCCGTATTAGTTGAGAGACCCTTCGTGACTAGGAGACTTTTCCGGAAGCTCCTCGTTGCCGCCTGTATCCTACTCATCACCCTTGGTGCGCTCGAAGTTGCGGTCCGGGTATGGGGCTACTCAGAACGTCATATTTACGATCCTATTTACACGGCGTTTGACCGCACCGGAGACATTCCTTACGTCCATAAACCCAACCTCGAGCGAGCGAGGGCGCGCGGACTCGCGGTTATCAATACCGATAGCCTTGGATTGCGGGCGAAGATTGCCGGGGCATCGTATGGAGCTAAGCAGCCGAATGAATTCCGCATCGCTCTTGTCGGAGATTCCTTTACCTTTGGCGAAGGGGTTGCGCGGACGGAGGATACGTTCGTTCAAGTGTTGGAAGATTCGCTCAATCAGGGACAACAGGCCGTGACCGTCAAGGCATTGAACTTTGGCGCATCGGCCTACAGCGTGAAAGAGATGGCCGCCACGCTTCAGTACCGCATGGTGGACATTCAGCCGGATCTTGTCGTGATGGCCATTATTCCTTCGGATTTTAACCTAGCCCGAACACCCGTCATTGATGAGTCAGGATATTTAATCGATCAGAGGCTGTCTTATTGGAGTCCTTCCGGTTCAATGGCACTGCAGATGGTACGCGGGATTCACCTGACGTATGTCCTGAGAGACATTGGCGTGCGCTGGTTCTTCAAGCGCCCCGATGTCGGGCAGGTGCTTGCAGGAGGCGAGATTCCTGAAACATATACGTATGTCAGGCAATTCAAGACAACGGCAGAGCAACGCGGGGTTCCCTATGTGATTATGCTGCTTCCCAGGGTGCAGCAGGGAACTTGGGGGCGTGTGCCGGATCAATTGACACGCGACAACATCACGCATATCGATCTGTCATTCTTGGGAAACGAGTTCACTGAGGAGCAGTACATGGCGAGCCGGTTCGACCCGCATCCGTCGCCAGCCGTCCACCATCGCATCGGCGAAACATTGGCGGACTATGTGCGGCACAACCAATTGAAAAGTAGCCAGGTGCAGTTGAACTGAATGGATGCGCAGTGTTCGGCGGTTTCCTTGGCTGTCGTCAGAAATCGATGGCAAGGGTTTGCGTGAAACAACGAGAGGAGTTCAGCATGGTAGTTCAACAAGTTCCTGCGATGTCGGTCATTGTGATCTCCCCTGATTCCTACAACACTGTCAGGAAAACGATTCGCCGGCTTCGGGCCCAGGGCGCCTGTCATCAACTGGAAATTGTGCTGGTTGTTCCTTCGGCGCAAGGCGCGAACATCGATCATACGGAGCTCGATAGCTTCTGCGGGATCCACATCGTCGAAATCGGCGACATGACGTCGACCGCCCGGGCTCGTGCTGCCGGTGTCCGGCGCGCCACCGCGCCGGTGGTCGCCTTTGTGGAAGACCACTCCTTTCCCGCCAAGGGATGGGCTGAAGCTCTCATCCAGGCGCATCGGAAACCCTGGGCTGCGGTCGGCCCCATGATGGCCAATGCCAATCCCAACAGCCTTGTCAGCTGGACCAATCTGATTATCGAATATGCCGAATGGATGGAACCGGTTCCTGCGGGGGTAAGAGAGCACCTGCCCGGGCATAACGGGACCTATAAACGGGATTTACTCCTGGAGTACGGCGATCGTCTGGAAACAATGTTGGAGGCCGAGAGTATCCTCCAATGGGATCTACAGGCGAAAGGGCATCAATTGTATCTCGAACCGGCGGCGAAGACCTATCACCAGAACTTTTCGGCCCCTTTTTCATGGATTCCGTTACGTGTAGACGGCGGCCGGCTGTTTGCGGCTTCCCGTGCGAGGACGTGGTCACCAGTACGACGTATGCTGTATGCCTTCAGCGCTCCGCTCATCCCGTTCGTCAGATTTCGTCGGATCGTGAGTGAACTGCGCCGACCTGGCCGGGCGGGGCATCTGTTGCCCCGAGTGTTGCCGTTGCTGTTTGCGGGGCTGGTCGCGGATGGCACCGGCGAAATGATCGGGTATGCCTGTGGGGGCGGGAATGCCATGAAAAGGTTGTCCGACATGGAGTTCCATCGTGAGCGATACCTGACGAAATACGACCGGTCTGCCGAGGTGGAGGCATGAGCGTGATCGTGATCGGGCACAGGCTGCAAGCAGACGAGCGATATGGGATGCCCCCATCCTCAATGGGATTCTGTTCGTCGGCATTCGGCTGATCCCACAAGAGTGGCGACGATGGTCCGCGCGCTGGTTGACCGCTGCGCGGAGCGGAATGGAGACGGTATCTGCCGAAAGGTCGTGTGGCGCGGGAATCTGAAAGAAGGTGATCGGTGATGTTTCGTCGACTGCTGCAGTTGGTTGCTCCGGCTGATACCAAAGGGCCATCCCGTGTCGAGGCTGTGATCAAGGGGCTGTGGTTTATTGTCTGCGCCAACGTCCTCGTCTTGTATTTCGTTCAGGGGGGCTACGACATTACAGTCGGTCCCGTTCATCTGCACGCCTTTTCCCTGAGGAATTGGTTGGCTTTCTGCTTGGCCCTCTCATTGAGCAAGGCCTGGCTGGAAGAGCGGCGTGGTGTCAGATCGGTGCATGAAGGGTTATACTCTCCCCTGCTGCTCTTCATCGGGGCAGTGGCTGTGTACTACTCGAACGGGCACACTTTCCTGTCGGCCGACACGTGGCCTGCGCGTATTCTTCCGGTCAGCATCCTCACGGACCGAGATTTGTATCTCGATGAGTATGCTCCCACAATCGAACGGTATCATGAACCATATTTTGTGCGGGTCATCAACGGACATTGGATATCGACCTATCCCCCATGGGGAGCTGTCCTGTCCGTGCCGGTATATGTTGTTCCAGTTCTTAAACTGGGGACGGGGCTTTCTGCTGAGATGCTCTTGGACTTGGAAAAGCGGGCAAGCATGCTCATGGTCGCGTTGTCGGTGCTTACGATATTCATCGGATTACGGCGCGTCACGCCGCCGCGCGTGGCATGGTTCACCGCCGTCGTCTATGCGTTTGGAACGAGCAGCTTGAGTCTTACGAGTCAAGCCTCATGGCAACATGGCCCGAGCCAGCTCTTTCTTTCGCTCACTCTGTACTGTCTGATCAGGGGCAGGGCGACGCCAGCTTGTATTGCATGGGCCGGATTGGTGCTTGGTTCGGCGGTTATCTGTCGCCCGTTGAATCTCGTCATGGCGCTTCCGATTGCGCTATATGTGTTCCATGAGCATCGAGATCGACGTCTCGGGTTCTTGCTTGCCGGTATTCCTCCGCTGCTGTTGTTCCTGTGGTACAACGCCGCGTATTTTGGTTCGCCTGTCCAGACTGGATTCGGCGCGACCGTTGTCACGCCGACGTCCCTCGTAGGGCACCATCTTTCCTGGTTCAGCACACCCTTCTTCGAAGGGCTGGCGGGCATATTGTTTTCGCCGGCGCGTGGGTTGTTCATCTACTCCCCGATCTTTCTCTGTTCGCTGGCCGGGGTGGCGATGGTGTGGCGAGAGCCGGGGCAGGTGCTTTTCAGGTATCTGAGCCTGGGGTTTGTGTTGTTGGTCATTCCGGTCGCGACGCTCGGGCACTGGTGGGGAGGACATGGGTATGGTCCGAGGCTTTTGGCGGATAGCGCCCCGTTCCTCTGTCTCTTGATGGTTCCTGTTCTGGAGCAGATTCACCAGAGACGCTGGTTGAAATATATGGTGGTAGGATTAGCGAGCCTTTCGATCGGGATGCATGCCATTGGGTTTGCCTATTCAGGCGACTGGGGCTCAGCGCTGCTTGACTTCGATAGGTATCCCGAACGGGTGTGGTACTGGCGGGAAAGTCCCCCGGTCCTGTTCGGCACACAACTGTTGGAGCAGGCGTGTGAAAAAGTTGCCGCGTGGTTCTGACGTGCTGCCGGTGTTGCTAAGGTATATGCAAGGTAAGAGAGGTGAAGGTACTCTCTGCTGGCCTACGAAAAAACAGAAGGGAGGCAATGATCACTAGGATTTAGCGCTGTTGCGTGATGGTCTGAAGTCGTTCGACCATCCGGTCCCACACAAATCCGTGGAGGCGGAGATTGGCCGTACGTTCCACCTTTCTGAACTCCACCCCGATCCGCTGATCATCGATCCATCGCACTTCCGCTTCGTCGATCGGAAGTGATTCCTTCTGATCCGGCAGAATCAGCCTCAGCAGCAGGTTCGACGTATGAGGCAGCACCGTCGCACATTCGATCGTGCAGCCGAGCACCGACAGATTCGTGAGCGTGCCCTCGCCGATCGCCGTGGTGCCGGCAAACATTATGGGATAGGCCGTAGGCAGGGGCAAGCGGTAATGCGCGCGCTGATAGGGTTTGGTCTGTTCCATGGCAGGGTGCAGTGTAGCGTGGGAGGGACAGCAAAAAATATTCCTCCTAGGGGGGGTGCCAGCGCCAGCACACTGAATAAAGTTGGAACGAGAAGCCGCGTGGCTAGCATGATAACCATGAGGAACGACATTGCCGGACTCCTTTCAGTGGAAAGCCGATATCGGCAACAGGACAAGGCGGAGACCATCCAGATCTTCCAACGCATAACCAGCCGGATCTGTCAGTGTACGAGTGTGGTGAGGGAGGCTGCCAGGTATAGGAGGCCTATCCTTGTGATGTGGGGGGGGGGAACAATCAAGAAACAGGCGGAAGCCTGGCGCTCAGTAAGAGGAGTTTACTCCACCTTTCCAGGGGGGGAGGTGCGTATCCCCTCGTATTGTGGGTTGTGGCCATGCGGCAAGTGCCGTAGGATCACCGGTATTGGTAATGCCTGGGTGCGAGCCACTCTGTACCGCAAATGAGAACTGGCTTGGGGAGGGGGAGCGCAACATGAATGTGTGTGTGACTGGAGCCACGGGATTTCTCGGCGGCTATCTTGTGCGCGATTTGATCAGCCAGGGAGCCCGGGTCACTGCCCTCGTGCGGCCGACCTCGGATATTGCTCAGCTTGAACGGATTGGAGTTCGCGTCGTCAGAGGCAGCATTGCTGACCTCAGTGCCCGTAATCAGGCGATGCAAGATGCGGATGTTGTCTACCACCTCGCGGCATTGACCAGCCGAACCGCACCCTCCAAGCAGGATTGTTATCAGACCAACGTAGTTGCGACCGACCTAATTGCTCAGACTGCCCTCGATCTTGGAGTCACACGCATGGTGTTCTGCAGCACGGCCGCCGTCTACGGGGTGATCGACGATCCGCCGGTTGACGAACAAAGCCGGACGAAAATGGATAGCCCCTATGCGGAGACGAAACTGATGGCGGAGCAGCGGCTATTGTCTGCCTATCGCGCTCAAGGGCTTCCGGTTGTCATCGCGCGGTTTCCCGGAGTGCTCGGCTATGGATCGCCGAGTTTTATCGGGCTCTTTCTCGCGATCGGTGAGGGCGGATTTCGTGTGATCGGACCGGGGAATAACCATACGCACATCAGCCATGTGAAAGATGTGGTGCAAGGGTTAAGGCTTTGTGGGGAGACGGCCGGGATCAATGGTCGAATCTATAATCTCGCGAGTGAGCACCCTGTCACCGTGAACGAACTTGTGACAGGCATTGCCCACGAGTTGGGCGTCACTCTTTCGTCCGTGCGATTGCCCCGGTTTCCTTATCAGATGTTTCATGCGGCGAATTGTCTGCTGTATCGTGTGTGCGGGAGAGAGTTGCCCAGGGCGAGCAAGTATGAACTCTTTTTGTCGGACAAGGTCATGTCTATTGCGAGAGCTCGGAAGGAGCTGGGTTTCAACCCGAAAATTTCCCTGAGAGAGGGGCTACGTGATGCGATTGCATGGCATCGCGAGCGGGGTGAGCTGTGAGTGCAACGGTCAGGCCTTGGGAGGCGAGCGTTCAACCCTCATGAAGATTCTCCTGGTGAATGACTACGGGACGTCGGTCGGCGGAGCCGAGGTGCTGACGTTCGCGTTGCGGGACGCGTTGCGACGGCAAGGGCATGACGTCCGGTTGTTTGCGAGCTCTGCCGGGTCTGCTCCGGATTCACAGGCTGCGGACTACGTGTGCTTCGGAACCGTGTCGCGGTGGCGAACAATATTGCAGGCTTTCAATCCATGGGCCTATGTCCGATTGCGCCGGGTATTGCAGGAGTTTCGGCCGGATGTCGTGCATGTGCGTATGTTTCTGACGCAGCTGTCTCCTGCGATTTTACCGCTGCTTCGGCGGGTCCCGGCGTTGTATCACGTGGTGTGGTATCGGCCGGTGTGTCAGACGGGGACGAAGCTGCTGCCCAGCGGATCGCCTTGTCGAGAGACTGCCGGCCTCACCTGTTACCGGAGCGGCTGCGTCCCCTTGCGGGACTGGATTCCATTGGAGCTGCAGATGTGGTTGTGGAAGAGATGGCGTCATGTCTTCGCGCGGATTGTGGCGAATAGTCATGCGGTGCAAGGAAGCCTTTTGGCCGACGGGGTTGACGCGGTCGAAGTGATCCACAACGGCGTGGCGATCGAATCCGTTACGCGGGTATGGTCTTCGACTCCTCTGGCGGTATTTGCCGGCCGGCTGGTTCCCGAGAAGGGTGTCGACGTGCTGGTGCAGGCCTTTGCCCAGGTCGTTCGCAATGTGCCTGACGCACGCCTTCTCATCGCGGGCGACGGGCCTGAGAGGAAGAATCTTGTCGAATTGGCGGAGCAGTTGGGAGTGGCCGCATACGTCTCGTTTCTTGGGCATCTTCCTCAGGAAACGATGGAGACAAAATTGGCCCGGGCGTGGGTGCAGGTGGTGCCCTCTCGATGGGCAGAGCCGTTCGGATTGGTGGCGGTCGAAGCCATGATGCGGGAGACCGCGGTCATTGCGAGCAGGATGGGCGGGCTGGAGGAAATTCTGCAAGACGGGGAAACGGGGTATCTGGTCACGCCGAACGATCCGCGCCAGTTAGCGCAGAGACTGGAGGAGTTGTTGCGCGATCGATCGAAGGTGGACGCGATGGGACGATCGGGGCGGCGCGTCGCCGAAGCGCGGTTTAGCTTGGCTCGTCAATGCGAGCAGTTCATGTCTCTGTATCAGCAGATGGTGTCTGACATGCCGGTCGTCCTTTCTGCAAAGGCAGGAACGCCGATACAGGCGGTAAGGAGATAGGTGGATATGAGCGCACCGCGGTCAGAGAAGCCGGTCGTCTCCGTGATTGTGGAGGGCTATAACGANNTTGGGGCGTTCAAGCGGTTGAAGCCGAGGGGCTCTCATACCTGCAGCTGAAGAACCGAGGGGCCCAGTTTGCGTCCGCAGAGATTCTCGCCTTTACCGACTCCGACGTGTACCCGCATCGCACATGGTTGTCGTCGCTGGTGGAGGGCATCCGCGGGGGCGGCGACGTGTCGATCGGGCTCAGCCTGTTCAAGAGTGCCACCAATTGGGAATGGAATCGGGCGACCAGGCTGGCAGCCGCTTCGATCACCTGGGGCTGGGTGGTCGGCAAAGTCGTCGATCCTCAGCGCAACCTGCCGATGCCAGTCGGCTTTATGGACCACAACTTCGGGCTCCGCGTCGAGACCTTCCGGCGACACCAGTACAATACGAAATTTGGCCGGCTGTGCGGCGCACCCCTGCTCACGCAGTCGTTCCTGGATGGCGGGGAGCGACTGGTGCTCCAGCCGCATCAACGGGTCACGCACTATTTTTCGTGGTTCTATTGGTTGAAGTGCCTCCATTTTCGGTATGGCTATGAGGTGTTCATGTTGCGGCGCTTGAACAAGCACTATCCGAATCAATGGATTGCGCGGATGGCTATCCTCGAACCCGTGATGACGATGATCTGGCACATCCTGTTGGACGTTCCGCGTTGGTTTAGAGTCAGCCGGCTGCTTGACGTTCACCCTGTGCGGCGAGTGGTGCTGTTGCCTTTGGTCGTGGGCATGTCCTGTGTGGCGCGTGCGACGGAAATGGTCGGTATGTACGGAACCATGCTGGCGCCGGAGGTCATGCGGAGATGGGCGGAATCAGTCTGAACGAACGGGATTCCTGACGACGCATGTCCAGCACACCGTATCCGTACATCTCAGTCGTTGTTCCGACGTACAATCGTCCGACGACGCTCGCGGGCTGCCTGCGTGCCCTGGCTGCGCAGGAGTATCCCCGCGATCGTTTTGAAGTCATTGTCGTGAACGATGGGGGAGTCGAGTCGCCGGACCAGGTCGTAAATCCCTACCGGAACACCTTGACGTGCCGGGTGGTGCACCAAACGAACCGGGGCCCGGCGGCGGCGCGTAATCACGGCGCGAAGGAGGCGGTGGGACAGTTCCTTGCCTTTACAGACGATGATTGCGCTCCCGCGCCGGATTGGCTTACGCGACTGTCGGAGCGTTTTCTGCAAGCCAGGGAGACCGCCGTCGGGGGAGAGACCAGAAACGCCCTGACCGAAAACCTGTACTCCGTCGCAAGTCAACTGCTGGTGTCTTACCTGGTGGACTATTACAACAGTACCCATCAGCGGATCCGTTTCTTTCCCTCCAGCAACGTGGCGTTTCCGGCCGAGCACTTCCGGTCAATCGGGGGATTCAGCTCAGCCTATCCGCGGGCCGCGGGCGAGGACCGCGAATTATGCGATCGATGGCAGCATGAGGGGCATCGAATAATGCATGCGCCGGAGGCAGTGGTCTATCACTCGCACCAGCTGGGCGCGGGAGCCTTTCTCCGGCAACATTTTCAATATGGATGCGGGGCGTTTCACTACCATCAGCATCGCGCTCGCCACAGGGGGCAGTCATTGAGGATTGAACCCCCGGCGTTCTATCTCCGCTTGTTCGCCTACCCATTCCGAAAAATATCCTGGGGACACGCGTTGCGTGTCGTCCCGCTCCTGGTCGCAGCGCAAGCTGCCAATGCGGCGGGTTTCTTCTGGCAACGGGCGAAAGGAGGGCCCGCTTGCGCGCCGGAAATGGTCCGACCCGGGAACGATATGACTCGAGGCGTCAAGTGAACCAGTGGTCTCCTCAGCCGGGGCGGCAGATGTTGGAAGGCAGCCTCCGCAATCTGCTTGCGGAGGCTCTGTTTCCCGTGACCGCGCTGGTGACGGCGGGATTTCTGACTAGGCAGCTGGGAGCCGAGGGCTATGGA
>CXWL01003419.1_pt1 | contig 16236 bp, 20 predicted proteins | sample 590931 | NCBI WGS metagenome assembly CXWL01 (sample SAMEA3498368, study PRJEB10139) | groundwater metagenome | biome: water well; material: biofilm material | place: Germany | collected 2015-04-27 | reverse complement strand
ACCATGGCGTCGAACGCTTCGGAACTGGTGACGCTGGCGGTGCTGGCCGCAGCCGGGATCGCGCATTAGGTCGGTTGGGACCGATCAGTTCGGGTTGTCAGCAGTTCCGCCGCTCTGACCGACCGCGCCGACGCTGCCGATATTGCCGAACAGGTCTTCAAAGAAGCTGCGATCCTTGCCCAGCGTCGGTGTCTTGTCGCCTTCGGGGTTTATGCGCGCGACCTTTTCAACACCTGTTTTGTCCACCGCGGCGACATTGCCCGCAGCATCGAAGCGGATGCGCAGGACAAGCTGTTCGGTCGGCCTGGGCAGGGCGAAAGCAAGCTGTTTGGTAGTGCGGGCGAAATAATACCAGTCGTTCGGCGTGAATTGGCCGACAAAGGTCGGCCGGCCGAGCGTCTTCGTGACCGATTCGCGGTTATCGACACCGGCCTGGATGCCATCTACCAGGCTATTGTCGGCAATATAGCCCTGATGTCCGGCGACACGGGCACAACCCGACGCGCCCAGCGCAAGCGCCGTCAATGCAATCGCACTTGCCAGCTTGGTTGACATCGGGGCCATAACACTCTCCTGCACTTGCCGTTCGCCGGGCAAAGCCATTGAAACGCGCGAACGACTGGCCAATATGCGCTGCTTGGCTCCGGGGCAAGCGTGAGCGCGATAAATGGATAAGACAATGCCACTCAATGCCTTGAAGAAGTGGTTTGGCGGCAGCGGTGAGCGCGTGGCGCTCCGTCCGGTTTATGACGCGATCATCGCCGAAGCGCGGTTGCCCCACTGGTATGTCGAGGGACAAGTGGCCGACAGCATCGACGGACGGTTCGATATGGTGAGTGCCATATTGGCGCTTGTCCTCATCCGGATGGAAGCGATGGGGGATGAAGCGCGCCTGCCCTCGACCCTGCTGGCCGAGACTTTTGTCGAGGATATGGACGGCCAGCTTCGTGAAATCGGCATTGGCGATATTGTGGTCGGCAAGCATATCGGGCGGATGATGAGCGCGTTGGGCGGACGGCTGGGCGCCTATCGCACAGGTTTTGCCGAAGGCGGCGACCCGCAAGATGCGCTGCTGCGCAATCTCTATCGCGGTGAAGCGCCCGACGCGGCGGCGCTGGATCATGTCGCGGCAGCGCTCAAGGAGCTGGCCTTGCGGCTCTCTGGCCAAACACTTGCCGGGCTGCGGGCCGGGGGGCTGGGCAGCACATGAGCGAGGCACTGGAATTCTCGCGCCTTTTTGCGTTGGCCGATATTGGCGCGGAGCCGAAAAGCGTTTCGATTTCGGCGAACGAAGCGGAGCGCGTGGCGCTCGCCCGACGCTTTGGCCTGCTCTCACTCGAATTGCTATCGGCCGAGGCAGGGCTGTCGGCGGTCAACAGCTGGATCGAGGCGCGGGGCATTTTGTCGGCACAATTGACGCAAAGTTGCGTTGCCACCGCCCAGCCCTTGGCCGTGACGNNGACGATTGCGACGTGTCGGAACATGACGGGCAAGCCGTCGACCTCGGCGAAGCGATTGCCCAGACTTTGGGGCTCGCCATCAACCCCTTCCCGCGCGCACCCAATGCAGATGAGGTGCTGAAAGCGGCGGGGGTCATGCAGGCGGAGGACGCCAGCCCCTTTGCCCGGCTGAAGGGTCTGTTCGGCAAGGGTTAGAAAGCCTCGCTGTCAGAGCAGCAAGGCGGACAGTTCGAACGTGCTTGGAATGGCAAGCATCAGGCCGAAGACGACATCGAAGGCGCGAATCGGTCGCACCCTCCTGCCGCGCTGGTTGTTGCGAAAATCGGCGGCGGTGAGGACCAGAATCGACAGGCCGCAAAAGCTGGTAAGCGCAAGGGTGATCACGAACGGCAGGAACACTGCCCGGGGATAGCTGGCAAATGCAGGCCACAGAACAAAAGCGACAAGGCCCGCAACAAGCCCGGGCCCCGCAGCGCGGCGGGCAGTCCATCCTGAAAAAAGTCCGCTCACGAACGACAATCTAGCGCTGCTGGCTTGATCCGCAATGGGTGGGAGGCGGGCAGCAAGCTCCCCTCCCCTGGGGGACGGTGGAAAGACCGTCCCTAGAACGGAACGTCGTCGTCCAGATCGGCGTCGAACGCGCTGCCGCCGCCCGATGAACCCTTGCTCGCGCCGCCGCCGAACGGGCTTGCTCCGCGATCCTCACCCCAATTTGAGCCTCCGCCCGAACCGCTGCCCGATGATACGCCGCTTTCGCGCCCGCCAAGCAGTGTCAATTCGCCGCGGAAGCGCTGGAGGACAACTTCGGTTGTGTACTTGTCGTGGCCATCCTTGTCGGTCCATTTGCGCGTCTGGAGCTGGCCCTCGATATAGACGCTCGAGCCCTTGCGCAGATATTGCTTGGCGATCCGGCCCAGATTCTCGTTGAAGATGACAATATTATGCCACTCGGTCTTTTCCTTGCGCTCGCCTGACGCCTTGTCGTTCCAGTTTTCGGATGTCGCGAGCGAAAAGCTGACGACTTCGCCGCCATTGTTCATGCTGCGCGCTTCTGGATCCTTGCCCAGATTGCCGATCAGAATAACCTTGTTGACGCTGCCCGCCATGTTGTCCCCTCAAAGTCCGAGATATGTCGCAAGCCAGAATGTGGCCCCTGCCGCGACATAGGCGAGCACGAAGAGATAGGCCAGCATGAATAGGGGCCAGCGCCAGCCATTTGTCTCGCGCCGGACGACAGCGATGGTCGAAATGCATTGTGGCGCGAAGACGAACCAGGCGAGGAAGGCCAACGCGGTCGGGAGGCTCCAGCTGCCCTTGAGCCGTTCGCCCAGTGTCTGGTCACGTTTCGACTCGTCCTGGTCGTCGATCGCATAGGTGGTCGCCAGCGCCGAGACGGCAACCTCGCGCGCCGCCATCGCCGGGATAAGCGCCAGAGAAATGTCACGATTGAAGCCGATCGGCTTCATCGCAACTGAAAGTCCGTTGGCAATCCGCCCCGCGATCGAATGATCGACCTGGCTTACCCCCGACTGCGGATCGGTTCGCGGGAAATTGAGCAGCGCCCACAAGATCATCGTCGTTACGGCAATGATCGTGCCGGCGCGCCTGAGGAACACCCAGGCGCGCTGCCACAGGCCGAGCAGGAGGTTGCTGAGGATCGGCATCTGGTAACGCGGCATTTCCATCATGAAGCCTATGCCCTTGCCCTTGGTGATCGAACGGCGCAGCAGGAGCGCGGCCACCAGTGCGCCCATAATCCCGCCAAAATAGAGCACGAACAGCACCAGCCCCTGGAGGCCGATGCCGGGCAACAGGTCGCGGGCCGGAATGAAAGCGGCGATGATCACGGCATAGACCGGGAGCCGCGCCGAACACGTCATTAGCGGGGCGATCAGGATTGTCGTCAGCCGGTCCTTTGGATCCTCGATGGTGCGCGTGGCCATGATTCCCGGCACGGCGCAGGCAAAGGAGGAGAGGAGCGGGATGAAGGCGCGTCCCGACAGGCCAACCCCCGCCATCAGTCGGTCCATCAGAAAGGCCGCGCGCACCATATACCCGGTCATCTCAAGGACGAGGATGAAGGCAAAGAGGATCAGGATTTGCGGCAGGAAGACAATGACGGCGCCAACACCGGCTATCAAGCCGTCGGCGATGAAGGACTCGAAGATGCCATCCGGCAGCCGCGTCGTCGCCCAGCCGTGGAGAACCGAAACACCCTCGTCGATCGCATCAGCAAAGGGCGTTGCCCAGGCAAAGACGGCCTGGAACATGACAAAGAGCATCACGGCGAGAATGACCGGACCGGCCACCGGATGCAGGACGATGCGGTCTATCGTCCGGGTCGTCGCGCGTGCCGGCGTTTCATTCAGGATCGCGGCTTTTGCAATGCGGCGAGCCTCGCGCTGCCTTGTGCTGAAATCGCCTTCATTCGCGCCCGGCGCAGATCGGCCCGTTGCAATGAGGCGCGGCATTTCCTCTTTCAGCGCGTCCGTGCCGCGCTTGCGGACGGCAACGGTCGGGATCACAGGCACACCCAGATCGACTGCGAGGCGCGCGGGATCGAGCGTCAGCCCGTCGCGCTGGGCCATGTCGATCATGTTGAGGGCAATGACCGAGGGGATGCCCAGCGCGATCAACTCTCCCGCGAAGCGCAGATGATTGTCGAGATTGCCAGCATCGACGACAATCACCAGTGCATCCGGTCGGCGCTCGCCCGCCTGGACGCCCATCACGACGTCACGTGTGACCTGTTCGTCGGGGCTGGTCGGCTCCAGGCTATAGGTGCCGGGCAGGTCAACCAGTTCGGCCGGCCGGCCATCGGGCAGGATCAGTCGTCCGGCATGGCGTTCGACGGTAACGCCGGGATAGTTGCCGGTCTTCTGCCGTGCGCCGGTCAGCGCGTTGAACAGCGCCGATTTTCCCGCATTGGGATTGCCGACCAAGGCGATAAGGGGAAGCGCCGTCATAATGGCGCCACCTCGATCAGCGCCGCGTGAATGCGCCGGATTGCCACTGTCATCCGTCCGATCCGGCAAGCGATCGGATCGCGCGCCACCAGCCCGCCCGCATGGATTGCTTCGACCGTCATGTCTTCGTCGAAGCCGAGCGCCCGGAGCCGTCGGGCCGCGCCGACTTCGAACGAATCCCAGCCGATACGGGTGATCGTGGCGGGTTGGTTCAGAGGCAGTTCGTCAAGTCGCACGCGATACCAGTCTGGTTGATTCGGAATTTGCGAGCGATTATCATTAACAACAAGCCTTGGCCAGCCTCAGCGTGCGGGATAGCGCAGACGACCGATGAACCGAGCGGGGCTGAAGGGGGGCTGCATATCGACGACTCGCGCCTTGGCCTTTTCAAAACGCATGATGCCCTCGATTCGCCGACCCAGAAAGGCGCGCGTTTCCGACACGTCTTCGCTTTCATCGTTGAGGAACACCGCCAGCGTCGCGGCATAGACCGAGCCGAGGATCGCACGCTTGGTGTAGTGATTATAGTCGGTCGCGGTATCGCCCGCTGCGCGCCACATTGCATCGGCCGCGCGCCAGCCAAGCTGCACCGCTCGCGGCGCATTGGTCGGAAAGGCAAGAATCGCCAGAGCCCGACGGAGCGCTTCACGATTCGGCAAGGCCAGATCGAGCCGCGCCTCGATCAAAGTCGTGATCCGTTCGCGGATTTTGAGCTTTTCCAGCTCCGCGGGCCGCAGCCGATCGAGCATGTCGGCATCAATGCTGGCAAACCAGGCATCGATCATGGCGACGCGATCCCCCCCAAAGGCAAAGCTTGCAACCGCAGGATCAACGCCCAGCTCGGCCGCAGCGCTTTCGACCGCCTTGTCGCCCCAACCGTCAAAGCCTGCATGGCCCGCCACAGCGCGGGCCAGCACCGGCCGCAATTCGTCAAGGGTCATATCTGCAAACGCTTGGGCCATAGTGCATTCCATCGGGTGACAGGCGATTCATGGAGTGATAGATGTGCGACGTCAATTGGCGGCGTGGTCCGCACAAAAAAGAGGAGGAAAAATGGCCAAGTTTTTCAGTGATCTCAATGCAGTGCTCGGGGCGAGCCTGGTCTTGCTGGTGCTGCTCGTGATGTGGTCGGGAACCGGGCCCAATGCCATTGGCCAAATGACCTTCCTGCACGTCCTTTCGGGCATCATGTGGATCGGCCTGCTTTACTATTTCAACTTCGTGCAAATTCCCACGATGCCGAAAATCCCTGCCGAGTTGAAGCCCGGCGTTTCCAAGCATATCGCGCCGGCGGCACTTTTCTGGTTTCGCTGGGGTGCTGCGGCCACGGTTCTGACCGGCCTGCTGGTGGCGTGGATGCGCAACTATCTTGTCGAAGCGCTCACCCTGCAGGAGGGTAACCGGCTGATCGGCGTCGGGATGTGGCTCGCGCTGATCATGGCATTCAACGTCTGGTTTGTGATCTGGCCCAACCAGAAAAGAGCGCTCGGGCTTGTCGATGCCGATGACGCAACCAAGGCGAAGTCAGCGACCACCGCCATGATGTTTTCGCGTACCAATACCATGCTGTCGATCCCGATGCTGTTTTGCATGGTCCTCAACAATCTGGGTGGCGCGCTTTAGGCACTTCTCCGGTCGGGCTGGCTCACAAGGACAAGCGCCAGCCCGATCAGCAAGGCCCCCGTCCAGTCCGCGAGGCCGAACGTCTCGCCATAGACCAGCCATCCAATGAGCGCCGATACCATTGGCTGGAGCAGCAGCGTCAACCCGAAGAGCAGCGGCGCGATGCGGCCGACCGCATAGATCATCAGTCCCTGCCCTGCGATCTGGCTGAGAAATGCCAATGCGATCAATGGCGTCCAATCGTGCGGGATCAAGCGTTCGCCCATCACCAGAGCCATCAGCAACAGCGGCAGTGCGCTCATCAGTGTTGACCAGGCGAGCACCGGCCATTGGCCCAACCCGATCCGCGCCCGGGCCATCAGGACGAGATAGAAGGTGTAGAATGCACCAGCGAGCAGGCAGAGCAGGTCGCCTGTAAAGTTCTTGGGCGAAAGCTCGAACGATCGGCCCAGCAGCAACCCGGCTCCCGCAGCCGCCAGGACCAGTGCGACCCCTTGCATCCGTGTCGGCCACTGGCGCGCGATGACAAAGGCATAGAGCGGCAGGAGGAAGCTGGTAGAATTGCCGAGCAAGTTCGAATTGGCGAGCTTTGTCTGGAGGATGCCCAGATGCCAAGCGGCAAGATCGGCCGCGAAGAACAGGCCCGACAGCGCGAAAAGCCAAAGCATCCCACCCCTGATCCGGCGGGCAGGATCGCCCGCTGCATGCGCGATCAGGAAGAGGAACGGCACTGCCAGGGCAATCCGCCAGAAGGCTGCCGCAACCGGCCCGGTATCGGCCATCCGCACAAACAGCGGCCCGAACGCGAGGCACAGATTGCCCAGCACAAGCGCCGGAATTCCCCAGCGCAACGGGGCTTGATTGCCTGAAACCAAATCTTGTTCTTGTCCGCGCGCCATTGACCCCATATCCGGGTTCGTTCGTCACGTTGCAAACGGAAACCTTATATGACCAGTCTCTTCGACCCCATACAGCTCGGCGCGATCGGCGCCAAAAACCGCATCATCATGGCCCCCCTGACCCGCGGCCGCAGCGAAGGCGTGCATGTTCCCATAACCGCGCTCAAGGCCGAATATTATGCGCAGCGGGCGGGCGCGGGCCTCATCATTGCAGAGGCGACCGGCATCACGCAGGAAGGGTCGGGTTGGCCGTCGGCGCCGGGCATCTGGCTGTCCGAACATGTCGAGGCGTGGAAGCCGGTGACCGACGCCGTCCGTGAAGCGGGCGGGAAGATCGTCCTCCAGCTCTGGCATATGGGCCGCCTTGTCCATCCCGACTTCCTTGGCGGCGCAGCGCCTGTCTCCTCATCGGCTACGACCGCGCCCGGCTTTGCCCATGTCCCCGGCGAAAAAAAGCCCTATGAGCAGGCCCGCGCGCTCCGGCTGGACGAAATTCCACGGGTGATCGGCGATTATGCCCATGCCGCAAAGAACGCGATGGCGGCGGGTTTCGACGGTGTCCAGTTGCACGGCGCGAATGGCTATCTGATCGACCAGTTCCTGCGCGACAATTCCAACTTCCGCGACGATGATTATGGCGGGCCGATAGAGAACCGGATCCGCCTGCTCCGTGACGTGACGCAAGCCCTGGCCGATACGGTTGGTGCGGATCGCATCAGCGTGCGGCTCTCGCCCAATGGCGAAACGCAGGGCGCGGACGATTCGAACCCCGTGCCCCTTTTCACAGCCGCCGCCGCCGCGCTTCAGGAGATCGGCATCGGCTTCCTCGAACTCAGGGAACAAAAGACCTACGGCACGTTCGGGACAAGCGAAGTGCCGCGCATTTCACCCGACATTCGCAAAGTGTTCAAGGCGCCGCTGATCCTCAATCAGGAATATACGCTGGAAACCGCGAGGGCCGATCTTGAAAGCGGGCTTGCCGATGCGATCAGCTTTGGGCGGAAATTCATTTCAAACCCCGATCTCCCCGACCGGCTGGCCAGCGGCGCCGAGCTGACCCCGGACAATTTCCGGACATGGTATTCACCGGGGCCGGAAGGCTATACGGATTATCCGAAGCTGGGCGCGCTGGTCGACGCCTGAACCTTATGCGAACCGCTCCTTGAGCGTCAGCATGGCGAGCGCGGCCTTGGCCGCCTCGCCGCCCTTGTCCTTCTGGGCCGGATCGGCGCGGACGACGGCCTGTTCCTCGTTCTCGACCGTCAGGATGCCGTTGCCGATGGCGATTCCATCCATCGTCAGCGCCATGATGCCGCGCGCGCTTTCGCCCGCGACGATCTCGAAATGATAGGTTTCGCCACGGATGACGACACCGATTGCGACAAAGCCGTCATAACGGCCACTCTCCGCCGCAAGCGCGATCGCACCGGGGATTTCGAGCGCGCCGGGGACGGTCACTACATCCGCCTTGTGCCCCGCATCCTCAAGGGCGGCCCTTGCGCCTGCGACCAGCATGTCGTTGAGATGGTCGTAGAAGCGAGCCTCCACGATCAGGAATTTGGCCATATCAAACCTCCGGGATCGGGCGTTCGCCCACAATGTTGATGCCATAGCCTTCGAGCGCGACGATGTTGCGGTGNNACGACGATGACGCCAGCACCTTCATCCCCGATCACTTGCATCGAGCGCTGCAGGACGCGCTTGCGCGGCCCTGGCTGGCCCAGCAAATCGGCAAAGACCGAAATACCGTGCATGCGGACAAGCGTTGGCTGGCCGGGCACGACATGGCCCTTCATCAGCACAAGGCTTTGCGATCCGTCGATCTTGTTGCGATAGGTGATCGCGCGCCATTCGCCGCCATAATCGGAGGTGAAGGGTGCTTCGTTGACGCGTTCGACGAGATGGTCGTGCTTGCGGCGATACTCGATGAGGTCGCGGATCGTGCCCATTTTGAGGTTGTGGAGCCGTGCGAAGGGGAGGAGATCGTCCATTCGCGCCATCGAGCCGTCTTCCTTCATGATCTCGCAGATCACGCCGGAAGGGTTGAGCCCGGCCAGCCTTGAAATATCGACGGCAGCCTCGGTATGGCCCGCGCGCACCAGCACCCCGCCGTCGCGTGCGATAAGGGGGAAGACATGGCCCGGCGTCACGATATCGGCCCGGCCCTTCGATGCATCGATCGCCACCGACACGGTGCGCGCGCGGTCGGCCGCGCTGATCCCGGTCGTCACGCCCTCCAGGGCTTCGATCGAAGTGGTGAAGGCGGTTTCGTGGCGCGTGCCATTGTTCCGGCTCATCAATTCGAGGCCAAGCTGGTCGACGCGGCCCTTGGTCAGCGTCAGGCAGATCAGGCCGCGGCCATGCGTCGCCATGAAATTGACGGCATCGGGCGTTGCCATTTGCGCGGGGATGACAAGATCGCCTTCATTCTCGCGATCCTCGTCATCGACAAGAATGAACATCCGGCCATTGCGGGCTTCGTCGATAATCTCCTCGATGGGGACAAGCGCGGGGCGATCATCATTGGCGAAAAGATAGGATTCGAGCTTGCGCAGCGTTTCGGCTGTCGGGTTCCAGTCGGGCGCGTCGAGATCGCGCAGCGTATTGGCGTGGAGCCCGGCGGCGCGGGCAAGGCCCGAACGCGAGAGGCCGCCGACAGAGACAAGGTTGCGGAGTTTTTCGATCAGTTGTGTGCTCATGCGTGCGACTCGGCTGTGAAGTTCGACTCCAGATTTCACATTATGATGTGAGCGTCAATGCGTGACATCACATTTCGGACGCATTCCATCTTTCAAAGTTCACAAAGTCCACAGCGGAATCGCGTTTGATTAACGGAACGATGTGAAAACCCTCCGTCACGGTGTGAGCGCCACCGGCAGGAGGAGGTGTGACAGCGAAGTTGAGGGCGTGGTCATGAGTCGCGGATGGCGGGCAGTTTCCAAATAGGAAAGTAAAATTTTCGGGCAGGCGCCAGGCCTTTCAGCCAGCAGCGAGCCGTTCCCGCATCCGCGCCAGGTAGCGGGCGAGGACGTCGATTTCGAGATTGACCGCCTGGCGCTCCTGAAGGTCGCTGAACGCCGTAACGGCCCAAGTGTGAGGGATGATGTTGACCGCAAAATGGGCGGTGCCATCCGGCTGGTCGGCCACTTCGTTGACCGTCAGCGAGACGCCGTCGATGGTGATCGAACCCTTGCTGGCGATGAACGGCGCGATTTCGCCCGAAACCTCGATGACAACCCGGTGCGAATCGCCCTCGCGAGTGACGGCCAGTACGGTGCCAACGCCATCGACATGGCCGGTCACGATATGGCCGCCCAGTTCGTCGCCGATCTTCAGCGCGCGTTCGAGGTTGAGCCTTCGGCCCCGCGCCCACATGCCCGATGCCGTGCGGCTGACGCTTTCGCTGGAAATATCGACCGCGAACCAGTCTGTGCCCTTGTCCACTACGGTCAGGCAGACGCCAGAGCAGGCAATCGACGCGCCAAGGTCAATGGTCTTGGCGTCATAGTTACAGCCGATCACGCAGCGCAGATCTCCGCGTTGCTCGGCAGTCTGGATGGTTCCGATGTCGGTGACGATGCCTGTAAACATTCAGCCTTCCTTATCGGCGCGCACGTAAATGTCGAGCGTGTCGCTGCCCAACTGGCGCGTGTCGGTGCGGTGCCACTGGCCGTGCGCGTCGCCCATCCGGTCGAGCCCGATGTCACCCAGCGAGGAGCGCCCCCCGCCAATCGTGATCGGCGCGCGGTAGAGGAGCAGGCGATCGACCAACCCGGCCTTGAGGAAGGAAGCGGCCGTGGCGGCACCGCCTTCGACAAGAATCCAGTCCACGCCTTCGAAGTCCTTGATCGCCTCGGGTGAGGCCAGCGTTTCCCAACCATCGGGCGCCGAGCCGCTGGTCAGCAGTCCCCGGCGTGGCGACCGATCCTCCAGCCCCGGCAGGCGAACATCGAGCCGGGGCGAATCGGCCTCCAGCGTTCCGCGCCCGACGACGATCATGTTGGCCCGAGCCCGTTCGAGATGGCCGTGCGCCCGCGCCGCTTCGCCAGTGATCCAGCGGCTCTCGCCATTGGCCAATGCGATACAGCCATCAAGCGAGGTCGCGAGCTTGAGCGTGACGAATGGCCGTCCCCGCGTTTCGCGCGACCACCAGCCGGCCATGACGGCCCTGGCCTCGCTGGCCATTGGCCCGCTTTCGACCGCAATCCCGCTCGTGGCCAGCCGCTCGAAGCCCTGCCCGTTGGTTCGGATGTCGGGATCGAGCGCGGCCGATACCACGCGCGTTACGCCCGCCGCGATCAGGCTATCGGTACAGGCGGGGCCGCGCGGGCTCTGGTGCGCGCACGGTTCGAGCGAGGTGTAGGCAGTGCTTCCGCGCGCGGCTTCGCCAGCTTGCGCCAGGGCCATCGCTTCGGCATGGGGCCGCCCGCCCGGTTGCGTCCAGCCGCGCCCGACGACACGGCCCTCCTTGACCAGTATGCAGCCGACATTGGGATTGGGCGTCGTCCGCGCCCGCCCGCGGTCGGCCAGCGCAATGGCAGCGGCCATGAAACGTGCGTCTTGGCCCGCGTTCAAAAACCCATCTCATCGAGTTTCTTGTCGAGTTCGACGAACGGCTTCCGATTCTCGTCCTGCGCCTTTTTGAGAGCGGCTGCATCGATCTTGCGCTGCTTCTCGTCGATCACCTGCTGCGCCTTGATCTGGGCGTCGCTGCGGTTTCCGGAATAGTTCTGCACCCAGACGATGTCCGGCGGCTTGTATGCCATCTCCCGCGCCTCAAGGATGAAAAGCGTGACGAAATAGAGCGGGATGAAAACCGAGATCGCGGCAAAGCCCCATTGGTGCTTTTGGCGCGTGGCGAAAAAAGCGCGGAGGTCGGCAATGGCGGCGGACGGCCAGACGGGACGGGGAAGAGCCATGCGAACAAGATAGGGCGGGATTTGCGCCAATGCCAGCCCCGCCCCAACCAAATCAGTCGGGCAGTTCGAACCGCACGGTCATTTCACGCCAGCTCTCAATGGGGGCGCCGTCGCGCGTTGCAGGCAGGAAGCGCCATTTCGAAAGCGCCTGCTTGCGCGTCGCGTCGAGGAAAGCAGTCTCATTGGCCTTGATCGCTTCGACCTCCTTCACCCGCCCGTCGGTGCCGATCAGAACACGCACGATGATCACGCCTTCGCGTTCTTCGCGGATCATGCCGGGCGGGTAGGTTGGTTGGAGTGCGTTGGCATAGCGCGGGTTGACCTGCGCGCGCTTGAAGACAGGTTCGATCGTGATCGCCGACAGTTCGGAGATTCCCGTTCCGCCAGTTCCGGCGGAAACTGCTATTCCAGTTGTGCCAATTGTGAGTTCCGATGCTTCGGATTGCGCGTCTGCGGGTGGAGTCACCGGCACAAATGGAGTGGTCGAGGCGGTCTTTACCGGCTTCTTCTCGATCTCTGTCAGCGCCGCCGCCGGGTCGGGCTGGACCCAATAGGTGTCGATGATCTTCCACGGTTCCTTCGGCAATATATCGGGCGCTGCAAAGATGATCCCCGCGATCATCAGCCCGTTGATCGCCAATGCGCCGCCGACGCTGGTTGCGCTGGGGCGCGTACGAGTCCTGTCGAGATATGCCATGACATCCTCCTGTACTTGGGCGGAGGGCGAAAGGCCTTTTCCGCGAATCGGATGTTACAACATATCTGTTAAAGATACAACATTACATTCAGGCAGCAGCTTTCAAGCGCTCCAGCGCGCGTTCGCGGCCGATGAGCGGCAGGAGCGCGGCCATATCCGGGCCATGTTCGCGGCCAGTAAGGGCCAGGCGGAGCGGCAGGAAGAGCGTCTTGCCCTTGCGGCCCGTCGCGTCCTTGAGCGCACCCGTTAGCGCGTGCCAGGGGTCGCTTGACCAGTCGATCGCGGCGGCGGCCTTGGCCGCTTCGGCCAGATAGACCCTGTCTTCTGCAGCAGGAATCGCCGCCACCGAGCCTTCGACCACGGCCCACCAGTCGTCAGCTTCATCGATGCGGGTCAGGTTTGGCCGGATCGCTTCCCAGCCAGCGGGGCCCATGCCTGCAGGCAAGCGGTCCGCGACGGCCTCATAGCTCGTCTGGTGGATGATGCGGGCGTTCAGCTGTGCCAGTTCGGCCTCATCGAAGCGGGCAGGCGCGCGGCCGAAGCGGTGGAAATCGATGCCGGCGACGAGCGGCGCAGTGTCTGTCACCGGCTCGACCGGATCGCTGGTTCCCAGCCGCGCGAGGAGGGCGAGAAGTGCAATGGGCTCGATCCCCTGCTCCTTGAACGCCGCGACGCCCAGCGAGCCGAGCCGCTTCGACAATTTGCCCTCTGCACCCGTCAGCAAGGCCTCATGCGCAAAGGCGGGTGCGGGGCTGCCGAGCGCTGCAAACATCTGGAGCTGGGTCGCGGTGTTTGTCACATGATCCTCGCCACGCACGACGTGGGTGATGCCCAGATCCACATCGTCGATCGCCGAGGGGAGCATATAGAGCCACGAGCCATCGGCCCGGCGGATCACCGGATCGGACAGGAGCTTGGGATCGAACCTCTGGTGCCCGCGCACCAGGTCGTCCCATTCGATCGGCGCATCGTGATCGAGCCTGAAGCGCCAATGTGGTGCCCGTCCCGCGGGCACTGGCGTATCGGCGGGCGGGCGTTCATAAACCGGGGGAAGACCGCGCCCGAGCAGCACCTTGCGGCGCAGATCGAGTTCCTCGGGCGTCTCGTAACAGGCATAGACCCGGCCCGCCGCCTTCAACGCTTCGAAGCGCGTCTCGTAAAGACCGAACCGTGCCGACTGGCGCGCCTCGTCGTCCCAGTCGAGACCCAGCCAGCCCAAATCGGCCTTGATCGCGGTGACATACTCCTCGCGCGACCGTTCGACATCGGTATCGTCTATCCGAAGGATGAAACGCCCGCCCAGCTTCCTCGCCCATAACCAGTTGTGGAGCGCGGTGCGAACATTGCCGACGTGGAGATTGCCCGTGGGCGACGGCGCAAAGCGGGTGGTGACGGTCATGCGGCCTGCAATCGCTCCACAACGGGATGCGCATGGCCGAGAGCGACAGAGAGTTCATAATTGGCCTGCAATCCCATCCAGAAGCGGGCCGTGCTCACACCGGCGCTTTCCAGCCGAATGGCAAGATCGGGGCTGATCCCGGCGCGGGCATTGACCACACGCGAAAGCGCAACACGCGACATGCCGAGCTTTTGTGCCGCCTCGGTCACGCCAAGGCCGAGCGGCTCAAGCACGTCGTTCCGAAGCATCGTGCCGGGATGGGGAGGTGTTTTCATCGTCAAATCCTCAATGATAATCCTGATAGTCCACAAGTTCGACGTCGGAACCGGCAAACCGGAAGGTAACCCGCCAGTTTCCGTTCACCCAGATTGACCAATGACCCTTCATCGCTCCTTTGAGCGGATGCAATCGATAGGATGGCAGAATAAGCTCGTCGGGCCTTGCAGCCACATCAAGAGCGGCCAAAATGCTCAACAGCTTAACCTTGTGCGCGACATTGATGCCTTTGGTTGATCCGGTATCGAACAACAGCTTGAGGCCCTTGTGCCGGAAACCAGTGATCATTCCAGCCTCATATCGCGTAACGATACACGATGCAAGTCGCTACGCCGTCCTGAACGCATTGGTGATCGGATAACGGCGGTCGCGACCGAAATTGCGTTTGCCGAGTTTGACCCCGGGCGGGGCCTGGCGGCGCTTGTATTCGGCGGTGTAGAGCAGCCGCTCGATCCGGGCCACGGTCTCGCGGTCGAAGCCGCGCGCGACGACATCGTCCACTGACAATTCTTCCTCGACCAGCCCGAGCAGGATCGGATCGAGGATCGAATAATCGGGCAGGCTGTCCGAATCCTTCTGGTCGGGGCGGAGCTCCGCGCTGGGCGGCTTGACGATGATCGTCTCGGGCATCACCGGGCCGTCAGGGCCAAGGCCGAAGCGCGGCTTGTGCGCGTTACGCCATTTCGAAATGGCAAAGACCGTCATCTTGTAAGCATCCTTGATCGGGTTGTAGCCGCCCGCCATGTCGCCATAGATGGTCGCATAACCGACCGACATTTCGCTCTTGTTGCCCGTTGTCAGCAGCATCGGCCCGAACTTGTTGGAGAGCGCCATGAGGGTCACGCCCCTGATCCGCGACTGGATGTTTTCCTCGGTGATATCGACTTCCTTGTCCGCGAAAGAGCCGGACAGCATCGCATCGAACGCATCGACGGCGGGGGCAATCGCGATGGTATCGAGCCTGCACCCGATCATTTTCGCACAGGCTGCGGCATCGTCGAGCGAGGACTGGCTGGTGAAGCGTGAGGGCATCATCACACACCAGACCCGATCCGGCCCCAGCGCGTCTGCGGCAATCGCCGCGCAGATCGCCGAATCGATCCCGCCGGAGAGGCCAAGCACGACGCCGGGGAAGCGGTTGGTGTTCACGTAATCGCGCAGGCCGATCATCATGGCGTGATAGGCGTCCCCCGGAAAGGGTTCGAGCGGGGCAATCTCGCCTGCCTCGCACAGCCAGCTATCATCCGTCCGGCGCCAATGGGTGAGGCGGACTTCCTCCTCCCAGTCAGGCAATTGGTGGGCCAGTGTGCCGTCCGCATTGAGGATGAAGGATGCCCCGTCAAAAACCAGCTCATCCTGCCCGCCGACGCGATTGAGATAGGCCATCGGCAGGCTTGTCTCGGCGACGCGTGCCGCGACGATCTTCGATGATCGCAAATCGTCCTTGTCGATCTCATAGGGGCTGCCATTGGGCGCGATCAATAACTCCGCGCCCGCCGCTTTCAGGTGCGCGCAGACGGTCGGGAACCAGACATCCTCGCAGATCGGCACGCCGATCTCCACGCCCCTGAAATCGATCGGTGCGGGCAGGGGGCCGGGGGAGAAATGGCGCTTCTCGTCGAAGGTGCCGTAATTGGGCAGCTCATGCTTGAAGCGGAGCGCAGCAACCTTGCCGCCGTCAAGCAGCGCCAGCGTGTTGTAGAGCTTTCCGCCCTCTGCGTGGAGCGTGCCGAGCAGCATCGCCGGGCCGCCGTCCCTGGTGGCTGCGGCCATGCGTCGCAGTTCGGCAGCAGCGCGCGCGGCGAGCGCTGGCTTCTCGATCAAATCCTCGGCCGGATAGCCGATCAGTTGCATTTCGGGGAAGACGACCAGATCCGCGTCGCCCGCCCTGGCGCGCACGGCGAGCATCGCATCGGCATTGCCGGCAAGATCGCCGACGCGCTGCGAAAGCTGGGCAAAAGCAATGGCGAGGGCATTCGTCATGCCCTCGCCACTAA
>CXWL01108779.1_pt1 | contig 16241 bp, 12 predicted proteins | sample 590931 | NCBI WGS metagenome assembly CXWL01 (sample SAMEA3498368, study PRJEB10139) | groundwater metagenome | biome: water well; material: biofilm material | place: Germany | collected 2015-04-27 | reverse complement strand
GCCAAGTTCTATACCGGCATTTTCAAGAACTCGTCGATCACGGCGATTACCCATTATGGCGAGGCGGGAAGGGAAATCCACGGTCGTCCGCCGGGCTCGGTGCTGAACGTGGCGTTCGAACTCGATGGCCAGAGTTTCACTGCACTCAACGGCGGGCCGATATTCACGTTCTCGCCGGCCGTGTCGTTCTTGGTCAATTGCGACACGCAGGAGGAGATCGATTATTTCTGGGACAAGCTGTCGGAAGGCGGCGACGAGAGCGCCAGGCAGTGCGGCTGGCTGGCCGACAAGTTCGGCTGCTCGTGGCAGGTCGTGCCGCGCCTGCTGATCGAACTGATGACCGGCGAGGATTCGGCGCGCTCGGAACGCGCGCTGGCCGCAGTGATGAAGATGAAAAAACTCGACATCGCGACGCTCAAACACGCAGCCGCGATTCTCGAATAAGGTGTTGCCATAACGTTCATGCGCTGTTGACCGGAATTTTCCGCCATTACCGGCGCATCGACCATCCGCACATTGCTCACCTTGCCTGCCGCGCCGGGGCGCGGGCGCGCCGGATCCACCATCAATTCATTCAGGGAGCGACGCTGCGCAGGTCGTCGACCGGCGTCTTGCCAAACTGATTGCCGAGCAAATGGTCGACCAGGCGGTGGGCGCTCTGGGCAGGGTCGGCCAGCTCGCCCGCCCGCTTGAGTTCGTCGAACTTCTGCCGCAGCGGGAACAGCTCGAGCGAGGTCGCGCGGATTTCAGCCTGCATGCCGGTATCGATCACGCCCGGCGCCAGGCTGCAGATGCGCAAGTTCACGTTGTGGTCCAGCGCGGCGGCGCGCGCGTGCTGGTCGAGGGCGGCCTTGGTCGCGCAGTACACGCTCCAGCCCGGATAGGCGCTGCGCCCGGCACCGCTCGACACGTGCAGGATGCGGCACTCGACCCGCAGCGCGCGCGCGGCCGTCACCGCGCTGGCGAGCATCATCGGCGCCGCGACATTCAACGCAACGGCACGCGCGATGGCGGCGGGATCCTGCAGCGCCAGCGGGCCGACCGGTTGCACCGTTCCCGAGTTGTTAATAAGCAGCACCGTGCCGCAGTCGGCGAGCCATGCCTTGAGCGCGCCGCCGGCCAGCCAGGCGGCCAGCGCCGCGCTGTCGGACAGGTCGAGCCCGACCTGCGCAAGCGCCTGCGGATAGCGCGCGGCAAGTTCGGGCGCCGACCCGCGCGCCAGGCCGAGAACGGGAATGCCGCGCCCCAGCAGGTCAGAGGCAATCGCCGCGCCCAGCCCTTTCGTATGTCCGGTCAGGATGGCCTTGATCATGGGTGAATGTCCGCACAGGTGAGTGAAAGTGAAAGTNNAGTGAAAGTGAAAGTCTACCCCGGATCGGGTTTGGCGACCGGCGCCGTATTACAATCCGTCGATCGGGCAGATGCCCCACGTTAACCGAGGAATCCATGCGCACACTTGTTTTGCTGACCTTGCTTGCAGCGGGCGCCGCCCAGGCCGAACCGCTTGCCGCGTTCACACCAATGGCGTTCCTGGCGGGCCACTGCTGGAAGGCCGACATGCCGGTGGCGGGCCAGACCGACACCCATTGCTTCGAATGGCTGTACGGCGGCAAGGCGCTGCGCGACACGCATACCGTGCGCACGCCGGCAAAGCCGGATTACGTGGGCGAAACCACGTATTACTTCGATTCGGTGGCCAACACGGTGGAGTATATCTACATCGAAAACCATGGAGGGGTAAGCCGCGGAAAAGTCGAAAGCGCGCCGGGGGCGATCGTATTCCCTGCCACGCAGCACGTGTACAACGGCCGGGCGATGACCTACCGCTCGCGCTGGACGCCGGCCGGCGACGACGCCTACGAGGCGTTGAGCGAAACGCTGGGCAAGGACGGCAAGTGGGGCAGCATGTTCAAGGTGCGCTTGCAGCGGGTCGGCAAGTAGGGGGATCGCCCTGTGGCAGTTCTGGGCCCATGAGGCACATGATCGACCAACGAATTACAGCGCGACACATCGGCGCCGACTCAGCTCCCCCTTAATCGGCGTCGGCTCAGCCCCCTATTTCGCACCGCCGCCGGCGCTGAGCAAGTCGACTACAGAAGTCGTCAAGGCGGTCACAGCGGTACGAATCGTCCGTTCGCGATCGGGGGCAAACAAGGCATTATGGGGCGCGGGTGTGGTCTTTCCGCTGGCCTTTGCAGCGGCATATTCAGCCGGTTCGACCGCGCCAATGCGCAGTTGGATCGATGGCGCGCCGGCGGCGCGCCCGAAGTCACCAAAGTCTTCCGATGCCGAACTAGGTGGAATCGGAAATACATTGGCATCGCCGAGTGCTTTTTTCAGGGATTGGGTTAATCTGCCAGCCAGGGCCGGATCGTTGATCACGACATCGCTTGATTCATTCGGATCGATTGTCACCAGCGGCTCGCGTAGCGTGCCACCGGCGGCGGACTCGGCCTTTGCGATGCGGGTAATGGCTTCGAGAAGCTGCTTTTGTACGTCCGATTTGTAGGACCGTACTGTCAACTCGATTTTTGCCTCATCCGGAATAATATTGCGCTTGCTACCCGCATGGAAAGTGCCGACTGTCACAACCGCAGGATCAAAGGGATTGATTTCCCTTGCCACGATGGACTGGAGGGTGACGACGGTTCTGGCTGCGATCAGCGTCGGATCCTTGGTCAGATGCGGAGCTGCGCCGTGTCCGCCCTTTCCATAAAAGGTGATGTCAACTGCGTTCGATGCGGCAGATGCCGGCCCCGCCACAATGCCGACCTGGCCCGCCGGAATGAAGTTGGTATCATGCAGTCCCAGCACAAAATCAGGCTTCGGGAAGCGCGTGAGCAAGCCGTCTTTAAGCATGGCTTTGGCGCCTTGTACGATTTCTTCGGCCGGTTGCGCAATGAAGACCAGTGTACCGTGCCACCTCGTCTTGGAGCGCGCCAACAGGGTCGCGGCTCCCACCCATGACGCCATGTGAATGTCGTGGCCGCAGGCATGCATGACCGGTACCAATTCGCCGCTATTATTCTTGACCGTAACGTTGCTCGCGTACGCGAGCTTGGTTTGCTCCCTAATCGGCAATGCATCCATATCGGTGCGGACCATGACGGTCGGGCCGTCACCATTACGCAACACGCCAACTACGCCATAACCGCCAACCCGCTCGGTAACGTCGAAACCGAGGTTGCGCAGCTGGGTCGCCATTTTGGTGGCGGTCTTCTCTTCGCGTAGGGATAGTTCGGGATTCCTGTGCAAATCTTGATACAGTGCATCCAACTTTGAATAAATAGCGTCGAGCGCTGGGGTAGTCGGGATGGGCTCTGCTGCAAGACAAATCTGCGAACTGAAAAGTGCGAATGCACCAAGTAATGAACCGATGCCCCCGCCATGATGCAGTTTCGTCTCTGTCGGATTCGATACGCGTTTTCTATTATGCATGGCCCATTCCTGTTTGTTGTTAGAATGAAAACACCAGCGTATACTAATATATCTGCTCGTAGGGCATCAGATGCCCAATTTTCTTCCTGTCGGCAACGACACCTCCCATTGGCACCGTTCTTTGTCTGCGCGATACTGCAACCGAGTTTGGCTTGCTCATGTGGACTTCCGAGGTACGACCGCCACCCACCGGGCCTGCGGACTGCGCCATGGCGATCCCCCGGAACGAAAAAAAGGGCTACACACCGAAGCATGTAACCCTTTGATTCTGTACAACTAAAATTCTGGCTCCCCGACCTGGACTCGAACCAGGGACCTGCGGATTAACAGTCCGTCGCTCTACCAACTGAGCTATCAGGGAAAAGAGCGCGCATTATATCTGCCGGCGGGGCGATTTGCCAACCCCGGCGCCGGCTTACGCACCCATCTTCTGCGGGGCGACGGCGCGGCAGACGGCGTCGGCAAACGATGCCGGCTGGTCGACGCAGAGCGCGACGAACACCTTGCCGACGTCGCGCCGGGAACCGAACGCCGTGATCGCCAGCGGCGTCATGCCGTTGCGCTCGATGAGCACCTTGGCCGGCGGGATGGCAAATTAGCAAGGCCGATCCGCAAAGAAATCACCATCGCTCAGGCTTGCCCGCCCCCGCGGGTTCCGTTCCCGCAGGGCGCCGCGCCATTCGCGGCGTGCAGGAGTGGCATCAGATCCTGGGGCGGCACCGGGCGGCTGAACCGGAAACCCTGCATCTCCGTGCAGCCGCACGACAACAGGAAGCGCTCATGGCGCTCCTCCTCCACCCCTTCGGCGATGACGTGGATGCCGAGGTTGTGCGCCAGCGCCATGATCGCCCGCACGATCGGGCTATCCGGCACGGCCTCGGTGATGTCGCGCACGAAGGACTGGTCGATCTTGATCGTCTGGACCGGAAAGCGCCGCAGATAGCTCAGGCTGCTGTAGCCGGTACCGAAATCGTCGATCGCAAGGCGCACACCCAGGGCCCGCAAGCCCGCCAGCTTTTCGATGACCGAACCTTCGTTGTGCATCGCGATGTTCTCGGTGATTTCAAGGTCCAGGAAAGCGCAGTCCATGCCGGTCTCGGCCAGTACCCGACGTACCATCGGCACCAGTCCGGGGTCCTGGAACTGGATCACCGACAGGTTCACGGCGACCCGGACCGGTGCCGCCCCAGACTGCCAGGCCAGGTTTTGAAGGCACGCAGTGCGCAGTACCCACTCGCCCAGCGGAACGATCAGGCCGCTCTCCTCCAGCAGCGGAATGAACTCCGCCGGCGATACCCAGGTCGCGTCGGGCTGGCGCCAGCGCAGAAGCGCCTCGACGCCGACAATTCTCCCGGTGCCGAGATCGTACTGCGGCTGGTAGTGCAGGGAAAACTCTTTCTCGCGCACGGCACGATGCAAGGCCTGCACCATCGACCAGTGCCTGTCGCGCGCAGCCTGGATGCCGGGTTCGAACATGCGGTAGTTGGGCATGGCCCCGGCGGCGACCTGGCCGAGCGCGCCTTCGGCATTGGCAAGCAGTTGCTCGAAGTCGGCGCCGTCGCGCGGAAACAGGCTGACGCCAATGCGCAGTGCCACGAACAAGTCCTGCCCGCCCACCGCCAGCGCCAGCGCGGCTTCCTCATTGATGCGCGCGGCGACAGCCGAGGGGCCGGCCGCTGCCGGGCCGGCAAGCAGCAGCGCGAACCGGTCGTTGCCAAGGCTCGCCACGCAGCCGGAGCCGGCCACGCTTCTTTGCAGCCGCGCGCCGACCGCGCGCAGCGCTTCGGCGGCCGCGACCGCACCGAGCGAATGTGCGATCTGCGAAAAGCGCGTGACATCGACCACCGCCATGGCCAGCGGAGCCGTCCACGCAGGCGACGCCAGCCACGCGGCCATGGTCGTGGCCAGGAACGCGCGCCTGGGCAAACCGGTGTCTTCATCGAAGCATGACAGCTGGCGAACTTGCGCCTGCGCCAGCCGCAACTGCGCCACGTCGCGCGCGCCTTTCAGCGCCCGCCTCGCCACCGGCGCCAGCCGAGACAGCGCTTGCTTGCTGATCATGTCCGCAGCGCCCGCCTTCATGGCGGCCACCGCAGCCGCTTCGCACATCGAACCGGAGACGATGAGGAAAGGCGCCGCGCTGCCCTGTTGCTGCGCGATCGCGAGCGCACCGGCGGCGTCGAGCGCGGGCATGTTGTTGTCGCAGATGATGAGGTCCCACTGCTGCCGCGCCAGCGCGCAGCGCAGTTCCTGCGCGCAGTCGACGCGGGCGTGCAGGAGATCGCCGAATTCCTCCGTGAGCGCAATCAGCAGCAGCGCCGCGTCGTCCTCGCAGTCCTCGACAAACAGCACGCGCAGCGGCCCGCCCGGATGGTTTTCAGCGCGATCGGCGTCAATGCGGCGGCATGCGTGGCTTGTCATGTTGTTCTCCCGGCGGCGAGGTTTCCTGAATCCGGCAAGGGAGTATCCGCTTGCCTTTCCACATACTCGCGTGGCAAGCCATGGTGGAGCGGATCGCCGGATCGCGTAATCGGCAAAGGCTTAAGCTGGGGTGGGATGGCGTGAGGTCTGGGGTAGGAGGATTCCGACGCAGGCCTCGGCAAGGCCTGCGTTTCAGTCCTGGGCGCGGCCGTTTTCGTCGATCAGCCCATTCTTGAGCGCATACCGGATCAGGTCCGTGCTGGTCGAAAAATTCATCTTCTGCATGATGCGCGTCTTGTGGGTGCTGATCGTCTTCACGCTCAGGTGCAGGCGGTTGCCGATCACCGTCGTGCCAAGCCCGGCGGCGATCAGGCAAAAGACTTCGTACTCGCGATTGGTCAGCAGGGTATGCAGCGGCGCGTCGGAATTGGTGCCCAGGCCAAACGCCAGGTTTTCCGCGATGGCCGCGCTGATGAACATGCCGCCGCCGGCGACCTTGCGGATCGCCCTGACCAGGTCGGCCGATGCGCTGTCCTTGCACAGGTAGCCGGCTGCGCCGGCCCTGAGCGAACGCACCGCGTACTGGCCTTCGTTCTGCATGCTCAGCACCAGTACCGGCAGTTGCGGTTTTTCGCTCTTGACCTGCTTGAGCAATTCGATGCCGCTCTTTCCCGGCATCGCCATGTCGAGCACCAGGATGTCCCACTCGTGGGCGCGCACCATCGCCATGACCATGTGGCCGTCCTCGGCTTCCCCGGCGACGCTCATGTCGGCGCAGTCGGACAGGATCAGCTTCAAGCCGTCGCGCAAGATGGTGTGGTCGTCCGCGATCAATACCCGGATCATGGCGCCGCCCCTTCGGCCGCGGCGCCAGCGCGCGCCGGCGCCGCCAGCGGCAGGCTCACTTCGATCCGGGTGCCCTTGCCGGCGGCGCTGGACACGTCGAGACTGCCGCCGAGCAGCCTGACCCGTTCGCGCATGCCGATCAGCCCATAACTGCGCTTGCCCCCGGCGCCCGGCGGCGCCATGCCGCAGCCATCGTCCTTCACGATCAGCAGGATTTCGCCGGACAGGTCCTGCACCACCACGTTCACCGTGCGCGCCTTTGCGTGGCGTGCCACATTGGTCAGCGACTCCTGCAGCACCCGGTACAGCGTGGTGGCGGTGCGGTCGTCCAGCGCGTAGTCCTGGCGGCTCATCGCCAGCTCGCAGGCGATGCCGGTTTGCTCGCCGAATTTGGCCAGGTGCGACTCGATCGCCGCCGCCAGCCCGAGGTCGTCGAGCATGCCGGGGCGCAGGTCTTCCGAGATGCGGCGCACCGTGTCGACCGTCTTGTCGATCACGCCCAGCATCGCGGCCAGCTTGTCGCCGACCTTGGGATCGCGTTCGGGCAACTTCCCGTCGATCCAGATCAGATCGATGCGCAGCGCCGTCAGCGCCTGGCCGAGTTCGTCATGCAGTTCGCGCGCGATGCGGGTCCCCTCTTCTTCGCGCACCTGCTGCAGGAAGGCCGACAATTCCTGCAGCTGGCGGCGCGATTCGTCCAGTTCCAGCGCGGCCTGGCGGCGTTCCGCGCGGCCGGCCGCCTCGCGCATTTCGCGCGCGATCGCCGGCCCGAGGCGGGCCAGCCGGCCTTTCATCACATAGTCGTGCGCGCCGGCCTTCATCAGCGCCACCGCCTCCATCTCGCCGATGAAACCGGAGACCACGATGAATGGAATGTCGTGCCCGCTCTGCTGCAGCAGGCGCAGCGCGTCATGGGCGTCGAACGACGGCAGGTTAAAGTCGGACACGACCACGTCCCAGCGCTGCTGCCCTAGCGCGAGCATGAATTGGACCGCATTGTCGACGCGCAGGTAACGCAGGCGGTGGTCCGCATCCTCCAGCTCGGCGCGCAACAGTTCGCCGTCGTCGGCGGCGTCTTCGACGTGCAGCAGGCGCAGCGGGGAACGCAGGATGTCGTCAGCCATTGCCAGGCACCTCGTTGAGCACCAGCCAATAGACGCTGAGCTGGCGCACCGCCTCGACGAACTGGCCGAACGCCACCGGCTTGCGCAGGTAGCTGTTGCAGCCGAGGTTGTAGCTGGCGACCAGGTCGCTTTCCTCCTTCGATGTGGTCAGCACCACCACCGGCAGCAGGCGGGTGCGCGGCGATTCGCGCACCCGCCTAAGCACCTCGAGGCCATCGACCTTGGGCAGCTTCAAGTCCAGCAACACCAGCGCGGGCAAGGGATGGCCCTTGCCGTCCGGATCGAGCAGGTACTCGAGCGCTTCGGCGCCGTCGCGCACGACCACCAGTTCGTTGACGAGTTTGCTTTCGGCGAAGGCGATCCGGGTCAGTTCCTCATCGTCCGGGTTGTCTTCGACCAGCAGGATTGGTTTCGTGTTAGACATGCATGACCTGTTGTGGGTGCCCGGCGCAGGTGAAGTGGAAGGTGGCGCCCTGTCCTTCGGCGCCCTCCGCCCACACCCGCCCGCCATGGCGGTGGATGATGCGCTGCACCGTAGCCAGGCCGATGCCGGTGCCGGCAAATTCGGCCGCGCTATGCAGGCGCTGGAAAGGTGCGAACAGTTTGTGCGCGTATTCCATGCTGAAACCGGCGCCGTTGTCGCGCACGAATACGCCGCCGTCCGGGCTGATCCCGAGCGTGATGACGGGAGCGGCATGCCTGGCGCTGAACTTCCAGGCGTTGCCCATCAGGTTTTCCAGCACGATGCGGATCAGCTTCGGATCGGCCTCGACCCGCATGCCGGGGGCAACCTCGAACCGGCCGCCATGGCCGGGCGCCGAGTTCCGCAGATCGCGCGCGATGGCGTTGGCGAGCGCGCTCAGATCGACCTGGCTTGTCACCAGCTGCTGCCGGCCTACCTGGGACAGGTGCAGTATGTCGTCGATCAGCTCGCTCATGCGTTCGCTGGCGCGGCAAACCCGCCCCAGATAATCCTTGCCGCGCTCGTCGAGACTGGCATGGTAATTCTTCTGCAGGTTCTGGCTGAAGCCTGCGATCGCCCTCAGCGGCGCGCGCAAGTCATGGGAGACCGAATAACTGAACGCCTCCAGCTCCCGGTTGGCCTCCTCCAGTTCGCGGGTGCGCTGGAGCACGCGCTGCTCGAGCGTCAGGTTAAGCTGGCGCAAGGCTTCATCGGCGCGCTGGCGCACGCCCACTTCCACGCGCAGTTTGGTGAACGGCTCGCGCACGCTGGAGGCGAAACCGACGCGGTACAGGAACAGGTAGGCGACGATCTTGAGCGAGTGGCCGAGCAGGTTGAAGATATCGTTGACGGTGACGTAGGCCGAAAAACAGACCCCGCAGAAAATGCCGATGACGGCGACGCCGAACAGGGTGACGCTTTCGATGCTCAGGTCGGCGCGCGCGCGCCGGTGGAACAGCACCGCGCACACCGCCAGCACGCCGATGATGGCAGATTCCGCCGCGATCTTCATCGGCGTCAGCCCGACCCCGTCGACGAAGGTGACCGGCCACCACGACGGATGGAACAACGCCAGCCAGAACACCAGCGCGGAAATTGCCAGGCTGGCGCCCAGCAGCAGGTAGCGGGTGGCGTCGTTCTTCAACGGCAGCGGGCGCCGGATCGCCACCGCCAGCAAGGACAGCGCCGCCACCGTGCGCGCGGCCAGCCAGAAATTGATGCCTTTCGCCGGGCCCGAGGGCGTGATGAAGTCGGGCATCCCGCGATACGACAGCGCATGCCCGAGGTCGAGCAGTCCGACCGCAAGGGCGGCGCATCCAAGGATGACCAGGTTGCCGGAGCGCTCGTGGCTGTAGGCGTTCCAGACGATCCCGAACAGCAGGAACGAGACGCTGACGGCAAACACCTCGGCAATGGTATGCAACCAGAGCGGCATCAAATGCACCGTGCGCGCCGGCAGGAAATCGGGCAGCAGCCAAACGATCATGCACACCAGCAGCAGCAGCGCCAGGAACCACTCCATCTTGCGCAACGGCGAAGCGAGGTTCACTGGCGTACTCGGCGGCATTGAGGTCATTGGGTGTTCGATTCGGCAAGGAGGCGTCCGCTGCAGCATTTGCATGCAGGGATATGAATGTACCACAGACAACCTAGTAGGAATCGTCCTACGATGCCCCTCGCATCCTCCCACCCGAACATAAGCATCCGCCGATTTGCCGATTTGTTTCCATCTAGCATTATCCGTGCCAGTCATTCCCACCCGTTCAAAAGGTCGATCATGGACAACACCGCCGCAGCGCACGCACTCGAGTTCCTCACCTTCACGCTGGGCGATGAGGAATACGGCCTCGACATCCAGGCCGTCCAGGAACTGCGCGGCTACGAGGCCGTCACCCGCATCGCCAACGCGCCCGAGCATATCAAGGGCGTGGTCAACCTGCGCGGGATCATCGTGCCGATCCTGGATTTGCGCCTGCTGCTGGCGACAGGCACGCCCACCTACGACCAGTTCACCGTGGTCATCGTCCTCAACACGGGCGGGCGGACATTCGGCGCGGTGGTCGACAGCGTCTCCGACGTCACCATGCTCACGCCCGGGCAGATCAAGCCCGCGCCCGAACTGGCGGTGGTCGACGCGCATTACGTCACGGGCATCGCGACCGTGGCCGAACGCCTGCTGATCCTGATCGACATCGAGCGGCTGGTAGCGCTCGACGACCTTCCGCTGGCCGCCTGAGGCGCGGCGATCGGCATCGGCATCCTGGGCCTGTCCAAGCCGGCTCGCGCGGCCGGCGTGCACTGCGACGAGTGGGAAGCGTACTGATCAACAGGTTGGCATGCGCCTTCCGCCCGGCCATGGCGTCCTCGCCGGTAGCCGGTTAACAATACAAGATAGGTGGTAAACGTGAATAACATCCTGAATTCAATGACGATAGCGCGCAAGCTCGCCGTGCTCATCGTCGGTACCCTGCTCGGCATCGTCGTGCTTACCGCCATGTTCCTGATTTCAGAACGAGCCCTGATCCTCGAAGAGCGCAAGAGCAGCGTCCAGCAAGCGGTCGAGACGGCCCACGGCATCCTGGTCCACTACGAAGGCATGGCCAAGGCCGGCTCGATGCCCGTTGCGCAGGCGCAGAAGATGGCGATGGACGCCGTCAGGGGGCTGCGCTACGGCGGCGCCGAATACTTCTGGATCAACGACATGCTGCCGCGCATGCTCATGCACCCGATCAAGCCGGAGCTGGACAACAGGGATGTGAGCGCCAATCGGGACCCGGACGGCAAATTCCTGTTCGTCGAATTCGTCAACGTCGTCAAGGCCAAGGGCGCCGGAGCCGTGTTCTACCTGTGGCCCAAGCCGGGCAGCGACAAGCCGGTGCAGAAGGTGTCCTACGTCAAGGGCTTCGCGCCATGGGGATGGATCATCGGCTCCGGCGTGTATGTCGATACGGTCGAGGCGACGATTCTTGGCCGGGTGGTCAAATTCGGGGTCGGCGCGCTGGTGCTGGGACTGATGCTGCTGGGAATTGGCGTGCTGATCACGCGCGGACTGATCCGGCAACTTGGCGGCGAGCCGCATTACGCGGCCACGATCGCGCGCCAGATCGCCGCAGGCAACCTGGGCGTCGCCATCGCGATCAAACCGAAGGACGATTCGAGCATGCTGCACGCGATCCGTGCGATGCGCGACGACCTGGCCAAGATCGTCAATGAGATACGTGACGGCACCGACACCATCGCCACCGCATCGAGCCAGATAGCGGCCGGCAATATCGATCTCTCCGCCCGTACCGAGGAGCAAGCCAGTTCGCTCGAGGAGACCGCCGCCTCGATGGAAGAGCTGACCAGCACGGTCAAGCAGAATGCCGACAACGCCCGCCAGGCCAACCAGCTGGCTGCGTCCGCCTCTGATGTCGCGCGCCGGGGCGGCGTGGTGGTGGCCCAAGTGGTCGACACCATGGCCTCGATCAACGATTCGTCGAAGAAGATTGTCGATATCATCAGCGTGATCGACAGCATTGCATTCCAGACAAACATCCTGGCGCTCAATGCCGCGGTGGAAGCGGCCCGCGCCGGCGAGCAAGGACGCGGGTTTGCCGTGGTCGCCGCCGAGGTGCGCAACCTGGCGCAGCGCAGCGCCGCCGCCGCCCGGGAGATCAAGACCCTGATCGGCGATTCGGTCGACAAAGTCACTGTCGGCAACAGCCTGGTCGCCGACGCCGGCAGCACCATGGAGGAGGTGGTCGCGAGCGTGCGCAGCGTGACCGACATCATGGCCGAAATTACCGCGGCCAGCCATGAACAGAGCGCGGGCATATCACAGGTGAACCAGGCAATCGCGCAAATGGATGCGGTGACCCAGCAGAATGCAGCCCTGGTCGAAGAGGCTGCAGCGGCGGCGGAAAGCATGCAGGACCAGGCCGCCAAGCTGGCCAGGGTGGTCGGCATATTCCGCCTCGACGGCATGGCCGGCGCCGATGCGCGGACCGTGTCGAAACCCCGGGCGCTGCTTCGGTAGCGAAAGCGAAGTCGCCCGATCCGACCGCAAGGGTCTGTTCGATCACGGCTTCGACGCCATGTCGCCTGGCTGCTGGTTGCCTGCGGTTTCCGGCGCGCCCGACCCCGTGTCGCCCGGCCCTGCTTGCTGGCCATGCGTGTCCTGCGGCCCACGGGTCGCGGACGTCATCGCGCTGCCCGCGCCAGCCGGCGCCTCCTGTTCGCTTTCCCCCTGCGCGCGACCGCCCCAACCCCGACCGATGCATTTCCCGGATCATGCGCGCCAAGCCGGCGTCGAGGTATCGGCACGCGGCGTGCGAAGCGGTAGCAGGAAGGCTTAGCGTGGCAAATCCACAGACGAAAAAAAACCACGATTTCTCGTGGTTTTTTTCTGTATTCTGGCTCCCCGACCTGGACTCGAACCAGGGACCTGCGGATTAACAGTCCGTCGCTCTACCAACTGAGCTATCAGGGAAAAGAGGCAACATTATATATTCCCGAAACCGCCCTGTCAAACCTCTGACTACTCCGTGCGACTGCTGCAATATGGTTCCGCTGCCTTTCGAACCAACCTTTCAGTTGATCCGAAGAAGCAAGATCTTAAAGGACTTTCGCAATCGCGTCAATGACGAGATCAATATTTTTCGAGTTCAACGCGGCAACACAAATACGCCCCGTATCCACCGCGTAGATCGACTCGGCGCGCAGCTTGTCGACCTGCGCCTTGGTCAGGCCCGAGTACGAGAACATGCCGACCTGCTCGCGCACGAATTCGAAGTCGCGCCCTGGCGCCTTTTCCTTGAGCTTGCGGACGAATTCGCCGCGCATTTCCTTGATGCGCACGCGCATGCCGGCCAGCTCCTCTTCCCACAGCTGGCGCAGCTCCGGCGTGCTCAGCACGGTCGCGACGACTTTGCCGCCGTGCATAGGCGGATTCGAGTAGTTGGTGCGCACCACGCGCTTCAGCTGCGACAGCACGCGGGCGGCCTCTTCCGCGCTGGCCGCCACCACGCTCAGCGCGCCGACGCGCTCGCCGTACAGCGAGAACGACTTCGAGAACGAGTTCGACACCAGCAGCGCGCCGCCGGCCGCGGCGAAGCGGCGCACCACGCCGCCGTCTTCGGCGATGCCGGCGCCGAAGCCCTGGTAGGCCATGTCGAGGAAGGGAATCAGGCCGCCGGCGGTGACCGCCTCGATGACCTGGTCCCACTGGGCCGAGGTAATGTCGGCGCCGGTCGGGTTGTGGCAGCACGCATGCAGCACCACGATCGACCCTTGCGGCATCGCCTTGAGCGAAGCGAGCATGCCGTCGAAATTGACGCCGTGCGTGGCTTCGTCGTAATAGGCGTAGTTACCGACCACGAAACCGGCGCTTTCGAACAGCGCGCGGTGGTTTTCCCAGCTCGGGTCGCTGATATAGACCTGAGCGCCCTCGGGCGCGAAACGCTTGAGGAAATCGGCGCCAATCTTGAGCGCGCCGGTGCCGCCCACCGCCTGAACGGTGACGGCACGCTTGTCTTGAATAATCTGGCTGTCGGCACCAAATACCAGCTCTTGCACCGCCTTGTCGTATGCGGCCAAGCCTTCGATCGGCAGATAGGTACGCGGGGTTTGCTGCTCGATCAATAATGCCTCGGCCTTGCGCACACATGCCAGCAGCGGAACCTTGCCATTATCGTCATAATAGACGCCGACTCCCAGGTTGATTTTCGCCGGGTTGGTATCGGCATTGAATGCCTCGGTGATACCCAGGATCGGGTCGCGCGGGGCCATCGCAATGGCACTGAAGATACTGGCTGAGGCTCTAGAAGTCATCGTGGTAAACTTGATTATCGGCTGGTTCGCAGCTGGGTTGTATAGACAGCGCCCCCACATACAGCAAGGGTCGCAAGCGGACTCCCATTCTAACAAAGGTCTGATTTTATGGCAGAACTAGTCTCAAATGACCCGGCGCCAACCGTCGTCGGCTTCCCCGACTCACCGTTCAAGCTGCACCAGCCCTTCCCGCCCGCCGGCGACCAGCCGACCGCGATCGAGGGCCTGGTCGAAGGAATCAACGACGGCCTGTCGTTCCAGACCCTGCTCGGCGTGACCGGTTCCGGCAAGACCTACACGATGGCGAATGTGATCGCGCGCTGCGGCCGTCCGGCGATCGTGTTCGCACCCAACAAGACCCTGGCCGCGCAACTGTATGCCGAATTCCGCGAGTTCTTCCCGCAAAACGCGGTCGAGTATTTCGTCAGCTACTACGACTACTACCAGCCGGAAGCCTACGTGCCGCAACGCGACCTGTTCATCGAAAAGGACTCGTCGATCAACGAGCATATCGAGCAGATGCGCCTGTCGTGCACCAAGTCGCTGATGGAGCGGCGCGACGTGATTATCGTGGCCACCGTTTCGGCGATCTACGGCATCGGCAATCCGAGCGAATACCACCAGATGATCCTGACCTTGCGCGCGAAAGACAAGGTCGCGCAGCGCGACGTCATCGCGCGCCTGATCCAGATGCAGTACACGCGCAACGAGATCGATTTTGGCCGCGGTACCTTCCGCGTGCGCGGCGACACCATCGACATCTTCCCGGCCGAGCACGCGGAACTGGCGATCCGGGTCGAGATGTTCGACGACGAGATCGAATCGCTGCAGCTGTTCGATCCGCTCACCGGGCGCGTGCGCCAGAAGATCCCGCGCTTCACGGTGTATCCGGGTTCGCATTACGTCACGCCGCGCAGCACCGTGCTGCGGGCGATCGAAACCATCAAGCTCGAACTGCGCGAGCGGCTCGAATTCTTCCGCAAGGAGAACAAGCTGATCGAAGAACAGCGGCTCGAGCAGCGCACCCGTTTCGACCTCGAGATGATGGCCGAAATCGGCTTCACCAAGGGGATCGAGAACTACTCGCGCCACTTGTCCGGCGCGATGCCGGGCGAGCCGCCGCCGACCCTGGTCGACTACCTGCCGAAGGACGCGTTGATGTTCCTCGACGAGTCGCACGTGCTGGTCGGGCAGCTCAACGCAATGTATAACGGCGACCGTTCGCGCAAGACCAACCTGGTCGACTACGGCTTCAGGCTGCCGTCCGCGCTGGACAACCGCCCGCTCAAGTTCGAAGAGTTCGAGGGCAAGCTGCGCCAGACCGTATTCGTGTCGGCGACGCCGGCCGAGTACGAGAAGACGCATGCCGACAACGTGGTGGAACAGGTGGTGCGCCCGACCGGCCTGGTCGACCCGCAGATCATCGTCAAGCCGGCGATGACGCAGGTGGACGACTTGATGTCGGAGATCCAGGACCGGGTCAAGAAGGATGAGCGGGTGCTGGTGACCACGCTGACCAAGCGCATGGCCGAGCAGCTGACCGAATACCTGAGCGACCATGGCATCAAGGTGCGCTACCTGCACAGCGACATCGAGACGGTGGAGCGGGTGGAGATCTTGCGCGACCTGCGGCTTGGCACCTTCGATGTGCTGGTGGGGATTAACCTGCTGCGCGAGGGACTGGATTTGCCGGAGGTGTCGCTGGTGGCGATCCTGGATGCGGACAAGGAAGGATTTTTGCGGTCCGAGCGCAGCCTGATCCAGACCATCGGGCGCGCGGCGCGAAACCTGAATGGCGTGGCGATTCTCTACGGCGACCGGGTGACCGATTCGATGCGCAAGGCGATCGACGAAACCGAGCGCCGGCGCGCCAAGCAGGTGGCGTTCAACCTGGAAAACGGGATCACGCCGGTTGGCATCAAGAAGACGATCCGCGACATGATCGACGGCGTGTACAGCCCGCAGCAGGCGCGCGAGACGCTTGATTCCGAGAAGGAAACCGCCAAGGTCGAGGCGATGAGCGAGAAGCAGATCAGCAAGGAGATCAAGCGGCTTGAGAAGCTGATGGTCGATCACGCCCGCAATCTGGAGTTCGAGAAGGCGGCGCAGGTGCGCGATCAGCTGCATATCCTGAAGCA
>CXWL01113124.1_pt1 | contig 16243 bp, 17 predicted proteins | sample 590931 | NCBI WGS metagenome assembly CXWL01 (sample SAMEA3498368, study PRJEB10139) | groundwater metagenome | biome: water well; material: biofilm material | place: Germany | collected 2015-04-27 | reverse complement strand
GCCGCGCCGGCCCACGGCGTCGTCCTGTTCGGAGAGAAATCATGAAAAACAAGCGTGCAATCGCGATGATGGCCATCGCCATCCTGTTCGGCCTGGCCGCCGTGGCGCTCGCCTCGCGCTGGCTGCTGCGCCAGCCGTCCGCCAGCGCCGACCGTATCGTGGTCGCCGCCAGCGACGTCAACCTGGGGCAGCGCCTCACGCCCGACATGCTCAAGCTGGCCGAGTGGCCGGTCGAGAGCTTGCCGAAAGGGGCCTACAGCGACCCGCTGAAGGTCACCGGCCGGGTACTCAAGAGCAGCATCCTGCGCGGCGAGCCGGTCAGCGACGCCAAGCTGGCCCCGGCCGGCACCCTGGGCGGCCTGTCGGCCCTGATCACCGAGGGCAAGCGCGCCATCACGGTGCGCGTCAACGACGTCATCGGCGTGGCCGGGTTCGCCTTGCCGGGCAATTTTGTCGACGTCATCGTCAGCACCCACAAGGACCCGGCCGCGGGCGAGCGCAGCGGGAGCGAACAGAGCATCTCGAAGATCGTGCTCGAACGCATCCTGGTGCTGGCGGTGGCGCAGGAAGTCGGCCGCGACGAGACCAAGCCGCGCGTGGTCAACGCCGTCACGCTCGAAGTGACCCCGGCCCAGGCCGAACACCTCGACCTGGCGCGCAGCGTCGGCAGCTTGTCGCTGGCGCTGCGCAACCAGGTCGATCCGCAGGACGCCAGGACCGACGGCGCCACCAAGCGCACCTTGCTGAGCGAAGTCGAGCCGCCCGCCAGGCCGGCGGCGCGCCCGGCGCCGTCGGCAGGCAAGGCGCCGCCGCTGCGGCAGGCCGCGCTGGTCAAGCGCAACTGCGTCGGCGTGCTGAACGGCGTCAACGCGTCGCAAGAGTGCTTTTGATCGTCAACCGTCTCTCACTTCAGGATGAACGCAATGGACAGATGCGTCAGACAGCCGCGCTTGATCCGCACCCGCCGCTTGCTCGGCAGCGTTGCCTTGGCGGCCTCGGCCGGCACGGCGCTGGCCGCGCCGCCGGCCAGGCCTTCCAGTGCGCCGGCCGGGCCGGCGGTGGCGCAGCGCGGCGAGGTCGGGCCGCGCTGCAGCGGGGAGGGCGCGCGGCCGGGCAAGCTGCAATTGCAACTGGGCAAGTCGGCGATGATGCGCCTGCCCGAGCCGCTGCTCCATCGCAGCGTCGGCAATCCCGGCGTGGTGCAGGCCATGCTGGTCGCGCCCGATACCCTGTACATCGCCGGGATCGATGTCGGCAGCACCAACATGATCATCCAGGGCAAGAGCGGGGCCTGCAGCATCGTCGATATCGTGGTCGCCATGGATCCGGGCGCGTTCCAGGCCAGCCTGGCGACCGTGCTGCCGGACGAAAGGAACATCCGGGTGGTGGCCGCCGCCGATTCGCTGGTGCTGACCGGCATGGTGGCCGACGCGGCCACGCTGGCCCAGGTCGGCGAGCTGGCCGCCGCGTTCGTGCGCCGCCCCTTGCAGCCGCTGAAAGCGGTCGGCAACGCCGATCCGGCGCCGCCGCCAGTCGCATCCGGCCCGGCGGGCCTCGGCAAGGCCGGGGTGCGGGTGGTCAACATGCTCAACGTCAGCGCGCCGCAGCAGGTGATGCTGGAAGTGAAGATCGCCGAGGTGTCGAAAACCCTGCTCGAGAAGCTCGAGGCGGGCACGACCCTGAAGTACAGCTCGGGCAGCTGGGCCACCACCTTGCTGTCGAACTTCCTGACCGGCAGCGCCGGCGGCCTGTTCGATGCGCGCAAGTCGAACGGCAACCAGCTGAGCTTCGAAGCGCAGAAGCAGGATGGGCTGGTGCGGATCCTGGCCGAACCGAACGTGATGGCGATCAGCGGCCAGGAAGGCTCGTTCCTGGCGGGCGGCAAGATCTTCATCCCGGTGGCCCAGGACAACAACAAGGTCACGCTCGAAGAAAAGGAATTCGGGGTCGGCCTGCGCTTCACCCCGACCGTGCTGTCGGGCGGGCGGATCAACCTGCGGGTGGCGCCGGAAGTGTCGGAGCTGTCGCGCGAGGGGGTCGGCTTCACCGCCTCGGGACTGCCTGGCAGTTCGATCCTGCCGCTGATCACGACCCGGCGCGCCAGCACCACGGTCCAGCTGTACGACGGCCAGAGCTTCGCCATCGGCGGCCTGATCAGGAATAACCTGACCACCAGCATAAAGGGACTGCCGGTGCTGGGCGAAGTGCCGGTGCTGGGGGCGCTGTTCCGCAGCACCGATTTCCAGCAGGACCGCACCGAACTGGTGTTTGTGATTACCGCCCGCCTGGTCAAGCCGCTGCCGCCGAACTATACGCTGCCGACCGATGGCGTGAGCGCGCCCGGCCGCGCCGAACTGATGCTGGGCGGGCGGCTGGAAGGACGCGCCCCGGCCGCCGCGTCGGTGGCGCCGGGCGCGCTCGCGCCCGGCAGCGCGCGCGGCTTTGAACTCAAATAGGGAGGTCCTGTGACTGCAACGCTTCGGAGTCGAGTTTTCACCGCGGCAGGGCTGGCGCTGCTGCTGTCGGCCTGTGCCGCCGCCACCCCGCAGGCCGACGCCCGCTTCGGCCAGTCGGTCCGGGCCACCCTCGCCTCGCAGGTGGCGCAACCGGAGGCGGTGCGCAATCCCAATCCGGTAACCGGCATGGACGGGCGTGCCGCGCGCGCCGCGCAAGAGCACTACGAGCGTTCCTTCGGCCAGGGCGAAGCCGCATCGAACGCCCCGGCGGGCCTTGTCGGCACAAAATGAACGCCGCGCGCCACCGCCTTGCGCCGCCGCCCCGCCCGCATGGTTCGGTGTCGGTGCCGTTCGCCGTGATGTTGCCGGTGCTGCTAGGCTTCATGGGGCTGGCGATCGACCTGTCGATGCTGTACGCCCGCAATTCGGAACTGCAAAACGTGGCGGACGGCGCGGCGGTGGCGGCGGCGCGCGAACTGAACGGCACCGCGGCGGGCGTGGCCATGGCCAAGGCCAAGGCGATCGACCTGGCGGAAGCCAATTATTTCAAGATGACCAGCCGATTTGCGGACCAGGAAAGCTGGAGCTCTGCGGCCCTGTACTTCAGTTCCGAGCCGTCCGGGGCCGACTGGGTGGGGGCCGATAGCGTGACCGACGATGCCAGTGCCGCGCGGCTGCGCTACGCCAAGGTCGACACTGCGGCACTGAACGCGCTGGGCGACGCGCCAGGCGTGGTGGCCACCAGCTTCATGCGCGCCCTCGGCGTGAGCGCGCGAGTGGCGGCCGCACCGATTGCCATTGCCGGGCGGATCGGCATGCAAGTCACGCCACTGGGAGTGTGCGCGCTCAACACCACCCGCATCGGCCAGCGTGCCTCGAGCGCCGGCGCCGAACTGGTCGAACTGGGTTACCGGCGCGGCGTGACCTATGACCTGCTGCAGCTCAATCCCGCCGGCCCCGCGGCACAAAACTTCCTGGTCAATCCGGTCGCTGGCGGCGCCGCTGCCAGCCTGGCGGGCCACTTCGCCGCGAGCGCGGTCAAGCCGTTTTTCTGCAGCGGCAGCGTGGCGTTCGCCAGACTGCGGCCCGGCGAGCTGGTGCATGTTCAGCCGCTGGCCGGGCTCGATCTGCACGACTGGTTGAACTCGCGTTTTGGCGTGTACGCCGGCACCGCCGGCTGCGCGTCGCGCGACGGCGCCCCGCCCGATAGCAACGTCAGGGAATACAAGAATCCGTACAACTGGATGCCGGCCACCACCCTGCCTGGGGCTCAGTCGGCGACCACCAGCGCCGCGCCGAACGCGCGGGTGACGGTGGCCGACCTGGCGCCAGGCGAGGCCTCGTCGGCCGGTCCGATTGTCGCGGCCATGTACGGGCCGCTGTGGGTATACAACCGGGCGGCCAGGCGCGTGGCCACGGTCACCGGCGCGGGCACGGCGTTCCCGACCAGCGACTGGGGCGCCCTGTATCCGGTCGCCTCCGGCTCGCCGGTGGCAACCACCACCTACATCGCGACGCCCTATGTGCGGCAGTTCACCGCGCCGTCGTCCGGCGTGTCGTTTCCCGAACGCCGCGTGCTGAACCTTCCGCTGCTCGATTGCACCGGCGCCGTCGGCGCCACCGCGACCGTGCTCGGCATCGGCAGGTTCTTCATGACCTCGCAAGCGACGGCAAGCGCGATCCATGCCGAATTCGCCGGCCTGGCCAGCGAAGAAAAACTGTCCGTCTCGGTAGCGCTGCACAAATGAAGACACCATCCCTGCTCCATTCAGGCAGCCTGCGCCTGCAGCGCGGCGTGGCAGCCATCGAACTGGCCGTGATCATGAGCTACACCATCATGATCCTGGTGCCGGCCTTCGTGATTGCGCACGCACTGTGGCAATACACCGTGTTGAAGCAGGCGACCGACAATGCCGCGCGCTACTTCGCGGCATTGCCCTTGTACCAGCTGAGCGCAACCGATCCGGATCCCAGGGACGTCGCCAGGAGGATGGTGGCCAGGGCGGCGATCGACGCCGGCCTGGTGGCGGCGGCCGATGAAAATGCCTTTCTCGGCAATATCGAGGTGTCTTGCCCGGGAACCGTGAACTGCAGGTCAAAGACGCCGGAGACGATCGCGGTCGGCGCGTTCATGACGATCATCGATCCGTCCACCCTGTCGCTCGAAGGCGCGCCGTGGATGTTCCAGACAATCTCGACAGTACCTTACGGTAACTAGCCAAGATGCGCGCCATGAACCCGTCACGCCGTTTCGCCCGTCCGCGCAGGCAGGCGGGCGCCGCCGTCGTCGAGTTCGCGCTGGTGGCGGTGGTGTTCTTCAGCTTCGTGTTCGGGGCGCTGGAAATCTCGCGCGCGGCCTACCTGTGGAGCACCCTGACCCAGATCATGAACCGTGCCGCGCGCGGCGCCGCGATGGTCAATCCGTCCGATCCGGCCGCGCTCGGCCTGGTGCGCCAGCACGCCATGTTCGGCAACGCCGGCAAGCTGCCGCTGGGCGGCGCGATCGACAGCGGCTACCTGCGCATCGACTACCTGGCGCGCGACGGCAGCACGGTGGTCAGTGCGCCGCCGCTCTGTCCGGTGCGCAACATCGCCAACTGCACCAACGATCCGAACGGCGGCAGCTGCATCCGCTTTGTCCGCGTCAGCCTGTGCAAGCCCGACACCAATTGCGAGCGGGTGCCGTATGTCTCGCTGGTGCGGCTCGAGACGATGGCGGCGTTCCGTTTCGACATGCCCACGTTTACCACCGTCGTGGCGGCGCAGGCACTCGGCATGCCCGCTGCCTGTGCCCCCTGAAGACCTTGCCCGCGTTCGCCCACAAGGATTAGCGATGAAAGCCTTACTGATCAGCCGAGACAGCCAGCTGCACGCCGAAATTGCCTCCCAGGGGGCGGCGCGGGTGCCGCCCCTCGCCGTCGGCGCCACGCGCGCCAGCTTGCGCGACGCGCTAGACCGGCTGCCGGCCGACACGCCGGCGCTGGTGATCATCGACGCGGCCGACAGCGAGGCGGCCGACGCCGACCAGCTCGGCCGCCTGTGCAAGCACTTTTCGTCGGCCAGCTTCATCCTGCTGACCGGCGCCGAGCAGCAGCACGACCTGTTGATCCGCGCCATGCGCGCCGGAGTGCGCGAAGTGCTGCAATTGCCGCTGGTGCACCACGCGTTCCACGAAGCGCTGGACCGGATCGCCAACACCGCCGGGATCAGCGCCATGCGCGACGGCAAGGTGCTGGCCTTCATCGCCTGCAAGGGCGGCAGCGGCGCCACCTTCATCTCCACCAATTTCGGCTATGCGCTGGCCACGCTGTCGGACAAGAAAGTCATGCTGATCGACCTGCATGGCCAGTTCGGCGACGCCGCGCTGTACGTGTCGGACCAGAAGCCGGCCATGACGCTGTCGGACGTGTGCAGCCAGATCGCCCGGGTCGACGGCCCGTTCCTCGAATCGTGCCTGGTGCACGTGGCGCCCGGCTTCGGGGTGCTGGCCGCGGCCGACGACCCGAGCCATGCTTCGAACCTGAAGCCGGAGCAGATGGACACTTTGCTGCGGGTGGCGCGCCAGCATTACGACTTCATCGTGCTCGACGTCGGGCGCCAGATCGACGCCATCTCGCTGCGCGCGCTCGACAACGCCGATGCGATCTATCCGATCCTGCAGCTGGCGCTGCCCGACATCCGCGACGGCCGCCGCCTGCTCGACATCTTCCGCTCGCTCGGCTATCCGCTCGACCACACGCGCCTGATCGTCAACCGCTACGAGAAGGGCGGCAAGCTGCGCCTGCAGGATTTGCAGTCCGCGCTCGGCGCCGAGGTGCTGCACACCATCCCGAACGACTACCTGGCGGTGACCGATTCGGTCAACCAGGGCGTGCCGGTGCTGCAGCTGTCGCGCTCCTCCGCGGTCGCGCGCAGCCTGGCCGAGCTGGTCGAGATGGTGACGGCGCGCCGGGTGCAGGAAAACAAGGGCTTGTTCGATCGGATCTTCGGGCGCGGCGACGCCGACCTGTAACTTGAAGGAGCGAGCATCATGACTTTACGTGAACGGCTGGCGGCGGCCGAGGAGACCCTGGCGCCGCCGGCGGCATTGACCGAGGCGGTCAACCACGTCTACCAGGACCTGAAAAAGAGCATGCACCAGATGATCCTCGACCGGATCGACCTGGAGCGCCTCAAGCGGCTGACGGCCGAACAGTTCAAGCATGAGCTGGCGCTGCTGATCCAGCGCATCATCGAAGAAGAACGGATCGTTCTCAACCAGAGCGAGCGGCACAACCTGGTGCTCGACATCCAGCACGAGATGCTCGGCTTCGGCCCGCTCGAGACCCTGCTGGCCGATCCCACCGTGTCCGACATCCTGGTCAATACCTACGCCAAGGTGTACGTCGAGCGGCGCGGCCGGCTCGAGCTGACCGACGTCACCTTCCACGACAACGCACACCTGATGAAGATCATCGAGAAGATCGTCTCGCGGGTCGGGCGCCGGGTCGACGAGTCGAGCCCGATGGTCGATGCGCGCTTGCCGGACGGTTCGCGGATCAACGCGATCATCCCGCCGCTGGCGGTGGACGGCCCGATCCTGTCGATCCGGCGCTTCTCGGTCAATCCGCTGACGGTGGAAAACCTGCTCGACTACAAGAGCCTGACGCCGCCGATGGTGCAGGTGCTGCAGGCACTGGGCCAGGCCAAGATCAACATCCTGATCTCGGGCGGCACCGGGAGCGGCAAGACCACCTTGCTGAACCTGCTGTCGGGCTTCATTCCCGGCAACGAGCGGATCGTCACGATCGAGGATGCGGCCGAGCTGCAGATGCGCCAGCCGCACGTGGTGCGGCTCGAGACGCGCCCGCCCAACATCGAAGGCAAGGGCGAAGTGACGCAGCGCGCGCTGGTGCGCAACGCGCTGCGGATGCGGCCCGACCGCATCATCCTGGGCGAGGTGCGCGGGGCCGAGGCGATGGACATGCTGCAGGCGATGAACACCGGGCACGAGGGCTCGCTGGCGACGATCCACTCGAACACCCCGCGCGACGCGCTGGCGCGGCTGGAAAACATGGTCGGCATGGCCGGCGCCAACCTGACTGCGCGCGCCACCCGCCAGCAGATNNCTTCTGCGCCAGCGGGGTGCGGCCGCGTTTTGCCGAGCGCCTGCGCCTGTTCGGCGCCGCGGTGCCGGAAACGGCGTTCGATCCGGACCGCATTTTCGAGTAGGCCAGCGGCTGATTGGCCGCATGAACAGGGGACGACATGGACGGTGTCTTTTACGGCTTTGCGGTATTGCTGTTCGCCGCGATCATCTTGCTGGTCGAGGGCGCCTACCTGTGGTGGGCCGACACCCGCGGCGGCGGCGCCCGGCGCATCGCGCGCCGGCTGCGCCTGATGTCGGACGGCCCGCGCGGCGGCGCCGAGCGGATCTCGATCCTCAAGCAGCGCCGCTACGGCAAGGGCGACACGCTGGACCGCATCCTGCACCGGCTGGCGCCGGCGCGCCGGGTCGATACGCTGCTGCTGCAGGCCGGGGTCAAGTGGACGGTGGCCCAGTTCGGCGCCTGGAGCGGCGGCCTGTTGTGCGGCGGGCTGCTGCTGGCGCTGACGTGGCGCGTGCCGATGCCGGTGCGCTGCATCGTCGCCGTGGCCTTCATGAGCATCCCGTACGGCATGCTGCGCCGCGCGCGCCGGCTGCGCCTGCTGAAGATCGAGGAGCAACTTCCCGAGGCGGCCGATTTCCTGGCCCGCGCGATGCGCGCCGGCCACTCGTTTACCAACGTGCTGCAAATGGTCGGCACCGAGCTGCCCGAGCCGCTCTCCGGCGAGTTCCGCACCGCGCACGAGGAAATCAACTATGGCGTGCCGATGCACGAGGCGCTGACCAACCTGGCCGGGCGCATCCCGCTGACCGACTTGCGCTACCTGGTGATCGCGGTGCTGATCCAGCGCGAGGCCGGCGGCAACCTGGCCGAAATCCTCGGCAACATCAGCCACATCATCCGCGAGCGCCTGAAGCTGGTGGCGCAGGTGCGGGTGCTGTCGGCCGAGGGCCGGATTTCGGCCTGGGTGCTGGGGCTGCTGCCGTTCGGCGTGATCCTGATGATGTCGCTCACCAGCCCGGCCTACATCCGCGTGCTGTGGACCGATCCGACCGGCGTGCGGCTGCTGTGGTACGGCGCCGGGATGCTCGCGCTGGGCGTCCTGTGGCTGCGCAAACTGATCCATATTCGAATCTGAGGAGGCGCCATGAGCGCAGCACATCTGTTGTTCCTGCTGATAGTGTTCGCGATCGTCGGCGGCCTGGCGGCCCTGGCGATGGTGGTGTTCTCGCCGCGCACGATCCGCGAGCGGCTGGCCGTGTTCATGGGCCGCAAGGCCGAGGTCAGCCAGCTCGAAACCGGCGGCTGGGTCGAACGCGTGGCCAAGGTCGCGCAGCCGTTCACCAGGCTGTCGCTGCCCGAGGAGGGCTGGGAGAAGTCGGCCCTGCGCACCCTGTTCATGAATGCCGGCTGGCGCACCCCGGCCGCGCCGACCCTGTATTTCGCCTCCAAGACGGTGCTGGCGCTGGGCGTCCCGGCCGCGGCGGCGCTGGGGCTGGCGCTGTCGAACAAGCAGNNCTGCCGAACTTCGTGCTGGTGCGCATCGCCAGGAAGCGCCAGCGCGAAGTGTTCGAGACCATTCCCGACGCGCTCGACCTGCTGACGGTGTGCGTCGAAGCCGGCCTGAGCCTGGAGCGCGCGCTGATCAAGGTGGCCGGCGAGATCCACATCAAGAGCCTGGTGCTGGCGCAGGAACTGCAACTGGTGCTGATGGAAATGCGCGCCGGCTTCACCAAGGAAAAAGCGCTGCGCAACTTTGCCCTGCGCACCGGGGTGGAGGACGTCGACACCCTGGTGGCCATGTTGATCCAGTCGGAACGCTTCGGCACCAGCATGGGCGCGTCGCTGCGGGTGCACTCCGACAACTTGCGCACCAAGCGCCGCATGATGGCGGAGGAAGCGGCCGCCAAGGTCGCGCTGAAACTGATGTTCCCGCTGATCTTCTGCATTTTTCCGACCGTGCTGATGGTGCTGATCGGGCCTGCGGCGATCCAGATTGTCCGCACCATGATGCCGGCGATGTCGTCCGCCCACTAACCGCGCAACCAGGAGCCTGTCATGCGTCCCACCGTGAAATACCTGTCCACCGCCTGCGCCGGCGCGTTGCTGATTGCCTGTGCCGATATCGGCCACCGCGGCGCACTGCCGGCGCCGCCGGCGCGGACGGCCGGCTCGCCCGACGACGCCTACCTGCTGGGGCGCCAGCAGCACCTGGCCAGCCGCTTTCCGGCGGCGATCGAAGCCTACCAGGCCGCGCTGCGGACCGACCCGCAGCACCTGAACGCCACCAATGGCCTGGCCACGCTGTACGCCGAGCAGGGCGATTTTGCAAAGGCGATCAAGCTCTGGCAGGAACTGACCCGTACGGATGCCGCCGGCAACGGCATCTCTTTCCTCTACAGCAATATGGGCTACGCGTATTTGCTGAATGGCGACTACCAGCAGGCCATCGCCGCGCTCGAACGCGCCTGCGTGCTCGACCCGCTCAACCATCGCGCCTGGCGGCACCTGGGCAGCGCGCTCGAAAAACTGGGGCAGGGCGAGCGCGCGCAACTGATGTACAAACAGGCCAGCACGCTCGAACAGCACGACTTCAAGGCCGACTACACGCTGGTCCGGCGCAGCGGCGTGGTGGCGCCGGCCGCGCCGGACGGCTGGGCTGCGACCGAGGTGCGCCAGACCGGCAGCGGAATGTTCGAATTGCGCCGCGCGGCGCCGGTCCCCAGCGCTCCGGCCGACAGCAGTGAGGCGGTGGCGGAGGCCGAGACCCAGCCTGTGGAAAAGCCGCCGGCGGCAACAGCGAAGCTTGAAATCCGCAACGGCAACGGCGTGACCGGCATGGCGCGCAGGCTGGCGCGCGAGTTGGGCGACGCCAGCCTGCGCGTGATCCGGCTGTCGAACGAGAAAGGCTTCAACGTCGAGCACACCCGGGTCGAATACCAGGGTGCGTTTCGCGGTGCCGCCACGCGGCTGGCCGAACGCTTCGGCGGCGCCAACGTGCACGAAGTAGCCGACGGCACCGCCGCTGACGTGCGGCTGGTGATCGGGCGCGACCTGGTGCGCAGCAAGGCCGAAGCGCGGCGCATCATCAAGGCCGCGCTGGCACGGGCGGCCAGGGCGGGCTGACCGGGGCGGCGCGGATTCGTTTGTCGAACATCAAATCCGCACCGCGGCGCCACGCGACAATGGGGCGATCAATCCCTGATCCTGGAGTCTCGCCATGCGCCTCGCACACACCCTGAAAACCCTGTTCGCCACCTTCCTGGTGCTGGCGCTGGTCGCCTGCGCGCCGACCGCCAAGCGCGAAGGCACCGGCGAATACATCGACGACGCCGTCATCACCACCAAGGTCAAGGCGGCGCTGGCGGCGGACCCCGACGTCAAGGCCACCGAAGTCAAGGTCGAGACTTTCAAGGGCATGGTACAGCTGAGCGGCTTCGTCGCCTCGCCCGCCAGCATCCAGAAGGCGATCGACCTCGCGCGCGGGGTGAACGGCGTGCGCGGCGTGAGAAACGACATGGTCGTGAAGTAGCGCGCAACAAAAAAGCCGCCTCGTTGCCGGGCGGCTTTGGGTACGGCGGCTGCCTGCGACCGGCTTACTGCCAGCTCACACTGCCCAGGCCGCTCGCGGTCGACTTGCGGTTGGCCGGCTTGCCGTACACGGTCGCCGATCCCAAACCGTTCAGCGACAGGTTGGCGCTGCTCTTCGCGTACACCGTCGCGCTGCCCAGGCCGGTCATGTTCAGGTCGACCGTGTCGGCGCGCAGTTCGCGCGCTTCCAGGCTGCCCACGCCGCCCAGCCGGGCGCGCAGCAGCTTGCTTTGTCCATTGACGGCGATCTGGCCGGCGCCGCGCAGGTTCAGTTCGACCCGGTCGCTGTCGGCGGCGTCGAGCTTCATGCTGCCCACTCCGCCGAGCCTGGCGTCGATGTTGCGGTAGCGGCTGGCGAGCGTGACGGAACCGGCGCCGTCCAGCGACAGGCGGATCTGTTCGCCCGAAAAACCGCTGATTTCGGTGGAGCCCACGCCGTGCGAAACCACCTCGTTCAGGTTCGGCAGCGTCAGCTCGGCGCGCAGCTGCTCCTTGTTGTTGGTCCCGAAATTGAAATGACGGTTGCGCTCGATATCGATGTGCAGGGTATCGCCCTGCTGGTTAGTGACCACCTTCGACACGTAACGCTGGTCGCCCGAGATGACCAGCGAAGGCGTCGCGCCCTGCCTGAGGCGCAGGTCGATGATGCCGCCCAGCTTCACCTTGAGCACACGCGCATCGACCGCGCGCGTCTCGCTGGTTTGCTCGGCAAGTGCCGGGGCCGAGGTGGCCGACAGCGTTGCCGCCATGAGTGCAGCACCGATCAATTTATTCATCTTCATCTCCGCGTGGTGGTGGTGGACGAGCGTGGCGATCAGTTGGCCAGCTGCGCTTTTTGCGCGGCGCTGAGGCGCTTGCCGGTGATGGTCACGACCGGCATCGGCGCAGCTGCTTCGGTCTGCAACGCGACGTGCGAGACGGTGCGGTGTGCGGGTACCGCAGCGGTTGCAATGCTGGTCGCAGAGACCAGCGCAAGTGCGGCGATGAAGATGAGTTCCATGTTTTTTGCGATGTTCATGTTGGGCTCCTGGGGGCTAAAGTTCGTTGGGTTGAGTGAACTATAGCGAGGGGCCCGACGCAGCCCTATCGGATTGCGACAGACTGCACATTCGGCGGCATGGAGTGCAAGAAACGGCAACGAGGCCGTGTTGGCAGGCCGGGTGCGCTTGCGCGAACGGCAAGCGGAAAGGCGCGCGGCGGGGGAGGGCCGCGCCGCGCGCCTGATTTACAGCTTAGTGACGGTTCGGATTGTTGGGCCGCTGATCGTAGCGGTTCGGCACCCCATCGCGGTCGCGGTCGCTGCGGCCGTCGGCACGTTCGCCGCGATGCCAGCCGCCGCGGTTCAGGCGCCAGCCGTCGTCGCCCTGTTGCCATTCCGGACGATGGTAAGCATAGCCCTTACGCGCGCGCTCCCAGTGACCGCGGGTCCAGACATGGCGGCGTCCGTTCCAGTTCCAGTAACCCTCGACCCACACGTAGCCGCGGCGCGCATGGGGAGCAGACTCATGACGTGGCGGTGGAGGTGCGGTACGCACGATCACCACATTACCCTGGGCGACAGCCTGTACCGGAACAAATGCCGCGGAGCCAATCAGCAGGGCGGCGGCAGTAGCAAGGATTGTTTTCATCAGAGTTCTCCAAATGAAGGTTTGTGTCACTTCACTATAGAGATTTTCCGTNNTTGCAACATGGGCGCCGCGGCGGGGCACAGGCAAGTCTATGGCCACGCGCTCACTATTGTCGTAAGCGTGACGCCAGCACCGTCATTGACAATTTGTAACTGGCCGCTTACGACTCAGGTAACTATCTCTTCAATACGTCGATCGGCAGGGAGCCTCTGATCATGACGACAGCATCAGGTGTCTTGTGGTTTCAGGTTCGGAGAAAGTATCCTGAACCAACGCTGAGTGTGACAACGGAGAATGTCGTGGTCAGCTTCCGTGTCACATCGCGTCCATGTTGAGGGCCCGATCAAAGAAACGGATTACGTTGGCGTTCATATCAGAGTGAAATGCTTTTCTGTCGAAGTTGCCCGCTTCCGCGCACAGAGCCGGCGGTCCAAACAGGCCACAAGGCACAAGAAAGGACATATGACGGGCACCCGCAACACTACGGAAGTCAACGCGAGTACCGAGTCCGTCGCGCACGATGCGGGCGTTAGTAGCGTAAGGGACGTTGATATCCTGGTCGGCGCTCCACAATTGCACGGGCGCGGTCACCTGGGCCAGTGCTTCGCCTGTCATCGTGAAACCAAAGCCGGGTGCGGCCACGACGGCGGCACGGATGCGTGGATCATGTTCAGGCCTCGGTCCGGCGGCGGCAACAGCATTGAGCAGTGGAGACTTAGCCTGGCGCAGCACTTCGCAGGCGAACTCCGGCTGGTGCGAACAGTGGGAAGGGATCAAGCGAAGATCGGGCCGGGCGCCGAGCGCGGCCAGCACCGTGAATCCGCCGGCGGAAAACCCATATGCGCCGATCCGCTGAGCATTGATCAGATCACGTGACGGCCACGTCCGCAGCACGTAGTCGGTTGCAAGACGCAGTTGGCGGTTGCGTTGCACCAGCCAATCTCCAGAGCCAACGGCGCTCTGGTCAAGATAGTTATCGCCGGCATGCATTGGCGCAACTACAACATAACCTGCGCCGGCGAGTGCCATCGCGAGATCGGCATGGCTTCCGATGCCTCCGCCGTTTCCGTGTGAAATCACGACAAGGGGTAGACGACTTCCGACGACTGCTGCATTGGGCGCAACATCCATCAACTGCAAGCCCAGTAATGTAGTCGGTCGCGGCGCAGCCGTAGTCGGATACCAGATACCGGCCGGGAAGCCGCCCGTAGCACCATCGGCGACCTGCGCAAGCTGAAAGCCAACAGGACGCGTGGATTTCAACGCTGTGGCAACAGAATACGTTCCCATTCCAGCAACCAGTAGCAGCAGAACTACTAACGCACGCTTGATCCATTTCACGCGCTTCTCCCAGCTGAACGATCGTTCATGTTGCCATCTGAACACGATCACGGCAAGCAATAATTGCTGCCTTGGACTGGCAGAGGATCGAGTTCAGGTCAAGGATGTAGACGAATTCCCAGCGAAATGAGTTTCTCATCAGACAGAATTGTGAATTGACACCCACACAAGTTTTTAATCAGTACGGTTACAGGAGATCGGCAACATCGATGGGTCAAATCCACATCCGAAAATAGATGGGGAACGATCGCTTTTGGCATATGTGTGCGCGCCGCCTTCGCCGCGTCGCGTCCGTGCGCGCCCTTGCGGCGCCTTGTGATTTTTTCACCCTTTGTTTTAGTTCTTTCGAAATTTTTCGAAAGATTTCGAAAGTTGCTTGTGATTTCGTTTTTGATGCATTATCATAAAATCACACGACAACTGACAGGAGTTTCACCATGCGTAGTAGACTCGAGATGGGCTTTCGGCGGACACTGATGGCCGCTGCGGTCGAACTGGCACTGTGCGGCGCGGCTTTCGCGCAAGCGGTACCGCCCGTTGCCGTCGAGGGCGCCGTCCCGGTCGGCGCCCCCGCGCCCGAAGCTTCGGTGGTCGTGGTGACCGGCGCCCGCGCCGCGCTCGGCAGATCGCTCGATCTCAAGCGCAACTCCGCGATCATTCAGGATTCGATTTCGGCCACCGAACTGGGTCGCTTCCCGGATGACAACGTGGCCGATTCGCTGACCCACATCACCGGCATTTCGGTTTCGCGCACCAAGGGCGGCGAGGGCCAGTACATCAATGTGCGCGGGCTCGGCTCGGGCTACAACATTGTCACGCTCAACAAGCGCATCCTGGCCACCGACGGCGACGGCCGCGACTTCGCGTTCGACGTGCTGCCGTCCGAAGTGATCGGCGGCGCCGACGTGCTCAAGTCGTCCCAGGCTTCGCAGCTCGAGGGCAGCATCGGCGGCTCGGTCAACCTGCGCTCGGCGCGCCCGATGGACACGCCCGGCTACCACGCGTCGGTGCGGCTGGAAGGCGATCACAACGACTTGTCGCGCAAGAACGGCGCCAAGCTCTCGGGCGTGGTCAGCAATACCTTCAACAACAACACGATGGGCGTGATGGTGGGCGCGGTGCTGTCGGACCGCGAAGTGCGTACCGATTCGCTGAACTACCATTCCTTCAACCCCGATTCGCCAGGCAGCTTCGATGTCAACGGCGACGGCAAGATTTCCGCAGCCGAAGACCACTTGCTGGGCTCCTGCTGCATCGCATTCGGCTCGGTGCTCGAAAAGAAAAAGCGTGCCGCGCTGTCGGGCGCGTTCGAGTGGAAGCTGAGCCCGGCCTTCAAGATGACGGCCGACGCGCTCGTCACGCGCCTCGATTCGCCGCAGGTTGGCTACAACCAGGCGTATTACGTCGAGCACGCGCCGGGCCGCTGGTCCGACGTCGTGGTCAGGGACCATCTGGTCACCAGCATGACGATCCATGACCTGGTCCCCGAAATCGCCAACATCACGGTCGACCGCGTGGTCGACACCATGCAGGTCGGCTGGAAGGGCGAATGGAAGCTGTCGAACCAGCTCAAGCTGGTGGGCGATGTGTACCGTTCCACCTCGAAGCGCAACTCGGGCGGCAAGGACGCCTTCGTGGTGGCCGGCATCGGGGGCAACAACACCGGTTACATGAGCGCCAACGACAACGCCTTGCCGAACATCCGCGTGGCCTTGCAGGACGGGCGCGACCTGGCCACGGCCGCCGCCGCGGGCAAGCTCGGCAACGCCGACTACGGCCCGCACTGGGCCGGCCTGACCGGCACCGACATCAAGGACACGGTCGATGGCGGCTCGCTCGACGGGCGCCTGGCGCTGAGCGGCGACTGGAACCTGGACGCGCTCAACTTCGGTGTCAGCGGCACCTCGCGCGCCAAGACGCGCACCTCGATCAGCAATGAGAAAAGCGGCGGCGGCTGCCAGTACTGCGGCATGTACGCCACCACCTTCGCTTCGCTCAACGCCAACGTGGTCAGTACCATGACGCTGCCGAACTATATGCGCAACGCCGGCGGCAGTTTTCCGATGAGCTTTGTCGCGTTCGACGTGCCGGCCTATTTCGCCGCGCTCAAGTCGCTCGACGGCAAGCCCGCGCTCGATGG
>CXWL01014822.1_pt1 | contig 16248 bp, 15 predicted proteins | sample 590931 | NCBI WGS metagenome assembly CXWL01 (sample SAMEA3498368, study PRJEB10139) | groundwater metagenome | biome: water well; material: biofilm material | place: Germany | collected 2015-04-27 | reverse complement strand
GAGTTTATAGGCATTCTGCTGCGCAATCTTAATGTTCTCACCTAATGCTGTTACGCATAAAACACGCCCGCCAGCCGTAATAATTTCCTTTTCATCTTTTCCTCCTAGACATGTTCCGGCATGAAAAATATGAAAATTATCGGTGTTTTCCTGATCGATGATCAGATTCTGTAAGCCTTGGATCACGTCATTCTTTCTCGGATTCTCCGGATAACCATGTGCTGCCATTACAACACCCAGTGCGGAACGTCGATCCCATTCGGTATCAACTTTATCCAGTGTTCCATTGACAGCATGTTCTATTAACGTCAGCAGGTCACTCTTTAGGCGCAGCATGATGGGTTGAGTTTCTGGATCTCCCAGTCGGCAATTAAATTCCAATACTTTTGCTTGATCTTCCGCAGTAATCATTAATCCGGCATACAGAAAACCGCTATAGTGGATGCCTTCTTCTTTTAGTCCATTGACTACCGGATAGATAATATTGCGCATGATTTGCGCATGAAGGCTGGGTGATATAAAAGGTGTTGGCGAATACGCACCCATTCCACCGGTATTGGGACCCAAGTCTCCATCATATAGGCGTTTATGATCCTGGCTAGTAGCCAAAGGCAGAATATGGCATCCATCGGTCATGACAATAAAACTGACCTCTGTGCCGTGCAGGAATTCCTCAATAATAATTTCATAGCCCGCACTGCCAAAATTCTTTTCAACCAGTATGTCGTTGACGGCAGAATGTGCTTGTTCATTGGTTTGAGCAACTACAACACCTTTTCCCGCTGCAAGCCCATCGGCTTTAATTACCAGAGGGGCAGACTTTTGGTTGATATACTCATGTGCCAGGACGGGATCTTGAAATCTTGCATAAGCGGCTGTCGGGATATGGTGCCGTTGCATAAATTCCTTAGCGAAGATCTTTGAAGTTTCGAGTTGAGCTGCTTGCTGGAGTGGACCAAATATTTTCAGACCAGTAGCCTGGAATGCATCTACGATACCCGCGGCCAGTGAGGTTTCTGGGCCTACTACAGTTATTGCAATTTGTTCGTGCTTTGCGAATTCGATTAATTCAGGAATAGATGAGATTGCGATATTCTCAAGTCCACATTCTAATGCAGTGCCCGCATTACCTGGTGCCACGAATACTTTATGTACCCGAGGTGATAGACTCAGTTTCCATGCCAATGCATGCTCTCTGCCGCCACCCCCAATAACCAGTAACTTCATGATATTGTGTGATTCTCTAATGTCTGAAATGACGAATTCCGGTGAACACCATTGAAACACCCTGCTCATCAGCAGCAGCAATAACTTCGTTGTCACGGATACTGCCACCGGGCTGAATTATTGCTGTTGCACCAGCTTGCACCACAACATCTAAACCATCCCGGAAGGGGAAAAATGCATCCGATGCAACCACAGATCCAGCAAGTGTGAGGCCTGCTTGCTGCGCTTTTATAGAAGCGATGCGTGCACTATCAACACGGCTCATTTGACCAGCGCCGATACCGGCGGTTTGACCATTGCTGCAAAATACAATGGCGTTAGATTTTACAAATTTTGCAACGCGCCATGCAAAAAGTAAGTCTTCTAATTGTTGCGGTGTGGGTATTATTTTGGTGACTATTTTAAGATCTGCAACTGTAATATTCAGAATGTCAGGTGCTTGTACAAGAATGCCACCGCCGATTCGTTTTAAATCATAGCGATGATGCCCAATTTGTAATGGCAGAATCAATACACGGATGTTATTTTTTTGCAATAAAAGCTGTTGGGCTTCCTGCGTAATTTCTGGCGCAATAATGACTTCAACGAATTGTTTTAAAACAGTCTCAACAGTTTCTGTGCCTATGGTTCGGTTAAATGCAATGATACCGCCAAAAGCAGAAGTTGGATCGGTTGCAAATGCAAGCTGGTAGGCACGCAGGGTTGTTTCAGCAATGGCTATGCCGCAAGGATTAGCATGTTTAACAATCACACAGGCCGGGCTGTCAAAAGTTTTGACACATTCCCAGGCTGCATCGGTGTCAGCGATGTTGTTGTAGGATAATTCTTTTCCTTGCAATTGCTGATAATTCGCTAAACTGCCTGGGGTTATGGTTTCATCGCGATAGAAAGCAGCTTTCTGATGCGGATTTTCTCCATAACGTAAGTGCTGTGCAATATTGAAATTCAGATTGAGGGAATCTGGAAAATCTTTTTGGTGATAGTCGGTATCTAATGCAGTTAAATAGTTACTGATGGCGCTGTCATAAGAAGCTGTATGTGTAAAAGCTTTTTTTGCCCACATAAAACGGGTAGCCGAACTAATAGATCCACGATTCGCTGCCAGTTCTTCACAAAGCAATGAGTAATCTTGAGGGTCTGTGACAACAGTCACTTTCTGGTAATTCTTGGCGGCTGCACGTACCATGGTTGGGCCGCCAATATCAATATTTTCAATAGCGTCGTCCAGACTACAATTTTGTTTTGCGATCGTTTGTCTGAAGGGATACAAATTGACGATGACTAGTTCTATATTCGGAATTGATGCTTTATCAAGCGCTTCCTGGTGATCTAATAAATCATCACGTGCGAGTATACCGGCATGAATTTTGGGGTGCAGTGTTTTGACCCGGCCATCGAGCATTTCCGGGAAGCCTGTGTAGTCACTGACTTCAATAACGCTTATTCCAGCTTCAAATAATAATTTAGCAGTACCGCCTGTTGACAGGATAGTGATATCGTACTGAGTCAGTTTTTTTGCTAAATCGATAATTCCGGTTTTGTCTGAGACACTGATGAGTGCATGTTTAATGGTCATTTAATTTGGAACTGTTTCATTTTTTGACGTAGCGTATTTCGATTTATCCCAAGTAACTCCGCTGCTTGGGTTTGATTGCCTTTGGTATGTTGTATGGCAATTTCAATGAGAGGTTTTTCAACACTCTGAATTACCATGCTATAGAGATGCCCTGGTTTTTCCCCGTCCAGGTCATTGAGATATCCCCCTATGGCCTTGCGTATACAAGATGCAATTTCATTTTCCTTGATTGCATTCATAAACTAACTGCTCCCCTCTTTGATGTAACTCAATCTTTGACCTTCTTCAGCTAATTTTGAGAAAAATTTATTGGTCTCTACAATTTGCTGCTCAGTGGTTTGTAATTGATTCATTGACTGACGAAAGCTAGCAGAGCCAACGAGTCCCTTGGTGTACCAGGATATGTGTTTACGTGCAATGCGAACACCCGAGTATTCCCCATAGAAATCATATAAATCATGCAGATGATTAATGAGAACTCGATGTATTTCTGCTACTTCGGGTGGTTGCAAGTGTTGGCCAGTTGCAAGATAATGATTTATCTCACGAAAGATCCATGGCCTGCCTTGTGCAGCGCGACCTATCATAACTGCATCTGCTTTTGTGTAGGCAAGAATATATTTTGCTTTTTCGGGAGTGGTAATGTCACCGTTTGCAATAATGGGAATTTTGGTGGCGGCTTTAACAGCTGCGATTGTGTCATATTCGGCTGTGCCAGTATATGCGCAAGCTCTTGTACGACCATGAATGGCGAGCGCTTGAATGCCCGAGTTTTCAGCAATATGTGCTATGGCTAATGCATTCTTATGTTGTTTGTCCCAGCCGGTGCGAATCTTTAGTGTGACAGGTATATCAACAGCTTTTACGACAGCGTCAATAATTCTTTCCACTAATTTTTCATCTTGTAGTAATGCAGATCCGGCCATCACATTGCATATTTTTTTTGCCGGGCAACCCATGTTAATATCAATTATTTGGGCACCATTATCAACATTGTAACGTGCTGCAGCAGCAAGTATTTTGGGATCAGCGCCGGCAATCTGAACTGAGATGGGAGAAACTTCGCCTTCATGATCTGCTCGCCGCTGCGTTTTCTTGGAGCCCCATAGTAACGAATTACTCGATACCATTTCAGAGATTGCCATACCGGCACCCATAATTTTGCATAACTGTCTGAATGGACGATCGGTAACACCCGCCATCGGAGCGACAATCAGTTTATTTTTTAAAATGTGTGTGCCAATCTGCATGTAAGCGGTGTCTATAGGCCGGTGGTTACTGATAATTTAAGTTTGTTGCTGCGTGGCGATTTACTAAACACTCAGAAGCGCTCCTGGGAACCGGAGCGAGTAACCACATAATTTTCACATTCTGTTTTGCTAATTATAGCTTTTGTCAGACAGATAGTGGAGCATGATTTGAAATTATCCTCTGGCTCCAAATATCATACGGCGGGCAACAAATCTTTTGAGTGGCGGGATACAGTTCAAGGTACTTAACCCGGCCCCGCAGGCGTGTTTTAGTATTTTATTTTCATTAGAAAAAAGCTTGATCAATGAATCTGTAAATATCCTGCCGGCATTACTATCAATGTCTCTACTTTGGCGGTATCTGGATAACATAGCAGGGGTACCAATTTCCAGTGCCGCGCTTTGTGTGTTGATAAGCTCGCAGGCCAATTCATAGGCGTCTCTTAATCCCAGATTAAATCCTTGTCCTGCGACGGGATGTAATGTTTGCGCCGCATTACCGATTAATGCAACTCTTTGAGCTGTTGCCGGTGTTGCGTATTTAAGTGCCAATGGAAATGCAGATCTTTTTCCCGCATTGATGAATTTTCCGAGCCTATCACCAAAATGCTGATGTAATCGAATCAGAAAATCCGCATCATTCAGCGCGGTAATTTCTTTCATTGCTTCGGGGCTCACAGTCCACACTAAAGCGAAATCATCACCGTTTGGAAGCAACGCAACCGGTCCATCAATTGTAAAGCGTTCATAAGCTATACCTGTCTGCTTTTTTTCAGCTTGAACATTTGCAACAATGGCCCATTGCTGATAATCATAAGTTTGATAGGTGATATCAGGTATTTGCTTGGCCAACTGGCCACCATCGGCGAGAACAAGTAGCTTAGCTGAAACCTTTTCTTTCTTACCCTGGTAATTAAAATCGACACAGCCCGAGTTTGCATCGGTATCGAGTTGAGTGACTATAGCACCAGCAATATAATCGGATTTTATTCCGGTTAATTTCTTGTGCATGGAGCAAAAAAGATCATGATAATTTACTACAAATCCTAATGCAGGAACGCCAGCATCATCCGGTGTTAAAACAGTTTGACCAAAACTGCCGCGATTGGAAATATGAATAGCAGTAATTGGCGTATTTTGTGTCAGTTCGCTCCATACCCCTAAGCGGTGTAATATCAGGTGACTTCCATGTGATAATGCCAACGGACGGGGATCCTCGTCTTTTTCGGGTAATCCACGAGCTTCGAGTAGCAAATTTGAGACACCGGTATCGCGTAGCGCAAGTGCCAGAGCCATGCCTACCGGCCCACCGCCAATGGTAACGATGTCATAATGATCTGTGGTCATATTGATAATACTTTGAATTGTTTAAGGATATAAACTTTAATCTATAGACCGGATAAGATGCTAGATCCAAAAATTTCGATTGAAATAAATTACATTCAGTAGTTTGAATAAGTTTTAATGAATGCATTGATAATACAAGAATAGCACACTGCTCATAGCCATGGAATGCAGAAGTCAGGGATGGCTGGAATGATGCACAGGTTAAAAGAATGACGTCATTGTATAATCCTGTTTCTAATCGATGAGACTATTAATGCAGTAAGATTGATTTAAAATATGGCAAAAATGATGATTCTAGAATCTCCGGTGCGGATATGTTGATGGGAAGGAATTTTGTATGACAAGATTATTAATAATTAAATTGCCAGGATGGATCGCAGGTTTACTGATCTTTATTTCTACCAATGTCTGGTCTGTGAATCTTGATACTGAGCTGATTAGTGCCGCAGACAAAGGTAATTTTTCGTTGGTAAAAAAGATACTGGATACGCAACAGATCGGTCAAGAGGAATTGAACGCGGCTTTTCTGGTTGCGGTTAAGAAAGGAAATCCTGCGATTGTTGAACGCTTCTTACAAGCAGGAGTAGATCAAAATTTAAGAGCAGAGAATGGTTATACGCCATTGATGCAGGCTGCTCGCGATGGGCGAGAACAGGTTGTCGAAGTTCTGCTATCAGCTGGGGCTGATGTCAATGCTGTTTCGGAAGAGAATGATACAGCTTTGATATTAGCCGCTGAAAAAGACAGAAGAAAAGTGATCGCTTTATTGTTAGCTGCTCAAGCCAATGTCAATGCAAAAAGAATTAATGGCATGACGGCACTTTTACTGGCAGCGCAAGAAGGTTATCAGCAGACTATTCAAACCTTGATCAAAGCGAATGCCGAAGTCAATTATCAGTTGGAGAATGGTGCGACAGCCTTAATGTTGGCTGTTCAGAATGGCCATCTGGGGGCAGTTCATTCGTTGATAGCGGCAAATGCCAATATCAACGTTAAAGCAAGCAATGGTGTAACTCCGCTAATGCTGGCTGAACATTATCGTTATCGGGAAATTATTGAATTGTTAAAGAAGTCCGGTGCCAAATAGCAAACATTAATACACAATTTCTAAACAAGTTGTTATAGTGCTCCGGCTTGTTATTGTTAAACTAAGGAAATAAAGGGAATTATAAATGAAATTTTTAGCTGTTCTATTACTAGCTGCTACAGCTTTATTACTTGCTGGTTGCGGTGAAGAATCAAAAAGTGATAAATCAGTAATCAGCGCATCACCAATGCCTACGAATGAAGTAACCAAGTTGGGTGAAATTCCATCGTTCATCGGCGAAGGGTTGACCAATGAAGAAAAGGCAGAGTTAAAAGAACAAATTTTGCCTGCAGGGGTAAGCGATGTTAAGACGGCCGAAGAAAAATTTAAAGCTTTAATGGAAGATGCTAAAGCGGGAAATCCTGCTGCTCAGAATGGTCTTGGCGTTATGTATTATACCGGTGAAGCGGTTTCAAAGAGTCCGTCTGGTCAATTGTTGGATAATGACCCTGAAGTGGCGGCCGGGTGGTTCTTTCGTGCTGCAGAGCAAGGTTACGCGGATGCGCAATTTAATCTCGGACTTATGTATGCAAATGGTGAAGGTATCCCGCAAGATATGGCACAGGCTGCCGAGCTATTTAAGAAAGCTGCAGAACAAGGCCATGTGGATGCACAGAATAATTTAGGTGCCATGTACTTTACTGGGGAAGGAGTGGCAAGGGATGAGAAAAAAGCTGTTGAGTGGTTTGAAAAAGCGGCAGCTCAAGGCAATGAAGATGCTCGTGCAAACCTGGAGGCCATAAAAGCATCAGGCCAGTAATCCCGCGATTGTATACCTGATGTTGTAATTAAAGGCATGGTTCCGTCATGCCTTCTCCATTCCATTAGGCGTTTATAATTGATAGCTTAGGCAATGGTTACTTCTTTAGATAAGTACACATCCTGAATCGCATGGAGTAATTTGACGCCTTCATCGAAAGGTTTCTGGAATGCCTTCCGGCCGGAGATTAAACCCATGCCGCCTGCACGCTTGTTGATAACTGCAGTTCGAATTGCCTGGCGCAGATCATCGCTACCAGATTCGCCGCCCGAATTAATCATGCCAATCCTCCCCATATAACAATTCGCGACCTGATAACGTACGAGATCAATCGGATGATCTGTTGTCAGTTCGCTATATACTTTGGGGTGAGTCTTGCCAAATTTAATTGCGTTATAACCGCCATTATTGATCGCCATTTTTTGTTTGACGATATCAGCGCCGATAGTTACCGCCAGATGATTGGCCTGACCGGTCAGATCCGCGCTGACATGATAATCCTTGTCAACAGTTTTAAAAGCATTGTTACGTGTATAAGCCCATAGTATGGTTACCATACCCAGATTATGGGCATGTTCAAAAGCTGCAGAAACTTCCTGGATCTGGCGGCGTGATTCATCCGAACCGAAGAAAACCGTTGCGCCAACCGCGCAAGCGCCCATATTGAAGGCCTGATTCACACTGGCAAAAAGAGTTTGGTCGAACTTATTCGGATAAGTCAGCAATTCATTGTGATTAATTTTAAGAATCATCGGGATCTTGTGCGCATACTGCCGTGACACAATGCCCAGCACACCCAATGTGGAAGCGACTCCATTGCAGCCGCCTTCAATGGCAAGTTCAACAATGTGCTTGGGATCAAAGAACATCGGGTTGGGTGCAAATGAAGCCCCTGCTGAATGTTCTACGCCTTGATCGACTGGTAAAAGTGACAAATAGCCTGTACTTGCTAAACGCCCGTGGTTATAGAGTGCCTGAAGATTGCGCAGCACACTCGGCTTTCGATTGCTCAATGCCATTACACGATCGATGAAATCAGCGCCGGGCAGCTGTAGGTTATGCTTGGGTATGGTAGTGCAGACATGCTTGAGAAGAAAGTCACTTTCATTGTTCAGAATACTAATAATATCCGTCATTTTTTCTCCTGTTTGGGGTGCTTGCGGCATCATTTCTACGAGATTGAGAATGAGCTATCTTAATTGAAGCGTGAGACCGTTTAAATAGGCATTTTCCTTATTTCTTAAAGTATGATTGAATGGATCGAGCCATTTTGCTTAGATGACACTTTGATCAATTGCTATTCGAATGAGTTGCGTTGTGTTTTCTAGTTGTAATTTCCGCATCAGATTAGCATGATGAACACTAACAGTCTTAGGGCTGATGGTCAGTATCTCTGCAATTTGTACACTGGAATTTCCTTCTGCAATCAGTTTGAATATTTGAAATTCTCGCTTAGTGAGAATCTCTAAAGGGTTTTCAAATTTATTTACAGGTGTGGCATTCATTGCCTGTATTGCGATCAACTCTGATTCAATATATTTTTTACCTGAGTTTACCTGCCGGACTGCTTGAATCATTTCTCCCATTCCGCTTTGTTTGCTGATAAATCCGAGAGCTCCCGTTTTTAATGAACGCTGGGCCATGGTTAAATTATTTAACATGCTAAAAACCAGAATTCTTGCATGAGGGTTATAGGCTTTGATACGGCGGATTGTTTCAAGCCCGCCAATACCTGGCATATTTAAATCAAGAATTGTGACATCTGGTTGATGTTCTACATAAAGTCGATAGCCACTTTCTCCATTTTCCGCTTCTGCCACCACCTGCATATCGAGTGTGCTTTCAAGCAAACGGCGATATCCGGTACGTACGACAGGATGATCATCAATCAACAGAATGGAGATTTGTTTTCTCATGGTCTGAGTTTTGGATTGGTAATCGAATGTTAATTTCTGTGCCTTCGTCGCACGCGCTCCGCATCGACAGCGTGCCGTTCAGGGCGATTACTCGTTCACGCATACTCAACAAGCCTAAACCTGTAGACTGTTGATTGACATCGTAGCCCTTGCCGTTATCTTCTATCTTCAGATACAGATAGTCATCTGGAGAGTTTTCAATGGCTTCACGGACCAAGCTGATCTGAGCCCATTTGGCTTGAGCATGAGTGCAGATATTATTAAGTCCTTCCTGAACGAGGCGAAATACAGCAATATTCAATTGTTCATCAAACATTGTAAATTCACCCTCTAGTTTAAATTCAAGTACGATATGTTGATGGTGCGAGCACCATTGATTTTTAAGTTCTAAAAGTGCATTGGGTAGGCCCAGTGCATCCAGTAGTGCCGGACGCAGTTGATGCATCATGTTGTGTATCACTGCATGCATACTCTCAGTACAATCTCTAATAGCATGAGCACTGGTGGTAATGAGTGCGTTATTTTCTGCGGAATTGAGAATTACTTCATTTTCTGCGCGAATGGCCGTAAGCCATTGGCCTAACTCATCATGCAATTCGAAAGCCAGTATGCGTCGCTCTTTTTCTTGTACACGGAATAGCTCTTTCATGAGCCGTCTGTTTTCACTCAATAATTTACGATTGCCGTCAATGACTTCTCTGAGTTGGCTGATGTCGGAGATGATCATACGACACGTGTTGTTTTTATCGTTCGCTATACTTGCTAGATGGATAAAGCGGGATTGATTTTGCGCGTTGACGACTTTTAGGTCAAGCGTGGCTTTATCGGATTTATTGAAAATATCGTGCAGATAATGGAAAAAGGCCTGATGATCGATATGTGAGAAGCAAGTTATAAATGGCTTACCGATAAGCAATGCACGTTCTTTTTCCAGCAAACTGGCTCCGGTCAAATTAATGGATCGGATATCACCAGTTTGATCTACAGTAAGATAACCTACGGGAGCGTAGTCATAGAGATCTGCATAATGGTTGCGCGATTCTTCCAATTGCTGCTGCGCTTCCTTGAGTTCCAGGTTCTGCATTTCCAATTCTGTCTGATGAATCTGCAGCTCAACGAGCAGTTCCAGCTTGCTATGACCGATATCATCATCTATTCTTCTATGTTCATTATCCATATTTTTATAGGATCTCCCGTTCAGTGATCGCAATAGCGACCGGATTACCCGCGTCGTTTTTCAAGATTGATGTTGTCATCCACACCTTGAGTAGATGGCCCTCTTTAGTGCAACGTATGGTTTCGCAGGGAGGCATTTTTGGGTCGTGTTGAAGTTGCTCCAACAAAATACGCATTTCTTCACGGGCTATGTCTGGGATCAATTGATTGGCATTGAGCTGTAGTGCTTTGTCTTCGTTATATCCGAACATTTCTGTTGCGCGTTGATTCCATGCCAAAATATGGCCATCAAAATCTTGTACCGTCACCGAATCATTAGAATCGCGGACTACTGCTGCCAATCGACGCTCATATTGAAGCGCCTTACGTAACTGTTCGATATTCTTAATTGCATCAATATCAATAAATACCATTACGACACCGTCATTGGTCTTATCCTGTTTCTGGTAAGGGTGTAAACGCAATAAGTACCAATGCCCATTATCATCCTGTACCTCGATGGATTTTGTGATAGCCGATTCTATCACTTGTTTGAGTTCCCTTTCCAAATCCGGGATAACGATATTAGGCCGAATATTGCTGATCGGCCGATTGGTGTCGGTATCAATATGATTCAACAGCACCTTTGCAGCCGGAGTAAATCGCCGGATATACAGGTCTTTGTGAAGAATGACAATGGGCGTATCAATGCTTGCCAGTAGATTAATTAAGTCGTTGTTAATTTGATTTAATTCTTGATTTCTATTTTCATGCTCTTCGATGACAGTTGACAGTTCTTCATTGGTGGACTGTAATTCTTCTTTGGTGGTTTCTAACTCTTCATTGATACTTTGTAATTCTTCGTTGGTGGATTGGATTTCTTCATTCGCAGACTGCAATTCTTTATTGGTTCCTTCCTGCAAGACTGGTTAGAAAATCATCAATGGGCAGGAATTTACCCCGTACCTCCGGACGTGGGAGCAATTGCAATACACCATGCAACAGTGCCAAGCTATGTGCCGGTGGCATCACATAAATATCATTGGGTTCAACACGCAGATTATCGCTTATTTCGATCACGGGCATTGCCGTGGTACGTTTTATCAAATCAGGTAATAGACTGACATGTTTAGAGTCAAGATGCTGGACCAGAACAAAAGCCATGCCAGTGTCGATAGGGAGCCGCCTTGAGCAGTTGGGTAAATGCATTTAATCCACCAGCAGAAGCGCCGATACCCACTATTGGAAATGTATCTATTTCTGTATTTGGTTTGATATCCACTTTGTCCGGTTGAGGTATCGATTGAGACAGTTTAAATTTATCATTATTTTATGGATCAAAAAGGCCATTTTTCCATAAAAAATTATTCACTATGAATATTAAACTATTTGGTTGAGGAGTTTGGCGAATTTGCTATTCCGATTAAATATTCTTGCTTTTGTTTTGGGTACCGGCTTGTTGCAACAACAAGCTGAATTACCCGAATTAATTTGGGCCTGGAGTTTGTTATGGATCGCAATTGCAATCGGCTTAATACAGCATTATCAATTGCCTGTACTGGTAGCAGGAAATAGAATCTTGTTATGGGGATTTTTCCTGGGGATTGGATTTTTCTGGGCAGCCGCCTTTGCACAGTGGCGCTTGTCCGATTCATTACCGCAAGCATGGGAACAGAAGGATATTCAAGTGATTGGCGTAGTGGCCAGTGTGCCGCACAGCGATGATCGCAGTGTGCGTTTCCGGTTCGATATCGAGCGAGTGGTTACTGAAGGTGCGATTGTGCCCAAAAAGATTGCGCTATCCTGGTATAGAGAGCGGCAAGCGGATTCAGATCGGAAGCGGTTGCAGGTCATCAAGGCGGGGGAGCGCTGGCAAGTCACAGTGCGTCTGAAACAACCACACGGTACAATGAATCCGCATGGCTTCGATTATGAAGCATGGGCGTTGGAACGTAATATTCGAGCAGCCGGATACGTGCGTTCATCAGCCGATAATCAGCGTTTGCACCCAATGGCTCCACATCCAGTCTATTGGATTGAGCATGCGCGCGAGGAAATCCAGCAACGTTTTACCGCTAGTCTAGCCGATAAAGCTTATGCCGGTATATTAAAAACGCTGGCAACAGGTGATCAACACGCAATTCCCCGTGATCAGTGGCAAATATTCACGCGTACTGGGACCAATCATCTGATGGCAATCTCAGGACTGCATATCACTATGATATCCAGCATGGTATTTGCCTGCGTATTCTGGCTATGGCGCTGGAATACCTATTTAGCATTACGTTTACCAGCACGTCGTGCCGCTGTTATGGCCGGATTAATAGTGGCTTTCAGCTATGCTTTGCTGTCTGGCTTTGCAATTCCCGCGCAGCGGGCATTCTGTATGTTGGCTGTGGTGGCGATCGCGTTATGGAGGGGGCACCAAACTTCTGCAACTAGGGTACTGGCATGGGCGTTATTTTGGGTGGTGTTGCTGGATCCTTGGGCAAGCATTGCGCCTGGCTTCTGGTTATCATTTGGTGCAATTGCCATAATTATGCTGGTAACGGTAGGGCGGATTGGCAAAATTCACTGGCTTAGTGATTGGTTACGGATTCAATGGGCCATTACGCTGGGACTTATTCCGTTATTACTGGCTCTGTTTCAACAGGTATCATTGGTGTCACCAATTGCGAATGCCATCGCCATTCCGTTGGTGAGCCTGGTAGTGGTGCCGCTCACATTACTGGCGACAATACCCATATTTGATTTTATGTTACCGTTAGCACATGGCGTGTTAAGTATTGTCATGCTGTTATTGGAATCTTTGAGCAGTATGCCAAACGCAGTATGGCAGCAGCATACACCACCGTTGTGGGCAATAGCGGTGGCAATCGCTGGAGTTTTGTGGTTGTTGCTGCCTGGAAGCTTGGGGCTGGGATTTTTTGCCGGTTTCCCGGCACGTTGGCTGGGGGGCATTGCACTGTTGCCGATGTTTTTGGTACAGCCTACCCAACCCAAGGCCGGTGAATTATGGTTAACGGTCCTGGATGTTGGTCAAGGATTGGCAGTAGTGGCGCGCACCGAGCATCATGCTCTGTTATTTGATACCGGCCCTGGCTTTGGTGAAACAGATAGCGGTGGCCGCATTATCGTGCCTTTTTTACGCGGAGAAGGTATTCGACAGCTGGATGCCCTAATCGTATCACATGCTGATTCGGATCATAGCGGCGGCGCTGTGTCGGTATTGGAGGCGATACCTACTCAAATGCTACTATCGTCTCTGCGCAGTCATCATCCAATACAGCAAGTTGCGCTCCATAAAAAACAGTGCCGAGCTGGCCAATTCTGGCAATGGGATGGCGTACATTTTGAATTGCTGCATCCATTGGAACAAGATTACGGAAATCCACAACGTAAAATCAATGCCAATAGTTGTGTGTTAAAAATTACGTCAGCGCATGGCAGCGTATTGCTGCCGGCCGATATTGAAGGAAAGGATGAACAGGCATTGCTCGCTCGTGCCAGTGATAAACTTCCCACAACAGTATTGATTGCGCCGCATCATGGCAGTAATACTTCATCGACCGCTGCTTTTGTTCAAAAAGTAAATCCATCGCTGACGATATTCACAATGGGTTATCAAAATCGCTACGGCCATCCGCGCGAAAATGTGGTGGCGCGCTATCACAATTCGGGAGGTCAATTGCTGCGCAGTGATAGGAATGGTGCTATTTTAATTCGTTTTGCAAATAATGGATGGTTTGCCGATAGCTGGAGAAAGTTACATCGCCGCTATTGGCACCACAGCACAATTGAATAAATTGATACTGTGATTAAAGTGCGCATCTATGATTTTAGTGAAAGCTGAGGTTTCTATTATTCGTCAGGAAATTCGATATTATTAAACATCACATTGAAAGAAGTGCCGGCTCCGGGTTCACTGGCAACTTTGATTTTTAGTTTGTTATTTTCTGCTGCGATTCTCACTATAGACAAACCGATACCGCTGGTTGCCTTGTTATGGAGAGCGGCTCTAGGTGAATAAAAATACTCATTAAATATATTCGGCAAATCTTTGCTATCAATACCGATCCCATGATCGGTTATGGTAATTTCGGCAGTATGATTAAGCCGGTTGACAGTCGATGCAATTTCAACGGATCCATTATCATGAGAGTAAGTGATTGCATTGGTGATAATATTTTCCAGAAGTATCCCCAATTGATCAGGAATTACCTTACAGATAAAGTTCTCAATAGATAAATTGAGTACAACGTTTTTGGAGTTAGCAACGGGAGTTATTTTTTCAAGACACTTTTGTAGAGCGGTTTGAATATCAACAGACTCGAAAACCGCAGTGTCAAGAGAGGTATCTTTCAATCGTTCTAACCTAAGTAAATCAAGTATTAAGCCAGACATATTTTTTGCCCGGACATCCATCTGTACGAGGGCCGTACTGACTTCAGGTGTTGTTTCTCCCAGATAACCTTCGTTAATTAAATTTATTTTGCTACGAATAGCATCGAGCGGGGATTTCAATTGGTGTGTGATCAGCAATGCATATTGGTCTTTTTCTACTTGTGCCTGATTGATTTGTTTATAGGCATCCAATAGATGCCGTTCATGAGCTCGAACGACCAAGGAAAGCCTCGAGACAACATACCAGACGATAAGAAATAAGGCATCTAAAAAGAACATCCATACTATTGCACCATCTCTACGTGAACTTTCAGAAAGAAGATGATTGCTTATCAACGTTGAGAGCGGCGTTTGAGTGATTAGGAAGTTATCAACAACGATGACGATCGTATCCATTAAACAGACTAATATGGTTACATATAGGCTTTCACGGGTAGAAAAAAAGATACAGGCTAGTGCGATATGCAGTACGTAAAAGAAGGAGATCGGTGTAGTAGTGCTGCCAATATAATGTACGACAACAGATAAACAGACCAGATCAACGATAATTTGCACCCATAAATTAATAGAGGGTGAGTTATATTTACTGGGTTTGCCATGATTTAACGCGAAGATGTAAACAATATTAGCAACAACCAGCACGAAAATGACAGCAATCGGCCATTTCTGCTGTTCACTGATACCCAATTGCGCCAGCGCATCTGATGCTGACAGCATCAGGATCTCGAAAAAAACCAGTGTGGCGATCAATACCCAGCGAAAGGTAATAAACCAACGGATATTGCTAATTAAAACATCATCACTGAGTTTTAGTTTTTCTCCTATTAATTCAAGCGATATATTGGGACTATTCGATTTATTCCAGGAAAACTCAGTAGTTGCCATGCTTGTTTAATCCAGGTCCAATTAGGCTGCTGCTCCAGTATGTTTCAAGCGCTCGTTAATTGTTGCCAATAAGCTCACCGGTTCAACGGGTTTCTCCATAATACAAACCCATTCATGCGACCCATCTTCAAAATAGGGTCTGATCATATCACCGAGAGATGTCAGGAAAATGGCTTGTATTTGCGGAAAGCGCTTGTGGATTTGCGCATAGGTAGTCAATCCGGAATCCATTGATTCAACCATCACATCAAGGATAGCCAAATCAGGCCGTTTGGTCTCATCTTCCAATGAATCGATAAATTCCTGCATAGTCAGGTAACTAACAACCTCATATCCGTTTTTACACAGTATGCGCTCAACTGCTTCCCGGATGTCCGAGTCATCATCGACGTGTGCGATTCGTGGTGCCATCATAATTCTCCTTGTACTTCATAATGTGAACCCCGGAAGTTCAGTATTTCAAGAAACCGCTTGCATACCGGGGATATTCTTGATTCGATCATATCTTAACAAATGTGAAAAATATGTGAAGAAGGAATAACGGTACTAAATTAGGAAATATGAATCTCAAGATGGTGATGAGGTTCCCTCTGTTTTTCGTCTTCCAATGGGTGAACAGTTTTATGCTATCAGCTTTTTCT
>CXWL01011283.1_pt1 | contig 16250 bp, 12 predicted proteins | sample 590931 | NCBI WGS metagenome assembly CXWL01 (sample SAMEA3498368, study PRJEB10139) | groundwater metagenome | biome: water well; material: biofilm material | place: Germany | collected 2015-04-27 | reverse complement strand
ATCCCATACTCCGCCGCTGATCCTGGGATCACCACGCGTGGGGGCTGAGAACAACTCTCGGTAGCATCCAATAGATTGATCGTCGCCCGAACGTTCCCCTCAAACAATTGGTCCCAATCAGTTGAATAGATCACTCCAGCCAGATGAAACACGTAATCAGGAGCAATTCTGGCCATCAATGCCGCCAGGGCCTGCCGATCGGCCAAATCGGCAACGACGACCTCACCCCGGTCTGCGACCGGACCTCGGTCGAGCCCCACCACATGCCAATCCGGATATTGGGTGAGCAACGCATGACGGAGGTGGCCACCAAAGAAACCACCAATGCCGGTGATTAATACGGTTTTAGATTCCATGGTGAAGAAACTTTTGTGGGTTAGACTGGAATTGCCGCTGCGCTTCCTCGTAGTCATCGCCTCGGCCGATATCCAGCCAGTAACAATCGGTGTTGTGGCAATAGACCCGCTGCTGCGTCTTCATCACCCTCAGCAACAAATCTGGCATACCGAGGGCTTCGCCCTCCTCAATCAGATCCTGACAGGACCGTGATAACACATACACACCCATGCTAACATCGTAGGTATACACGGGTTTTTCACGATAGTTCTTCAGGAACCCATCCTGATCGGTCTCGACAATCCCAAAGTCAATTCGCGACTCTCGTTTCGTCGTCGCCACAGTCGCCTGAGCCCTATGCTGAATATGCGTTTCCACCAGTTGGTGATAATCCAGGGTCGTCAAGACATCCCCATTCATGACCAACACGTGTTCGTCCCAATGCTTCACTAGCTTCAAGGCTCCGGCCGTATTGAGGGGCTTGTCCTCTCGAACATAGTCGATCTCGATATCCCAACGATCCCCAGTGCTGAAATATGCTTGGATCAGCTCTGCCAGATGCCCGGTGGATATGGTGACTTTGCGAAATCCCTGAGCCCGCAATTGGCGGATGATGATCTCAAGAATCGGATAGTCGCCTACCGGCACCAACGGTTTGGGAAAGCTCATGGTATAGGGTTTCAGCCTGGTCCCTCGCCCACCGGCGAGAATGATCGCTTGCATAGCTTGCCGTCCTTTTACACATTATAGATGTGAGGTTTATACAGATGCAGATGCTGTTCGATGAAATGGATCGTCTCCGCCAGACCTTCGGAGAGGGTGTGTCGTGGCTCCCATCCGAAGAGCGTCTTCGCTTTCGCATTGCCACAGATCAGTTCCATGACCTCACTGGCTTCAGGACGAACCCGATCCTGATCACACACCACCTCCACCGTCTTGCCCAGCAATGTGCCGATCAGGGTGACGAGCGCTCCGATCGTAATGCCCTGACCTGAGCCAATATTCACGACCTGTCCCACACTCGTGTCGCACTCCGCCGCGAGCAGAAACCCTTCCACCGTATCTTTGACAAACGTAAAGTCTCGCACAGGCGTCACTGATCCCAGTGAAATCCGTGTATGCCCAGACAGGAGTTGACTGATAATCGTCGGGATCACCGCCCTGGCGGACTGCCTGGGACCGTAGGTATTGAACGGGCGGAGGGTCGCCACGGGCAAACCGAACGAGCATGCATAACTTTCCGCCATCTTGTCGGCGCCAATCTTGCTGGCCGAATAGGGCGACTGGCCTTGCAGCGGATGCTGTTCGTCGATCGGCGTGTAGCGAGCCGTTCCATACGTTTCTGACGTGGACGTGTGGACCATCTTCCTGACACCCAACTCCCGGCAAGCCTGGAGCACATTGAGTGTCCCCAGCACATTGGTCATTACATAGCTCTGCGGCGCGATATAGGAATAGGGAATCGCAATCAGCGCCGCCAAATGAAATACTGTGTCGCATCCCGTCACCGCTTCCTTCACGAGAAACGGGTCGGCGATATCCCCGGCGATAATCTTGAGATTGTCACGCGCGCCGACGAAGGTCTCCAAATACCCCCAATGTCCTCGACCATTGTAATGAACGAGGGCACGGACCAGAGCGCCAGCCGCCAACAGCCGTTCGACCAGGTGGCTTCCAATGAACCCCCCCGCGCCCGTGACCAAGACGGGCTTTCCCTTCCACATACTCTCGCGGTTTCCCTCTAGACCGATCCGATCACGTCCTACACCCATGTACCATCTCCTCAGACAGGAACGACAACTCCTTGGCCTTGACCCCCACACTCCTCATCTGGAACGGTGGAGGCCACCATACCAAGAATGAAATACAAGAGCAGCACGTAATAAATAAAGAAGATGAGATCGGAAAACATGCCCGTCGTCACATAGACGAAGACTGCCCCCTTCAGAAAGCACGCAAGCTCACCTCGAATCATGGGTTTCTCACGCGATTGGGCCTCAGCGACATCCAGCAAACGATAGGCCCGATATAACACGATCAGATAGGCGGTGAACCCAACCAATCCTGTCAGAATCAGGACCAACATGAGTTCGTTATGCGGCACACCGGGTTGCGCGGCCCACTGAGCCGAGACATCGCCGAATGAGGAAATGTAATCAAACTTGGCTTCGCGAAAGGAGTCTTTGCCGAACCCGATGCCAAAGATTGGGTTATGGATGACGATGTTAAGACCCGTGGCATAGAGCGCAATCCGATTGTAAATGGGCTCCTGCTCGGCAATCCGGCGTTCAAATAATTCAGAATTGAGGAGAAACGGCAGAGCGATGATGAGCGCCACGCCTCCGAGAATGCCAGCAATTCCGAGCACGCCTCGAACCCGCCGATCTTTCCAGTACACGACCCCGAGCGCCACAAGCAGGGCCACCCAGACCGCTCTAGTCTTGGTCAGAAGGATCCCCAAGGTGAAGAGTGCTGAGAACCCCAGTAAGACCATCCTATAAACGGCATCCTTCGCTCTGGCATAGAGCAGCAGGGCGAGCATGAGGATCACGCTTAAGACCCCACCATACTCGGTCGGGCTAAAAAACGTTCCAGTGGCACGATCCATCTCCACATCGAAATCAATATATCTAGGCATAAAAAAGGTAATCTGAAAAAAGAACTGCAGCACACCCGCCACGGTGAGATACAACCCAACCCCAATCAAGAGCAAGAAAAACCGCTCCATGCCCTTCTCGGTCCATACCTGATTTTTAGCCAACACAAAGGCCGAATACGGCATCACGACGCCCTGAACCAACATGACGAACCCGTCATAGACGGCCTTGGACGGTTTTGTCATCGCGGTAGACAGAAGCGACAGCGTCGCCACCGCCAGGAACACCCACATGGCTTTCTCTACCGCTGTTGTGGGGACGGGACGGCTGCGCTTGAGTAGCCAACTGCCGAGCAACGTCGCCATGAGAATCCCATACAGTATGCGATCCACGGTCAACGCTGAGAGAATGTCGTGAAGCACATTGTTTGGAAAAATAAACAACGTCGGGATACCGGCCATCCACAGGCAGAGCAACACATGGAAGTACCGAGTCAGCATGACGAACAACATGAGAGCGGCCAGAATGCCGGCCACCTGCACCCAAGCCCCTTTGGCAATGAACAGGGAGAAGAGGGCGCAAAGCCCCGTCCAGATAATCATTTCCAATAGCCAGAAGAGATTCAACCTTTTCTGTATGGTGATCATCGCATCGAGGCTTTCATCGCACCGGCATAACTTCGTGTTGACGCTACTTGCACGAACTGTTGGAACCCCACTCCGCCGAAAGCCACTTCTCCAAATTCATCGCACCCCAGAGCGGTGATGGGTCCGAGACCTGCCCACTCACAAAACTCCGGTAATACGCATCCAGCACCGGCCAGTCGACAAATTCTCGAACCATCGGCTTGGGGGAAGTCAAGAGATCCTCGATTGGTTGCTGATATGCTTCCCGCAGGAACCGATTTAATGTCGGGTGAAAGTTTTTCTTCAAGTGGTCGCGAAGAATTTCATCCGGGAGAAGACCAGCCATCGCCTTCTTTTGCAACACACGCACCTTCCCTCGATAGAGTTTCCATTCTCGTGGAAGCGCAAAGAGCGCTTCCACGAGACGAATATCCAAGAGAGGATACCGCGTGTCCACTCCGGCGGCGCTACTCACCACATCCTGATACGGAATCACGCCCCCGACGACTTCGTGATGCAGCAGTTCGTAGCTCCACTGCCCGTAGGCCGTCGAGAAGGTCGGCGCATCGGTCTTGGGTAGCGTCTGCCCGACCCCGGTTCGAGCAACGAGCGCTGACGCAACCCATTTCGGGGGAAATCGTTGGCCAAATTGCACCATACGGACACGCCGAATCCACTCCGGCATCAGCGGCGCCAGCACGTACGATCGGAACAGATCCTCAAGGGAGGTTCTCTTGCCCGTACTGTAATCCACCGGATACATCCCACGGAGTTCCTGTGCCAACTCGATCCACTTCCCGCCTCGAAAGAGATCGGACAAATAGTGCAGCGTACCCATGAACACTTCATCCCCGCCCAGTCCACTCAGGAACACATTCACCCCTGCCGCATCAGCCGCCTGTTTCTTTTTCCACAACAACACAATACTGCTTTCCAGAATGGGACCATCATTCAACTGGATCAGGTGGTCAAGGTCCGAAAAGAAATTCGACGTCAACGCCTCAATGTGATGATGATTTGCTCCGACTCGGCTCGCCACGAGATCAATGAGCTCGACTTCATCCGCATCCGGGGTCCCAAAATCGAACGAAAAGGTCTCAAGCCCAGTGCGCCCTGAGCGCTCTTGCCGATCCAGATGTCGCATCAGGCACACGATGGAAGACGAATCGAACCCACCGGTTAACGCGGCCCCAATTCGTGGTCTGTCCGGCATCCGAATACGCACCGCATCGGTCATCAACTCCCGCACCGTGTCGACACAATGTTCATCGCTGGAATAGCGATCCTGCCGCATGGGGTCGATCTGCCAATAGTGCCGTCGTTGCGTCTGCGAACGATCCACCGTCAGCACTTGAGCCGGCAACACCCGTTGAACCTGTTGATAGAAGGTGCGTTCCGTATGAAAGAGATAGTGGTTGAAGGTGAGGAACTGCGCAATGCTGACCTCGTCTGGATTCTTGGCGACATCAGGATGCGCCAAAATGGCTTTCACTTCAGAGCCAAAGATACACAGCCGGTCGGTCACATGCACATATAAGGACTTCAGCCCAAGATGATCTCGCGCGAGAACCAGGCGTTGCTCTGCCGCATCCCAAATCGCGCAGGCAAATCCCCCGTTGAATCGCCCAAACGCCGAATCCCCCCAGTGCATATAGGCTTGGAGCATCACCTCAAGGATCGTCTCGCCGGGCGCCCGTCCTCCCGCCTGGACGATCTGCGTGGCCACTTCCCTGGCATTGAAGATGCGACCGGCACAGACCATGGCATAACGGCCTGACGGATCAACCAGTGGCTGCTCCCTTGGCCACACCCGTGGGCTCACATCATCTTGGCAATGCACCAACCCGATGCCAGCACTGCGCCACAACGCATGTCCATGTCGAGCACGATGGGCAAGGCTTTTCTGCTGTCGCATGAGTGCCCCCTCTGCGACGGGCTGCCCATCTCTCGAGAAAATCCCTGCTATCCCTGCCATATCACCGACTCTCTTCCTGATCGGGAAATGAAAAGCACGTGATCACGCTCCATACCGACTATGAGAACAAGCCTCTTCACGGATAGGCAGACTAGGCGGCTGTGGCCACACGATTCATGTTCCAATCGTTCAACACCCCTGCGAGATACACCATATCCTCATCGCCCAATCCCTGGTGCAGAGGAAGACCTAAGACTTGCTCTTTGAGAGACTCTTCGAATGGAAAACCCTTCGTTGGAATCGACTCATGAAAGAATCCAAACCGATGCGATTCGATCCCGCACACGGTCAGGTACTGACGAAGACTAGCCAATTCCCCTACAAGGATGGGGAAAAACAACGGGCTGCATCCTGGTGGAAACGTTCCATAGAGAGGCCTGACACGCGCGCCTTCCTGTAACGCACCGAGTACCGTCAGGTAGTTCCGCCTGCGTCGTTGCACCACGACGTCGTGGGGGAGGCCCCTCCTGAGCAAATACTGGGAACAGGCTGACATGGTCCAAGATCCCCGTTCTGCCTTGAACTCGAAGAACGCCCGTTCCCTCGCCTGCGCATGAGCGACCGCTGACGACGCCTTGGCCTGCCCCTCCATGGTCTTCACGACTCGAATGGCTGGATCAAGGACGAGGCGTTTCACATTTCGAACGAGCGTGGGATAGCGTCGTGCGAGGGCGAACTCGATCAGATATTTCATCCGCCCAGCCACCCGAAGGGGATGAGGACGTTGGCGCTGCACGAGCACCTCCTGGGGCTCCACTGGACGGTTCACCACCAAGGCCCCTCCATCTGGAAGGGGCAGAGCTTTGGTAAAACTCATGACCGCCAGATCGCCCACGCTCCCCAGCGGTCGCCCCTGTTCGTCGGTAGAAAACAATCCATGCGCATTGTCCTCGATCACCAAGAGACCCTGTGCTCTCGCCACAGCCATAATCGTATCCATCGGCTGGGGAAACCCAAAATAATGTGTCACGAAGATCGCCCGAGTCGGACTACGGCACAGGTCCACCACATGCGTCAGATCTGGGCTCATGTCCGCCAGGATGCGGTAGTAATCCAAGACACAGCCACATTTCAGCAGGGTATCGACTTCAGATCCGCACGCGTACGCCGGCACCAGCACGCGATCCCCAGGTCTGATACCGACCTGGACGAGACCTTGGCGGATCGCCGTCCGAGCCCCGTACCAGTAGGACACCCTGCTCGTCTGGCTCACAGGGAATCCGTATGGAGCAGAAGACCCCCGGAAATCACTGAAAGAGAGTACTGGAAATGCGGTAAGAGTTCTCATGATGTTGTGATCGTCTAATGTGGTTCAAGGAAGTTTAGTATTTTCCCGCCGCCGCCCGCTCACGTCCAGACCACCGTCCCACCGCTGCACGCAACCGGTCATTTACGACGTAGACCTTCTCAAGAACATAGTCGGGAAAGGTGAAAAAATTCAGGCTCATCGAAACCGACACCTCCGAACCATTGTCGACCCAATGCGGACAGAGGCGAGGGATATACAGCGTCGTTCCAGGCGGCATGGGAAACACCCGGGCATCCCGTTCCAATTCAGCTCGATAGGTCTCATGAATGCCCTGCCGCTTTTTAAAGCAGGCCTTGACGAATTCACTCGCTGCTGTGGCCTTCGAAGGGAACACATGGAGTGCTTTTTTGCCTCGCAGGTGCATCAGGAAATTATTCTCCCGGTCATCGTGGTAACAGGTGGTGGCTCGCGGTGAAGACAGAAAGATGGCCGCAGTCGGATGAAGAATTTGGCTCGGACTCATCCGAATAGCCGGAGCCAGCGCACGCACAAAGCGGTCCAAGACTTCTGAGACGACCGAATCATAATTCTGCAGGTTACTCATGTTGATACTCAGACACTCCATCTCAAGCCGACGTTCGAGACACCCCGTAAACCCACCATTCGGTATCCGGGGCATCGGATCTCCTACCCCACCCGACGCACGGCGACAGAACAAATCGCTGTCTTTCATTCGAGACATGATCGTTTCCAGGCGTGAGAGATCGTACACCTCAGGCGCGACCTCCACAGGGAGACGATCAAACAGACAAGGCCGCTGCTTCCACGTCTCAACCACAAACGGTTGCATCGGCTGCATAGCTGCACCTCCTCGTTCTCCGGCCTCCCGACAAAACCACCACTTCCCCTCGCGCCACCATGAACACGCTGCTCATCCCCAGCCGTACGCTAAAACAGCGTATAGATGAACGGCGCAATGGCAGAGTTCTGGCTAAGCAGAATCAACGGCACAAGAATAAACAACAGCAAGATCATGGGAATCAGCCACCAGAGCTTACGCTGCCAGAGGAACTCCAACACTTCTGCCATGACCCCCAATCGATTTTTGATGTCATCAATTAATTGCATCGTCCCTCCCCACAGTACGTACACCTTCCCTCGCCAGAAATGACCCCGGCGACTCTACTTCTCTTTCCAGACCAGAAATTGGTCCAATACCAGCAGGTCGATGCCACTCCGCATGAAACTGGAATAGGCTTCACGTGGCGTATTGACGACCGGTTCCCCCTTTAAGTTAAACGAGGTATTTAAGATGACCGGAACGCCCGTCGCCTGATGAAAACGCTCGATCAGTCGGTAATACCGTGGATTGGTCTCCCGCAACACCACTTGCACACGCCCCGTCCCGTTGGCATGCGTCGTCGCCGGAATCACGTCTCGTTTCTCCGGTTTGACATCGACGACGTACAACATGAACCTCGCCGGGTATTGCTGTGCCGGATGGGCAAGGTCGAAAAATGACTCGCAGTGCTCTACGAGAATCGACGGCGCGAAGGGACGGTAGGGTTCTCGAAATTTGATTTTCGTGTTGACGATATCTTTCATCTCTGCCCGGCGAGGGTCTCCTAAAATACTCCGGTTCCCAAGTGCCCGCGGCCCCCATTCGAATCGTCCATTAAACCATCCGACCACGTTTCCGGCTTTCAAGGTTTCGACGGTGCGATCAAGCACCCCGTCCTCATCTCCAATGAATTCATGCCGGATGCCAGACTCCACCAAAAACTGCCGAATGGCATCATGGGAATGCGCCTGCCCCCAATAGGCATGGTCCATCACGAAGCTTCGTGGGTTATTGAGAACATGATGATAGACATAGAGAGCACCACCCAGTGCGCCACCACCATCTCCAGGGGACGGTTGAATATACAGCTCCTCAAATCCACTCTCTCGTAACAGACGACTATTCGCCACGCTATTGAGCGCCACTCCGCCAGCCAAACAGAGCCTGCGAAGCCCGGTATCCCGATGAAGGGCCTTCGCCATGTTCAACATCACGTCCTCCGTCACCACCTGGATGCTGGCAGCAATATCGGCGTAATGCTGATTCTCCACACAGAGCTCGTTGTAGTTGCCTGGTTTTTCACCAAAATAGGAGGGATAGCCGCTCTCTTGCGTAAAAAAGAGCGACTTCGGCTCCCTTGGCTTGCCAAAGAGCTGTTCGAACTTCGAACTGTAGGTGTGCTCGGTGGAATGCTGAAACGAAAAATAGTCCATATCCAACCAAAAACTGCCATCCTCATAAACCGTGATCAGCTTCCAAACCTTATCTACATAACGTGGCTGGCCGTAGGGGGCCATGCCCATGACTTTATACTCACCCTCGTTGACTTCAAATCCCAAGAACGCCGTAAAGGCGCTGTAGAGCAGCCCCAGGGAATGCGGAAAGTGAATTTCCTTGAGCAATCGAATCTTGTTGCTCTTGCCGACCCCAAAGGAAGCCGTGGCCCATTCGCCCACCCCGTCGACCGTGAGAATCGCCGCTTCCTCAAAGGGAGAGCAAAAAAACGTACTCGCGGCATGCGAAAGATGGTGTTCGCTAAACAGAATCCGACTCTGGTCGACACCGATCTCCCGTTGAATCAGGCTCTTCACCCACATCTTCTCGCGTAACCAGGACCCCATCGCCTCACGAAAGACCCTCCACGATTTGGGGAAGGTCCCCATCGTGGACAGGAGGATACGCTCGAACTTGATTAGGGGCTTTTCAAAAAACACGACATGATCGAGATCCTTGGCCTGAATGCCCGCTTGGTCCAAACAGAACTGGATCGCCTGTTTGGGAAAGGCCGAGTCGTGCTTCTTACGGGTGAAGCGTTCTTCCTCCGCTGCCGCCACCAACACGCCATCCCGCAACAAGGCCGCTGCAGCGTCGTGGAAAAAACAGGATAGGCCAAGAATATACATCAAAATTCTTTGTGAGCTTGTTTCCACACATCCGTGTGGCCGATACCTTTTTCAACCCAATTTGAGCTGCGACGTGCACTCTTCCGCAAGGGATCCTGAAATAACCGCACTCCACAAGCAAAAGGAGCGACAATCACAAAATAGAACACGGTTAATAATAACCGTGTCTGGAACGTCCCCATTTTGTGGCCAAACGCTTTCCAAGCGTTCCACAGGCGTTGCCACCACGCTTCTGCTCCATTTTGTGCCACGACATCCTCCCTCAACACACCGCCTACCCCATCAATGACTCATTGAATTGTTTGGGTACTCTCTGTCGGAAAATTCTGAAATGCCGACTGCTGAAATTGGAATATCGCCTGCGCCACCGCCAAGTGTCCTTCGGCATTAAAATGCGCCAAATCTCCTGAGCGCTCATAAATCGAATGTCCCACCCGCTGTTGCACTTCCCGAAGCACCGGTGTGGCATCCATGACGGGGAGACCAAGCGATTGGCACATTTCTATTATTGTACGCTGTGGTTCAGGATAACGAAAATCCGGCTCGATCTGAAATTCGAGCGGGAAAATCACCACCATTCCAGGGATTCGTCGTTCATGGATTATCCGCGCGAAAGACGATAATGGCTCTCGGATGCGATCCCAGGCCGACATCTCATAGAGAAATGGCACATACCCTCGGATAATTTCCGTGGACGAATAGCCTTTCCTCCCGATAAATGCGGAAAGGGCTTCCAACGATGGCCGATCGGGTATGTGCTGTCGGGACACCGGATCATGGATCGGATCAAGCCCGCCCTCTCTAGACGATACCCACGGAAAAGGCATCGGCAGACTTCGCACACGATTCAGAAGAGCTTTGACCACATAGCTCCGTTGCCACAGCTGAGGGGACCCTTCCACGGATTTCCACAGTTGCATGCGTTCTTGCGGAATGTAGGCTTCATGATCGTTCATAAAGATACCGATCACGAGACAGTCCGGATCAAGTTGCTGAGCTTTCTTCATGAACAGCGTCAAGTAATGCTCAACGTTATAGCTGGTCACGCCAGCATTGACCACTCTGACGCGTCCATCAGGTCGATTCTGATTCCACAGCCTCTGTAATTGAGCCGTCAGGCCGGCTTCTTCTCGAACCGTAGCGCCATACACAATCGAATCGCCAAGAACGAGAACACGATATTCCGCTTTCGGTTTCGTCAGCGGAACTTCCTCTCCACGAAATCCTAAACTATTGGTCCGATACTCGATCCCTGCAATGCGCTGCCGCGCGTTGGGCGCCAATTCGTACGGCAAGCCAGGAATAGAAGACGGTTGGATGAAGGACGCCGGCTCAGACCATCGTAAATACCACTCGGCCATCGCAAACAGAACGATGATCACTGTCGTAACAAGAAGCCCTGCCAATATCCGAATACGTGGCTGCACGCGCTTAAGATCGTCAACGTGTGGGGTTGACGGTCCATTCGCCGATTGGCCAATCATGATTCGCCGCCTTGAGGCCTCTCGACGTCCGTCTCGGCATGAACGACCTGTGGAGCGCTCGATGGACGGAAGGCTTGCACACATTGCCCAATCCTGTACAACCAATGCGAGAAGCCATCCGGTCGATAAATAAAAGCCTGGTCGTACACCTGCGCCGTTTCCGCAAACATGCGCACCAGACCAGAATTTCCGTTCATATCGATGTGCTTGACCCCATGATCAGCCGCCCATTGCACGATCTCGCGAATTAAGAATCGACCAGGAGAGGCCTCTGCCACTCGTGGTGAATAATAGGTTTGCAAAAGATAGAGTCGGTCGCCCTCCACCACGCAGAACATCGCGGCCACCAAGATCCCGTCGAGCCGCACGGTGACGAGTGGACAGCGCTCCTGCTCCGCATAGCGTACCGACAGCGCTCGATAAAACACCATCGCTTCCACCGTCAAGGGCAAATGCACCTCGCGTGCGTTTCGCCCGGTTTCCTTCCAGCTCTGCTTCGCCAACTCGTACATCTCTTCCACCAGCGTCGCCACCCGCCCTGGCTCTGTGGCGGTCTCGAACGTCGGAGTCCCCAACGACAGCAGTATACGTTCAGCCGCTTTAAACCGTTTCCGAAAGTGTCGTCTACGGCCCGCATAGTAGGTCTCCCAGGGCAACACCGGGAAGCCAAACAACGTGCATGTCGCCTCATTCGCACCCACACGGAGCCCGCTCTCACACAGGGCAGAAACCAGCACGCTCTGTTCTTCGTGCCGAAGTCCAGGCAAGCACGCCACATCCCAATCCCGCTGTCCTCGCAAGTGCGTCCAAGTCGCACGCAACACTGGCTCGGCAGTGCCAGGGAAACAGAGGCTCCCCCCTCTGATCGTCCCACTTTGCATATTGGCCGCCACACTCAACTGACGCACCGGCATCACACACCCAAATCGCTTCGTGAACGGGATGAACCGACGATCCTCCGGATGGATGTGATGGAGGGAAAACCAGGGTCGTCGCCGAGTCGCCGACCACACCAATGGCGTCAACCCAATTAACGTGCCTTGATCCCTGACGGTCACGATCCGTAACGCTTTTCCCGCACCGAATGAGGCAAACCACGCCATCACCCACCCATGAGTGGTGAACACGTCTGCATCGGGACAGGAGGCATGAAGTGCCTCCCATTCCGTTCGTAAGGCGTCAATCGCCTCCAGATAGGTGAGTGTCTCAACCTGCACAGGGCTTCCTTCTGATAAAGCCGTATGAGTCATCACGACACGCTCACCCTGGGTGACTGTTTGAATAAGGAGAGCAGGGTTCGCCGTTCTTCGGCACTCATAATTCCAGTCACCACAATCGACCCGAGAAACAAGCCCAGCAGCCCCAGCTTAGTGGCTGCTGCAGCCCAAGAGACATCGACTCCCAATAACAGGTGCGCCACTCCGGCGCACAACCCCGCCATGGCCAGGATTGCCCCAACGCGCCGCCACTCAAACTCCAGGGGAACGTGGCACACAGCACAACTGAGCCAGCCTGTGATGGCCGTTCTGAGCGTGTAGATCAGCAGGACGGCCGTACCAGCTCCAAGGATCCCCCATTGCACAATCAACAGGTAACTGACCGGCACATTGATGAGCGCGCACAGTAGGCTGACGCCCATCAGCCACTTGGTCTGCTTGGCGTGATAGAGGCCAATTTCGAAATGCATGTTGATCGCCAACATGATGAAGGCCAACACTAACAACGGCACCACAGCCACAGCCGGGGCATAATCCTGAGAAGCCACCAACCTGAATAGCTCAGGAGCGAACAGCACCAACGTTAACCCCGCTGTCACCAGAAGCATGAGAAAGTACGTCAAGATTCCAGCAAACGCCTCCCGTTGCCCTGGCTGCTTCAACGTTTCCAGTCGTCGGACCACCCAGATCTGCGCAAACGGCGCCGTCAGAAAGGCATGAAGAAGCGACGCCACCCTCCCACCTAAGGCGTACTGCCCGACCGCCCCCGCAGCAAATATATGATTCAGAAAATATTTGTCGGTGGATTGGAAAGCGGCATCAGCCAAACCGGCCGGTGCCAAGGGTAACCCCATCTTCACCATTTTCTTGAGCAAGGGGAGGGAGCAGACCACTCCGACCTGCCAAAGAATTCTGGCAGCCAGACCGACAGCGAGGAAGAAACTGGAGAGCAACGTGCCGTAGAAAATCCCCATCACCCCGAGTTTCAACCCGACCACGAACAGAATATTGAAACCCAGGAAGAGAATGGTTTTTGCGAGCGACACCCAGAGAAACTCCCACGACCGCTTTTCGAGTCGAAGATAGCCCAGGCCGAGATCGAAGAGCAGGCTACAGGCCAGAGCGGCATAGGCGATCACGAACAACGCAACATGATCCTGCGGCGCAAACAGCACCCAGTTGGAGAGAGCCGCCAACGGATACAAAAGAGCACTCATCACGAACGCCAATCCACCAAACCCAAGGAACGCCGTGCTGACGATCTGTTGTCTTTCCCGCTCATCATCGACATCGAAATACAGACAGGCCATGGCATTCACCAGACCCACGCCAAAGAATATCCCAATCAACTCGGAGGTGATCATCACCAGCGAGTACAGCCCAAAGTCCTCTGGAGGGAGCAAATGGGTATAGACGGGAAGGAGCACGAGCCCCGCGCTGCGGTTCAACACCGTGCCTAAAGCGTACACGCGAGAATGCGTCAGAATGCCTCGCAGTTCGCTACTCACCGCCAGACTCCCGTCGGCGAGCCAGTCTCGATGCCAGCCATTTCATCCCTGGCCGAACTCGTTCTCGAAGCCAATAGAGCCCTTGCCCCTGGAGAGTCCGGTTCATGATCCAGAGTTGCACATGGGTCCGCGCAAGACTCGTCCACTCCTGTAACTGATGTCCATGCTCGATGCCACCATGCGAAGCGTCAACGGCCTTGAGCCCAAGATCAGCCGAGGAGGCCACCATGTCATCGAGGAGAATTCGTCCAGGACTCAGCTCTGCATAAGTCGGATGAAACGAGAGACTGTAGTCCAAGAAGACATCCTGATACCGAAAACCGAACCGGTAGCTGACCACCTGGGCATCAAGGCTGAGCCAGCCGATATCGAGCCATCCACGCGCGGCAAATTGCTTCGCCACCTCTCGAAAAAAGGCCAACCGCTCAGCCGTCGAGAAGATGCCGATTCCCTGTTGCCCCTTCCAACTGGCATCTTCAATCGACTTGCACTGATCAATCACGCCATCCGTTTGGGCCGAAGTCGGAAGCACCCGTTCAAACCTAACTGCCCCCGCGGCATCCAGCTTTTTTCGACTACGATGGAGCCGTGTTCGTAACGTCTTCGAATAGTGTTGGCGAACCTCCGCGCCAGACCGGCCCAGCAACTCCAGAATCGGAGCGCGCGTACACGACCGCCAGTGCAGCTTCAGTCGACGACCACGCCCCCACTGCTCGATAGCGGATCGCTCGTCTGCCTGCTCAGGAAGTTCACTGAGAATGACGACATCCCAGGAACGAGGTCCCATCGCCAACGCATCCAGCAGCACCTCACGAATCGCCCCATCTTCTCCCGCTACGAGCAACGGCATATAATCCGCCAACCCCTCACCGAGCACTCGAATCGACCGCACCGTCAGGCCATGCACTCGTTCAAGACCCCAGGTCACGGGCAGACAGGCTGCCAATTCCCCCGTCTCCCAGACACACACCAGATAGAGCACGCGATTGCCAACCAGGTGCTTCATGGCACACGACACCCATTCCCAGGTCTGAAAAATCGTGGCCTGTGGCGCCCGCGTAAGAAGGCGTTGATAGGACGCCGCAAACGCCAGGTCCTGCGGGACCCCCTGGAGCCAGGAAAAGGTATACGGAGTCTCCTCCGCTCCCCCACCCTTCCAATCCTTGCAACCTCCGGATGGAGTCCTCACCGGCACCAGCCTGTTCATGTTAGGAAGTCCCGGCGGTGACAGGAGGATCAGGAACCACACGTTTCTTCAGCCGATACACGCATTCCAACAGCTTGGACATACCGGACGAGCGGAACACGTAATACGACACGACGGATGTCGAATGGGTGGCCCATCGATACTTCCAGTCCCCATGGCTGGTGGCGGTATCCATATCCAACTGACGCCACCGGTGGGTTTCGAATCCCATTTGAATCGCCGCCGCCATCAGGTGAAATCCTGGAGCAGCCTCTGCGTGTGACAGACGGTATCCGGTCTTTAAACCGTAGAGCCTGTCGTGATGCGCAATGAAAATCTTAAAGGCCACAGGAACCTCCGCGTCGTACAAGAGCGTGACCAGCAAATTTCCTTGCGCATGGGCTGCGGCCATCATGCGTTCATAGAACTGAAAGCTGCGCTCATCGGACGCGAGCGACGTACCTTGCGTTTGCTTCCACGTCTCCTGAGAGATCGCCCGTACATCCCCAATCAAGGTGTCAAACGACTCGCCATCGTCCGGAAAGCATTTCACAACCGTGCTGGTATTCTTCCCGCCCGTGCGGCGAAGGGATCGACGGAAGTTTTGCGACTTGCCCCGTAGAAACTCCTCCCATGAGCCGTCGAACGAGACCCGTGGAACCGAAAAGGTGTGGCGACGCTGCATGGAGGACAGTCCCCGTGGCATCTGTTGCGCCAGGAGGGACAACACCTCGCAATCCTCCGGCACTTGCCCTACCTCCATGACTGTCCAGGGCCACTGGAGCAACTCCTGCACAAATGCCCTCCACACCTCGCCACTTCGATGCCGGAACACCACATGAGACCGCGGAGACAGATCGTTGCCGATGAGACGCAGGACCGGAATGGTCAGAGGACCAATCCGTCGAGCCTCAATCATCATGGGCGCAATCCCCACAAGCGTGTCACCCTCGCGTGCAATGAGGCAACACAGACGAGCCTCTCCCCCAAACGCATCCCACCAGCACCGCAACCAGGGCACGCTCACATGCAGCGTGTCGCCGCCAACTTCTCGAAGAAGTGCTGACCACACGGCCTCCTTCTCCGTCAGTTGCGACAAGGAGGTGAG
>CXWL01113431.1_pt1 | contig 16256 bp, 14 predicted proteins | sample 590931 | NCBI WGS metagenome assembly CXWL01 (sample SAMEA3498368, study PRJEB10139) | groundwater metagenome | biome: water well; material: biofilm material | place: Germany | collected 2015-04-27 | reverse complement strand
ATCCGGCCGAAGCGGCCCTGTTCGGCTGCGCGGTACTGACGGGAGTCGGTGCGGTCATCAACACCGCGCGGGTCCAGGCCGGCACCACGGTCGCGGTGCTGGGGCTCGGCGGGGTGGGCTTGTGCGCCATGCTCGGCGCGCTGGCGGCCGGTGCGCGCGAAGTCGTCGCGGTCGACCTGCACGACAGCAAGCTGGAGATCGCCCGTTCGCTCGGCGCCACGGCGACGGTCAATGCGCGCGACCCGGACGCGGTCGAAAAGGTAAAGGCGCTGACCCGCGGCGGCGTCGACTACGCGTTCGAGATGGCCGGCTCGGTGCAGGCGATGGAAGCGGCGTACCGCATGACGCGGCGTGGCGGCATGACGGTGACGGCCGGTTTGCCGCCGCCAGCGGACAACTGGGCGCTGCAGCAAGTGAGCCTGGTAGCCGAAGAGCGCACCGTCAAGGGAAGCTATATCGGTTCCTGCGTGCCGTCGCGTGATATCCCGCGCTACATCGGCCTATATCGCGTCGGCAAGCTGCCGATCGACAGGTTGATGGGCGAACGCATGCCGCTGTCGGACATCAACCGCGGATTCGACCGGCTCGCGGCGGGCGAAAGCCTGCGCGACCTGATTGTGTTTTAGAGGCATCACCTGCTCCGAACGTCGTATCGAAACCCGCTTCGGCGGGTTTGTTTATGTGCGCGAGGGAATTCGGCTGTTCCTGATTTTTCTGGCGGGTGCGCGCGGCGAGGCGCATTATGTGCTCAGGAAATCTGTAAGCCATCATCTTGGGCTGGAAAATTAAACCCAAGTTGTCGATGACGCACGTTTTTGCACGCTCCGGCTGACTTTTGCAAACCAATTGGCTAAATATTTTCGATTTTGTCTTGATTTGGGTTGAAATTGGTACTACATTAGAGCCATACAATCAACCAATTGGTCAACCAGCGAGGTAAGTAATGAAATTTGCAACACTCCAAGTCTCCAACGAGCAGTTCGTCGCAATCGTCGATGCCGACACCCAGCGCTATTGGGCCGTGCAGGACCTGGTGCCCGAGTTTTCCGGTGATGCCGTCGACCTCGTCAGCCAGTTCGACGCGCTGCGCGGGAAGCTCAAGCCGGTCGGCGACGGCAAGGCATTGGCGGACGCCACCATCCTCGCGCCGATCCTGAATCCACGCCGGAACATTTTTTGCATCGGCAAGAACTACCATGAACACGCGGCCGAGTTTTCCAATTCCGGTTTCGACACCGGTGCCAAGGCTGGCGAGCTGAGCCCGGTTGCGCCGAACGTCTTCACCAAGCCGGCCTCGACCATCATCGGCCCTGGCGTGAAAGTGCCGAGCCATCCTGGCGTCACCAAGGAGCTCGACTACGAAGCCGAACTGGTTGTCGTCATCGGCAAGGCGGGGAAGGGCATCAAGAGAGCCGACGCCTATGACCACGTGTTCGGTTACATGATCGCCAATGATTTCACGGCACGCGACCTGCAAAAGCTGCACCGCCAGTGGTTCCTCGGCAAATCGCTCGATGGTTTCTGCCCAAGCGGCCCTTACCTGGTCAGCGCCGACGAAGTCGATCTCGACACGATGACCGTCAAGTGCTGGATCAACGGCGAGTTGCGCCAGAACGCCCCGGTCAGCCAGCTGATTTTCGATATTCCGACCATCATCGAAACCATCTCGGCCGGCATGGAACTGCAGCCGGGCGACATGATCGCAACCGGAACCCCGGCCGGCGTCGGTATCGGTTTCAATCCTCCGCGTTTCCTCAAGAGCGGCGACCAGATGCGGATCGAAATTACCGGTCTGGGCGTGCTGGAAAACGAGGTCGAATAATGGCTACCGAACTGATCAACGGGCTGGCCGTCGAAATTTCGGGCGCTGGCGCTCCGGTCCTGTTTATCCATGGCCTGGGCGGTTCGTCCAACACCTGGACGCCGGTCATGGAAGCGTTCGCCGAATTCAAGTGCGTGCGCGTCGATTTGCCTGGCAGTGCACGTTCCCCGCTGGGCAGCCGCAAGCTGTCGATCAGCGCGTATGTCGAGGCGCTCGAGGCCTTGATCGGCGAGATTAACCTGGGTCCTGTGCATATCGTCGCGCACTCGATGGGCACCATCGTGGCCCAGCACATCGCGGTGCGCAACCCGGCGCTGGTGAAGTCGCTCGCCTTGTTTGGCCCGCTGGTCGCGCCGCCGGACGCGGCGCGGCCGAACATCGTCGCGCGTGCCCAACTGGCCCGCACTGGCGCCGCCGGAATGCAGGAGATCGCCGATGCCATCGTCAAGGGCGCGACCAGCACCGAGACCAAGGCGCAGCAACCGGCCACGGTCGCGCTGGTACGCGAAACCATCATGCGCCAGGACGCCGAGGGTTACGCCCAGAGCTGCGAGGCGCTGGCAGGGGCGGAGGCCGCGGCTATCGAAAAGATCAATTGTCCGACGCTGCTGGTGACTGGCGACCAGGACGTCGTTGCGCCGCAGGCCGCGGTGGCGGCGATGAGCGAGAAAATCAAGGGCAGCCGCGTGCAGGTGTTCCAGGGGTGCGGCCATTGGACGACCTTCGAGAAGCCGCGCGAATGTGTCGAACAGCTGAATTCATTCTATTAATTTGACCCGAATCGATCCAAGGAGACAAGCATGCAACGAATCGCAATTACCAACGTCACGATCTTTGACGGCACCGGCGCCGATACCTTCAAGGGCGATGTGCTGGTGGACGGCAACCGGATCGTCGAAATCGCTCACGCGCCGAACAAGCTGAACGGCAAAGCGCAACGCATCATCAACGGCAACGGCCGCTTCCTGATGCCGGGCATGACCGAATCGCACACGCACTTCAGCTGGAACGACCAGCCCTCGCTGGCGGCGATCCAGATGATGCCGCCGGAAGAGCACATCATCTGGTGCGTGCGCGTGGCCAAACGCTACCTCGAAATGGGTTTCACCTCGGCCATCGGCGCCGCCGCTGCCAAACCGCGGCTCGACGTTGTGTTGCGCAATGCCATCAACGCTGGCGAAGTCCCAGGCCCGCGCTATCTGGCGGGAAGCCAGGAAATCGCGTCGATTGGCGGCCTGGGCGACGGCACTTTGCCGCACCTGCCGTTCCCTGAACTGAGCTTCGGCAGCGTCTGCAGCGGGCCGGAAGAAATCCGCAAATCGGTGCGCACCTTCATCAAGTACGGCGTCGATCACCTGAAGATCAACCTGTCGGGTGAGTATATCGCCGGGATTCCTGCTGAAGTTTCGCCGTTCTCGGAAGAAGAAATTGCGATGCTGTCGAGCGAAGCGAAGCGGCAGGGCAAGCGGATTGCCGCCCACGCCAGGTCGGCCGAATCGGTCAAGCAGTGCGTGCGCCATGGTATCGAACTGGTGTTCCACGCCAGCTTCGCGGACGAGGAAGCGCTTGACATGCTGGAAGCGAAAAAGGACGTGCACTTCGTCGCCCCTGGCATCGGCTGGCTGGTGCGCACCAATTTCAACGCCTCCGAATACGGGATTACGCCGGAAGTGGCGGCGAAGATGGGCTATCTGCGCGAACTGGAGACGGCGTCCGATACCCTGCGCAAGATGCACAAGCGCGGCATCCGGATCACTCCGGGCGGCGACTATGGTTTTGCGTGGATGCCGCACGGTACCAACGCCAACGACCTGCAGTATTTCGTGGACTACATCGGCATGACGCCGAAGGAAGCCTTGCTGTCGGCAACCAAGCTGGGCGGCGAAATCATGATGCAGCCCGACGAGCTGGGCCAGATTCGCGAAGGCTTCCTCGCCGACCTGCTGATGGTCGACGGCGATCCTCTCGCTGACCTGAGCATCCTGACTGATCCGGCCAAGATTGCGTTGGTCATGAAGGATGGCGTGCTGTACAAGGAATTGTGCAGCCACTCGCCGGAGGGCGCCGCGATTCATGCGTCGGACAATCCGTACTACGACGAAGGCGTCAAGGAAGCGCTGAACGCCTGACCATGGCAACAAAAGGGAACCTTCGGGGCGTCTTTCTTCATGCGCTTGGCGTCCCGCTCGGGACGGCGAGGTCGGCCTGGTCTAAGCAAATCGCCGCTACAGGTCCGTCAAAAACCGAACAGGTTGATGCGGATCTTCCTCAGATGTTCCGCTGAGATTCGCTTGGCGGTATCGCCGTCCCGGTTTTTCAGCGCGACCACCAGGCTGCGGTGTTCCAGTTCGTATAGCCTGCGCCGTTCCGGAGTCAGGCTGGTGAGCTTCAACTGGCCCCATTCGGCCTGGTCCCGGCTCTTGTTCATCAGGTCGAACACCGTGTCGAACAGGCTGTTGTGCGCCGCGCGCGCAATCGCGCGGTGCAGCATTCCATCCCAATACTCGAACTCCTCGAACGACGCGGCCGCTTCCGCCTTGTCGCAGCACGTTTCGAGGAACGCCATGTCGGCCGCCGTGCCATTGCGGACGACCATCTCCACGATCGCTGGTTCAAGCAACATACGCGCTTCCATCAGGTGCGCCGGACTGACGTCCCACGGACATGCCGCTGCGGACGGTTCTTGAGCACAGACGAAGGTGCCGCTGCCGACGGATCGGGTGATCAAGCCGGCCGCGCCTAACTCTCTAAGCACGCGGCGTACTACCGCGCGGCCAATGCCATATTGCGCGCTCAATTCGCGTTCGGTGGGCAGTTTCGACTCGGGTTCCCATACCTTGCGCTTGATGTCCTCGGCAAGAACGTTCCTGAGGGTTTCGGCGGCTTCGCTTTCGTTGGTGCGCATCTTTTTCCGATCTTTCTTCGATCAACCAATATAAACCAACTGTTGCTGCTTCGAGCCCAATATAGAATTACTTAACCCAAAACGCAATGTTTTGGTTGACATGGTTCAGTCAAAACCATAATATTGCGTCACATTGGTTGATCCAATGCGTACCAAGAAACGAAGTCAAAACATAACTAGGAGACACGCATCATGAAATTGAATCAACCATCGCTGGCCGTTGCACTGGTCGTTGCAGGCTTGCTGTCCTCGGCCTGCGCCAGTGCCGAAGATTTTTCGATCACCAGCGCAACGCTGCTGTACACCAACAAAGCCAAGGCCGACCCGGTACTGGGAACCGGCACCAGCGATGAGAAACTGACCACGTTCCAGTTCGAGCATTTCGGCGGCAACGCATACGGCGACATCTACATCGACGCCGAAGTATTCAACGGCAAACAAGTCGGTGGTCCTGCCTCCGGCTCGTTCGGCGGCAATACCCAGAACCAGAACCTGATCGTGTTCAACCCACGCCTGAGCATGAGCAAGATGACAGGCAACAAGTTCGAGCTGGGACCGATTTCCGACGTGTCGCTGATCGCCCGTTTCGAGCGCGCCAGCTACGCCGACTTCCGCTCGGATAACTTCGGCATCTCGCTCAACTTCAAGGTGCCTGGTTTCGCGTACCTGGAAAGCGGCATCCTGCGCCGCTCGACCAATTTCTACAGCGGCAAGGCACTGTGGCGCACGGTGTGGTTCGCGCCAATCGACGTCGGCAGCTCGAAAGTCCACTTTAATGGCCTGCTGCTCGTCAACGGCACCGACGCCAACGGCACCGAAGTATTCGCCCGTCCGGAACTGCTCTACCAGTTCGATTCGAATGGCGCATTCCAGGCCGGCCTGCGCATGGAATACCACGGCTACAAGATCGCCGGCAAAGACTTCCACCGCACTTCGCCGAGCGTGATGGCGAAGTGGACCTTCTAACACGGCTCGCCTGACTCGCACGCCACCTGCCTGCGCCTCGCGCGGCAGGAGGCGCTGCGCCCATGCACGCATGTACCGATGGTTTTAGGAGCAGCAATGAGCACTCGTTTCATCCACGGCGTCGCCGTAGAAGTTGAAGGCACCGGTGAGCCTGTCATCTGTATTCACGGACTCGGCGGATCGTCGAACGTGTGGACGCCGGTCATCGCGGGCATGTCGCAGTACCGCATGATCCGGATCGACCTGCCATTTTCAGCACGTTCGGAAGGCGAGGGCGTGCTTAAGGACATGCAGTCGCTGACCCAGTGCGTACGCTCGGTCATCGCGGCGCTGAAGATACCGCGCGCGCATTTCATGGGGCATTCCATGGGGACCCTCGTGTGCTTCGAACTTGCCAGGCAATGGCCCGCGCTGGTCAAGAGCATGGCGCTGTTCGCACCATTGCGCGTGCCTGCCGAAGCAAGCCGCCCAGCGCTCCGTGCCCGCGCCGATTCGGCCCGGTCGGGCGGCACTGCAGCGATGGCGGATATCGCCGACCAGATTGTGAAACATACCACCGCGGCCGCGACGCGCAGCACCCGTTCTGTCGCTGCAGCCTACATCCGCGAATCGATCATGCGCCAGCCGGCTTCCGGCTACGCCGCGATGTGCGACATCCTCGCCGGCGCTGCGCCGGTCCGCATCGACCAGGTTGACTGTCCCGTCATGCTGGTCGGCGGCGATGAAGATCCCGTGGCGCCGCCGTACGCCGTGCGCGAGATTGGCGCGCTGCTGGCGCAATCGAGCTTGCGCACCCTTCGCACTTGCGGCCACTGGCCGACGGTGGAGCGGCCGCATGACTGCATTACGGAGCTCGGCGACTTCTGGCGCCGCCAGGTCCATTAAACAAAAAAATAGAAGACAGATTTTTGGAGGAGACAAATGAATACGCAGCAAAGCAGCACGTTGTTCACCAACGTGAAGGTATTTGACGGCACCGGCAGCCTGCCATTCACCGGCGAAGTGCTGGTCGAGGGCAACCGCATCACCCGCGTCGAACGCGGCAACCGCTATGGCAGCGCGACTGGCGCGAAGGTCATCAACGGCGACGGTGCTTTCCTCATGCCGGGCATGACCGAGGCGCACACCCACTTCAGCTGGAACGACCAGCCGAACCTGAGCTCGATCCAGATGATGCCGCCCGAAGAGCACATCCTCTGGTGCGTGCGGGTGGCCAGGCGATATCTCGAAGCCGGCTGGACTTCGTGCTTCGGCGCCGCTACCGCCAAGCCGCGGCTCGATGTGGTTCTGCGCAATGCCATCAACCGCGGCGAATTTCCCGGCCCGCGCTATCTGGCGGCCAGCCAGGAGCTGACCACGGCCGGCGGGTTGGGCGACGAAGAACGTTCGCACCTGCCGTTCGAAGAACTCAGTTTCGGCGTGGTGGTGAGCGGGCCCGAAGGCATGCGGGAAGCAGCGCGCCGTTTCATGAAATACGGTGTCGACACACTGAAGATCAATCTGTCGGGCGAATACATCGCCGGCATCCCCGCCGAATTCACGCCGTTCTCCGACGAGGAAATCAGCATGCTGGTGCGCGAAGCGCGTACCAACGGCAAGCGGATCGCCGCGCACGCGCGCAGCTGCGAATCGATCAAGCAATGCATGCGCCACGGGATAGACATCATTTTTCACGCCAGCTTCACCGACGAAGAAGCGCTCGACCTGATGGAAGCGCGCAAGGACAAGATCTTCGTCGCGCCGGGCCTGGCCTGGCTGATCAACACGTCATACCACGCGTCCGAATGGGGGATCACGCCGGCGGTGGCCGAGGAGATGGGCTATCACCGCGAGCTGGAACATGCAATCGCATCGCTGAAGGCGATTCACAAGCGCGGCATTCGCATCCTTCCCGGAGGCGACTACGGCTTTGCGTGGTGCAAACACGGCACCAATGCCAAAGATCTCGAGTATTTCGTCAAGTACCTCGGATTTTCGAACATGGATGCGCTGATCTCGGCTACGTCTTACGGCGCCCAGCTGATGATGAAGCCGGACGAGCTGGGCAAGATCCAGCCAGGCTTCCTGGCCGACGTGCTGCTGGTCGATGGCGACCCGCTGGCCGATATCTCGGTCCTGCAGGATCACGACCGGATCCTCGCCGTGATGAAGGACGGTGTGTTCTACAAGGAGCCGCGGCTGCACAGCGAGCACGTCACGCGCGACCGCGTCTCCAAGTGGTAACGCAGCGCGCATCCGGAGACTCCCATGCGAAATAAGTATCTCTTGACCGGCAGCATACTGCTGGCGGCAGCGGCGCTGTACGGCCTGGCCGACCAGCCGCGCCTGTTCATCCTGTCGGTGATGAACGGACTGACCCTGGCGGCGCTGTACTTCCTCGTCGCCAGCGGCTTCTCGCTGATCTTCGGCTTGATGCGCAATGTGAACCTGGCGCACGGCTCGCTGTTTCTGCTGGGCGGCTACGTCGGCTACAGCGTGGGGTCGTATTCGGGCTCATGGCTGTTGGCGCTGCTGGCAGGCTTCGTGTTCACGGCGCTGCTCGGGGCCATCATGCAAATATTGATCTTCAGCCGGATGGAAGGCCAGGACTTGCGCCAGACTCTCGTCACCATCGGTCTGTCGATCGTGCTGGGCGACCTGGCGATGTGGATCTGGGGCGGCGAGACCTACCAGTTCGAACCGCCGTCGTGGATGCAGACGCCGATCCCGTTTCCATTGATCGGCGCCTACCCGTCATTCCGCCTGATCGTGCTGGCAGCCGCCATCGTCATCGGCCTGCTGCTCTGGGCCTTCCTGAACCGCACCATCATTGGCGCCATGATCCGCGCCGGCGTCGACGATAAGACCATGTTGTCGGCCAGCGGCGTGAACGTCAAGCTGATCTTCGTGCTGACGTTCGCGCTGGGCGCCGGGCTGGCCGGGATGGCCGGCGTGATCGGCGGCAGCACGCTGTCGCTGTCGCCCGGCGAAGACATCCGCTACCTGCTGGCGTCGCTGGTGGTCGTGATTGTCGGCGGCATGGGCAGCATCGCGGGAGCCGCGATCGGGGCGGTGCTCATCGGGCTGGCCGAAACCTTCGGACTGGCCTATGCGCCGACCTACGGCGTCGTGTTCACGTTCCTGATCATGATCGTCGTCCTCGCGTTCCGCCCCGAAGGCCTGCTCGGCAAGCGCCTCTAGCCCTCGGGCCCCTGGCATCCAACCAAACCACAGGAAAAATCCGTGTCTACACCTATACCCCTCACGCACCCGGGCGCCGCAGGTCCCATCGGGATCACCCTGCCGCTGCAGGATATCGTTGCCGGACTGCTGATCCTGGCGCTGCCGTTCGTCCTGCCGGACTTCTTCATCTTCCAGATCGCCGCCCAATCCCTGGTGCTGGGGATAATCGCCACCTCGCTGGCTTTCCTGGTTGGCGGCGGCGGACTGGTGTCGCTGTCGCAGATGTCGGTTGCCGGGATGGCTGCCTACCTGGTGGCGATCTTGGGCACCTCGTCGGTTGAAGCGATCAGCCTGGGCCTGCCGTGGTGGGCCGCAGTGCCGCTGGCGATCATGCTGGCCACCTTGCTTGCGGCGCTGATCGGTACGGTGGCGATTCGCACCGAGGGCATCTACACGATCATGATTACGCTGGCGATCGGCGTCGCGATGTTTTACCTGGCGCTGCAAAACTACGCGCTGTTCAATGGTTTCCAGGGTTTTTCGCAAATCGCGCCACCATCCCTGTTTGGCATCGTATGGAATGCGCCGAAGCCGTTTTACTACCTCGCGGCCGGTGTCGCGGGACTGAGCTACCTGTTCCATCGCTATATCCTCACGACGCCGTTTGGCCTGGTCCTGCAGGGAACCCGCGACAATCCGCGCCGCATGCGCGCCCTTGGCTTCAACGTCAACGCGCACCGGGTCGCCGCATACGCGGTTGCTGGTTTCATTGCTGCGGTGGGCGGGGTGCTGTGGGTCTGGTACAACGGCCGGGTCTCGCCGGGCACGATTGGCACCGGCGCGTTATTCAACATCCTGATCATCGCCGTTCTTGGCGGCATCCGCAGTCCGGCCGGCCCCTTCCTCGGTGCGCTGGTGTTCGTCCTGCTTCAAAACTTCGCGATCGACCTGGTCGACCGCGAGCGTTTCAACCTGGTCATCGGCGGGGTGTTCCTCGCCGCAGTCCTGTTTTCCCCCGACGGCCTGCTGGGGCTGTGGAAAAAGCTGTCCACATCCGCAACGCGCCGCCACCCGCAGTAGCAGTAACCATCTATATCTATATCTATAACGGAGACAAAAATGATCGACAAAAAAATTGGCGTGCAAGCAGTCCTGTTGGCCATGGCCGCAAGTGTGGGCGGTTTCGCGCACGCGGAGGAAGAGCTGAAAATGGGGACTTTGCTGGCCCTGGAAGGCCCGTTCACGATCCTTGGTCAGGATGGTTTGCGCGGCGTCGAGATGGCGCTGAACGAACGTAACTACATGGCAGGAGGGAAGAAGATCAAGCTGGTCGTCGGCTCGTCCAACGGCCAGCCGGATTCGGCCATCAGCGCCGCGCGCAAGATGGTCGAGCAGGACAAGGTGGCCATCTTCATCGGCCCGCTGTCCGGTTCCGAAGGCGTCGCGATCCGCGACTATGCCAAGACCCAACAGGGGGTGACCTTCCTGAATGGTTCGTCCGGTGCGCAGGAAACCACGTTGAAGTCGCCGGCGTCGAACTTCTTCCGGTTCTCCACCGATGGCGCGCAGTGGCAGGCAGGCCTTGGCAGCTACGCCTACTCGAAAGGGTACAAGCGGGTGGTTGTCGTCGCCGAGGATTATGCGTTTCCGTATTCGCAGGTACAGGGCTTCATGGCTGAATACTGCAAGGCGGGCGGCAAGGTCGTCGACAAGAACTGGGTACCGATCGGGACCAAGGACTTCTCGTCGGTGATCGCCAAGCTGCCGGCCAATGTCGACGCGGTGTATGTCGCGCTGGGCGGTGCCGATGCCGTCAACTTCCTCACCCAGATGGACCAGGCCGGCATCAGCAAGCCGTTGATCGGCGGCTCGATCGCGGTCGACCAGACAGTGCTGAGCTATCGCGGCAAGAAGCGCGACTTCCTGATCGGGACGCCCTCGGCCGGTCCGATTGCCGACAATCTGGATGACGCAGCGTGGAAGAAGTTCGTGGCCGATTACAAGGCGACCAAGTTCGCCGGCGCGTTCCCGAGCCCATCGCTGTTCGCGCATGCCTACTACGTCAATACCAAGGCGGCGCTGGACGCGCTGGACGCGGTCAAGGGTGATGTCTCGAACAACCAGGCAGCACTGCGCAAGACCCTGTCGACCATGACGCTGGCCACCCCGACCGGCCCGGTCAAGCTCGACGCCAACCGCAGTGCGGCGGCAAATATCTACCTGACCGAAGTGGCGAAAAACCCGGATGGAACGCTGTACAACAAGGTCGTCAAAGTGGTTCCAGGCGTGACGCAACTGCTTGGCATGAGCAAGGCCGAGTTCGACAAGATGGGCCTGGGCTCGCGTACTAATCCTGAGTGCAAGTAACGATTCAGGGCTGGTCCACTTATGCGTTCATGGGGTAAATGATGATGATGTCCAGTTGTGCGCTCGAACTCACCTCGGTATCGAGGCAGTTCGGCGCATTGAAAGCGATTGACGATGTGTCGATCCAGGTCCAGGCGGGCGAGCGCTATGCCGTGCTCGGCTCGAACGGAGCAGGCAAGACGACTTTGTTCAACACGATTTGCGGCGACTTCCACCCGAGCGGTGGCAAGATCACGTTTTTTGGCGAGGACATCACGTACAAGCCAGCCCATGAGCGCATCCGGCGCGGCTTGCGGCGCACTTACCAGTCGTCCCAGCTGTTCGCCGGGATGACGGTGCGCCAGAGCGTATTCCTGGCAGTGCAAGGGGTCAGCAGCGGACGCTTCAGCTTCCGCCGCGAGCATGCCAACAGCGTGGCGTCGGTCACGGTCCAAGCGATTCTGCAGCAAGTGAAAATGCTGGACCTGGCCGAATCACCGGTCAGCGTCCTGTCGCATGGCCAGCAACGGCAGCTGGAAATCGGCATGGCGCTGGTGGGGGCGCCGCGCTTGATCCTGTTCGACGAGCCGGCCGCAGGACTGTCCCCGGCCGAGCGCAATGATCTCACCTCCATCCTCGAAGACCTGCCGCGCTACATCGGTTTCGTGATCATCGAACACGATCTTGAAATTGCGCTGCGCGTGGCCGACCGCGTCACCGTCATGCACAACGGCAAAGTGCTGATGCATGGCACGCCGGACGAAGTCGAAAACGATCAGCGGGTGCAGGCAACCTATTTGGGCGAGCATCATGGCTAAATTACAGCAAGACCTTCTCGTGATTGACAACCTTCAGGTGAGTTATGGCCAAGCGCGCGCAGTGCAGGGCGTCAGCCTGAGCCTCGGGCACGGCGTGCTGGCGGTGGTTGGCCGCAACGGGATGGGCAAGACCTCTTTATGCAATGCCGTCACCGGACTGGCCAAGGCGAGTGGCCGGATCAGCTTCGATGGCCACGACATCCTCGGCCTCGCACCTAACCTGATCACCAAACTGGGCATCGCCTACGTGCCGCAGGGCCGGCGGGTCTGGCGCTCGCTGACGGTCGATGAACACCTGCAGTTGGCGTTGCGCACCGCGCGAAAGGGCGAGTGGAACGTCGAACGCGTGTACCAGGTGTTTCCGCGGTTGGCGGAGCGGCGCCGCAACGGCGGCGCCCAGCTGTCCGGTGGCGAGCAGCAGATGTTGGCGATTGCGCGTGCGCTGCTGTTCAACCCGAAGCTGCTGGTGATGGACGAGCCCACCGAGGGCCTGGCGCCGGTTATCGTCGACCTTGTGGTCGAATTAATCAGGCAGCTGGCGCACGAATCCAACATTCCAGTGCTGCTGATCGAGCAGAATCTGGGCGTTGCCCTTGCGGTGTCCGAAAAAGTGGCAGTGATGGTCAATGGCAGGGTGGCGACCGTCGTCGCTTCCGAAGTGTTGAAGAACGACCGGCAGATGCAGGAATCGCTGCTTGGCGTGAAATCGGGCGGTCACGGCGATGCCGACGTGGCGGGTGATGATGCCATCGCCGTCGCTGAGCCGGTCATCGCGAGCGCCGGGGTGTTTCGTTTGGTGCGCGCGCACAAGGAACCTGGCGAACAGGCTTCATGGCCTCCGCCACTCTATATTGCGGCCGCCGTACCGGAACCACGCGGCCGCGATGAGACGTATGAAGAAGGGATACTCGTGGTCGGCGATTCGCTGCTGTTCGGCGCCGAGATGGCGTACCTGCGCGGTTCGATGCTAAGTGAGCGCTATCGGGTCAGGACCGTGGACATCACGATGGGAACGCATCCTTCGATGGCGGATATCCGTCCCGTCGAACTGGAGAGCAGGGCCGGTGCGCTTTCAACTGGGGATATCCGCTCGAAGGCCATGGCGATCCACACGGGACTGGGCTTGCTGCTGAACCAGGGCAGCCGTCTGCGCGCGGTCATCGTGCTGGCGGACGTGCTTCAGGCAGTCGCGCTGCACGACATGCTGGCTAAACTGGCGCCGGAGGTGCGCTGTGTCCTGCTGGCTCCGCCCGGCATGGCGCGTGCGGAAGGCGGGCGCGGCGCGGTATGCCGGTTCGAATACCGCGCGCTTGGCGGCGGCGCGATCGACCGGCGCCGGCTGGAGCTGGCGGCCGGGGCGCTTGACGGCATGCTGGGCGGCCCCCTGGCGCGCATGGCCGCGCAGGCTTGAGAACTCATAACATCAACAGAAAAAGTAAAGAGGAGTGAATTATGGATGGGACCATGTTTGGCCGGATTATCGCGGCCGTTATCATCGTTGTACTACTGGCGTATATCGCGATCAGGCTATTGACCTGGCTGTACCTGCGTTCGTCGAAGGATCATGCGTTCATCCGCACGGGAATGGGTGGCGAGAAGGTGGTGCTGGATGGGGGCGCGCTGGTGCTGCCGGTCGTGCATAACGTCGTCATGCTGAACATGAACACGGTGCGCATTGAAGTGAAGCGCGGGCAGGACCGCGCCCTGGTGACCCGCGACCGCATGCGCGTCGATGCCATCGTGGAGTTTCACGTCCGAGTCGCCGCCCATGCCGCGTCGGTATCGGCTGCCGCGCAGGCATTCGGGTCGAAGATGGGCGATCCGGAGCGACTGAAGGAGATGGTCGAAGGCCGTCTGGTCGATGCGCTGCGGTCGGCGGCGGCCGCGATGTCGATCGAAGAACTGCATGAACGCCGCAGCGAATTTGTCCGCAGCGTGCGCGAGGCGGTCGCGAGCGACCTGCTGAAGAATGGCCTGGAGCTGGAGGCTGTGTCGCTGACCCACCTTGAGCAATCTGCGACGGAGTATTTCAATCCGAGCAACCAGTTCGATGCGGAAGGCCTGACCCGCCTGACCCAGCAAATCGAGCAGCGCCGCAAGGAGCGCAACGACATCGAGCAGGATTCGATGGTCTCGATCCGGCGCAAGAACATCGAAGTCGAAAAGCTGTCACTGGCATTGGAACAGGAATCTGCGCTGGCGCGGCTCGCCCACGAACGCGAGCTCGACATGGCGCGCGGGGCGCAGCGCGCGCTGCTGGCAACGGACAAGGCGGACACAGACCTTGCCGCCGAACGAGCGCAGATCTCGACCAAGGAAGCGATCGATAACGCGCGGGTCAAGTCGGAGGCATCGGTCGAGGGCGAGCGTATCCGTAAATCGCTGACCTTGCAGACGGCGGAAGTCGAGCGCCAGCAGGCAATCCGGATGGCCGAACAGCGCCGGGAGATCGCGCTCGCCGAACATGCCAAGCTGCAGTCGGAAGCGACAGCGGCGGCCGACCTGGCGCGGGCCGCCGCTGTCGAGGCGGAAGAAAGCATCGCCACCGCGCGCTCGGTCGCCGTGGCCGAGCGCAACAGCCGGGTTGCCGTGATCGAAGCCGAGCAGCAGGCCGAGCGCGATGCCGCACGAATCCGAATCGCGGCCAAGGCGGCGCTGGCAGCGAGCGAGGACCATGGGCTGGCGCTGCGAGTACAAGCCCAGGCGCAAGCGGAGGCGATGAGCATTACGTCGGAAGCGACGCTGGCGCATCACCGGGTCGATGCGGAGGGCGCCCGCCTGCGCAACGAAGCCAATAACGTCTTGTCCGACGCGGCGCGCAGCGGAGCGGTGCGCCTCAAGCTGGTCGAGCGTATGGAAGGGATCATTCGCGAATCGGTGCGGCCAATGGAGAAAATCGACAGCATCAAGATCGTGCAGATTGACGGAATCCAAGGCGAGGCCGGCGGCAGGGCAGGGGACGGCAACGGTCCCGCAGACAATGTCGTGAACGCCGCACTCAAATACCGTGCGCACGCGCCGCTGATTGACGCGCTGTTGCGGGAAGTCGGCATGGATGGCGGAGATGCGCGAAAGTTTTCCGCCGAATTGCTTGCTCCGAGCAGCGACAAGGCCAGCGCCTCGTAGACTGCCGATGTCGAAGCCGGCCTNNCCATCAATTCAATGGGCCGCCGGCTTTCTCAAATCTGGAACTCAGTGGAAAAAAGCTGCCAGTGCTTCTGCCGGAATCGGCACGCCAGTCACTTTCGCCCGCTTGATCAGTTCCCAGTGATAGCGGTAGGTTGCCGCTTCCTGTAGCTTACCTTCGTACCGGATCGGAGCCCAATGCGCTTGCTGAGCTTCGAGCAACACCGCAGCTGCTGTCTGCACTTCTGAAAAATCCGGTTTCATCGCATCGATGATCGGTTCAATTTGCGCAGGATAGATGCTCCACATGCGCAGGAAGCCAAATTGATTGCGAGCGGTGTGTGCGTCAGAATAGACGCGCTTCGTATCGGTGAGATCGAGTGTCAGGCTATGGGTCGGCACCAGCCCGTTGGTCAGCGCCGCCTCGACAATCTCGGCTTTTGCACGTCGAATCAGGACATGCTCGAACTGTCCAGGGCTGTGCATGGCGGACATCGGGATGGCGCCGTGATGGCCGCTGATGAAATCCAGCTGGCCAAACGCGATCGCCTGCAATCCTGGTAGCGCACCAATTTGCATGACGTCGCGCAAGGCTCCGGGCGTCTCCACAATGACATGCAGTGGAATGGGGCTGGTCAGCCTGGCGCGTTCACTTTTTTTCTGGACGTAGTCGATCATCGTCGAAATGTCCGCGACGCAGTTTGCCTTCGGTAGCGAAATAAACGCCAACTTCTCGCCAACGCCTGCGACGAGCATGTCGATTTCGTCTCGCCATGCGGGATGCGTAACGTCGTGGACGCGCACGCCGGCCCTGGCATGGGCATTCTGTTCCGACTGCAGCTCCGCCACGATCATCGCGGCGTGAGCGTGTTCGTTTCCGGGTGCGGCGCCGTCTTCGCAATCGCAGTTGATGTCGAATACCGAACCTATGCGGTTCTGTAACTCGAATGCTTTCCGGATGAATTTTTCGCTGCCCGCATAGTGCTCGCACGCCGCAATGATCGGGGACGGCTTTTCACTTTGAAACAGGACGGTGTCTGGATGGCTATAAAGTGGACCCATCGGTCAAGACAATTTTTCAGCGAATTTAAGCTGTGTCCGTTTCCATCGC
>CXWL01001220.1_pt1 | contig 16262 bp, 13 predicted proteins | sample 590931 | NCBI WGS metagenome assembly CXWL01 (sample SAMEA3498368, study PRJEB10139) | groundwater metagenome | biome: water well; material: biofilm material | place: Germany | collected 2015-04-27 | reverse complement strand
ACCGCTCTTTGTCGAAACGTTACTTGCCACAATCCGCCAGCACGTGGAGAAACTGCCTCTTGAGGCTACGCCACACCCCTCAACTGATCTCCGGCTATGTACAACTCCACATCCCTACTACCATTCTGCTTACTGGAACAGGCAACCCCACCCCCTGTCTTCAGGAGGATGGGTCTACCACATCATCAGTTTTCGTGGTGACGTTCTCCCGGAAAACGACAGCAGGTCACAACCAGAGCAAGATACCGATTTAGAAGGTCTCGCACGAAGGGAGCAGACCCACGAAACGATCACAATTTCCCAAGGAGCAGATCTTAACTGAATATTTTGTCTGCTATATGAGTCAGGCACAACACCGCAGTCCAATTGAAGTGACCGGTTGTCCATTTGGTTGTCCACGCTCACTACGACAGAAACAGACCAACAATTTCAGTTCATTACAAAAACCAACCACGTCCTGAAAAGGCTGGTGTCGACAGTTCGATTCTGTCCCTCGGCACCACTTCCGACCTATCCTGTTGATTCACTGAAACTTCGATTCTTCTAGCAGTTCATGGGGTCGAGAATGATCCACCTTTTGAGCTGCTATGAGTACACTTTCTATCAGTGGCCGGTACTATTCCCGCCTGCTCGTTCCATCCGATTTGCGGCCTTTACTCCTTAAGAAAGAAATCAGGAAAAGTCTCCGAACCACCAGCTACAAGGATGCTAAAATCCTGGCGGCTCGGTGGGAGGGGCACCTTGCGGCCCTCTTCACCCACCTGCGGCAATATGGGAGCACCATGAAACTTGACGACATTAAGCGCCTTGCTCAGGAGTACCTGACAACATCCCTCGAAGAGGGCGAGGCCGAACGCCTCAACGGCAAGGCCCCCAACGACGACCAGCAAGAGAGCATCGAGCTAGCCCTCACAGACGCCCTGGAGGACACCCAAGATCAGCTTGTGCAAAATGAGTTTGGAAAGATCAGCGTGGAGGCGGATGAGTTGCTGCACGTTCACAAGCTTAGCCTTCCCAAGACTTCCGAAGCCTACCGACGCCTATGCAGAGAACTCCTCAAAGCCAAGCAAGTTGTACTCAAAGCAGAATTAGACCGGATGAATGGCAAGTACTGGGAGAAAGACTCCGCAGAGTATAGTGCGCTGCCTGTCATGCCCTCCCCTGCGAATACGTTCCAAGGGCCTTCTAAGATGTTTTCTGAGGGCCTCCGAGAGTACTTCACCCACTACGAACACAGAGACACACGCACGAACAACGAAAAGCAGGTCATCTTCAATCGATTTAGGGAATCGATCAACGGGGACAAGCCCCTCTCTGAGATCACGAAAGCCGAGTGTGTGCGGTTCCGCGACATGTACAGCCGACTCCCGAAGCGGGTCTCCAATGACCTCCGAGGAAAAACTATGATTGAAGTACTCGCGGCTGTCGAAAACACAGCCTGCCTCCGCGTGACCAAACGCACGGTGAATCTCGCGCTTGACGATGTGCGGCACCTCTTCTCCTGGGCGATCAAGCACGATCTCTTCATGGGCAAGAACCCAGTAGACGGCATCGCGTTTGAAGGAGTGAAAAAGAAATCCTATGAGCCGTTCACCGATGAGGACCTTAGGAAGCTGTTCGGGTCTGAGGAGTTCATTGCACAACGGACAGGCAAATACCCGGAACGCTACTGGCTCTTATTGATCCTCCTGCACACTGGGGCAAGGCGCGAAGAAATCGCCCAGCTTGGGGTCGCTGACGTTCAACAAAAAGACGGTATTTGGTTCTTTGATATCACGGCTGACCCTGAGGAGTTAGAGGGCGGAAAGACACTGAAGAACGCACACAGCAAGCGGCGGGTTCCCGTTCACTCTCACGTTATCGGCCTAGGGTTCCTTGAGTATCTGGAGAGGCGGCGCAAGGAAGGCTCTGCCCTACTCTTCCCGCCATCTCCGAAAGTGAAAGGCAGGCCGACACCTGGAGATGCTGTAGGGAAATGGTTTCATCGATTGCGGCTTGAACAACGTGTGACAGGGAGAAAACCTCTGCACTCCTTCAGGCATACAGTGGTTACTCGGCTGGCTGCTGCTGGGGTTCCCCAGGACATCAGGGAAATTCTGGTAGGACATGCCGCCGACACCGTACACGGACAGACCTATCTACACCGAGACGCCATGCCATTAAAGCTGCTCAAGGATCACCTGGAGAAGCTCGACTTCAGTGCGTGCATGAAGGCCTGAAAACTGAGCGGCCTACCTCTAGAGATAGACCGCCCATGGTGTTCCGATCTCGCTTGCTACAGCATACAGCAACCTAAAGTATCAGCTTAGGTCTGCGGGGTAGTGGTGGTTGCCGTTGCGGCTTTCTCTTGTGGTTCATCGTCTTCCTGTAAGTGTGGAAACTACGTAGATTGCTGTACGGTTGGCCTCATAAGTTATTGCTTCAATGGGGGAAACAGAACCGCGCCAACTCCCTAAAAGACCTATAGGGACCTGGCGTGCTTTACTCAGGCTCTCATCACGCTTTGTTTGCTGAGCATCCACCTGGAACCAATCAAGGATCTCTGAAGAGCATGGGTGAAGGTCCGACTGGGCAGACCATCCAGACCAAGCGCCTGCTTCACCTTCCGCGTAGACAACAGCGCTACGTCTTCGGGTAGCCCCCTCAGGTATTCGCTGATGACTCTCGCGGCTGCTGCAATGCTTCCGCTTCCAGCCTTGCCCTTCTCACCCCACACCTTCCACACAGCCCCAGGCATCACCTTCTCTAACTCTCCCCGGATGGCTTCGTCCCTGTGAATGAGGTACCCATGCATTTCTCCTGCGGAGCCGTCTTGGACCACCCGACACGCCCCACGGCTGAGCGCTTGGTAGACCACATGGCAGACCTCAGAGAGGAGCAGTTCTCGGATGATGTCCTGATTCATCGCTGCGTGAAGATTATCTATCTGCCCTAGGTAAGCCCCAGCGAGGTCTACAGGATTTCTCTGTAAGACACCGGCCAGAATCACATGCTTGCAGTGGGAGAAACTGTTGAGGCTCGCTTCATATCCCCAAGTCAACACGTCGATCCGTCGTCCCCGGCTATCGGGTAGGGTCATCTCGACCCCTGCCGCCTGGAGGTCTCGAAGCACTATGTCTTTATAACTTCCGCCTCCGTAGACCATCCCTTTGTAGGTGAAGATCAGAATGGATTCACCTGAAGGAATCTGTTGGACCACCTCAATAATGCTCTTCGTGACTTTGCGGTCTACCCTGTACTTCTGGGCAAAATCTTTCTCCAGCGTAGACCGGCCACCCCCAGCAAATTGCTGATGGAGTGTGACTCGATCATAGCGTTTCAATTGGCTGAGCGAAGTCTTCAGCGTCTGGAGCGCTGGCAACACCCGCTCTGCGTCTTGAATCGTGCTATCGAGGTGAACCAGCTTCCGTATAGGCTGGCTGGCGTCGAGGACAATGATGTTGCTCAGGGCTGCCGGGAGGGTGATTTGATAGGAGACCACGCCTCGCTGCCCAGAGAGCACCACACGGAGCGGCCTGTTCACCAAGTCGAGCAACACCCGCACAGGATCTAACGCTTGGTGTCGTGTGCCTACCAGCGCCTTGAACTCAGAGAGCCGATCACATGCTGGAAGGTGCATGACACCGCCGCCTTCTGTGGGAGTCTCCTTCTGCCGTCTCAGCTCAGCTTGGATGCAGCGAGAACATGCATTGAGGTAGTGGACAAGGTCTGTGTACGTATCGTCGTCCTTATAGGCTCGCTCCAAGAATCCAATGCCACCTTCTAGCATTTGCGACACAACAAACCGTGACTCCGAAGCAATCAACGATTCGTCCCAGAAGAGGACGCTCCGAGGAGTACCCTTGTACGTCGTGAAGGCCTCCAGCTTGCCGCCCATAATTCTGGAATGGGTCACCAGCATGATAGGCCGGTCGTCGTTATCTGCTGTGGCTGGCTCGCTGGCGTCATGGTGACTGTGTAGGAGACCGATCTTCTCTGCTGGGATACCGGCCCTAATGAGATCCCTCTTGAGTTGGCACAGTGCTTCGACCTTGGACGCGGCCACGGCTGCTGATATATCCGACCGCCCAAGGGTGTTCACTGCGGACAGCCAAGAGATGATGGAGAGGGTCTTCCCCATCCCCGTAGGCAGCCCGAAGGCATAGCGGCCCTGGAGTCTACCTTCTGCCATGTCCGTCATGGCCTGCACGAGAGCAAGAAGGGCCTGCTGATGGTCTGCGTTGGGTTTGTTGCCGTAGCCTGTTAGTGCAGTGATGAGGTTGTGATGTGCGAGCTGTGTCAAAGTTGTCACGGCCTATCCTTCTTTGAAAAAAGGAGTAGCAGACGTTCAAAACGGCAGGAGGGGGCCGCTGCTGGTCCTCGCGGAGTCAGCCGTCTGCTACTTTCGTTGTGGTTGAATTGCTCGGGGTGTCTATCTGACGGTGGCGAAACAGTAAGGCCCAGCCCCTTGCCAATGAAGAAAGCTGGGCCTACTGATCCCCCCTCTCTGCTTCTCTCTCACGTCATCCAACGTGTTGTCTTGGTTCTCCGGCTGTGGTCTTCCTCGGAAGATGTTCACAACGATGGGCCAAGGCACGATGTGACGCTGAGAGAGAGGGGGAAGGGATAAAGGCCTTATTGCCAGTTTTCGCCCATCTTGGGCTTTACCTCTGCATTCTGCTCACTGGATGGCTTCACCTCAAGTTGTGGTGCGTTGGGGCCTGACGGCTGCGCAGGGGCTTGGATACGGAGGCTACTGAACCCCTCCAACTTGGTCATCGCCCCGGCGTCCCCGATAATCTGAATCCTGTGAGTCTTCCCAGGAGGCAGAGGGGCACTCGGTAGCGCAGCCACCATGTCCGCAACTTCCCGTCGGTAGAGCGCACTGGTTTTGTACCGTGGATCTCCGAACGCCTGCTGCGTTGCATCAATCCGCGCCTCCATCGTCTCCGTGTTGTCTTCCTGGGGCGCTGCCTGCTCCAGCCCCAGTGCAGCCGGGTCACTGTTGTGAACCGCCCGTTCAATCATGGCGCGGTACGCTGGGTTCACTTTATATTCCTTGTTTGCCATCATGCGGATCATGTGGGCCTTGTCCTTAAAAGCCCCGATTCTGTTCAGGTAATCCTCATCAGGCATGGCGTTGTCGGAGTTGATCTGGAGTCTGTGTGTCTCACCCATTGCTTAATACTCACTTTCTTTAGTTTGACTGTGATTAAGAAATGCCGTTGTTGCTGTCGTTCGATCGATCCCCCGAAGCCTCCAGTTGCCAGAACAGGGGCAATAGAAGACTTGCTCCCCTGTGTGGCTATAGGGCTTTTCTAGTCGATGAATGCCCTGTCTCAGCAATGGCCCATCATCAGGAGGCCGTTCTAGTTCCATTTCAAGACTCATGTTTTCCCTTTTAGATACTTCCTTGTGATCTGCCTCCAGGGTGTCCGCCTAAAGCATGCCTTCCATTCCTCCCTGTTCATCAGGAATTCTCTAAGGAGCCACGCCCGAAACTGCGCCACCCATTCCACGCTCTGAGCGAACTCCACGGCGAAGTCCTTCACGCATGCCCATGCACCCACCCGCAGCAACTTCAAGACGACATCGACAGTCAGCACCTCATCACGTTCTTGAAAGACCTGCTCCAACTGTTCTCTAGTCAGCCGGTTCGGCCCTATTCTGGTTGTGCGTTGTGCAGTGATCGTGGTGTGTGTGAGTGTGGGAGCCTTGCCCCGGAGATGGCCGGTCAGCTCAGCTTGGGCAAATACTCGCTGATTGACTGCCAGCCTAACCAGATCCGATACCCAGCCGTAGGGCTTCCCGTACTCGTCTGCAATGGCTTTCTTACTGCGGAACCGCCGAGCCTTGATCCCTTCTACGATCTCGCCCCACAGTGGCTGAAACCGCCGCCGCTCCCACTTCTCCACCTGCTTCACATGGTCTGCCAATAGGTCCTGAGGATCTGGGTTGAAACACGGATGCCACGGCTGAGTGGGGTCTTTCCCTGTCTTTGTGGCTTGCAGCTCCTTGAACTTCCGCTCATGCTCTGCGCGGTCCCGCATCGACTCCTCAACAGCCTTGAGGACCACTGCCTGACTTATTCTCGGCATCGGCGCTTCTCTGTTCGCCTGGCTATCGTGGAGGGCCGAGCACCCATCCTGTACGCCCACAATGGGCAGCTTTTCACAGGACAGTCTCTGACTTCTGACATCTGCCCACCGGAACAGTCTAAGCACTTCGCCCGGATACTTTTCATCGGTGTGAGCACTGGCGCTGGCGAACTCATTCGTGGGGGTACCTTTCTTGGTGGAAATTGTGGGGCTATCTCGCGTTCCTCAGACGATGCCTAGAAAGACCACCTCGGAGCCGTCTTAGGCGTTCACTCCGTCTAGAAATGGAGCTAGCGTGGGTTCTGTGCTCGGCTGTCTGATGATCGAGGGGGGCTGTGAGCATGCCAGCAGCTTCACCTGAGAGGAAGCCGTGAGGTTTCCCTAACAGCCTGCCGCTCCTCTGCAATACTCACCCGCCCTCCTGAGCGTTCACCCATGAGGGCCTGATGGTAGAAACGAAGTGACCGGCGGACCACCAGGCTCGTTGATACTTTGTCTCGTGAATCAATTTCGCTGGAGAGCATCCGCTTGAGTTGTTGTAAGGCGTGGGCTGAGGTTTGGTCGAGACGGATAGGTGTGATGTGGGTGGTATTCGTGACGTAACGCGTGGCCTTCCCGGTCGGCCTCAGGTTGGCTGGTTTGGGTTCGTGTTGATTCACTGCTCTCCTTGGTTGAAGGTTGTAGACGAATCGATAGAAGAAGACCGCCCGGCGAGGTAGCCGAATCGGTTAAATGTAGAACAAAGGATAAGAAACGAAGAGGTTTGAAGAAATCCCACCACCCAACATTGGTCACGGTTCACTTCTCTGTAAGTCGGGGCTAATGGGTGGCTTGTTCCTCTATACCTCCAACTTAATTCGCGGCCCTTCTCCTGTAAGTGGTCCCTAATAGTGGCTTTGTCCTGTAATTCCCCCGCCTCATGTCTCTATCAGGCAACGTTAGCTAGTGGTTCTTCTTCCTATAAGTCGGGCCTAATACAGCGTTGGGGGTTCTCTATACGTGGGGGCTAATGGGCGGCTTGTCCCTCTATACGTCCAGGGTAATGCCCCCGCCTCATTCCTCTATAAGTCCAACCTAACTGATCAATCAACAGGAAAGCTGAACAAAACCAATCTGTTGAGCCACACGCTGTGAGCGTAATAAATAGGCCTTTATCTATAAGTCCCTGCTAATACAGACTGGAAAGGACTTCCGAGGCTGGAGGGCCATGTTCCCACTAGTGGATGGATGAGGCCGGGAGGGTGCCTGCCGTGGGTCGGTCAGGCAATCGAGTAGGAGGGAACGAAGAGAGCGAGAGAGGGGAGAACTGAGAAGGCTACAGAAGGTTACTAATCCCAGTACCGCTGCCCATCGCTTCCGAACCAGACCTCACCGAGAAGGGGGGCCTTCAGGTAGAGACCGCCAAAACCTGCTTCAAACTCGAACCAGCGCCCCAAGCGAACCAGCATAACAACCTCCTTGCTATTTTGTTAAGGAATCCACCCACACAACGCCCGTAGGTGCCTTGTACGCCACTCCTGAACTTCGTGCAACACTTTTAAACATACACCTACGGGTATTTCCCATGAATGGACGTATCGTCACTTCTACTTGTCTAGGCTGTCGCTGCAACGATCTTCATGACAGTCCGTGAGCTAATTCCCACCTTGCCAGCAATTGCGCACATCCCAATGCCCTCTTTCCGCAGGTTCAATACCTGCCGCTGCACCTTGAGGCCCTCCGCAGAAGAACCGAGAGGCGGTCTCCCCAGGCGTACCCCGTTGGCCTTCGCTCTCGATAATCCTGCCTTGACCCTCTCTTGGATCATCGCCCGTTCAAACTCCGCAAAGACGCCCATCATCCCGAACAATGCCTTCCCTGCTGGCGTGGTGGTATCGAGGCCCTGCTGATGGAGATAGAGGCCGATGCCCTTCGCATGCACCTGCCCAAGGAAGTCCACCAGGTCTTTAAGGCTCCTACCCAGCCGGTCGACACTCCAGGCGGCTACCAGGTCGCATTCTTTCCGTGCTATCGCAGTGTGCAGCGCGTTGAACTGTGGCCGTCCCTCTTTACCCTTTGCCCCGCTGATGCCCCGATCAATGAACTCCCCGCTAATCTCCCAGCCGTTGCGCCTGGCGGCTTCCCGCAGTTCCCTGAGCTGATTCTCCGTGGTTTGTCCGTCCGTGCTGACGCGTGCGTAAATCGCAACTCGCTTCATGGTGTGCCCTCCTTCGTAGATGTGATGGCGAAGAAGTATCACAGTGTCTATTTACTAATCAAGTGTTTTGTAAATATACAACCCAGACCGCTGCCCGGTACGGAAACACAGGAGATTTCTCAGGTGGTTTTGAAGGGGTTAAGTAAATAGCGGCTACTGAGTCGAACGACCACAGAGCGGCCCAGTACAGTACGGGTTAGGTCTGTTGGAGTACTGCCCGTTGTCGAGGGGTGCGCTTGGGGCAGTCCTATCAGTCTCACTTCCGTATCGGTGTCTTAGTGCTTCGTCGGGCTGATAGTCGCTGGGAGGCAGGTCGCTCCCCAGATAGCCTGCGTTTCCATTCGGCCTGAACTGCTGAGGAGCGGAGGGTGGTTGATCCCAGATGGATGGCCCAGGCTGTGACGGCTGCCCCCATACGTCCATCTCAGCGTGTGCTGGGAGCGTCTGGATTGTTGGAATGAGAAAGAGAAGAAAGGAGTAGAAGAGAAGGCGACTCATGGTGTGCCTCGTGTGGTGTGGGTGAACTCTACGCCTGCTTGTGTCGGTCTGCAATCAGCCTACAGTCGTGTCACTCCAGCACAGTACCGACCGGCCCACTAAGAAAGACGACCCGGCATGGGGGAAACTCGGCGGCGATGCCTCACGTATCCCCTAAGAGATTTTTGCACCAAACTATTCCCAACCCTTGCGCCATCGTTTGTATCCCCCCTACAATACGCCCTCTTCGGAGGCGTTCATGCCCTTCTCGATTCATCTTTTTCACCGAGTACTACTTTGCTTTCTCTTTGGGCTTAGCGTCATTTTCCCCATCGGTGTGATCTCATCCGGTCCGGTTGTTCAAGCGAGGGAAGGAACATGTCCAGTTGGACCGAATCCCCAATGGACAGGCATTGAAAAACATGTGTGGGGAACAATATGTAAAGGTCAACAGGCGGTCTTGACCCAGACTAGCAAAGATAAATCTGTCAGCGATACGCAAGTTATTAGGAAGCAGTTCCTTGAAGAGATCCTGCACGATCCAAAATATAAGAAGGGAATCGGAACCAGAGGCGTACAAATCATTGGCGCACAGATAGAAGATGAAGTCAATCTATCATACGCCACCCTTTCCTATCCTCTTGAACTCGTGAACTGCAGGTTTGATAAGGCTGTTACCTTCAGAGGGCTTCGCACTACTCACCACATATCATTTAAAGGTTCAACTTTTCTCGCCGATCTCGATCTGTCGGAGATCAGGATAGAGGGCCTACTAGATTTGACGTTTGGAATCTTTCAAGGAGCACAGCTTCCACAGGCACACATTGATGGCCAGCTTCAGGTGGGCCACTCAACCTTCAATGGAGCTCTCCAGATGAGTGGCATAAAAACCGGAACCTCGATATTCCTGGAAGACACCATGTTCAAAGGAGACCTTGACCTGCATGCATCCTACATTGGAAGAAACGTGAGCATCCATAACTCCTCCTTCCTTGGCGTGCTCAACCTTAATGGGACGCACATTCAAGGCAGTGCACGTTTGGGTGGTCGAAAAGGCACTTTGGACGGCTCATCAGAGCAAGTAAGCCAAACACACTTCAAGAAAGTGGTTCTTGACGCTGCTCGAATTGATAAAGAGTTGCATATTGACACCTCCATTATTGAAGATGGGCTAATGCTTAGTGATTTACATGTTGGAGCCACGCTAATAATTGTTACGACGGAGGTTACAAACGCAAAGACAATTGAAATAAAGTTTTCAGATCTAGGCAACCTCATCATTATGCAATCAGCACTCCCTTCACTCGACCTAACGGGAACTGTAATTCATAAAAAGTTAGCTCTTGGGTCAAATAAGTGGGCTAAAGATGCCACGCTGACAATGCGTGGTACGGAGACAAAATCCCTAAATGACAAAGTTGATTCGTGGCCTGACGTGATCGATCTTAGAGGATTTGCCTATGCTGACACGTTTGCTCTTGGTACGGGCTCAGATAACTTCACTGAGCGAGACGTTAAATGGTTTAAGGATTGGCTGTCGAAACAAACACAGTACACTCCGCAACCGTACAAGCAATTGGCGAGTGTATTAATTTCGGCTGGCCACAGATCAGAAGCGGAAGAGATTCTTATTGAAGGCAAAGAGCGAGAAAGGGCGTCCAGTGCAAGCCCAGTTTTGCTTACATTCCAAAATATCTTATAGGTTATGGTTATCGATCAATATCTTACCCACTGAGGTGGGCCTCCGGTTTTGCGATCGCTGGCGGTCTATTTCTTTTCTTTTTTCAGAATCCCTTTAAGGCTCCACACGCCTCTCCCCCTTCTTCTTTGTTGCCAATATTTCTTGAAAGACAACTGCCGGGCAGATGGAGTTCGGTTATTAATCAGTTTTGCGCCACCTTAGTATACAGTCTTGACAGGTTCCTTCCGGTGGTGAGACTTCGAGAACACATCAGCCCCTCGATCCAACCTTCAGGATGGCTATCTTACTGGTTCCACTTCCAACAGCTGATGGGCTATGTCGTTACCGCTTTTTTCATAGCAGGCTTATCGGGTCTGATCGAGCGATAGGCCTATCTTATCTGTCAGCCCTGAAAGGATGTTTATGCTTTCATCTCTAAAAGCATCAGCTCAGATCGTTTTTCTCGCTTCCTTTTCCTGCCTTGTGGCAGGGTGCGCCACACCGGGGACATCTGAATTCCAGTACCGCGCTCCCAGCGGACCAGGATCGGTTACGAACGAAACCATTGTAAAACTGCCCTTCTCCGATACCTGGGATCTACTTATAGGGCAGCTCGCAAAAGGCTTCTTCGTGATCAATAATGTTGAAAAAGTCTCCCGCATCATTAATGTCTCTTTTTCAACCGACAAACCAGAAGAATATGTTGAATGTGGAACCAGTGTTCGCAGTTTTAAGTACGCGGACGAATCCCAGACCTTTACGTATCCGACGGCTAGCTCCAGCTCTTATAAAACGACCGGCTCATGGGGGCCATACAACAATCTTCCAGTGGTTGCTTACATTGAGCGGAAGACGTCGCTTGAGGGACGAATCAATATCTATGTGGCACCGAAGGACAACGACACAATTGTAACAGTGAATTCTAGGTATATCGTTTCGTCCAATTCATCCGGGCAGCAGGAACTCATTAATGGTGCAGGGACAGTGGTGCAACGGTTACCATTACCAAACAAAGCAAACTCCCTCTCATTTAATACCGGACAGGTAGGGTCGGCTGACTGGGGAGGACCAGATAAAGCAAATCTTGTGAAGTGTTACTCAACAGGAAAGCTTGAGTCTGAAATCCTAGAAATGATTAGGCGATAGTGGTAGCCCGCCGCCGTTCGGGCACCAATCCGTATCGCTGGGGTGGATACACCAGAGATGCACAGCAAGTGCGACGGAGAGAAGGCACTCGCGAAGAAGACTCAGGGGGGGTAACAGCCGCCCCTTGAATGAGGCCGGGTTGGTGGCAAGGTCTAAAGAGCAAAGGGAAATACGATGAAGAACCGGATAGCGATAACTCTTCTATTCAACGTATGCATTGCTTTATGGACTGCTCCTGTACACGCTGGTCCCACGTTAAAAGACTATGAGGAGCTTAAGGAGAATAAATATTTTCTCGCGCATTTACACGGAATCGGGGTCGGCTACTCTTGGGCAAATACGTACCTGAGTGCAATAAGGAAATCTCCACCGCTGTACTGTGAGCCCGAGAAGGTCGCCCTAAATGCTGATAATTATTTTCAGATTCTGGACGAGTACATAAAAAAACAGGGGGGAATACTTCAACAAAGTACTTCCATCTCGATGCTTCTCTTATACGCTTTAAGGGAAGCATTGCCTTGCAACTAACTTGCGTGGGGTCGAACAATTGGCTCCCAGCCCATCATTGGTTTTGACCTTTTGGCTCTTAGCCCTCCCCTTGTCTGCCGCTGCTTTCACTGGCCATGCTATCGCAACTGACCTCTCTGGCTTTGTCGTCTCCGTCCTCGATGGCGACACTATCGAAGTCCTACACAACCAACACCCTACACGCATCCGTCTAAGAGGCATCGACTGCCCCGAGAAAGGACAAGCCTACGGCAGGAAAGCCAAGCAAGCCGCCTCAGCGTTAGTCTTTGGGGAAGAAGTCACGCTCCACACATTCGGGAAGGACAAATACGGACGCACCCTCGCTGATGTGCTGCTATCGGACGGAAGGAACGCCAACCAGGAGTTAGTCAAAGAGGGCTGGTGCTGGTGGTATCGTAAGTATGCGCCTTGGAGTTCGGTACTTCAGGAGCTAGAAGAGGAAGCACGAGAAGCAAAGAAAGGGTTGTGGGCTGACCCTGCCCCAGTCCCGCCATGGATCTATCGAAAAGCTAAGCGAGGGCAATCACTCGACCTCTCAGACCTTATCCCTTTGGACGGTGGCTAATGAGGTTTCAATTACTTAAGACCTGAACTTGAGCTTAATCCGGAAAATTAAAACATGGCTATAGACTCTCAACGGTCTTGGAAACATAGCTTTAATGCAATGATGGAACGCCTCATAGAGGCTTCTCAATGGCTTGGCCTAGAGAATGGCCGCCTCGTTACATACAAAAAGCTGCTACAAGAACATTACGAAGGGCAGCGTTCTAACGAACATTTCCTTGCCTTTCACCAAGCTATGGAGATTCTGAGTATATTTGAATCGTGGAAGAACCACGCAGACGACTTCTTAGGACTTCAGGCAAAGATCTCTTACGTCTTTAAGAAGGGGACGATTCTTTCTGGAGACGAAAGCCCCAACTCAAATAGGCCGAGAAACGACGGATTCGTTTACATCATGGCCGGAAAGTTGCTGGATGGACACGGCGTCAAGCTTCTTTCGGTCGATAGTTGTCTCAACAAGAACGGAGGGCAAATATTCAAGGCTGGCAATGAGGACATTCTGCTTTCCCTAAACGGAATCCTCGTAAGGATTGAGTGTAAGCGCCCGATGAATAGTAGTACTTTAGCTGGTAACGTAGAAACAGCCTATCGACAAATTATTGACTCAACGAACACTCTTCCTTTTGGAGTAATTGCGGTTGACATCTCTAAGCTCATTGAGCGTCCTAACGAGTATTTAGAAGCAAGTTCCTTGGATGAAGCTAGTAAATATTTGACCGATGAGGTAGAGAGGGTACTGAAACCCTTTGGATCACAATACACGGATAATAGATTACTTGGCCTTATCGGATTTGCCAGCATTCCTGGTGTCACCACAGCGAGGAGCCAAATCTTGAAGGCTGACGGAACACCGTACGAAATTACAGGCATGCGAACAGCGGTGGTATCGTGGGTAACGATCAATAATCCTAAGGCCACGGCTGGCACTTTACTGCAAACTCTACATAAGTCGTTATTTTCTGCCGCCAGTCGTATCCCCCAAAACGCCGTGTTGGTGACTTGAGGTAATGCTGGAAATTGATTGCGAGTTCTTCGGAGTAGTAGCTATTTCTTTCATCAAGTTATCCAGCCCTAGCGCTGCGCTGTTCTCCGTCGGTACTTTTCTGCGCTGATTCTGCTGGCCTTGACGGTTGGGAAATGCTTGGAAGAAATCCTAGAGAGACCAAACTTTAGGGCCGATTCTTCTAACATAGCGATTTCTACAGGTCAACAATCCCCGCTCCCAGTCTAGAGAATCAGTGAAACGCGAGCTTGCGCCTCCCCTGGGGTACGTGGTAATCACGACCATGGCTGATTGATAAGTCATCAACTTCCCCACTGGGATATCTGGATTCACCCTACGCCGGGGGTGGTCCTGAGGCACTCCCAGAAAGGAGGAAGCTGTATGACTCACAAGAAGCCACAGCCGGGACCAATCGCTTTCGTGAAGTACATCACGACAAGAACCGGCAAGGTGATCTACGCTGAGGACTACGGCCTGAAGGGATTTCCCCTCAGACCGCGTCGCAAACCTCGGAAGTAGAACCTAGGATGGAGAAGCGGCCTCTTGGAGCTACCACTCTGGGAGGCCGTCTTCTTTTTCGCATAGTGGGATAAGATTTTCAATCGGGTCGCACGTTTCGACGCTACATATATTGCCTCGACTCTGATACACTTCATCCCGTTCGGCTTCAGCTAACTGCTTGAAGTTTCGCAGGATCGGTTTTCGTCGTGCCTTCTGTCCCTCGGCACCATATTCCGTTGACAATCCCATTGAATTCGAACGGCCTTCCGCTTCATTTCTCAGCCTATTCGCTATAGATTCATTGACCAGAACCAACACCTGCTATTCTTCCTTAAATTGATGATCCCGATACGCCGTTAAGATGGAAGCAAGCTGACTCTTCAGCTCCAACCGCTTGGGTTTGCCGGTCGAGGTGTACGGAACTTCCTGCCCGAAGAGAATGACCTTGGGGCATTTAGAGAACGGGAGTAATCGGCGGCAGTGCTCAAGCAAATCCATCTCTCTGGGTGGAGAGGAGCCCTCTCGCGGGACGACGTAGGCGGCAATCTCCTCCCCATAGTAGCGGTGTTCGAATGGAACGGCCATCGCAAACTGAACGAGCGGATGACTCTTCAGCGCATCGTCGATCTCCAGCGGAGAGATATTCACACCGCCTCGAATGATCAATTCCTTCAGTCTGCCTGAAATAAAGAAGAACGGTCGCCCCTTGCTGTCCCGCACGTAGAACCCCTCGTCTCCTGAACGGAACCAGCCCCATTTGAAGGCCGCCTCATTGGCGTCGTCCCGCTTGAAGTATCCGGCACAGACGGTTCCCCCGCGAATGCAAATTTCTCCGCGCGTCTTTTCCGGCGCAGGCATTCCGCTCTGATCGAGGATAGTCATTGCATTGTGCCGCAACGGAACGCCGATGGAGGGAAACTCGTAGCCGGTCAGCCAATGCCGATGCTCCTCAGGCGACAGATCGCTTGGCAGAAAGCAGGAATAACAGGTCGTTTCCGATAAACCGTAGCCATGGCGGATCGGGAAACGGAACCGCGTTTCGAAACGCAGGGCCGTGTCTCTCAGCAACGGTCCCGCACCGCAGATAAAACCTCCGAACCGGTCAAGCCGGTAGGGAGACAGATCTTCGTTCGCATCGAGAAGAAATTCCAACAAGGTAGGCACGACACTGACACAGGTCACACGCTCCTCATGCAGCCTGCGCCAGAAAGTACCGCTCTTGAATTTCCGATTCAGGACGATGCTCCCTTTGCAATAGAAGGGTGTCATGAGCGTGACCACGGTTCCGTTCACATGGTGGATCGGAAGCACACACATCACACGGTCGTTCACGCCGAAATGATGCCACTCGGCGATCGCGTCAGCATCGGTCAGCAGATTCCCCACCGTCAGGACCACCCCCTTGGGAGGGCCGGTCGTCCCGGACGTATAGACAATCAGGGCGTCATCCGCCAATGAACCGCCATAAGACGCGTGGCCGTGGGCGGGCTGACACTGGCTCTTCCCGCTCCTCGCGCCGTGACTCTTGTCCTCCAGGAAGCCATGATCATTCAGCGCAATCACATGTCGTAAGGCAGGCAGATATTGCTGCAGGCCGTTCACTTCCTCGACGGAACTATGCCAACAGCACACAGCCACTGCCTCCGAATGCTCCAGAATGAAGCGTTTCTTGTCTGCCGGTTCTTCGATGTTGATCGGCACAACCGTGAGTCCCGCCGTCCAGGCGGCAAAATAGAACACTACGGTGAGGTCATGGTTAAACAGGATCGTGGCCAGCCGATCCCCGCGCCGAAGCCCAATCCGGTCGTGGAGAAAGACCGCCGCTTGTTGGACGACCGTGCCGAACTCGGCATAGCTGTAGGCACAGTGGAGTTGCCGATCGTCGTCGTAGTAAGTCAGAAAGGACCGATTGACCAGGTCCCGGTCGTAGACCCGGGATTTGAAGAAGTCTGCAAACGAGTTCCAAGGCAGGGCTGGTTCCCCGTCCTCTATTCGACGCGCCTGCGCGATATGGTCAGGTACGGCGATCAAGCTCGACATAGGCCTCCGAAGCCGGTCCCGTATAGAGAGCCCGCGGGCGGATCAGCC
>CXWL01000311.1_pt1 | contig 16263 bp, 16 predicted proteins | sample 590931 | NCBI WGS metagenome assembly CXWL01 (sample SAMEA3498368, study PRJEB10139) | groundwater metagenome | biome: water well; material: biofilm material | place: Germany | collected 2015-04-27 | reverse complement strand
GATCCTTCGCCATCACCTCGATCGCCTCCACGGCTTTGGCCGCGTCCAATCGCACCGCCACCCGCAACGCATGTTCGCGCACCCGCGGGATCTCATTCGGCTCCTTGGCTGAGGCGACGAGGGCTGGAACTGCCGAGACCGCCTTCAACATCGAAATCGTTTCAATCACGTTGTAACGAATCCGCGGGCCAGGCATGGTCAGGCCCTTCACCAGGACCGGCACGGCAGGCTCGCCGAGATGCACGAACTCTCCCATCGCCCAAAACTCTTGCTTCCCCTCAAGCAATGGCAGGAGCGCTTCCGCCCGCTGGACTTCTTCAGGTGTTAACGGTTTTGTATTCTGTGGAACGGACTCAGCCAGAACGTCCTGTCCCTTTGGAGGCGCCTCGTACGGCACCTGAACCGGAATGGCCCTTCCTATGCCTACAGGGTCGGCCCACAAGGTCTGGGGCGCTCCCAGGAATACAGCCAACACGAAGACTCCCCAGGAATATAGATGTCGTTTCTGCACAATCATTCCCTTTCTTCCTCTTCACCAAGACGCTCATCGCGCCGATGGACAATTTCGTAGAGCACCGGCAAGACCACCAGAATCAGCACGGCTGCTGTCAGCATACCTCCAACCACCACTCGTGCGAGCGGTTTCTGTGCCTGGGACCCAATGCCGGTTGCCAGCGCGGCCGGCAGCAAGCCAATCGCGGCACCCAACGTGGCCATCAGAATCGGCCGCATCTGCACATCGGCCCCCTTCCGAACGGCCTCCCGAAGGGTCAACCCCGTGCGCCGGAAATCCTCAATCCTGGAGATCAACAGGACCCCGCCAAGGATGGCAACCCCCAGCGTCGAAATCACTCCGACCGCGGCAGAAATACTGAAATTCGTATGGGTCGCCACGAGTGACAGTACCCCTCCCACCAAGGCAAAGGGAACCGTGCTCAAAACCAGGAGGGCGTTCTTGATCGAATCGAAGGTCGTGTACAACAGAAATAAAATGATCACCAAACTGATCGGGACCACCTTTGCCAATCGTTGTTGTTCTTCTTTCAGCTGATCGTATTGACCGGCCCATTCCATGCGATAGCGCTCAGGAAGCGTGACCTCTTTGGCCAGACGGGCTTGGGCCTCTTCTACCGTACTTTGAAGGTCACGATCACGGACACTGAACTTGATCGGAATATATCGCTCATTGTTTTCGCGATAAATAATGAAGGCGCCGGTCTGAGTTGTGATCGTGGCGACCTGTTTCAAGGGAATACGGGCTCCATCCGGTGTACTGACCAGGATATTCCCGATCGCGTCGACATCCTGCCGAAACTCCGGGAGAAACCGGACCACAAGATCGAAGAGCCGTTCGCCCTCATACACCTGCGTGACAGCCTGGCCTCCAACTGCAGCCTGAACTACGGCGTTCACATCCGACACTTGCAACCCATACCGCGCGCTCGCCTCACGATCGACCTGGATCAGCAGATTCGGCTGCCCCACCAGGCGGAAGATCCCCAAATCTTTGACGCCATGGACGTTCCTCATGACATGTTCGATTTCCGTCGCCTTCGCTTCCATGGTCTTCAAATCCGACCCGAACAGCTTGATGGAGTTCTCGCCCTTCACCCCCGACATGGCTTCTTCCACATTGTCCTGAATGACCTGCGAAAAATTGAAGATAATTCCGGGAATAACTTTCAGCTTCCCCTCGATCTCTTCGATCAGCCCATCTTTACTCAAGCCGGGACGCCATTCCTTTTCTGGCTTGAGATTAGCCAGGAACTCGGCATTGAAAAAACTCGTGGGATCGGTACCGTCGTCCGGACGGCCCAACTGCGAGACAATCGTCGTGACTTCGGGCGACTCACGGAACAGGCGGCGAATCTCGCTCGTCAGTTTTGCGGCTTGATCGAAGGAAATATCCACGGGCATCGTGGCACGCACCCAAAGGTTTCCCTCTTCCAGCGCCGGCATGAACTCTCCCCCGATCGACTTCAAGGCCACGAAGGTGACGGCCAGAAGCCCCACGCAGGCGCCGACGACCACCGCCCGATGATCTAACGCCCAGTCCAAGATGCCGTTGTAGAAACGGCGGACTCCCCGCACGATCACCGTATCGTCCTCACTGATCATGCCCTTGAGCAGAAAGGAACAGAGAACGGGCGCTAATGTAAAGGCCATCAACAGCGCGCCCACCAATGCAAATCCATAGGTGATGGACATCGGTGCGAAAATCTTCCCCGGCACACCCGTCATTGTAAAGAGCGGAATGAACGCCACCACGATAATCGCCGTGGAATAGAAAATCGGCTGTCCCACCTGCCGGGCTGCCCGCACGATCTGCTGGTGGACCGTCAGCCCATGCGTCTTCCCGTGGGCCAGATGGAAGAAGATGCTCTCCACCATGATCAGCGTCGCATCGACGATGATGCCGAAATCGATGGACCCGAGCGAGATCAAATTCGCCGACTGACCGATGGACACCATCATGCCGAAGGTAAACAGCAAAGACAGCGGGATGGTCAGGGCCACGATGAGGGCGGCACGCAAATGCCCCAGGAACACGAAGAGAATGATAAAAACCAGCACCATGCCGCTGATGAGAATGTCTGTAACCGTCTCCACCGTCGTATGAATCAGGGCCGTACGATCGTAGAAGGTTTTGACCTTGATGCCGGCCGGCAACTTCCAGGCATTCAGGTCCTCAACTTTATCTCGTACCTTCTCCAGAACATTGAGTGCCTTATACCCGCGCTGAAGCAGGACGACACCTTCGACGACATCATCGCGATCGTCGATGCCAACCTTGCCCAATCGAACTCGTGGACCGACCGCGACCATCCCGAGTGTCTTGACGAAAATCGGGGTCCCGTCTTTTTCGGCCACCATGACGTTTTCAATATCCGCGATCCCGTTGATCAAGCCTAAACCACGGATATTGTAGTTCTGCGCACCGATCGTCAGATAGTTACCGCCGACGTTGGCGTTACTGTTGGTCAAGGCGGACATCACCTGTGACAGACTGACGCCATAACTGATGAGCCGTCCCGGATCGATGTCGACGTGATATTCCTTGGTGGTTCCGCCGAACGCGGTCACGTCGATGACGCCGGGAATGCGCCGAAACTCTCGACGGACCTGCCAATCCTGAACCGTTTTCAAATCCGTGAGCGTGGTCTCGCCCGCCCCCGTGAGTTCATACCGATAGATTTCGGCAATCGCCCACCAGGGAGACAGCGACGGCGCCACCCCCGGAGGTAGTTGCACCGAACTCAAGCGATTCAAGACTTCCTGACGGTCGCGAAACACTTCCGTATCGAAATCGAAATAGATCTTGATATCGCTCAACCCGAAGATCGAGAGGGAACGGATATCCGTGAGGCCCGGCATGCCGTTGAGGGCCACTTCAATAGGAATCGTGATTTGGCGCTCGACCTCTTCTGCCGACCACCCCGGTTGCTGGGTGATCAGTTCGACCATCGGAGGCGAGGGATCCGGATAGGCGACGATATCGAGCAGATGAAAAGCATAGAGCCCGCCGAACAGGAGGAGAAAGCCCAGGACACAGACCATGACCCGCTGGACCAGAGAGAGTTCGACGATTCTGGCTATCATGGGGTGCGATTAGATTCCAATTCGAAGGAAGAGAACTATCAGGTGAGACACTATCCCTTGACTTCCTGTCCCTTGATTAACACCGCGCCTTTGATCACGATCCGCTGGCCCGATGTCAGGCCCTCCAAAACCCGCACATGATCCGGTGAAATCGTGCTGACCTTGACTTCCCGTTTGGCATACTGGTCGGGACCTTCGACGACGTACACAAACTGCTTCCCGTCCACTTCCAATACCGCTTCGCGTGGAATCATCAGCAGCGGTGTCGACTCTCCGACCTGGATATGGAGACGCGCAAACATTTCCGGCTTCAGCCGATGATCTTTATTATTGACCCAGGCGCGCAGCTTAATGGTCCTCGACGTCGTGTCGACGACATCACCGATAGTGGCCACGGTCGCGGGAAAACTCACATCAGGATACGCCTCCACGCTGACCGTCGCAAACTGCCCTTCTCTGACCAGCGCCAGATCCCGTTCATACACATCCGCCACGACCTGGAGCATATCGAGGTCGGCGACCGTGAAGACGACCTGGCCGGAATCGCCCCCGATCGACTGTCCGGGCGTGACGTTTCGCTCCACGACAATTCCGGTCAAGGGACTCTTCATGTCGAATCGCGACGTGATTTTCTGCCGATCGAGGGGTTTATCCAACTCCTGGGCGGGCACCCGCAACGACAACAACCGCTCTTTTGCGCGGCGAAACTCTGCGCGCGCCTTGGTCAGTTCGTTCTCTGCTTGCTTGAGATCCTTTAATGGCAGGGCTTTATTCTCATACAGGTCCTTGGCCAAATCACGGGCTCTGGTCGCATATTGAAGATCGGAGTCTTCCTTGACGTATTCCGAATAGGCCTGCGCAATTTCCTGACTATCCAACACTAACAGCACACTTCCTGCCTGCACACGCTCGCCCAAATGCGCCCGTACTTCGAGGACGCGCCCTTGGAGTGGAGAGGAAATTCTGGAGTAGCGATCTTCCCCATAGGCGACCTTTCCCGACAAGGTCAAGTCATGAGCCCCCGACCCGACTTCAACGAGAGCCGTTTCCACTCGCGGATGCGACTCCTGGACTGGACCGGCTTTCGGAGGAAGAGGGCTTGCGGCATTGGAGACTGCCGGTTGCTCTCCTCGCCCACAGGCAACAAGAAGCAGACAGGCCAAGGCGACTGATGAAGCCGATCGTGCAGACAGAAATCTGAGAGATTCCTTCATACGCGCAACCATTGCCTCTGCTGGAACCAAGGTTCTCACGACGCGATCTCCTGCCCCACGGCACTTTCTAGCTGGAAGAGCTGATGCTGATAGTTAAACAGCGCTTCGATATAGTTCTGCTGAATCATCCGCGAGGTGCGCGCCGCATCCAGCAAATCGAGAATCGTCGCGCCGCCCCGCTCATAGGCCCGTTCGACGATGGTAAAGGTCGAGCGGGCATCCTCCAACACTCCACCGACATACGCCTCGACCAACCGCCGACTTTGCAAGAGATTGCGATACGCGACTTCAACTTCATTCTCAACTAGATTGACGGTTTTATTCAAGTCGGCTTCGGCAGTTTGTACTGAGACCTCGGCCTGGAGGATTCCACCCTGATTTCGATTGAATATAGGAAGCGGAAGGCCCAAGTTGAGAGACCACTGCTGGGGATTGTCCGGCCCCTGCGGTCCCTGAACGGCATACCCGGCTCCGATCGTCACGTCGGGGATGCGGTACGCCTTTGCGAGCTTCAGGTCGGACTCGCGTTGCGAATAGGCAAACCGTCGCGCCTTGATATCGGGACGAAGATCGAGCGCGACCATCCGTAGCTTCCCGATGTCAGGATCGATGCGTCGAAAGTCTAATTCCGTCGTCAATTCCAGCAGGGTACTTGGCGAAAGTCGCAACAACAGTCGAAGATCTCCGCGGGCCGATTCCCCTTCCTGCAACGATTGAATGACTTGCGATTGAAAATCGACCATCTGCAGCCTGATGCGGATGAGGTCGACCTCCGCAATGTACCCTTTCTTAAACCGAATCGTATTGATATCGAGAATACGGGCAAAGCGGTCTCGATTCTCTTCGGCTAAGATCAGGCGCCGCTGAGCCAACTGGATTCGGTAGTACGTGTCCTTGACGGTGAACCCCAATTGGCGCACGGCATCTCCAAACGATGCTTCCGCGGACTGGATACCATAACCAGCGCTTTCAATCCGGTAGCCACGTTTTCCTGCCAACTCGAACAACTGCTGGATTTGACCGGAAAGCGCTCCGCTACTCGACGATGTCCGCCCCTGCGTAAACGAACTGAGCGTGCCGATCGTCGCCACAGGATTGGGAAACAGCCCCGCAGTAATCTGCTGTCCCTTGCTGTACTCAATCCCATACTTGGCGATCAGCACATCGAGGTTTTGATTGATGAACAATGCCAGCGCATCGTTCACGCTGAGACGAAGCGCCTTCGATGCCACAGTGGTCTGTTCAGACATGGAAGACGATGAGGCCGCGCCGGCATGAGATGTAGAAATACCCAGAGCGCTAATCATTGAGAGGTAGCAAATAAGCGTGAATCGTCGATCCCGCAACACAGACAGACTCCTATATAGCCCTTGCAGCCATTCCGCGTTCGCTCTAATAGAAGTGTCATTATACCGTGTACGTAGGCCGAAGCAAAGAACCTCTTGATAAATAAGCGCTTATTATCCCCTGTCGATCCCCCTATCAATAAGCGAGAAACGGCTCTCCCGCTAATGCATCTTGAGTTCTGTCCAGGCCCGATCGTACATTCGCAACGCCGCGCCGACGTCGGTCATCCATTCCAGACGAGGGAGCAAGTCGAGGGGTGGATAGATGGCTGGATTATCCAAAATACGTGCGGGCACAAAAGGCCTGGCTGCCTTATTAGCAGAGGCAAAAAGCAGGCGTTCCACTGTGCGCGCCGCAACTTGTGGTTCCAAGAGGTAATTGATGAACTGCGTCGCCAGCTCTTTCCTGGGAGAGGACTTCAGCACGACCAGACAGTCCGCCCAGAGAGTCCCACCTTCTTTCGGCACGACATAACGGATCGACGGCCGATCTAACATCGCCCGGGCAACCGGCCCTCCCCACCCATGCGCCAGCACCACATCGCCCGACGCCAATAGTTGGTCGTAATACTCGCTGGCATAAGCCTTCACCAATGGTTTCTGCACCAACAATCGCGCTTTCGCCGCCTCAATCAACGCCGGGTCCTTCGTATTCATGGAGGCCCCCATCGACCGGAGGACCGCCCCAAACACTTCCCGCTGATCGTTCAACATGCTGATCTTCCCTGTATAACGGGTATCCCACAGCACAGCCCAACTATCCGGCGGTGTCGAGATGACGGCTGAGTCATACCCGATCCCGACCGTACCCCAGAGATAGGGAATTGCGTACCGCTGCGTGGGATCGAACGGAAGGTGTTGGAGGTGGTCTTCCAACGTGGCTGCATTAGGCAGCTTCGTGGGATCGAGTTCCGCAACAAGTCCCTGCTGGATCATGATCGCTGCCATGAAGTCCGACGGCACCGTGACATCGTAGCCTGTGGCCCCGCCCTGGAGCTTGGCCAATAGTTCCTCGTTGCTGCTGAACGTATCCACCACGACATGCACACCATGGCGTCGTTCAAACTCAGCCAACAACTCAGGGCCGACGTAATCAGACCAGGTGAAATAGTGGAGCGTCTTCTGCCCTGCATCCCCGGAAGTTCGTTGACAGGCCACGCTCCCCCAGAACAAGAGCATCAGTAGGCAGAGGGAAAGCCGTGTCCCTTTGATACGCATTAGTGCCCTATCGTCGTTGCAAAAGAAGGGAAAATCCGATCAACCCCATGGACACGATCACGAACAGGGCCGACAGGGCGTTGATCTCGGGAGACATGCCGGACTTGATCATCGAATAGACTTTCAGCGGCAACGTCGTCGCCCCGGGTCCGGCCGTAAAATAGGTCACGATGAAGTCGTCGAGCGAAATGGTAAAGGCCATGAGCCCTGCCCCAAGAATGGCAGGCCTGAGTAGAGGAATCGTCACATGACGCAAGGCATCCCAATAGGAGGCCCCGAGATCCGCTGCGACTTCCATCAGCCGTGGATCTAATTTTCTGAGGCGCGCGCGCACGATGATCATGACGACGGGCACATTGAACAGGGCATGGCCAATCATCACCGTCATCAGGCTGAGGGGAATCTGTAGCAGGACGAACAACAACAACAGCGAGACCCCCATCATGACTTCGGGAATTACCAGCGGCAGCACCATCGCCTGTTCGATCTGGCTCTGCCGTCTCCCTGGCAGACTTTCCAACCCCACCGCGAGGCCGACACCCAAGAACAGCGCGAGCATCGTCGACACCGTCGCCACCCACAGGCTGTTCGCCGTGGCATCGAGCAGCGATTGATTCATCCACAAGGCGCGATACCATTGCCACGTCCATCCTTGCCAGGTCGCAGACAATCGCGACGCGTTGAACGAAAAGAGGATCAGCACGGCGATCGGTCCATAGAGAAAGAGCAGATTGGCCAGACTCAGACGCCACAACCAGCTCCCAGCCTGTTTCATGACGCATCCTCCTGCCGGGAGCGTGATGACGCGGCGTGAAGCAACCAGCGCATCATGCCCACCACGAACAGCATCAACAGACAGGAGATAGCCGCGCCCAGAGGCCAATCGCGTGCCACTAGAAACTCATGCTGAATGAGATTTCCAATCATCATGCTCCTGGCGCCCCCGAGGAGATCCGGAGTGAGAAATGCCCCCAGCGAAGGAATAAACACGAGGAGACAACCGGCCATGATCCCTGGCCTGGCGAGCGGCACAATAATTCGCCACAACATCGCCCATCGCGTGGCGTACAGATCCCAGGCCGCCTCGACCAAGGTCCGATCTACCCGCTCGAGCGCGACATACAGCGGCAGCACCATAAAGGGAAGATAGCCGTAGACCAGTCCGATCACGACGGCAGTATTGGAATAGAGGAGCTCGATCGGTGTCGCAATCACTCCCAACTTCAGTAGCAGCGTATTGAGCAACCCTTCTGTGCGGAGAATAAACATCCAGGCATAGGTACGAACGAGGAAGTTGGTCCAGAACGGAATCATCACCAGCAGCAACAAAACCCCCTGCCGTCCCGGCGCCGCCCTCGCGATGTAGTAGGCCAAGGGGAAACCCATGACCAGGCAGAGCAGGGTCGTCACAGCGGCCAGGAGGATCGATTGGCCAAGAATACGAGCGTAGAGCGGGTGGAGAAGATCGAGATAGTTCGTCAGGCTGAACGTCCAGACAATTCCGCCATAGGTTCCCCGTTCGGCGAAACTGATCACAAGGACAAGACAGAGCGGCACCACAAACAACAACCCCATCCAGAGCAGGCCTGGTCCGAGCAGCCACCAGGATGCCGCAGGCCCAGAAGGCTCCGTCCGTCCGGCAGGTGGAGAGCTGTTCATTCGCTCAACACCACGGCATCGGAGATCTGCCAGCGCACGCACAGATTATCGCCAGGCGCGAGCCCATTTCGACCGGACTCATCGTTCGGCACCCGCACGTTCCAGACGACATGCTCGCCGAGCCGTACCAGATAGCGTCGATCACTTCCACTGTAGAGCACCTTGTCGACTGAGACGGCCAGACTCTGTTCACCGCTCAGCCCCTGCGCGGCGGTCGACAGGCGAAGCCGCTCTGGCCGTATCATCAGCGTGACCGGGCTTCCCACCTGGATAGCCAGATGCATGGGCAGGACAATCTGGATCTCTCCAACGCATTCCGGAGATTGCACGATCGCTCGCGCCCCGTCGATGCGCCGAACGATTCCACGCAGTTCATTCGAGACCCCGATAAACCGGGCCACAAATGCCGAACCTGGCGACTCATACAGGTCTTGGGGACTACCGACCTGCAGTACCCGCCCCTGATGCATGACCGCCACACGGTCCGACATGGTCAGGGCTTCTTCCTGATGATGGGTAACACAAACGAACGTGCAGGCCGCTCGTTCTTGAATGGATTTCAGCTCAACCTGCATCTCTTGCCGGAGCTGTTGGTCCAACGCTGAGAGCGGCTCATCGAGTAACAGGACAGCTGGCCGATTCACCAAGGCACGGGCCAGTGCCACGCGTTGTTGCTCACCGCCCGATAGCTGAGATGGCAGGCGTTCCTCTTTCGATGAAAGCTTCACCATGTCCAAAGCGAGACGAACGCGAGACGTAATGTCGGCGCGAGGGGCTCCCTGCATCGTGGGGCCGAAGGCCACATTTTCAGCGACCGTCATATGGGGAAAGAGTGCGTAGGATTGAAAGACGAGATTCACGGGGCGCCGGTTCGGTGGAACCGCCTCCATCGAGCGGCCATCGATTCGAATGGTCCCCTCATCCGGCGTTTCAAAGCCTGCAATCATCCGCAACAGGGACGTCTTTCCTGCTCCACTGGGGCCGAGAAGCGAAAAGAATTCCCCACGCTGCACGGACAACGATATATGGTCGACTGCGAGCGTCGCACCATGTCGCTTCACCAAAGACGTGATGTCGATGCTCGCTGATTGGTCAACCATGCTGATCCATGTGGAAGTCACCGACACGAGGGCGATGCAGCAAGAACAGGGTGGGCAGGGTCTGTTCGCAATGCTGAGAAGAAGGACCCGCGAGGAGGAATCGACGGCACAGGATCACCGGCTTAGGAATCGAATCCTACTTTTGAATTCGAATCACGGAGATGTTTCCGAACCCGGACTTGCTCATGGTGCTTGCGCAATAACTGTCGCCGAATGACTTCGCGATCTTCTGCCACGATGCGCACCAACCGATCGACATCCTCCGCATGCTCACGGACCAATTCGGACAACTTGGCCATTTGGCTTTCAAGATGTTCGACCCGCGAGAGCGCATCCTTACTGCGATCCACGGTCGGCTTCTGAACCGACTTTTGAACCGATTTCAGAATCGGCTTCTGTCTTACCAGCGACGTCACCAGTACATCCCGCTTCATACCTACTCCTTTGATCGACGACTCACGCATATGCCTAGGCTGTCTCGCGTAGTATCGTCTCAGATCTTCGCGATGTCAACGAGTCTGCTTTCTTTCTATTTCCTCGGCGTCCTGCTACAATTCGCCGCAATGCAGAACATCTTCACCATGGTGCTGGCGGGAGGAAAAGGCGAACGGCTTCAGCCGCTCACCGAACATCGCGCCAAGCCGGCAGTGCCCTTCGGTGGAAAGTATCGAATTATCGATTTCACACTCAGCAACTGCCTCAATTCCGGACTTCGCAAAGTCGCCGTCCTCATCCAGTACAAATCCCATTCGCTCGACAAGCACATCCGCACAGGCTGGAACATCCTCAACGCCGAACTCGGCGAATACATCGCCTCGATTCCACCCCAGCAACGGATCAGCGAAGAATGGTATCAAGGCACCGCCGACGCGGTGTATCAAAACCTGTTCCTCCTCGACAACGAACAACCGGACTATGTCCTCGTACTGGCCGGCGATCACATCTACAAGATGGACTATATGGAGATGTTCCATTGGCTCCTCGCCAAAGGCGCCGATGTCGTGGTCGGCGCCATCGATATCCCGATCGAAGAGGCCCATCGGTTCGGCGTAATGAGTGTGGATGAGGATTTCCGGATTACGAACTTTGAAGAGAAGCCTCCCCACCCAACGTCGGTCCCCAACGACCCAACCAAGGCCTTTGCCTCAATGGGCATCTACCTGTTTCGCACCAAGGTTCTCCGTGAGCACTTGATTGCCGATGCCCAAGATGGCGGAAGTCACGATTTCGGGAAAAACATCATTCCGCAAATGATCCGCGATCGACGTGCCTATGCCTATAATTTTGTCGACGCGAACAATAAAGATGTGAAGTATTGGCGGGATATCGGCACCTTGGACGCCTACTGGGAAGCGAATCTGGACCTCGTCGCGGTGGATCCCCAGTTCAATCTCTACGACCAGCAGTGGCCGATTCGAACCTATCAAGGACAATTTCCGCCTGCCAAATTCGTCTTCGCACAAGACTACCAGGGCGGCAGAATGGGCGTCGCGCTGGATTCCATCGTCTGCGGCGGCTGCATCGTTTCGGGTGGCCGGGTGCAAAACTCGGTGCTCTCACCGAACGTCCGCGTGCTGGACCATGCGGACGTGCGTGAATCGATCGTCATGGAAAATGTCGTCATCGGCGAACAGAGCCGGATCAAACGGGCCATCATCGATAAGGATGTCGTCATCCCGCCCAACACGGAAATCGGATACGACCGGGCGGCCGACGCGCAGCGATTTACCGTCACCGAATCCGGCCTCGTCGTGATTTCAAAGGGAATGAAACTGCATGCCTCCCTCGATTCATCCAGTTGACCTGATTCTAGCCCTTCGCGAGAAGCACTTGACCCCTGCCATTGTCTTTCTGACGTCGCGCCGGGCGTGCGATGAAGCAATGCAGGCCTTCGACCATAGCCACATCTTCCTTCCGCCGCCCCGTCAGGAGGCGATCGCCGCCGTGCTGGACAAGGTGATCGCCCAATATCCCAGCATCGCCGAGCACCCGCTCATTCCGACCGTCTCACGCATCGGCGTGGCCGCGCACCATGCCGGCCATCTCCCCTCATGGAAAATCGCGGTCGAAGAGCTGATGCGCCATGGCTGCCTCGACGCCGTCTTCGCCACGACCACCTTGGCCGCCGGAGTCGATTTCCCCGCGCGCACCGTCATCATCACGCAGTCCAGCATTCGCAAGTCGCGCGATTTCATGGACTTGACGATCGGCGAAGTGCAGCAGATTGCCGGCCGCGCAGGGCGCCGAGGAAAAGACCTCGTGGGCTTTGCCATCGTGACGCCGTCGCCCTACATCGATCTCAACGTGCTGACCAAAGGCTTTACCGGCCATCCGGAAGCGATCAATAGCCAGTTCCTCATCAGCTATCCGATGGTCCTCAATCTGTTGAAGGCGCATCCCCTGGATCAGATTCAATCGATTCTCGCAAAAAGTTTTGCGCAATTTCAGCTCAACCAACGCGCCGAAGTCTTGGAACGAAAACTGGACGATCTGCGCGATCAGATGGAGCCGTTCGGGCCGCGCGTCTGCACCGACTGGATCACCGAATGGCAGACCTTCGACCAGGTCCGGCGCCAGAAATCGCACCGGGCTCCCGTCAGAAGGCACGAGCCACCGGAAGTGGCCGCGCGTTTCCACTTTCTCACCCCGGGNNGTCCTGCGGCAATACCGCAGCAAGGGACAAAAGAGCCCGATGGTCACAGCCCTGCGTCAGGGCGGAGGCATTACCGAATCTCCCTCCTCCACCGTCACCGAAGTCTCCGACCGTATCCTCGACTGCGTGGACGCGCCGGTCTATCCCTGGTGCACGCCGGAGAGTGTAGAAGAATTACTCCGACAGCTGGACGAGCTACCGACCAGGCTGCCGGAACTTCCCATCCTGATTCCAAAAGACAATGAACCGATTCCGGACGCGATCGTACAAACCCTGGGCGACTTTGCCTGCCCGACCTGTCCGTCGCGCGCCGCCTGTCAGAGCGACTATCCCCTTGCCTCCAAACTCCGACAGGAACAGCACCGTCACATCAAATCGATCCAGGCCCTGCGCACCAGTCTCTGGCATCGTTTCCAGGAGAAGATCGACGTCCTGCAACAGTTCGGGTACCTCTCGCCGACGTCCCGTCTCACCGATGACGGCGAATGGGCCAGACTCATCCGTATCGATCACTCACTGCTCATCACCGAATTACTCAGGGCCGATGCCTTCAATGGAGCCGACCCCGCCATGCTGGCCGCCGTCATGTCGAGCATCGCGCACGACGACGATCGCCCCGGCGCCTTTCCTCGCGTCAGTTCCGGATTGGGTTCCTTGCTCGGGCAGGTCCGAAAACTGGCGATGTCACTCGCGCCGCATGAAGATCCCCCGCTCTTGCGGGCCGACATTGCCGCGGTGACGGAGCGGTGGATCGGCGACCCCTCACTCACCTGGATCGGTCTCTGTAAAAGCACCACGATGGCTGAAGGGGATATCTATCGCCTCTTGGCGCGAACGTTGGAGTTTCTCTCGCAGCTGCGCACGCTCAAAGGCACACACCCAGGGTTGGCAGACAGCGCCTCACGAGCGATTGCTGCCCTCCGCCGAGGCGTGCTGGAGGAATTACCATGAAGAGAGGGGTATGGGGGCATAGGGGTAAAGGGATACGGGCGGCTTTCTTGCTACCCCAGTACCCCTTTATCCCTTACGACCCCTTCAAACTATGACCACCGAAGAACTCGAACAACTTCTGGCACAACAACCCATCGCCCTCCTGCATCGACTTGCGCGCGGGCGAGTGCAACGGCATTTCCGCGCGGGCAAACGCCGCTTGATCGAGGTGTTACTGCGCCACTCTGCTGAGAATCGACCAGGATTTGAGTCCGACCTCCAGACCTTGATCGGTGAGCGAGAGGCTCGCCCGGCTCCAGCCCCCCCCCAAGCCCCGGCCGCGCGAAAACCGAAACCCGCAACCGCGCCGCGCCGTTCAGCGCACAAACCGTTTGAGCCGGAATCCCAAGAACCGGGCATTACGCTCTCCAGCTGGTTAGAGGGACTGGGGGTGCCGCCGCCGCAAACCTTTGTCCCCGATGCCTGGCAAGAAGACGCCATCGCCAAACTGCGAGAGGGCGACGTCGTCGTGAGCGTCCCGACAGGAAGCGGAAAGACCTATGTCGCGGTNNATCTTGCGAAATCTGCTCTACGACGCGGGGGGCGGTGAGATCGATGTACGGCTCGATACCTTAGGTCTCGTGATTTTGGACGAGTCTCAATATATTGCGGATCCAGAGCGAGGTGTCGTCTGGGAAGAAACGATCATCTTCTGCCCGAGCCAAGCCAAACTGCTCTTGCTCTCTGCGTCGATCGGCAATCCGCACGACATTGCCGACTGGCTCACCACGATCAGACCGACTCCCTGCCATCTGATCAAGCACAGTACGCGAACCGTCCCACTTCGCGCCGGCTACTTGCACCCGAACGGAAAGCTCGCACCGCTCTTCCGCACCGTGGGCATCCCCCATGGCCATCCAGGCCATCTGCACCAGGAAGCCAAGAGGCTCTTCGAACAGTACGAAGACGAAACCCTGCCGTCAGGCCGCCGCCGGTAAGCTGGCTCTGTCGATCGGATTTAGAACGTGAAGTTGAGGCCGGCCGTCAGACCGTGGCGGAGAGAATCAAACTGGGTCAGTGGATACTCGGAAGTAGCGGTTGTGCCATGAAACGTGACAGTCCCATCGACTGCATGGTTCCACCAGACGCGGTAGCCGACATTGAACGCAAGGCTCTTGGCCAACATCACCCTCAGTCCAACATCTGCATCAGCCCCAACCCCCCATCCTAGCATCGAGATACTACTCGGATTTTGCCGGAGATCACCTCTCAGGTGATGAATATCCTTATTCTCGACGATGCTCAGCGGAATAAGAGCCGCACTTCCTAACAAACTGATACGTCGTGTGATCCGATATTCCGTCGTGGCTCCGACTCGAAGCGAATACCAATTCGTCTTGTTCGTAATGACCGTCTGCCCTTGATTGCTGACCGTGTTGGCTGCATTACAGGTCAAGCCTGGGATCGCACTCGGATTACAGGCCACCTGCGTCACCCCTGTGGCCTGATACTCCGTATGCCAGTACTGAAATCCTCCGAACAGGTCCAGATAGCCACGGTGGTTGGCGAATTCTTTTACACGGCCACCCAAATCGGCATTGATGTAGTACATATTATTGCCGGAAATGTTGCTGGTCGTTTGCGAAAACAACCGTTGCCCTGATCCATAGTCGTCATCCGTCAAGCGTCCACCACCGATGTTCGCAAATCCCCCGTTCAACCGGCCGAATATCCTTGGCGAAAACCAAAACTTCCCGGTCAGGTCGATCACATTCGTGCCGACATCTTTGTAGGTCAACTTCGAAGTCGGATTCCCCAAACCTGCGACTGAAGAGGCATTGTGAGCCCACTTCGTTTCGCCGACACTGCTGATCCAGGCCCCCGCGCTCAGCTCGACCTTGGGCCGAGATTCCTGAACGAGCTCTTCCCCTGCGCCAACTGAGACCGTCGCGATCAACATCGCTCCGCACAGCAGACCGGTGCACACCCGCCTCCATCCTCTGCTCATCGTCTCGCGCCCCCCCGTTGAATCACCACTGTATCCACACAGCGCTGCACCGAATCAGGCATGACCCGTTGACAGGCAGCCCGGATCTCATCTTCCGCGAATTGCCGCTGAAGATGTATGGCCCACCACACCAACCACGATCCCATGAGCACGACAAGCGCTGTGCCGACCGTCCATTGGATCACGAGTTGAATCCCGCCCGAGAAGCCTCTCGACGTATCCGGCACATGAATCCCATGTTGAGTACCTTGCTGATCCGACATCGCGTGCAGAATCCCCCTGTGAGTTTCAGAGGCCACAGTCCGACGTCATCCTACCTGAGAGAGGGAAATCTGAACATCGTTTTTTCTTTCTTGGTTGACGATTGCACGGCTCCTGACACGCGACCCACGTCTACGACAACATCTGGAGGGACATCATCGAGAGATTCACCGCTCTCCCTACACTCAGTGATTGAAGGTGATACAGTACGATCTCTACAGAATCTCTCAGGCAACCGTTTCCAGCCGCCTCACCCTAAGTCACTAGAAACAAA